>Ga0164243_10000390_pt1 | contig 86816 bp, 79 predicted proteins | sample OricompcompostOP_FD_108781 | JGI IMG/M metagenome (GOLD analysis project Ga0164243, IMG submission 108781) | Organic Plus compost microbial communities from Emeryville, California, USA - Original compost - Organic plus compost (OP) | ecosystem: Engineered > Solid waste > Mixed feedstock >... | reverse complement strand
CGCCTTCGCCGAACTGGTCCGCGACCGGCTGGGCCGGCCCTATCCGACCTCGTGCGGACGGCTGTCGATCAGCGCCAGCGTCGGCGTGTGCATCACGCCGCGCGTGGGGAAGAGCTCGTCCGAGGTGCTGCGCGACGCCGACCTGGCCCTCTACGCGGCCAAAGCGGCCGGCAAGAACCGGATCAAAGCCTTCGACCAGAAGCTGTGAGCCACGCCGGTCAGTCACGCCCCGCCCGGGCCAGCGCCTCTTCGGCCTGGTGTGCCAGTGCGGCGACGAGATCGGCCGCGGGCGGCAGGTCGGTGACGAGGTCGACGCCCTCGCCCGCCCACACCGGAAGCGGGGGCACGTCGCCGCGCGCCACCGCGGCCTGATAGTCGTGTCGCGCTCGCGGGTCCGCGGCGAGCTCCGCTTCCCGGCCCCGCCACCGGTCGAGGAACGGATGGCCGAGCGTGCGGGCCGTGTATCTCGACGGCCATCGAGAGCCGCGGGCGATGTCGAGGACGCGGCTGCGCTCCGTGTCCTGCCCGCGTCCCGCGACGATCGCCTCGGCGGTCGACGGGTCGACGAGGGCCTCGGCCGTGGCCTGGAAGCGGGTGCCGATCAACGCCCCGGCCGCACCCAGCGCGAGAGCGGCCGCCACGCCGCGGCCGTCGGCGATCCCGCCCGCCGCCAGCACCGGCACGGGCGCCGCCAGATCCACCACCACCGGTACGAACGGCAGCGTGGACCGCCCGTGCCGGGCCCCGTGCCCACCGCTCTCGGTCCCCTGCGCCACGATGACGTCGGCGCCCACGTCGACCGCGCGCCGGGCCTCCGCCAGATCGGTGACCTGGACGATCAGCGCCGCCCCCGCACGGCGGATCCGCTCGGCGAACGGGCCCGGGTCGCCGAAGGAGAGCATCACCGCCGCGGGCCCGTGCTCCAGCGCCGACCCGACCGCGTCGACACCGACCGCCCACGTCAGGAAACCCACGCCCCACGGCTTTCCACAACCCGCCACGATCGGCAGCTCGCGGGCCAGCCATTCCCGGTCTCCGTGCGCGGCGCCCAGCAACCCGAGCCCGCCGCCGCGGGAGACGGCCGCCGCCAGCGCCCCACCGGCCGACCCGCCCATCGGCGCCGACGCGATCGGATGCCGCACCCGGAACAGCTTCGTGAACGCCGTCGACAACGCCATACCCGCCATCATCACCCTCGCCGCCACGACGGCGGCGGCCGGGCGTAGGTCCGCGCCGGTGTCGGTCACGGTTCGCCGGCGTCCCCCATCGGGGCCCGTGGCACCGCCATCGCGGAGCTGGAGAGCAGGATCGCCGCTCCCAGGAAGACGCCGCTGGCGCCCGATGCCTCGGCGATCGCGGCGACCGTGGCGGGCAGCGCGGCCTGGGCGATCTGGTTGGCGCTCTGCCGGATGCCCAGCGCCGCCGCCCGGGTGCCGGCCGCCACCATGATCGTGATCCACGACATCGTCAGCGGCTGGGCGACGCCCAGGCCGGCTCCGAGCACCATCATGATCGGAACAGCGCCGGGCAGGCCCACGAAGGGCAGGAGCGCCAGGCCGCCCGCCGCCGCCACCAGGCAGCCGAGCAGCAGAGCGCGCCGGCCCACCAGCCGCAGCATCCGGTCGAAGCCGATCCGGCACGCGAGCGTGCACAGGCCCCGCAGGCCGAGCAGCAGCCCGACCGTCTCCACCGGGATGGCGCGGTCGTGGGCCCACAACGGCAGGAACACCGACAGCAGGTCGACCACGGCCAGCACCGTCGCGCTGGTGACCAGCGCCTGCCACATCCCACCGGTACGCAGGATCCCCAGCGCCATCAACGTGGCCCGGCCCTCTGTCGCGGCCGGACGTGCGGCGGTGGGATGGCGCAGGACGAGGATCGCCGGCGCCAACGCCACGAGCGTGAGGAGCAGGCACACGCCGAGGCCGATCGTCGCCTCGGACCACGACACGTGCGGACCGACGACCCTGACGCCCAGCGCCGCCAACGGTGGCCCGATGGTCAGCCCTACCGCGAACGACGCGGTCATGTGTCCGAACGCCCGGTCGCGATCGGCCTCGTCGACGACCGCCGCGTTCGCCTGCTGGGCAAGGACGGCGAGCTGGAGCCCGAGCCCGATCACCGCGGCGCCGAGGTAGAGCGTGAACAGGTACGACCCGAACATGGCCACCAGCACGCCGACGAGCACGGCCAGGTTTCCGAGGAGCAGATAGCGGCCCGGCCCGTTGCGGTCGATCCGTCGACCGATCCCGAAGGCGAAGACAGCGGGGAGAACCGCGAAGCTCGTCGCCATGAGGCCGATCTCGATCTCGTTGGCCCCGACGGCGATGGCACGGTAGCTGAGCATCGGACGCCCGGCGGTCGCAACCGCGCCCAACAACGCCGCGTGGATGATCGCCAACCAGCGGCCGCCCGCGCGACTCGACATACACCAAGGCTATATCCTTAGCGAGGCTAACGAAATTCCCCCGGTGCGACGTGGAGGGTCTTCCACGTCACAGGAACGGCTGCATGACCTCGCCGTGGAAACGTTTCATGGCGGCCATGACCTCGTGCTCGTCGTCGCCGGGAAAGCGCACGCCGATGTGGGAGAACCCGGCCTCCGCGGCGGCGTGAGCGTGTTCCAGGATCGGCGCGGGCTCGTAGCCGAAGACCAACGGCACCCGGTCCTTCGCGGGCGACGTCGCCTTCGCGAGGTGCGGAAGGCCGGCGCGCGCCCCGTAGTCGATGGCGTGTCCGAACCGGAACGGGTCGTCACCCCGCCCGGCGTCGGCCAGCATCCGCGTCAGTCGCTGCTTGTCACGGATCATGCGGTCCAGCGGCCCGGCGTTCGACGGATACAGCCCGTTGCCGACGGCGACGGCCCGGCGCATCGCGTTCTCGCTCCACCCACCGATCCAGAGCGGAGGATGGGGGCGCTGCACCGGCTTCGGCTCGAACGTCACGTTCTCGAACGACGTCCAGCGGCCCGCGAAGCTCGGGTCGTCGCTGGTCCACAGCTCCTTCATCGCGCGGAGGCTCTCGTCGAGCCGTGCGCCGCGCTCGTGGAAAGGCACGCCCAGGATGTCGAACTCGCGCTCGAGCCAGCCCGCGCCCACCCCCACGATCACCCGGCCCCCGGAGAGGAAGTCGAGGGTCGCGATCGCCTTCGCGAGCCGGACGGGGTGGTAGGTCGGCACGACGAGGATGCTGAAGAACACCTTCAGCCGGGTCGTCCGCGCCGCCAGCGTCGCACCCAGCACCATCGAGTCGAAGTTCGTCGCCGCCAGCGAGTCGAGGCTCTCGCGCGGGACGATCACGTGTTCGCCGATCGTGACGGTCTCGAAGCCGAGGTCCTCGGCGAGGACGGCGACCTCGACCATCGCCTCCGGCCGTTTGTAGCGCTGGAACGGGTACAGGCTCATCCCGAACGTCAGCGTCATGGGTTCCGCTCCGCGGAGCGCAGTTCGTCGACGTAGGCGTCCGTACCGGGGATGGTCGGAATGAAGCCACCGGCGAAGACGAGGCGCGCGCCGGCCCGCTCGGCGAGGGCGGTGTGGGCCTGGAACTGCGGCCAGGCCGCCCGCGGGTCGGTCTGCAGGAACCACAACAACGTCAGGTTGCGTTCCGTGACCGCCGCGCCGCGGGGCAGGCTGCTCGGCGTGAAGGCGAGCACGGCGGCGGCCGGGCTGCCCGAAAGGTCCTCGGGGATCAGCCGCTCGCGCAACCGGTCCTTCATCTCCGCCCCCGTGACGTCGTCGGTCCGCTCCAGCACCTCGACGACCAGGCCCTGGAACGGATGGTCCAGGACGTGGTGAGGCAGCAGGTACGGCATGTCGTCACGCACCACGCCGAACTCGTACCCGGAAAAGGACGTGAAGACGTGCTCACGATGGTCGAAGCCACGCCCGTAGGGCCTGAGGTGGTCGCGCATCATGACGATGCCCCACGCGACCACGTCGTCGAAGTGTCCTTCCAGGGCGAGGTAGGTCGAGATGTAGCAGCCCTTCGTCACCGGCGACGCGATGGGCGAGTCGTCGGGGAAGCGCAGCCGGCGCAGCTCCAACGGGGCGACCCAGCGACGACCGGCGAACATCCACGGGCCGACGGTCGCTCCGGCGTAGAAGTGGTCGTCCTCGTACCACCTGTTGTAGTCGGCCTCGTGGCCCGGGTCTGGCTCGACCATCGTGATCAGCGCACCGCCGATCCCGACCCGGTTGGGAAGGTGCGCGGCGAGCTCACGGTAGGGACTGGGCGCCTGGATCGTCTGGTACGGATGTTCGGGGGTGAAGGCGTCAGCGGGCATGGCGGGTCCTCTCCCCCGGCAGGTCACCGAGCGGGAAGGCCCACAGGTCCGCCGGGTCGACGGTGAACCAGACCTTGTCGCCCTCCTGCGGCAGTGGCGCCGCGGCCGATATGGCGCTCAGCTCCGTGCCGTCGCCGGTCACGCAGACGATCTCGTCGTGCGCGCCGAGGAAGCGCACCGCGATGACGGTCGCCTCGACGGCACCGGGCGTCGGCTCCACGTGGGACCGGGTGCGTTCTGGGCGCCACATCACCTTCACCGCCGTCTCCGGAACGGCCTCACCTGGTGACTCGAAACGGTTCTGCGCCGTCAACGTCCCGCTCGTGGTGGTCACCCGCAGCCCGGCGTCGCCGGCCTCGGCCACGCGACCCGCCATGTGGTTGATCCGACCGACGAAGTCGGCCACGTACGCGGTGCGCGGGCGCTGGTAGACCTCCCGTGGCGACCCGATCTGCTCGATCCGGCCGCTGCGCAGGACCACGATGCGGTCGGCGAGGTCGAGCGCCTCGCTCTGGTCGTGGGTGACGTAGACGCCGGTGAAGCCGACCTCGCGCTGCGTCTTGATCAGCTCGAGCCGCAGCTCCTCCCGGACCTTGGCGTCGACATTGGACAGCGGCTCGTCGAAGAGGATGAGGCCGGGTCTCGCCACGAGGGCGCGGGCCAGCGCCACCCGCTGCTGCTGCCCACCGCTGAGCCGGTGGGGAAGCTGGCCCCGCACCTCCGAGATGCCGACGGTCGCGAGGGCCTCGTCGGCCCGTTCGAGCGCCTCCGGTTTCGGCACGCCGGCCGAGCGCAGCGGGTAGGCCACGTTACGGACGACCGTCAGGTGGGGCCAGAGCGCGTAGGACTGGAAGATCATCCCGATGTGACGGCGCTCGGGCGGGACGTTGACCCCGCCGGCGCGAAAGACGGTGTTGCCGTGGATGTCGATCTGGCCGGCGTCGGGCCTCTCCAGGCCGGCGATCGCACGAAGCAGGGTCGTCTTGCCGCAGCCGCTCGGGCCGAGCAGCACGACGAGCTCGCCCGGCTCGATGTCGATGGAGACACCGTCGATGGGCTTCACCTTCGACCCGTCGGCGCGCGTGAACGTCTTCTCGACGTCGACCAGGCGGACCGCGGGCCCCGACTTCGGTTTGGCATCAGTGAGGCGGGTCTTGCCGCGCATCGTTTCAGCTGACACTGAGGATTTCCTGAATCTTCGGTAGGTTCGCCTTCGCCTTGTCCGTGTCGGGCTGCACCAGCCCCTTCGGCAGCGGCGGGGCACCGGGCAGGTCGCCCAACGGCGAGGAGGTCTGCGCTTTGACGGAGTACGCGGTCTGCGCGTCCTTCGTCAGCATGAAGTCGAGGAACAGCAGGGCGGCGTTAGGATGCTTCGATCCCTTGACGACACCCATGTACTGCTCGTAGACCGGTGACGGATTCTCCAGGACGCACGACTTCACCGGCGCGCCTTTGCTGCCCACGCCGTCGATGGCGGCGCTCGTGGTCGGCAGCGTGATGGCGCCCTCGCCGGCGCCGAGCAGCTGGGCCCCCGGCACGGCGCTGTCGGCGACCGACACGATGCCCAGGTCCTTGATCCGGCGCAGGAAGGACTCGCCGAGGTTCGGGGCCTCCAGCACCGCGCTGTAGAAGTTGGTGTACGCCGCGCTGCTGGCCGGGTCGGTCAGGATGACCTTTCCGGCGAACCGCGGGTCGAGCACGGCGTCCCAGGTGCACGGCGGCTCGCCGGTCACGAGGTTGGTGTTGTATCCGACGCCCTGCGCGCCGACGGCGAACGTCACGTAGTCGGGCTTCTTGAACTGCTCCGGCCAGGCGGCGATCTCGGGCACCTGGTCGGCGGCCATCGGGACGAACCAGCCCTTCGAGGCGCTGGTCTTGAAGAAGACGTCGTCGACGGTCGAGACGACGTCGGCGACGATGCTGTTGGAGGTGACCTCGGTCGCCACCCGCTGGGCGATCGGCCCGCTGGTCAGCCGGACGACGTCTACCGTGATGCCGTATTCGCTCTTGAACTGCTCGGCCATGAGGTCAGCCGACGACTGCTCCGAGCCGGTATACCACGTCAGGGTTCCTTCGTTCTTCGCCGCCGTGACGAGGCTGTCGAATCCTCCGCTGGCGACTTCGCCGGGAGGTTCGCTCTGTCCCCCGCACGCGGCCAGCAGACTCGCGAAGACTGCCAACGAACCCAGGACGCCAGAGGTCTTCCGTCTCATACGTCCCCTCCTTCTTGGTGGGGTTGCAGCGACCCAGGTCTCCGCAATGTAGTAATAAGAAATGTATGTTGTCAACGTTTCACGGTCTTAACCTCGGCGTAGCCCGGAACGGCGCTCACGCCAGCTCGAAGGCGGCCGCCATGCCCTGGCCGCCGCCGATGCACATCGTCTCGAGACCCAACCGGGCACCACGGCGGGACATCTCGTGCAGCAGCGTGGCCATGATGCGTACCCCGGTGGCGCCGATGGGGTGGCCCAGGGAGATGCCGGAGCCGTTGACGTTGAGACGGTCGAGGTCGTCGAACTCCCACGCCTTCAGCACACCGAGCACCTGGACCGCGAACGCCTCGTTGATCTCGACGAGGGCGAAGTCGTCCAGCTTCAGCCCGAGCCGTGTCAGCAGCTTCGCCGTGGCCGGCACGGGGCCCAGGCCCATCAGGGCCGGGTCGCATCCGGCGGCGGACCAGCCCAGGAGGTAGCCGATCGGCTCCAGCCCCAGGTCGGCCAGCCGGTCCTCCGCGACGACGAGGCACGCCGCGGCGGCGTCGTTCTGCTGGGCGGCGTTTCCGGCGGTGACCGTGCCGCCGGGCTGGACCGGCCGCAACGCCGCCAACGACTCCGGCGTCGTGTCGGGGCGTACGCCCTCGTCGCGCGCGACGACGGTCACGCCCTTCCTGGTCGTCACCTCGACGGGCAGCACCTCGGCGTCGAAGCGGCCGTCGGCCCAGGCGGCGGCGGCGCGCTGCTGGCTGCGTGCCGCGAACTCGTCGGCCTCGCCGCGGCTGATGCCGTATTTTCGCGCGATGTTCTCGGCCGTCTCGATCATGCCGGAGATCGGGCCGAAGCGCTCGACCGGCTGCGCGCGCTCCCGCCCGCGGTCGAGCCGGTCGTAGAGCTGCGCGTTGCCCGACCGCCGTCCCCAGCGCACGTCGGTGGTGTAGTGCTCGATGTTGCTCATGCTCTCCACGCCGCCGGCCACGACGACGTCGGCGGCACCGGACTGGACCATCATCGCCGCGGTCACCACGGCCTGCAGGCCGCCGCCGCACCGGCGGTCGAGCTGCATCCCGGGCACCTCGACGGGGAGGCCGGCGTGGAGCGCCGCCCACCGGCCGACACACGGGACCTCGGAGTTGCTGTACGACTGTGCGAAGACGACGTCGTCGATCCGGGTCGGATCGACTCCGCTGCGCTCGACGACGCCGCGGATGACATCGGCGGCGAGGTCCTCGACCGGATGGTCGCGCAAGGCCCCGCCGAACTTCCCGACGGCCGTCCGCGACGGCGCGACGATGGCTGCCCTTCTCATCTGGCTCCCTCCGGGCGGCCCGACAGCGCCGCGCGTTGCAGTTCCTCACGGTGGTCCGGATGGGCGACACCGAGCATCGCCCGCTGGCGCTGCCGGAGCGTCAGCCCACGCAGGTCGGCGACCCCCCACTCCGTGACGACCAGGCCGACCTCGCTGCGGGAGGTGCTGACCGGCCCGTCGAGCGACGACACGATCCGGCTGCGACCGCGCGCCGTCGACGGCAACGCGACGATCGGCAGGCCACCGCGCGACAGACGGGCGCCCGCGAGGAAGTCGCCCGCGCCGCCGACGGCACCGAGGTAACGCCCGCCCGCCGTCTCGGCGTTGACCTGGCCCGTCAGGTCGACCTCCAGCGCCGAGTTGACGGCGACGAAGCGGGGAAGGCTCGCGAGCACCTCCCGGTCGTGGGTGTAGCTCGTCGGCCGCAGCGCGACGAAGCCGTGGTGTGCGAACTCGGCCAGCTCGGGCGAGCCGAGGACCATGCCGGCGACCGAGACGCCGCGGTCACGGCGCTTGCGCGCGTTGGTCACCGCTCCGCACCGCACGAGCGCGAGGACCGAGTCGGTGACGACGCCCGAGTGGATGCCGAGGTCGGCGTGGTCGGCGAGCGCGGAGAGGATCAGGTCGGGCAGCGCGCCGAGGCCGACCTGGATCGTCGAACCGTCTTCGACCAGGTCGTGCACCTGCCGCGCGATGGCCCGGTCGGCCGCCGACGGCTCGCGGGCCGGCGGCGGGCTGACGAGCCCGTCTCCCCCGTCGACCACGGCGGCGAGCCGCGACGTGTGGATCCTGGTGCCGCCGGATCCCGCCGGCAGACGGTCGCAGACCTGCGCGATGACCACGCGGGCCGTGTCGAGCGAGGCGCTGAGATACTCGTCTGCCATCGCGAGGCCGTGCCAACCGTCGTCGTCGGCCGGGGACACGAGCACCAGGACCACGTCGGGGTCGAGCACGTCGGGCAGGTCCGAGTAGCGCGTGACGAGCGCGTGGAACGTCTCCCCCTCCACCATCGACGCGTACCGGCCCCCGCCGCAGTAGGACACGAACGTGACGATGTCGGCGAACTCGGCGGACACGCTGTCGGAGAGCGGCAGCCCCGTGAAGCAGGTGATCGGACCGATCGCGTGCCGTTGACGCATCAGCTCCCGCGTGAGCACGGCCGGCTCGGCGCACGCCTGGCCCCACATCACCGTGTCGCCCGCCCTGACGTGGCGCGAGAGGTCGAGGGAAGGCCCGGTCATCGCAGCCGGGCGCGCAGCTCCGGCTTGCGCACCTTCCCGTTGGCGCTGCGGGGGAAGTCGTCCACCACGATGATCCGCTCGGGTGTCTTCTGGCGGGCCACCCCGAGGTCGACGAAGTGGTGCCGGGCCGCTTCGAGGTCGAAGCCCGACCGCCCGTCGCGCAACCTCACGAAGGCGCAGACGCGCTCGCCGTAGCGCGGGTCCGGCGCGCCGACCACGGCTGCTTCCAGCACCGCCGGGTGGCGTACCAGGATGTCCTCGACCTCGCGCGACGAGATGTTCTCGCCGGCCCGGATCACGATGTCCTTCTTGCGGTCGGTGACCGTGAGGTGACCGTGCACGTCGAGGCGGCCCACGTCGCCGGTGCGGAACCATCCGTCGGGCGTGAAGGCGGCCGCGTCGAGAGCGGGGTCGGTGTATCCGGCGAACAGCTTCGGGCCGACGCTGTGGATCTCGCCCTCGCGTCCTGGGGGAAGGATCACGCCGTCCTCGTCGACGATCCGCACCGCCGCGCCAGGGCTCATCCCGCCGTCGGTCGAAGCCCTGAACGCGAGCGGGTCGTGATCGGAGCAGGAGGTCGTCGTCGGGTTCTCGCTCGAGCCGTAGCTGCGCGACGCCTTCCACCCGAGCGCCTCGGCGCGCTCGATCGTCGCGGGTGGCACCGACGCCCCACCGCAGACGTAGTACCAGAAGCTCGACGTGTCCAGGTCACTGCGCTCGGCGGCCTCGACGAGCGTGAGCAGGTGCAGGGGCGCGCCGCTGGACCGGGTGAGCCGGAACCGCGAGATGGTGTCGAGCGCGACCTCGGCGTCCCAGCCGTCGAGGTAGTGACCGCCGATCCCGGTCAGGAACGGGAAGAGGACGTTGAGCATCCCGCCGATGTGGCCCGCGGGCGAGCCGAACAGCGTGGCCGGCGAGGGCTCGCTGGAGAACGAGGGCGGGCCGGCGGGCGCACCGGCCTTCATGTTGTTCTGCGTGTGGCGCACGCCCTTGGGACTGCCCGTGGAGCCGGACGTGTAGACGATCAGGCCGGTGTCGTCGGGCGACGAGGCCGCGGGCGTCACGAGCGGATCGGCCCGCTCCAGGTCTCGCCACGCGGTCGCGCCCGCCGGGACGTCGTCGCCGATCACGACGAGGTGTTCGAGCGGGCCCTGGTCGGTGATCTCGGAGACGCGCCGCAGAAAGTCGATCTTGCGCCAGGCGCGCGGGACCACCAGGACCCTCGCCCCGGAGTCGCGGATGATGAAGCCGAGCTCGTGCGGGCCGTAGATGTGGACGACGGGCACGATGACCAGTCCGAGATGGATGGCCGCCAGGCAGGTGACCGTGTTCTCGACGGAGTTGGGGATCTGCAGGCAGATCGCGTCGCCAGGGCGCAGGCCGAGCCGGTGGAGACCGCCGGCGACCCGCAGGCTCCGCGCGTGGAGGTCGTGGGCGGTGTGGCGGGCCACCCGGTCGGCGCCACGGTAGAAGGAGAGCTCGACGCCGCCGGCCCGCCCGACGCGGAGCGCGATGGCCTCGGCGAGCGACTCGTGGCTGTAGAAGCCCTCCGCGTACCACCGTGCGTTCCACCGCGCCCGCGCCGGCTCCCACGGTGTCTCGCCCGCCGTGGCACCGACCCGCGTCAGACTGGTCACGGGGCCGCTCCTCTCGTCGTCGCGTGAGACTCCCCGTTTAATATCTAAACGAATTAGATAATGTTCCGTCAAGGTACCCGCGTCACGGCCAACGGCCGCAACAGCGCGCGGACGTCGTCGAGACGGTCGAGGGCGCCAACCGCGTCGGCCAGCCTCTGGGCGCCGTCGAGCCCGGCGTAGGCGACGTTGGCGGCGAACTTCTCGACGATCTCGCGCGGGTCGAGGGGATCCTTCGGGTGCCCGTGAGGGCGGGCCACGCTGCCGACGAAGGTGTCGCCGTCGACCGTCTCCACCGCGACCTCGTGCCGCCACCGCGCCGGCGGAGGCACGTCGTCGACGCGGACGGCCGCACTGACCCTCGCGAGGGCGGCCCGCGCCCGCGACCCGGCGACGAACTCCGCGGTGAAGTGGCGGGGCTGGGGAAAGCCGTCGAGCAGTGTGACGGCGAGCCCGAACTGCATCGAGAACCGTGCGCGCTCCACGGTGTCCGGCGTCGGGTCGTCGAGGAACGCGGCATCGGCCGGGTACGTCAGGCGCAGCCCACGGACGCGCGGACCCACTACGGCGTGGGCAGCCATGACCTGGCGCAGCCCGTCGACGCTGAAGTGGCACCCGTAGCAGCTCGGGTAGCGCTTGACGGCGACTCCGACCTGGCTGAGGTGGGTCTGCCCACCCAGCCGCGTCAACGCCTCCGCCAGCCGACCGCTGTCGGCGCGCAGGAACACGTCGGCGAAACCGCCCGGGCGCTCGATCGCCGCGGCCGGGCCGGTGAACCCCGCGGCGGCGAGCTGCGCCGCCCGGACGGCGCTCGCGGCCGCGTTCGCCGGGGCGAGCGGCTTGGCGTGGCTGCCGTTGCCGATGCCGAGCTGGCCGGCGCTCTGCGCCGCGAGCCCGATCGCGTGCGCCATCCGGGCCGCGTCGAGCCCGAGCAGGCGCCCTGCCGCGACGGCGGCCCCGATCGTGCCGATGGTGCCGATCGGGAGGAACGGGTCCGACGACGACCAGGGCGACGGCATCGCCTGGCCGAGGCGGGCGTGCACCTCCAGCCCGACGGCGTACGCCGTCAACAGGTCGCGGCCCGAGGCCTGGACCTGCTCGGCGACCGCGAGCACGGCGGGCAGGACCGTCACGCTGGGATGGCCCACCGGGTTGAGCGTCGAGTCGTCGAACTCCATCAGGTGTGCGGAGAACGCGTTGACCGACGCCGCGTCGGCGGCGGCCGCCTTCGCGCCCGTCCCGACGATCGTGGCGGGCCCGTCAGGACGCGCCACCGCGTCGGTCAGCGCCCGGACACGGGCCGCGTCGTCGGCCGTCCCCGCCACGGCGACACCCAGGAAGTCGAGCACCAGCGACGTCAGTCTCGCCCGGTCGGCGGCGGAAGGGACCGCTTCGGCCGAGAGCGCGTAGCGCACCACGGCCTCCGTCGCCGGATAGGCGGTCACACCAGCACCTCCAGCAGGTGCACGTGCTGCTGGACGCCGTCGAAGTCGCGCTCGTCGATGGATCCCTGCGACGAGGCGCGTGGGATGGTGAGCTTGAGGGCGAGGATGTGTTCGAGCGGAAACACCTCGACCGCGGCCGCGTCGACGCCGTAGAGCGCGGCCACCACCTCGGGGCGCAGCGCGTCAACCGCGGCGCGAAGGTCGGCGACGGAGTCGAAGAACATGTCGAAGGTGAGGCGGGAGGCGCCAGCGTTGGCGCTCTTCAGCGTCTTCGCGACGTCACCCAGCCGGCGGCTGCCCGCGTTCATGGTCACCACCCCTGTCACAGGTCCCGATAGGTGATGGGAAACATCGCCTCCCGCTCGGCGGCGTCGACCTCCATCGTGTGCCACACGCTCCACCGGTAGACCGGACCCACCGGGATGACGCTCGGCGAGAACGGGTAGGCGAAGTTTCCTCCGCCGCTCGCCCCGCCGATGATGTCGAGCCGCGAGCCGATCGGCCCGACCCGCGTGGCGATCACCTTCGACAGCTCCTCCGACTCGGCGACCACGTCGACGATGAGGCCGATCTCGTGGGGCGGCGGCAGGCCCGGCGCCTCCCGCTCCCCCAGCACCGCGTCCCTGCCGTAGCACCGGAAGTTGACCTGGTACTGCGACTCGTCGACGCCCAGGCTCTTGGCGACGCGGCTGATCTTCGCCCGGTAGGTGTCGAGGAAGTCGTCGAAGCGCGCGATTACCCGTGGGTCGCGGACACCGGCGATCAGCAGGCTGCGATATCCGTCGAGGGCCGCGCCTTCGAGCTTCACCGTGTACGCCACCGCGGGCGTGAAGCGCGACCCGGTGACCCGCACGCGCCGCTCGTCGGCCTGCTCGTAGGTCGCGTCGGTCGTGTCGATCGTCCCGCCCGGCTCGACGACGCGGAACGGGTCCGGGTTCTCGTGCATCGTCAACGACGCGACCGTCCGCACCGTGCACCGGACCGTGTCGAGGCAGGGCTCGACCGTGAACCCGTCACCGTCGATGGTCACCAGCACCGGTGAACCCTGCGAGGGATCGGTGGTGGCGAGGCCACCCTTGTCGATCGTCTTTGCCGCGTGCCACGCGAGGCCCGGCTCCACGCCCGCCCGGAGGGCGGCGGGCGCGAAGATCGCCGGGTCGACGATACGGCCGGTCAGCACCACGTCGGCGCCCGCGGCGAGCGCCGTGACCACTGGCTCGACACCCATCATCCCGACCACCCGGACGGTCGCGTCGATCTCGTCCGCGGTGAGGTCCGGCACCGGACCGTGCGCGGCGATCCGCCCCTCGCGAAGCGCCCGGTGAAGGCGCTCGGGCCGCTGCTCGGCCGAGATCGAGGCGACCCGGAAGTGGAGGCCGCGCTCGGCCGCGATCTGCTCGACCATGTCGACGTAGATCTGGAGGTGGACGTCGGCTCCCGCGCCGCCGCACGTGCCGATCACGAGCGGGACGCCCTGCCGGCGCGCGCCGACCAGCATGATCTCGAGGTCGCGGCGAACCGAGCGCGGCGACTTGGGGTTGAGGCCCGCGCCGAGATAGTACGGCCCGAAGTCCGAGCTGCCGGCGTCACAGCCGATCATGTCGGGGCCCCGCTCGAGACCGGCCTCGAACCCCCGGCGGGAGAAACCGAGCCCGACAACCGTGTTGGCCAGCAGTTTGACTGTCACGCGGCCCTCCTTGTCACTTGACCGCCACCGGGTTCAGCGGCGAGCCCACCGCGTTGACCAGCGGCATGGGCATGGCGGCGAACAGGAACTCGTAGACGCCGTCGGCGCGGCAGGCCGCGGCCAGCGCGTCGAGATCGAACAGCTCGCCGACCATGAGGCCGAGGTCGCGTAGCGCCGCCACGTGCCACGGCAGGATCCGGCCGTCGGGATCGGGAATCACCTCGACCGCGCGGTTGTCGGCCGCCACCATGGCCACGTCGCGGCGCGCGAGCCAGTCGATCGTGGCGGCCAGCAGCCCGGACTGGCGCCGGCGGCGACGCGCCTCGGGATCGGCGAGCCAGCGCGACAGGAACCCGGTCCGGACCAGCACGACGTCGCCGGCGCCGACCCGTACCCCTGACGCGGCCGCCACCTGGTCGAGCATGGCCGCGTCGATCGCGGTGTCGAACGGGTCGACGTCGAGCACGCCGGCGACGTCGATCAACACGCCACGACCGACGATGCCGCCGGCCAGCTGGTGGATCCCCAGTCGCCGGGCGCCCGACTGGGCGGTCACCAGGCCCGCCCAGAAGCCGTTGTAGAGCACGTCGTCGTCGCCGGCGTGGGCGAGGCCGTCGAGCTGCGTCGCGAGCTGCAACGGGAGCAGCACGACGTCGTCGGAGCTCTGCAGGCCGTGGGGGCCGGGATCGGCCAGGACCTGGTCGCCGGCCGTACGGGTCATGAAGTGCCCCGGCCCCGACCGTGTCCCCGGGTTGGGCGCGCCCGCCCCCATGGCCAGCCCGAGCGCGAACGTCTCACCGGTGCGGACGAGCCGGGCCGCGTCGCGGGCGCGGGCCGCGGTGAGCAGGTTGGCGGTGCCGCGCTGGTCGAGCGGGCCCCACCGGCCCCAGTTGTGGGGCTCGCCGGGGACCGCACCGACCACCTTGCCGTCGGTGTCGACGGTGTACGCGGGTGGCTGCCAGCCGGCGAACGGCGCGTCGGGGTGGTCACGCATGCCGCTGCTCCTCGGCCGCGAGCCGCAGGCACATCCGCCGGATGGCGGCGGCGAGCTCCTCGGCCTGGTCGACCATGGCGTGGTGGTATGCCCCGGCAAGGACCATGTGGTGGAGGCGGGGCGCGATCTCGCGTCGGACGTCGTCGACGTGGCCGGCGAGAGCCACCCCGCTCAGCTCGGCGGTGATCACGCCGAGGGGACACGTCACCCGCCGGACCAGCTCGTCGCGGTCGACGCTCGAGAAGGTGCCCCGGACCGCGGGGTCGGAGCGCCAGCTCCAACCATGGGGCACCCTGCGCAGCGCCGTCCGCGCCAGGTGCGCCACGAAGGCGGTGTCGCGCACCGGCTGCGGCGGCGTGAGCCGGAAGGCACCGACCGCGTCGTCGACGGTCGGAAAGACCCGCCGGCGCCGGGGAGCCGACAACGGGCCGGCGATGGTGCCCCGCAGCTTGGAGTCGATCGCGACCACCCCACGCGGCACGTCCGGATGGAGGGCCGCGGCGGCGATGCTCACGAGGCCGCCCATGCTGTGGCCGACCAGGAGCGGGTGGCGGGTCAGCTGCCGCGCCACCTCGACGACCTCTCGCGCCCACAGCTGGTGGGTGTAGGTCGCCCGGTGGTCACTGTTTCCGTGGCCGCTCAGGTCGAGGGCCACTACGTTGGCGAAGTCGAGCAGGTGAGGGATCGTGGTGCGCCACCACTCCCGCTGCCCGCCGGAGCCGTGCACCAGCACCACGTCGAGGTCGGATCCGGTGGACCAGCGTTCGAACGCGATCGCCGCCCCGACGACCTCGACCCGACCGGATGCCGGCCGCGCCGACGACGACCGGCCGGCCGGTGCCGCGACTCCTTGGGGCCGCCCTTCACCGCGTGGCAACACGACACCCGCTTCTCGAAATACGGTATATGTTTTGGACCTTAGTTCGAGAAGCGGGTGGAGGTCAACCTGTCAGTAGTGTTCGGTGGCCGCCGACACGCCGGCCCAGCTGGAGGGTGGGATGACCGGAGAGTCCAGCCGCCCCTGCGCCTTGAGGATCCGCTCGAACGCGACCAGGTGACGGCGCATGGCCGCCTCGGCGCGCTCCGCGTCACCGTCGGCGATGGCCTTGGCGATGCGACTGTGCGCCTGGTTGGTGGCGTGCAGCTCGTCACCGGTGAGCGACTCTTTCGGGGCGTGGCGGCTCACTGCGCGGTGGATGGAGAGCATCGCGATCCGGAGCAGCTCGTTGCCGGTGCACTCGGTCAGCAGCTCGTGGAAGGAGACCATGCCCGTCGCCGTCTCGTCGGCCGGACCGAGGCTGGCGGCCCGGACCAGAGCCGCGCGCTGCTCGGGCGTCGCCCGCTGCGCCGCCGAGGCCGCGGCCGCCGGCTCGACCAGGCGCCGGAACTCGAACAGCTGGCGGATCGGTGTCCCGGCGATCGTCAACATCGCCGCGAACGACCGCGAGACCAACTGCAGGTCCGGCTCGCGCACCGAGATCCCCCCGTTGCGACCACGACGGATCTCGAGGAACCCCTCGGCCTCGAGCAGCCGGACGGCCTCACGCACGGTGGGGCGGCTGAAGCCGGACGAGGCGACCAGCTCGACCTCAGACCACAGGCCGGTTCCCGGTCCGAGCTGACCGGCGAGGATCTCCTGCCGGAGCTGCTGCGCCAGTATCTCCGCCGCCTTGGGAACGCGTGTCTGTGTCAAGTTGACTCAGCCTCTCTCAGTCCAAGATTATGTTAAAAAGTATACCGCGAAGGAGGAGCCGGCTCAGGCCCGTCGGGTGTGCCCTTCCGGGTATTTACCTGTTGGACACAAACGATCTCCCGCACGGGCGACCCGCGCGTCAGACAGGGCAGCTGAGCTGCCCGCCGTCGATCGGGAGCACGGCCCCGTTGACGTACGAGGCCTCGTCGCTCGCGAGGAAAAGCGCGCCGTACGCGATCTCCCGAGGCAGCCCGGCCCGGCCCATGGGGTTGTGCGTGAACCGGTCGGGGTTGTCCGGGGCGATCCGCGCCATCGACGGTGACCCGATCATCATGGGCGTGTCGACCGGCCCCGGGCAGATGCAGTTGGAGCGGATGCCCTCGCGCGCGTAGCGGACGGCCAGGTGCCGCGTCAGGGTGTGGACGCCGCCCTTCACCACCGCGTAGGCATGCGCCTGCGGGGCCCCGCGAACAGCGGAGACACTGCCCAGGTTGACGATCGAGCCGCCGCCGCGCTCGCGCATGGCGCCGATGGCGTGCTTGCACATGTAGTAGACCGAGTCGAGGTTGTTGCCGATGAGCTCGTGCCAGTGTTCGGAGGGCGTCTCCGCGAGCGACTCCATTCCGCCCTGGCGGCTCTCCCGGTAGGCGTTGCCGCCCATCGCCGCCGCGTTGACGAGGACGTCGAGCCCGCCGAGCGCCGACACGGTGGCCGCCACGAGGCGCCGGCAGTCCTCCTCGACCGAGACGTCGGCCGCGATCGCCAGACACTTCCCGCCCGCGGCCTCGACGGCTTCGCGGGTCTCCCGCAGCGCCGCCTCGCGCCGGCCGCTCACCACGACCGCCGCGCCGTTGGCGGCGAACAGCGCCGCGCAGGCCTGCCCCATTCCGGACCCACCGCCGGTGACCAACGCGACCTTGCCTTCGAGGCGTCCCATGCTCGCTCCTAAAGAAGTTGTATGATATGACTCTATCGCTCGGCGTAGATCGGCGGTCAACGCGGCTTGACCGCGTCAACCGCTAGACAGCTAAAATAGTTTGAGGATTACCGGAAGCCGCGAGCGAGAGGTGACGTCGTGGAGTTCTCCCTGACGAGTGACCAGGTCGCTCTGCGGACGGAGATTCGCTCCTGGCTGGCAGACAACGTCCCTCGCGAGGCGCCTCCCCACGAGGGCGCGGCGGAGACGCGGGCCTTCGACGTAGCGTGGCAGCGGCGGCAGTTCGACGGCGGCTGGGCAGGAGTCTCCTGGCCGAAGGAGTACGGCGGCCGCGGCCTCGGCCTCGTCGAGCAGCTGATCTGGTACGAGGAGTACGCCCGGGCGGGCGCACCGAACATCCGGTCCTGCTTCGTCTCGATCAACCACGCCGGACCGACACTGATCATGCGCGGCAGCGAGGAGCAGAAACGCAAGCACCTGCGGTCGATCCTCGCCGGCGACGAGGTGTGGTGCCAGGGCTTCTCCGAGCCGGAAGCCGGCTCGGACCTCGGCTCGCTGCGCACCGCGGCGCGCGTCGACGGCGACGAGCTCGTCGTCAACGGCCAGAAGATCTGGACGAGCTTCGCGCACATCGCCGACTTCCAGGAGCTGCTGGTCCGCACGGACCCGGCGGCGCCCAAGCACAAGGGGATCACCTGGGCGATCTGCGACATGCACGCGCCCGGCATCGACGTGCGCCCCATCCGCAGCATGGACGGAGCGGTCGACTTCTGCGAGGTCTTCTACGACGACGTCCGCATCCCGCTCGACAACGTCGTCGGCGAGCTCAACGACGGCTGGCGGGTCGCGATGACCACGCTCTCCTTCGAGCGCGGCACCGCCTTCGCCGCCGACCAGATGGCGATGTCGCTCATGGTGGAGCGCCTGGTGACGGTGGCCACCGAGCGGTCGCTGGACGGCTCCGGTCGCGTCGCCATCCTCGACGACGAGTTCGCCCGCCGGCTGGCCGGGCTCCGCGCCGAGGTCGCCGCCCTGCGGTCGATGACCTACCTCGGTGCCTCCCGCAACCGCGAGAGCGTGCAGCCCGGGCCGGAAGGCTCGTTCCTGCGGCTGGGAGTCGGCCTCCTCATGCAGCGGATCTCCCGGCTCGCGATGGACCTTCTCGGCGAGGACGCCCTCGAATGGTCCGCCCCGGTCCGCCACCACGGCAACTGGAGCAACGACTACCTGTTCGGCTTCTCCCGCACCATCAGCGCGGGCTCGAAGGACATCCAGCGCAACATCATCGGCGAGCGCCTGCTCGGGCTGCCGAAGTGAAGGGACCCGTGACGCGTGATTGACCTGCTGCCGAGCGCGGAGCAGCGCGCCATCATCGACGAGGCCGCAGCGTTGCTCGCGTCCGCGCGCCGCACCGGGCCGGGCCGGGAGCTCTCCGGCGCGTCGTTCTTCGCGTCCGACCTGCGCGCCCGCTGCGGCGCACAGGGCTGGTTCACGATGGCGTTGCCGGAGAAGCTCGGCGGCATCGGCGCCACCGTGGCCGACCAGGCGGTCGTGTTCCGCGAAGCCGGCCGCGCGCTCGGCCCCGTCCAGCTACTCGGCGCCGTGCTCGCCGCCCACGTGGCCGTCGAGCTCGGCGAGAGCGACCTCGCCGCCCGCATCGGCTCGGGCGAGTTGTCCGTCGGCGTCGGCCAGCTCACCCGCGGGCCGTCGGGCGGCATGCTCTTCGACCCGTCGGCCTCGTGGTCGGCGGTCGTCTCGCCGGCGGGCGACGTCGTCCACCTGGTCGAGGTCGCTCCCGGCAGCGTCGCACCCGTCTCCGCCATCGACCCACTGACCGACGTCGGCCGGTTCGCCACCGCCGCGTTGCTGCGCGACGCCCTGACCTTGACCGGCCCGGTGGCCCGGTCCCTGGTGGCGAGAACGCTCGTCCTCGCCGCCGCCTACCAGTCGGGCATCGCCGAGGCCGTGCGCGACATGTCGGTCGCCTACGTCAAGCAGCGACACCAGTTCGGTGTGCCGATCGGCTCTTTCCAGGCCGTCAAGCACCGCTGCGCCGAGATGGCGGTCCGGGCGGAGGCCGCGTGGGCGCAGACGGCGTTCGCCGCCGTCACCGCCGGCGTCGACGGATACGACACCGGGTTCGAGGCGGCGGCCGCGAAATACATCGCGACCACGTCGGCCGTCGAGAACGCGAGAGACAACATCCAGAACCACGGCGCCATCGGCTACACCACCGAGCACGAGGCCCATCTCTACCTGGGCCGCGCCCACCTCTTCGACCATCTGCTCGGCGACACCAGGGCGCAGTTGGCGAGCATGATCCCGGAGCGCACGTCGACCGCCGCGCGCCTCGAACTGGAGAACGCCGATGACTGAGAGTCTGCACACCACTCCGGGGCAGGCCGGGCCGCGCACACCGAGCAACGGCCGTCTCAGATCTCGCAACCCGCTCTACTTCGAGGACCTGGCGGTCGGCGACGAGTTCGTCACCCCCGCGCGGACGGTGACGGAGTCAGACGTCGTCACGTTCGCCGGCCTCAGCGGCGACTTCAACAGCATCCACACCGACGCGATCCTCGCCGGCGGGACCGCCTACGGCCAGCGGGTCGTCCACGGCTTGCTCGGCCTCTCCATCCTCACCGGACTGTTGGACCGCCTGCGGCTGTTCGACGGGACGGCGATCGCCATGCTCGGCGTCCGCGAATGGAACTTCGTCAACCCCGTCTTCATCCAGGACACGGTTCACGGGCGCTTGTTGATCACCGGTCTCCGCCGCACCCGCCGGGGAGACCGGGGCATCATCGAACGGCGGCTGGAGCTGTGGAACGCTCGCGACGAGCTGTGCCAGGAAGGCCGCATCGACCTCATGATCCGTTGCCGGGACAGCGTCCCCCCGGCCACGCTGCCGGCCGCCGAACCCATCTAGGTCGTGATCTCGACGGTCGTCGTCGCGATGTCGGGTGTCGACGACGCCGCCAACGTCAGGGTGCGGACCGCGCCCGACCGCGTCGAGGTGATCGTGGCCGGCTCGCCGCAGAACAGCGGCCGGTGGTTGCGGTGGGTGACGCGCGCGACCACGGCGTCGGGCTCCTGCACCCGGAACACCTCCGCGAGCGCCATCGTCATCAGCGGGCCGTGGACCAGCAGTCCGGGATATCCCTCGACACCGGTGGCGTACGGCCAGTCGTAGTGCACCCGATGGCCGTTGCTCGTCGCGGCGCTGAACCGCATCAGCTTCGTCGGGTCGCTCGCGAACCGCCAATGCCAGTCGGCCCGCTTCTCGAGCAGCGCCGCGACGACGGGTGACACGCCACCTTTCGCGGGCGTCGCGTCGACGGGAGCCGGGACGCGGTAGACGAGCTGCTGCCGCTCGACGACGGCCGGCTCGCCGCGGTGGTCGACGATCCGGTTCTCGACCGTCACCAGGGAGAACGGCCCCTGGCGACCCTGCTTGTCGACCTCGCTGACGATCCGGCGCTCCACCCGCACCGTGGTCCCGACGGCCAAGGGCGCCAGGAGCTCCACCGAGCCGCCGACGAACATCCGTCGCCGGCCGCGCCACACCTCGGACTCCGGCGTCACCGGGTGCCCGTCGGTGCCCGTCGCCTCCGCCGGAGCCCAGCGCGCCAGCGCCGCCCAGTGCCACAGCGGCGGCAGGGCCTCGCCCGCGGGCACGACGGTGCCGAAGAGCGCGCGCAGCGCGTCGACCGGTCCCTCACGGACCTCGAGGTCGACGACGCTCACATGAACCGCCCTCCCGTGACCTCCTGGACCGTGCCGGTCACGTAGCTGGACAGGTCGGAGGCGAGGAACAGCGCGACCCCGGCGACCTCGCGCGGCTCGCCGGCCCGACGCATCGGGATCTCGGCCATCTTCTCGTCCCAGGCGCGCTGGGGCATCGCCTCGGTCATCGCCGTACGGATCAGGCCGGGCTGGATCGCGTTGACCCGGACGCCGTGGTGCGCGAGCTCCTTGGCGGCCGCCTTCGACAGGCCCACGATCCCCGCCTTCGCGGCCGAGTAGTTGGTCTGCCCGACCATCCCGACCTTGCCCGACAGCGACGACATGTTGATGATCGATCCCGATCCACGCTCGCGCATCACCGAGCCGGCGAGGCGCGTCCCGTTCCAGCAGCCTTTGAGGTGCACCCCGACGACCTGGTCGAAGTCTTCCTCGGTCATCTTGCGCATCGTGGCGTCCCGGGTGATGCCGGCGTTGTTGACCATCACGTCGAGCGAGCCGAACGCGTCGAGCGCCGCGAGGATGGCGGCGTCCACCTCCGGCGGGGACACCACGTCACACAGCACGCCACGGACGGTGGTGTCGTCGCCGAGCTTCTGGCACGCCTCGTCGAGTCGTTCGCGGTTGAGGTCGGCGATGAGCACGCGCGCGCCGTTCGCGACGAACGTCTCGGCGATCGCCAGGCCGATTCCCTGGGCGGCGCCGGTGATGAGAGCGGTGCGGCCGTCGAGCAGCATAGGTCTCCTTCAGGTGTCGAGCTTGTTCCGGCTGATCCACTGGGCCGCGATGACGTTGCGCTGGATCTCGTTGGTGCCCTCGCCCACGATCATCAACGGCGCGTCCCGGAAGTAACGCTCCACGTCGTACTCGCGGGAGTAGCCGTAGCCCCCGTGTACGCGCATGGCGTCGAGCGCGACCTGCATGGCCGACTCCGACGCGAACAGCTTCGCCATCCCCGCCTCCATGTCGGCCCGCCGGCCGCTGTCGAACGTCGCCGCCGCGTCGGCGGTCAGCAGCCGCGACGCGGCCACCTTGGTCGCCATGTCGGCGAGGAGGTTGCCGACGGACTGGTGCTTCCAGATCGGCTTGCCGAAGGACTCCCGCTGCTGCGCGTAGGTGGTCGCCGCCTCGAGCGCGGCCTGGGCGACGCCGACCGCGCGCGCGGCGACCTGGATCCGGCCGACCTCCAGGCCGCGCATCATCTGCGCCCAACCGAGGTTGGGCACGCCGCCGAGCACCGCGTCGGCGGGCACGCGCATCCCTTCGAAGACGAGCTCACAGGCCTCGACGCCGCGGTAGCCGAGCTTGGGCAGCTTGTTGGAGACCACGAGCCCTTCGCCGGGCTCGACGAGCAGGACGCTCATGCCCAGGTGTGCCGGCGTGGCGTCACGGTCGGTGCGGCACAGCAGACCGATCAGGCCGGAGTGCTGCGCGTTCGAGATCCACGTCTTGCTTCCGTTGACGAGATAGCCGTCGCCGTCGGGGATAGCGAAGGTACGCATGTTCTGCAGGTCACTGCCGCCGGCCGGCTCGGTCAACGCCATCGTGACGCGTACCTCGCCGGTCGCCATCCGGGGCAGGTAGCTCTTCTTCTGCCGGTCGGTGCCGAACTGGCGGACGAGGTACGACATGACGGAGTGCCCGCCGACCGCGCCGGCCAGGCTCATCCACCCCCGCGCGAGCTCTTCGGTCACCCGGGCGAAGCACTGCGCGCTGACCCCGACGCCGCCATACTCCACCGGCACGAGCAGCGAGAAGAACCCGAGCCGCCGCATCTGGTCGATCATGTCGGCCGGATAGACGTCGGGCGCCTCGAACTCGCGCACCCGCGGCCGGACCTGCTCGTCGACGAACTCGCGGGCCAGCGCGATGATCTCGAGTTCGCTCTCATCGAGGGCGGGCATGACTCTCCTTCGGAGCATCGGGCGCCGGGCCGCCGTCGACGGCCCGCAGGAGCGCGGCCGCTCGCGCGACCACCGGCGCGTCAATCATGTGGCCCGCGAGCGCGGAGACACCGTCGGTCGCCACCGCGACCACCTCCCGTGCCCACGCGACCTCGTCGGGAGTGGGAGCGAGCGCCCGCCGTACGACGTCGAGCTGCCGGGGATGCACGCAGAGCTTCGCCCGGTAGCCGAGGCGGCGCCCGGCCTCGGTCTCGGCGCGCAGGCCCTCCTCGTCGGACAGGTCGGCGAACACGCCGTCGACCGGCGGCGGCAGACCCTCGGCGGCCGAGGCGAGGACGAGCGTCGCCCGGTGTGGCGCCAGCGCGACATCGTCGCGGGGGTCGACCCCGAGCTGCGCGGCGAGGTCCATGCTGCCGAAGGCGAGCCGCACCACGGGATCGGCGGCGGCGATCTCGGCCGCGTGGAGCACGCCGCGCGCCGTCTCGACCAGCGCCACCACCGCGGCGCCGGTGGAGCGTCCCAGCGCGACGACCGCCGCCGCGTCTTCCGCCTTCGGCAGCATGAGCGTGTGGGCGACGCGGGCGAGCGCGCGGAGGTCGGTGTCGTGCCACGGGGTGCCGGCGGCGTTGACGCGCACGACCACGCGGGGGTCAGCCGCGACGGACACGGCGACATCGCGCGCGACGGCCTTGCCCGCCGCGGCGACGGCGTCTTCGAGGTCGACGACGACCAGGTCCGCGGGCGACGCGAGCGCCTTCGCCACGCGGTCGCTCCGGTCGGCCGGGACGAACAGCAGCGTGCGCGCCGAGGCTACGTCGGTCACGCCGCCGCCTCGCGCGTGCCCACCGGGTCGGCGACCAGGCGCGGCAGCCGGTCGCGCAGCAACGACTCGGCCTCGGCCGCGATGCGGGCCACGAGGTCGGCGACGGTCGGCACGTCGTGGAGCAGCGCCTGGACCAGGCCGACGCTCCAGACGCCGCGATCGACGTCGCCGGTCTCGTAGACCTCCCGGCCGCGGGAGCCCGCGACGAGGTCGCGCACCTCGGCGAAGCCGGCCCCCTCGCGCAACCGCGAGACCACCTCGCGGCTGACCGTGTTGGCGGCGACGCGGTGGGTGTTGCGCAGGGGTCGCAGGATCAGCTCGGTGTCGAGCTCGGTCGCGCCCACGAGCCACTCCTTGACGCGCGGATGCACCGGGGCCTCGGCGGTGCAGAGGAAGCGCGTACCCATGTTGATGCCGTCGGCTCCCAACGCCAGCGCGGCGACGAGCCCGCGCCCGTCCGCGAAGCCGCCGGAGGCGAGGAAAGGGATCGTCAGCGCCGACGCGGCGGCGGGGACGAGGACCAGGCCGGGCACGTCGTCTTCGCCGGGATGGCCAGCGCATTCGAATCCGTCGATGCTGACGGCGTCGACGCCGAGCCGTTCCGCCCTGACGGCGTGTCGGACGCTCGTGCACTTGTGGATCACCTTGATGCCGGCGGCGTGGAAGTGCGCGACGTGGTCGGCCGGGTTGGCGCCCGCGGTCTCGACGACCCGCACACCGGACTCGATGATCGCCTGGCGGTATTCGGCATAGGGCGGCGGGGAGATCGCCGGAAGGATCGTCAGGTTGACACCGAACGGCCGGTCGGTCATCGACCGGCAGCGCGCGATCTCGTCGGCGAGGGCCTCCGGTGTGGGCTGTGTCAAGGCCGACAGGAACCCGAGCGCGCCCGCGTCGGCCACGGCCGCCACCAGCTCGGCCTTCGCGACCCATTGCATCCCACCCTGCACCAGCGGGACGTCGATCCCGAAGAGCTCGGTGAACCGGGTGGCGATCACCGCGCGCTCTCCAGTGCCGACGCGACCGCCGCCGCGACGAGCTCGTGGCCCCGGTCGCCCGGATGCACCCCGTCGGCGAGGTGGTCGGGGCCGAGCAGCCCCAACCCCGGGATCAGGGTGAGCCGGCCGTCGCCGTGCGCTTTGACGAACGCGTGCACGGCGTCTTCCATCGCGACCCGCAGTGCGGCGAGGTTGTCGCCGAAGCGGTTGGCCGTCGACTCGGCGCCAGGGCGGACGAGCGGGCTCAGCACGACGATCGGCGCGGACGGAAGGCCTTGGCGGACCGTGGTGAGGAACAGGCGGGTCGTCTCGGCGATCTGCCGGCGGTCGGTGGGCAGCTTGCTCCACGCGTTGGTGCCCCAGGCGATCGTCACCATGTCGGCCCCCGACTCGCCGATCGCCACCGCCGCCGGCAGCTCGCCACGGGCGGCGCCCGCGAGGCCGAGGTTGACCAGCCCGACGCCGAGCCGGTCTGCCGCCCGCACCGGCCAGGTGTGATGAGGTGACGAAGCGAGCCAGCCATGGGTGATCGAGTCGCCGTAGGCGACCCAGAGCGCGGACGGCGGCGGTGCCGGCTCGATCGTGCCGCCGACCGACGTGACCGTCAGCGGGAAGACCTGCTCGCCCTCCGGCAGGTAGACGCGGACGACGGCTGCGGCTGACCGGTGCGGCAGCGCGACGCGGACGCGGTCACCGACGGCGGGAAGCGCCGTCGCCACGGCCCGATCCTCCGCCACGGCGGTGAATCCGGCGGGGCTCGCCGGTGACGCGCCGCGGCACACGCCGCCACGTCGCAGATCGACGTCGAGCGCGGTCGCGGTGCCCGTCAGGGCGAGGTGCACGGCGACGGCGACCTCGGCCGCCGTCACGGAGTCGGCGGGAAGGAGCTCGCGGGCCGCGGCCGGGTAGCGGGATCCCTCGTCCCAGGACAACCCTGGCAGCAAACCCCGGAGAAACTCCCGGGCGGGTTGCTGGGACACGACGATGTCCTTCCGTCGACGGCGACATGAGTCCAATAGTTTTACCTTGTGCGGCCGGCGACCGGCCATACCGTGTGACCAACGCCCCGTGATATAACGTCTCTAAACTATAGAGGATTTCCGAGACGTGGGCGAGCCACGTCCCGACGAAAGGGCCGGTGACGACCATGTCCAGCGGGACAGAGCACTCGCAGCTGCGGTTGCGGCCGACGAACGCACTCGTCGTGGGCGCGGGCCTCGGACTGGGGCGCGCCTGCGCACTGACGTTCGCCCACGCGGGCGCCGACGTGGTGTGCGTCGACATCGACGCCGATCGTGCGGCGTCGGTCGCGGCCGAGATCACGGCGCTGGGGCGGCGCGCACACCCTGTCGCCGTCGACATCCTCGAACGCGGAAACATCGAGCACGTCGTCTCCGAGGCCATCGCCGCGCTGGGCGGGATCGACGCCTGCGTCGACGTCGTGGGCATGGCCTTCCGCGGTGACATCCTCGACTTCGACGACGAGACCTGGGACCGCAACTTCGCCATGAACCTCCGGCAGTCGTTCCGGGTCACCCAACTCGTCGCCCGCCACATGGTCGACACCAAGACCCGGGGCTCCATCGTGCACGTCTCCTCCATCAGCGCGTGGGACGGGCACGCCAACAACGGTGCGTACGCCGCCGCCAAGGCCGGCCTCAACAGCCTCATCCGGACCGCCAGCGTGGAGCTGGGCCCCCACGGCGTCCGGATCAACGGGGTGGCACCCGGCACCATCGACACGCCGAGGCTGCACACCGACGCCACCGCCGACCGCCGCGCCGCGCTGAGCCGGTCGGTCCCGATGGGCTACCAGGGAACGCCGGAAGACATCGCCAACCTGGCGGTCTTCCTCGCCAGCGACCTCGCGGGCTACGTCTCAGGTCAGGTCATCCTCGTCGACGGCGCCGTCAACAACGTCTTCCCGCTGATCGACGGCAAGACCTGGCGCCCGGCCGAGGTCTGACGCCCCGCGCGCCCGCAACACGTTCTTCTGGATCTTTCCCGTCGACGTCTTCGGCAGCTCGGTGAACACGTAGGCCCGTGGCGCCTTGAAACCCGCCAACCCGGTCCGCACGTGCGCGCCGAGCTCCGCGGGACCGGCTGTCGCGCCGTCGCGCAGGTGCACGTATGCCACGGGCACCTCACCCCATTTCTCGTCGGGTACGCCGACCACGGCGCTCTCGACGACGTCGGGGTGGCTGTCGAGTGCCTGTTCCACCTCGACGGACGCGATGTTCTCGCCACCGGAGATGATGATGTCCTTGCGGCGGTCACGGATCTCGACGTAGCCGTCCCGATGCTTGACCGCCAGGTCTCCGGTCAGGAACCAGCCGTCGACGGTGACGGCATCGGTGGCCGCCTCGTCGCGGTAGTAGCCCAACATCACGTCGTTGCCGCGGGCCGCGAGCTCACCGATCGTCTCACCGTCGGCGGGAACGTCGCGGCCATCGGGGTCGACGACGCGCAGCGGCACCGCGACGATGTTGCCGATCCCCTGTCTCGCGCGCAGCCGGAACTGCTCTTCTTCGGCCAACGAGTCCCAGCGTCGCTGCCACTCGTTGAGCGCGATCGGGCCGAAGGTCTCGGTCATGCCGTACAGGTGCGTGATCCGCAGGCCCAGGCGTGCCATCCTCACCAGGAGGGTCGGCGACGGCGGGGCGCCGCCGGTGTCGACGTGCACGGTGCGCGCCCCGGGCAGGGGTGCGGCGGCCGGCGCCTCGGCGATCATCGTGAGCACGGTCGGGGCGGCGCTCAGATGGGTGATCCCGCCGTCGTGCAACCGCCGCCAGATCTCGGCGACGTCGACGGCCCGGAGACAGACGTGGGTGCCGCCCGCCGCGGTCACCGCCCAGGTGAAGCACCATCCGTTGCAGTGGAACATCGGCAGCGTCCACAGGTAGCGCGCGTCGGGCCCGAGCCCGGCGTGGTGACACATCGCCACCGCCTGCAGGAACGCGCCGCGGTGGTGGTACATGACCCCCTTGGGACGGCCGGTGGTGCCGCTCGTGTAGTTGATCGCCAGCAGCTCGCGCTCGTCGATCTCCACCGGATCGGTCGCCGGCGCGGATCCGAGCAGCCGCTCGTATTCGTCGTGCTCGTCTCCCGCGACCACCAGCCGGACGCCGGTGTCAGCGGCGACCTTCGACGCCGCCACGGCAAGCTCGGCCGTCGCCACGATCACGCGAGCGCCCGAATGCTCGACGATGTAGGCCATCTCCTCGGGCGCGAGTCGCGTGTTGATCGGCACCAGGACGGCCCCGGACGACGGCACGGCGTGGTGCAGCTCCAGCATGACGTGGCTGTTGACGCAGAGGGCGGCGACCCGGTCCCCCGGCGCCACGCCGAGTGCGGACAGCGTGCCGCGCAGCGCGTCGCACCGGTCGGCGAGCTCCCGGTAGGTCCACGCCCGATCGCCGTCGACGATCGCAGTCCGATCCGCGAACACCGCCGCCGCCCGCCGAAGGAAAGCAGCCGGGGTCAACGGTTCGAAAGTGAAGGAGGCCATCGCGTCCATCCTAGATAGACCTTGAGTTGCAGGCAGTGCATCCCGACGCTCTATGTATTACTATTATACCCGATTAACGCGAGCGATAGGGGCGCCGAGTGGGTCGACAAGCTGGGCTCGCGGAGAGCAGGCTCACCACCGATTCGATCCAGCGGGCGCTGCGCCGATCGATCGAAGAGTTCGGAGAGGTCGGCGTTCAGGTCGCCGCCTACCTCCGCGGACGGCTGATCGTCAACACCTGGGCAGGACTCGTCGAGCAGGGAACGTCGCGGGAGGTCGGCCCGCACACCGTGTTTCCGATCTTCTCGGTCTCCAAGGCGGTCACCGCCTTCGCGGTTCACCTCCAGGTCGAACGCGGACTGATCGACCTCGACGCGCCCGTAGCCGAGTACTGGCCCGACTACGGCAAGCGGGGGAAGGAACAGCTCACGGTCGCACACGTCCTGACGCACCGCGCGGGCGTGCCCCAGATGCCGCCGGGAGTGACCCCCGAGTTGATGAGCGACTGGGAGTGGATGACCACGCGCCTCACGGAGGTCGAGCCGGTCCATCCGCCCGGCACGACCAACACCTACCTGTCGATGACCTTCGGATGGCTGCTCGGCGAGGTGGTCCGGAGGACCGACCCGACGCGACGCCCGTTTGCCCAGTTCATACACGACGAGGTTGCCGTGCCCTTGAACATGTCCTCCTTCTGGTTCGGCGTTCCGTCCGAGGAGTCACATCGCGTGGCGACGCTCTCGTTCCCCGACGAGCCCCCGGCTCCGCCCGAGCAGTCGCTCGCCGGTCGTGCGACGCCCGCCGAGGTGGCACTGACACCGACGGCGTTCAACCGGAAGGACGTCCAGCGGGCGGTCATCCCCGCCGTGGGCGGTGTCAGCAGCGCCAGCTCTCTCGCCCGGCTCTTCGCGGCCCTGGCCGGCGGCGGCGCCCTCGACGGGGTTCGCCTGCTGTCGGAGTCACGGGTCAGGAGCTTCCTCGCACCTCGCCCGGACATGGACAAGCACGACCAGACCTACGGACGCCCGATGCCGGTCGGGGCGGGCGGATTCTGGGTGCGCATCCCGGGACTCCTACCGGCGGACATGGCGGTGATCGGCCAGACCGGGGCCGGCTGCAGCTACGGCTGGGGAGACCCGGAGGCCGGGCTCGCGGTGGCGATCTGCCACAACCGTATGGCCGTTCAGCCGCCGTTCGTGCCGCTGGCCGACGCCATCCGCGAACACGCTTCGGAGTTGGGATAGCCGGTGATCTACGACTTCATCATCGTAGGCGCCGGATCGGCCGGATGCGTGTTGGCGAACAAGCTCAGCGAAGATCCGGGGCGCCGAGTGTTGTTGATCGAGGCTGGCGGCTCGGGAAGGCATCCGACGATCACCGTTCCGAAAGGGTTCGCCTTCGCGATCCAGAATCCAGACCTCGCCTGGCGCTACCCGACGGAGCCGTTCGGCCCCTACCGCCAAGTCGAGTCCTGGACCCGGGGAAAGGTGCTGGGCGGGTCCAGCTCGATCAATGGAATGGTCTACAACCGCGGCTCGCGGGCCGACTTCGACGGCCTCACCACACTGGGAAACCCGGGGTGGGGCTGGGACGAGATCCTGCGCGTCTACCGGAGCATGGAGAACCACTCGTTGGGAGCCTCGGAGCTCCGCGGCGTGGGCGGCCCGCTCGGCGTCAGCGTCCGCACCGATCCCGACGAGGTGGACGAGCTCCTGATAGCCTCCGCGGGAAAGCTCGGCATTCCCCGCGTCGACGACCTGAACTCCACCGACGCCGAACGCATCGGCTATGCCCCCGCGACGATCCGGCGCGGGCTGCGTGTCAGTGCCGCCCGGGCCTTCCTGCGGCCGGCGCTGCGCCGCGCCAACCTCACCGTCCGGGTTGGCGTGCGGATTACCCGGCTCCGGTACGACGGCGATCGCGTCGTCGGCGTCGAGGGGCTGGCGGGAGACTCGGCGGTCGACTTCCAGGCGAGGCGCGAGGTGATTCTCTGTGCCGGCGCCATCGCCACACCGCAGTTGCTGGAGCTGTCGGGGATCGGCGCTCCCGACGTGCTCAAGCCGTTGGGGATCGAGGTGCGCGTGGTTAGCCCCAGGATCGGCGAGGGAGCGCGCGAGCATCGCACCTTCCCTCTTCAGGTCCGGCTCACCAAGGACATCGGATACAACCGTCTGCTGTCGACCGTCCCGCGCCAAGGTATGAGCGGCCTGCGATGGATGCTCACACGGAAGGGACCGGTGAGCACCCCTGCGTACGACATGCTGTCGTTCATCAAGAGCTCCCCCGGGGCTCCGCGCCCCGACGCCCAGGTCCTACTGGCCCCCTACAGCAGGGGCGTCGGCAGCACACGCCTCAGCGTCGAGGGCCGGCCCGGATTCTCGCTGCTCGGCTTCGTGCTCCGGCCGACGAGCGAGGGGAGCATCCACATCCGGTCCGCCGACCCGGCCGAGCCGCCCATCGTCGTGCCGAACTACCTGTCCACCCAGCACGACCGCACGATCTCGGTCAACATGTTCCGACGGATGCGTGAGCTGGTCGAGCAGTCGCCCATAGCCGAGGTCGCCGGCGCCGAGATCCAGCCGGGTCCTCTCGCCGACGACGACCGGACGATCCTCGCCTCCGGCTTCCTCCACGGCGGCACCGGATTCCACGCGTGCGGGACGGTGGCAATGGGGCCGGACGCCGACGATCCCGTCGACTCGCGGCTCCGCGTCCGCGGCGTCGAGGGCCTACGTGTCATGGACGTCTCCGTCATGCCGACCATGCTTTCGGGCAACCTGAACGCCCCCGTCATGGCGATGGCATGGCGGGCAGCGGAGCTCCTCCGCGCCGACCACGGCTAGCGGCGGTGAAGCCGTTTCAGCCCACCGGCTTGGGGTAGCCTGAACAAATGAAAGGCGGGGCTTCGACCGGATCCGGCGTGTCTGACGAGAACGTGTCCGGTGAGGCGTCGCGTCGCCAACGACGCACCCCCGACCGTCGCCGTGGCAGCGGCGCGGAGACCCGCTCCAACCTCATCCGGTCGACCCGGGTCCTCGCCGAGAACAAGCTCATCGCCGACATCACCGTCGACGACATCACCCGGGGCGCCAACGTCTCCCGCGCCGCGTTCTACATGTATTTCCAGAGCAAGTTCGACATCTGCCAGGAGATCGCCAGGGCCGCACAGGCCGGCTTCCTCGCCAACGTGCGCGAGTTCGACCGCGGTCCCGACGTCAACGCGACGATCGAGCACGGCATCGACCACTACATCACGCTGTTCCGCGGCGACCGGCCCGGCCTGCGACTGATGTACGAGCTCTCCTACCTCGAAGACAGCATCCGCGAGGTCGTCCACGAGATGCGGGACCAGATCTTCGAGTTCTGGGAAGACCGCCTCCGTGAGGCGATCAGGAAGAAGGAGTACCGACCCTTCGACGTCCCCGTCATGACCAGGCTGCTCGTCGACACCCTCGACACATACTGCGTCCGCACGATGCGCACCGAGGAATACGACAAGACGGGGATCGACGACGCGACGGCCGCCCGGCTGATCGCCAAGATCTGGCAGCGCACCCTGGCCGGCTGACCTCTCCGCCGCGACACCCACGCCGGAGAGGTCAAGCCGCACGTGCCCGATCACAGGGACCCTGGGATCAGCTGAGGCCCAGCAGGCTCTGGATCTTCGGAAGGTCGGCCGCCACCTGCTCCGGCGGCTGAATGACCAGGTTCTTCGGCATGGGTACGACGCCCGGCAGGTCGCCCAACGGCGACGCGGCGCTCGACTTCTGCGCGTAGATGGTCTGGCCCTCCTTGGACAGCAGGTAGTTCATGAACAGGCGCGAAGCGTTGGGGTGCCGCGCCTTCTCCAGGACCGCCGCGAACGTCCGGAAGGCCGGCGCCGGGTTGTCGAGAGCGCAGAACCCGAGCGGGGCGCCCTGGTCGATGAGCGGCTGCATCGGCGGAATCAGGCCGATGACCGAGATCTGGCCCTCTCCCGCGGCCAGCATCTGAGACGCCGGCACCGAGCTCTCCGCCACGGTGGCGAAGCCCTGGTCCTTGAACTTCGTCAGCCAGGCCTCGCCGAGCGTCGGGGAGTGCAGCACCACGTCGAAGAAGTGGGTGTACGCCGCCGTCGTCGCCGGGTTGGTCAGGATGATCTGGCCCTTCCACCTCGGATCGAGCAGCGCGTCCCAGGTGCAGGGTGGATCGGACTTCACCAGGTCTTTGTTGTAGGCGACCCCGCCGAGCGGGCCGATGGACATGTTGACGTAGCTGGGCTTCACGAAGTCGGCGGACCAGGCGGCCAGCTCGGGCACCTCGTTCGTGTCGAGCGTGGCCCACCAACCGTCTTTCGCACCTGCCTCGACGAACGACGCGTCGCCGTGCGTGAAGACGTCGACGTTCACGCTGCCGGACTTGACCTCGGTGGAGATGCGTTGCGCCTCGGGCGCGCTGCTCAGGCGTACCGCGTCGACGTTGATGCCGTACTTCTTGGTGAAGTCCGCCACGATGGCGTCCACGGTCACCGGGGCCGAGACGCTGTACCAGGTAACCGTGCCTTCCTTCTTCGCGGCGGCGACGAGGCTGTCGAAGTCGCCGGTGCTGACACCCGGGGTCGAGTCGGTCGTATCACTGCCGCAGGCCGACAGGGCGCCTGCGCACGTCAGCAGCAGCGCCAACGCCACGGACACTCTTCGCTTCATGGCACCTTCTTCAAGGGGGTATGTTCGCTTGACGACGTAACTATCGTCACACTGGTTTAAATCAGTTAACCAATTTGAAACCTGTGTGTCAATGCGTCCGCTACGCGCGAGCCCGGGCGGCAGCGCGGAACTTACCCAGGTAGAGCGCCACCGCGACGGCCGTCGCCGAGATGACCGTCATCAGGGTTCCGAGCGCGGCGATGAGGGGGAACGTCCCGCTCGTCCACAGGTCCAGGACGACGAACCCGATGACGGGCCTCCCCGACGTGGCGAGCAGCGATGACGCGGTGATCTCGCCGGCGATCGACACGAAGAGGATCGCGACGCCTCCCGCGAGCCCGGGCATCATGAGCGGCAACGTGATCCGGCCGAACGTGCGCCCCCGGGCCGCGCCGGACACGGCAGACGCCTCCATCATCTCGGAGGAGATCTGGGTGTATGCCGCTCCCGCCGTCAGGTTCGCCTGCGGCAGGAAGAGAACCAGATAGGCCAGGAGCAGGAGCGAGATCGAGCCGTACATCCGGAAAGGCGGCAGTGAGAAGACAGTGACGAACGCGACCGCGATCACGATGTGGTTGATGGCCGACGGCAGCTTCGTCACCCCGTCGACCACACGGGAGAGGAGGCCGGTGCGGCTCTGGACGTAGACCGCGAGGATCGCGGCGAGGACCATTCCCAACACGGAGCCGATGGCGGCGAGGGTCACGCTGACCTTGATTCCGGACCATGTCGACGGGTTGGAGAAGACGTCCTGGTAGTTGCTCAACGTCATGCCCCGCAACGTCAGGTCAGCCGTCCAGAAGCCCCGCAGCGAGATGTAGAGCAGCGCGAGGAACGGCACCACGGAGCCGACGAGCAGGAACACCACCATCACGAGCCGCGCGGGCCATCGCCACCAGCCGAGCGACACGGTTCCGTGCTGTGCCCCCTTGCCGCCGATCTTCGCGTAGGCGCCGCCTCGCACGACCCGCCGCTGCAGCAACCAGGCGATGAGGACGAAGAACATCAGCAACGCGCCAAGGGCGGTGGCCGCGTTCGTGTCAGGCGGGTAGCCCTGTGTCATCAGGCGGTAGATGCGGACCGAGAGCACGTCGATGTGGGCCGCCGGACCGATGATCATCGGAATGGAGAACGTCGCCAGCCCGATGACGAACGCGGTGAACGCTCCGGCCGTCAGAGCGGGCTTGATCGCGGGCAACGTGACGCGGACCATGGCGCGGAACGGTCCGTCGCCGTTGATCCGCGCCGCTTCCTCCAAAGACGAGTCCAACTGCGACAGTGCCGCGGAGACCGGGAGATACACGTACGGCGTGAGGATCAAGGTGTACATGAACACCAGCCCCCACAGCGAGCTGATGTTGAGCGGTCCCGACTCCCCGCCGCCGGTCAGGTCCCGCAGCAGGACGTTGAGCACGCCCGCCCGCGGCGAGAGCAGGAAGACCCAGCCCACCGCGCCCATGAGCGCCGGCACGACCAGCGGCATGAGCGGAAGCAGGTCCGCGACCACGCCCAGCCGCGCGTCGGTCCGCTCGTTCAGCCAGGCGAACCCCGCGGCGATCACCACGCTGAGCCCGGTCGACAACAGGACGATGAGAGCGGTGTTGGCGATCGTCGTGCCGATGTCGGGCAGGGCGAACGCCCGCTGGAAGGGCTCGATCGTCGGTCTGCCGCCCGGCGCGAAGACCTCGAACGCCAGCCGGAGCAAGGGGTACAGCACGACGAAGACCACGCCCGCCGCCAGGATCCCGGTGACGATGGTGTACGGGCCGGGTGTCCGGACGGCACGGCGCACCCGGGGGACGGGAAGTGACAGGGCCATCGACTACTCCTCGACAGACGTGACTCTTGATGTGGCGGTCCCCGACCGCGCCGGCCGGCGTGACGCCGCGTCGCCGAGGTCGGCCAACCCCTGGAACGTCTCCCAGCGCCCGTGGTCGTCCTTCGTCCAGCCCGCCGCCGCCCACGTGCCTCCGTCGACGTGAAGCGTGGCGCCGGTCGTGTAGCGGCCCAGCCGCGAGGCGAGGTAGACACACGCGCCCGCGATGTCGTCAGGGTCTCCCGGGCCCCCCGCCGGGACGTAGCTGGCGAGCGGCGCCGCGAGGCGGTCGCGGAACTCCGGCCTGTCGAATCCCATGCCCGGCGTGACGACGGTGTCGGGGGCGATGGCGTTGACGCGGATGCCGTGCTCCGCGAACTCCAGCGCCAGCGTCTGGGTCAGGCTCAGCATCGCGGCTTTGCACGCGCCGTAGACGGACCGGAAGGGCGCGGCGCGCACCGCCTCGATGCTGGCGATGTTGATGACGGAGCCACCACGGCCGGCGGCGATCATCTGCCGCGCGGCCAGCTCGGTCGGGTGCAGCACGCCGTAGAGGTTGAGGTCGATGTGCTTGCGCCAGCCCTCGACTCCCAGATCGAGGAACGACGCGCGGCGTACGCCGCCGGCGTTGTTGACGAGGATGTCCGTGCTCGCGAAGGTGCCGGCGACCTCGTCGAAGAGGCGTTCGACGTCGTCACGGTTGCGGATGTCGCAGCGCACCGCCAGCGCCTCGCCGCCCGACTCCGTCACGAGGTCGGCGACCCGGTCGGCCTGCGCCTCGTTCTTGTCGGCGACGACGACGCGGGCGCCGAACGCGGCGAAGTTCCTGGCCACACCCTCACCGATCCCCTGGCCGCCACCGGTGACGACGGCCACCATGCCGTCGAGCAGGACATCCTTGTGCGCCAACATCACAACCTCCGCCACCTCGTCGGCACTGACATCTCAGACACGCGCCGCCTCCGACGCCGCGAGCTCGCCCAGCTCCCGGGCGAGCGACTCCACCTTGTCGCGGATGCGGGGCAGGCCGTCGCCCACGGGGAGCCGCAGCGGCGGGACGTCGAGCGACGCGAGCTCGACGATCCGCGACGCGACCTCGTCCGGGGAGATCGCGCTGGGCTTCTGGGGGGCGTCCATCGCGGCGCGCGTCCGGCCGCTCGACTCCGCGTAGTCGTCGAGCTGCCGCCGCGTCCTGATCGTCGACTCCGGGTCGCGCATCCCCGACGAGATGCGACCCGGCTCGACCAGGGAGACCTTGATCCCCACCGGCGCGACCTCCGCCGCCAACGACTCCATCACGCCCTCGAGCCCGAACTTGCTCGCCGAGTAGATGCCCAGCCCGGGCGCGCCGTTGAAGCCGCCGACGGACGACACCGAGATCACGTGGCCGGCGCGGCGCGCGCGCATGTGGGGAAGCACGGCCCGCGTGAGGTGAACGGGCCCGAGCAGGTTCGTCTCGATAACGAGCCGGATCTCGTCGTCGGTGACCTCTTCGACCGCGCCCAGGACGTTGACCGCCGCGTTGTTGACAAGGACGTCGATCCGGCCGAAGGTACGCAGGACGAGATCGACCGCGGCCCGGATCGACTGCTGGTCGCGGACGTCGAGCTCCGCACCGACCAGCCGGCTGCCGTCGATGCCCGACAACGCCTCGCGGGACCGGGCCGTCACCACACCGCGGGCGCCGCTCCCGGCGAGCCTGGCGGCCAGGCTCCTGCCCACGCCCCGACTGCACCCGGTGACGAACCAGACCGGGTCCTCCACCGCTCCCGTCATGCCACGGCCCAGCTCGTGCGGTAGGGGTTCATGCGGGTCGCCCGGGCGTCAGGACGTAGTCCTCCGCGTCCACGTTCGCCGACATCCGGTAGTACTGCGCCACCGGCCACGGAGCGCCGGCCTGCTGACGCCCGAACTCGTTGACGTAGTAGTTCTTCTCGCGCGACGCCGCCTCGGTCCAGAGCAGCTCTTCCGAGGCCTGGTCGAGGCGGACGTTGTAGTCGTCGAAGACGTCGCGCCGGACCTCGCAGCGCGCGACCCCGTCCTCGATCATCATCACCGCCATCTGGGCGATGTAGTGGGCCCAGGTCTCGATGAAGTAGATGAGCTGACCCGAGCGGTTCTGCGAGTTCGGGCCGTACATCATGAAGAAGTTGGGGAAGCCCGGCACGACCATCCCGAGGTACGCCCGCGGGCCGCCGCCGCCCTTTTCCCATGCCTCGTGGAGCGTGGCTCCGTCGGGGCCGCGGTACTCGGCCGGCCAGAGGTACTTGGCGATGTCGAAGCCCGTGGCCGAGATGATCAGGTCGGTCGGGCGCTCGGACCCGTCGACGGTGCGGATGCCCGTGGGCGTGACCTCCTCGATCCCTTCGGTGACGAGGTCGACGTGAGGCTCCAGCAGCGTTTCGTACCACCGGTTGTCGACGATCAGCCGGCGGGCGTACGGCGCGTGCCTGGGCACCAGCTTCTCGACGAGGTCGGGACGCGAGCCAACCTTGTTCCTGATGTAGTCGGTGAGGCTCGCCCGGAACGCGTCGTTGCGCTTGCTGACGACGCCGCCCTGCGCCTGCCACTCCGGATCGGGCACCTGGAGCGCCTCGGAGCCGAACGTCACGATCGCCGACGAGTAGGTGTACCAGTTCGGGTAGTACGGCATCGTGTCGAGCAGCCAGCGGGTCTCCGGGCTGATCGGCTGGCCGTACCGTTCCCGCGGGCTGATCCACTGCGCGGTGCGCTGGTAGACGTCGACGTGCGCGGCCTGTGAAGCGACCCGCGACAGCAGTTGCACGCCCGTCGAGCCGTTGCCGATGATGGCCACCCGCTTGCCGGTGACGTCCTTGTCCGCCGTCCACTCGGTCGTGTGGGCGAGCTCCCCGGCGAACGTGTCGATGCCCTTCACGTCGAGCCGCTTGGGCGTGGCGAACAGGCCGGCGGCGGTCACGACGAGGTTGGCGGTCAGGGTCTGCGTCCCCGCCGGCGTCTTGACCCGCACGGCCCAGGTGTTCGAGTCGGGGTCGAAGTCGCCGCCCTGTACGTCGGCCTGGAAAGTGATCTTGTCGAACACGCCCCACTTCCTGGCGACGTTCTCGATGTAGCCGCGGACCTCGTGCTGCCGCGCGAAGTACTGGGTCCATTGGTAGTTCTTCTCGAAGCTGAACTGGTAGACGAAGTTCGTCGTGTCGACGCGCGCGTCCGGGTAGGTGTTGATGCTCCACACCCCGCCGACCTCGTGACGGCGCTCGAAGATGCGGTACGGGATACCCAGCCGCTCCAGCTGGACGCCCATGGCGATCCCGCTGAAGCCGGTGCCGACCACCACGACGAAGAAGTCGTCGGCCGACTCCGGCCGCTCCCCCGTCCAGGCGACCGTCCGCGGGAACTCCTCGAGCGCCAGGATGTGGCGGCGATAGTTGAAGGCGACGTCGTCCATCTTCTCGTTGACCATCGTCTCGAGAAGCCAGCGCAGCACCTCGTCCGACGGAGTGCCACGCTCGAAGGTGTCGATGCCGTCACGGAGGAAGGCGAGGGCCTTCTCCTTCACCTCCTCGTGGTGGCGCGGGTTGAGCGCCTTGAGGATGGCGGCACCGCCACGGACGGACACGTCGTCGATCTCCATCCGTGCCAGCGACTCGTCACCGGTCACCTGCAGGAGGGCCATGCGCAGGGCGTTGAGATCCGCTTCGTCAAGGGCCTTGCGAGCCATCGCTTCATCGAACTTCATCTGGTACCCACTTCTCGCTCTACGTCGATGTCTTGCAGTTCTCGCGGGCCGCGGTCAGGCCATCGTCGAGCCTCCGTTGGGCCGCAGGACCTGTCCGGTCCAGTAGCGCCCGAGCTCGCTTGCCAGGAAGAGCACGGCGTACGCGATGTCCCTGGTCTCGCCGATCGCTCCCAGCGGCGAGGCGGTGGCCCGCTGCGCCACGATCTCGTCGCGGCGGCTCTCGTCGACCGAGCCGTCCGGCGACGTGAAGTGGCGGCCGGTGATGCCGGTGACGAGCCAGCCGGGCGCCACGGCGTTGACCCTGATGCCACGCTCTCCGAGCTCGAGGGCGAAGAACCTCGTCAGCTGGACGACACCCGCCTTGCTTACGCCGTAGGCGATCCGCCCGACGCTGGGCTGGTCGATGATGGTCGAGACGGTGTTGACGATGCGGCCGCCCTCCGCCATGACCCGCCCGGCCACCTGGCACCCGAAGAGAACGCCTTTCAGGTTGACCGCCATCACCCGGTCGAACTCGTCCTCGGTGATCTCGAGGGCAGGGCGGTCGATCATGATCGCCGCGTTGTTGCACAGGATGTCGAGGCGGCCGTGGTCGGCCACGACCCCCGAGATGACGCCGTCGACCGACGCACGGATCGCCACGTCGGCGACGCGCGCCTGTGCCCTGCCCCCGGACGCGGCGATCTTCTCCGCGACCGTCGACGCGCCCTCGGCGTTCACGTCGACACAGACGACGAAGGCTCCGGCCGCGGCCAGGACCTCCGCGATCGAAGCGCCGACACCGCTCCCCGCGCCGGTTACGACCGCCACCCGGTTCTCAAGCCCTACGACATCCTTGAGCATCCCAGCGCCGTCCTTCCTGGTGCGTGGTGGTAGCCACCACACGAAATCCTTTAGTAGAATTAGCTGTTAGTCAAGCGAAGGAGTTCGTGATGACGAGTTTCGACGAGTTCGCGGCCATCGCCGAGAAGGTCTCCAACTGGGGCCGCTGGGGCGCGGACGACCAACTCGGCACGCTCAACCTCATCACCCCTGAGGTCCGCAGGCGCGCGGCTGCCTCCGTCGTCACGGGCGAAGCCGTCCCGATGAGCCTCGTCTTCTCCCTCAACGGCGTGCAGGTCCAGGACGGCAAGGGTGTACCGGGCCGGATAAACCCCGTGCGCACCATGCTCGCGACGAACCTGCCCATGGGCCCGGACCCGGCCGTCGCCTACAGCGACGACATCGTGGTGACGCCGCTGCAGGCCGCGACGCACTGGGACGCGCTCTCCCACGTGAGTTGGCGCGGCCGCATGTACAACGGCGTCCGGGCCGACGTCGTCGACTACGCGGGCGCCCACCAGCTCTCCATCGACAGGGTCGAGAGCATCGTCACCCGGGGCGTGCTGCTCGACGTCGCCCGGCACGAGGGGGTCGACAGCCTGCCCGGGGGCTTCGAGGTCACCGCCGACCTGTTGCGTACCACCGAGCGGGCACAGGGCTCGGAGGTGCTCCCGGGCGACGCCGTCTTCGTCCGCACCGGTCAGATGCGCCACTTCCTCGGCGGCGACCTGGCCCGATACTCGTCTCCCAACTCGGGCCTCGGCCCGGACTGCGCCCTCTATTTCAGGGAGCGCGACGTCTCGGCCGTCGGCATCGACACCCGCTCCTTCGACCTGACCACGCCCCTGACGGTCCCCGAGGTGGTCCTGCCGTCGCACATCCTTTGCCTGGTGATGCTCGGCCTGCACGCGGGCCAGAACTTCGTGCTCGAACGGCTCGGCGAGCGCTGCGCGGCCGAGGGACGCTATCACTTCCTGCTCGAAGCCAGCCCGCTGCGCTTCGAGCGCAGCACGGGCGGGCCCGTCAACGCCGTGGCCGTGCTGTGAGCCCACGGTAGTGCGATAATATAACCTCTATGACTATTCGCGCTGAAGCCGGACACCGACCCGTCATCGGCAGTCCGCTGCGCGCGCCCAAGACAGCGGAGCTGATCGCCCACCACATCCGGCGACAGATCGTGAAGGGTGAGCTTCCGCCCGGCCACACGTTGCCCTCGGAGGCACAGCTTCTCGAGCAATACGGTGTCTCCCGACCGACGCTGCGCGAGGCCTTCCGCATCCTCGAAGCCGAGATGCTGATCGCTGTGCGTCGTGGTTCGCGGGGCGGCGCCCACGTGACCGCCCCTGACCTCTCCGTGCCGGCCCGCTCGGTGGGTCTCATCCTGCAGCTGCAGAACACCTCGATCGAAGATGTCTATGAGGCCCGGTGCGACATCGAGACGGCGTGCGCGCGGCTGCTCGCCGTCAACCCGAGCGAGGACGCCATCGCGAGTCTCAAGGCATGCGCCAACGAGCTGAAGGAGCTCGTCGACGCGGGCCTCGAGTCGAGGGCCAACGCGTCGCAGTGGTGGACGCTGCCCGTGACCTTCCACGAGCTCATCACCGACCACTGCGGCAACAAGACGCTGGCGCTGCAGAGCGCCCTGCTCCGCGAGATCGTCAACAAGAACGTCCGCGCCAGCGTGTCCGAGAGCCTGGAGCGGGCGTTGCGCGGCAACCCGGAGCCGTTCCTGGCCAACTTCCGGCTGACCTACAAGTCCTACTTCAAGTTCATCTCGTTCGTCGAGAAGCGAAACGGGCCGGGCGCGGGGAAGCACTGGGACACCCACATGCGCACCGGCAGCAAGTTCATGCTTCACTTCGACCACCACACCATGGCGCTGGTCGACCTCTTCGACTGACGCTCAGGCTTCCGTGACGGCCGGCGGGTCCAACGGGTCGGTGTTCTCCGGCCTCGGCCGCCTGTTCGCGGCCATCCACGCGTCGACGATGGCCAACACGTCCGGAGTACGTGTCCGCGACGAGTCCATGTAGAGCGCCGACGCCCGGGACGCCAGCAGGACCTGCGCCTCTTCCGTCGCGGCGGCCGTGAAGGCCCGTGCCCGCGCCCGGTCACCCGCGCTCGGCGGCTCCAGGTTCTCGTACTCCGCCTCCGGGTACTGCGAGTCGAGCCCCACCGCCAGTTCGAAGGCGAGGTCGGCCCAGGGTGAGATCCCCTTCTGCACCGCGTCCGCCACGCCGGCGATCGAGCCGGCCTCGGCCAGCGTGTCACGCAGCACCCCCGCGCCGAGCGCCGCCATCGTCATGCCCTGGCCGTAGCGCGGGTTGAACGAGGTCACGGCGTCGCCGAGCACGACGAAGCCTTCCGGCCGGCGGCCGAGCTCCTCCCACATGCGGCGCTGGTTGCCGGGCATCCGGTACGGCGAGACCTCGCTCGTGATCGTCGCCTGGCGCAGGTAGTGCGCCACGAGCGGGCTCTCGAGCTCGCCGAAGAACGTCATCAACGAGTCGAGGTCGTCCGGCGGGTAGTTCTTGACCATGCCGTACGCGACGATGTCGTGCATACCGTTGCCGCACGGCCGGATCGAGCCTCCCCGTGGCGTCTTGGCGTTGCCGGTGATCATGATCCCGGCGAGCCCCTTCGGCAGGACACCCTCGGGGAACCGCGCCGTGAAGGTCGAGTAGCCCATATAGATGCGCAGGTGCTTCTCCATCGGGCGGTCGTATCCGAGATCCTCCATCCAGTTCGGGGACCGCGAACCGCGCCCGGTGGCGTCGACGACCAGGTCGCCCTCCAGGGTGCCGCCGGGGACACCGCGGACCTTCGCCCCGACCACCGACGAGCCGTCGGACGAGCCGATCAGCCCGACGGCCATTCCCTTCACCACGTTCACGTTCGGCATCGAGAGCACCTGCCGGCGGACCGCCCATTCGAAGAGCGGCCGTTGGAACGTCGTGATGACGAGGTCGCTCCGGACGCGCATCCGCCACGCGCCACCGGCCCACTGGGCGAAGTCGGCGGCGTCGTCGTACTCCTCGCAGCCCAGCGCGAGCAGCTCCTTCTGGAGACCGGGCAGCAGCTCCTCCGCCTTCTCGCTCCCCAGGTTGAGCATGTGGTGGATCTGGTTCCCCTGGGGAACGCCACGCCTGGCCTTCGTCGCCTCGGGGCCGTCGACGGGTAGCTCGTCCCGGTCGACGATGGTGACCCGCCGGAACGACCGGCGCAGCGCGCTCGCCGCGAACAGGCCGGCGATGCTGCCGCCGAGGACGATCGCATGGTCGAACTTCCGCATAGCTCTCCTTCGAATGCGACGAGGGACTCAGAGGTCCAGCACGATGAGCTCGCCTACGCAACGGCTGACGCAGATCATCATCGTGAAGCTCTCGTCCTTCTCTTGGTCCGTCAGGTAGGAGTCCAGGTGGAGGGGCACGCCGTCGAGCACCGTGGCCTCGCAGGCGCCGCAGTAGCCGCCCTCGCACGAGAACGACGGGCTGAGGTTCCGGGCGCGCATGGCCTGGAGGATGGTCTCGCCCGACCCGATCGGGAGGGTCATCCCCGAACGCGCGAGCTCGACCTCGAAAGGCTCACCCGAGGTGTCGACGGCCGAGCCGGTGAACTTCTCGAAACGGAGGTCGTCGACCCTGCCCGCGCTCTTGACGGCCACGGTGACGAGGTCGAGCATGCCCTCGGGACCACAGGCGTAGATGAGCCCACCGGGCTTCACGGCGGCGACCTCGGTCGCCAGATCGGGCCTTCCCTCGACGTCGTCGGCGAACACCGACACCCGCCCTGGGTAGCGGGTGCGAAGCTCTTCGAGGAACGCCATGCCCGTGCGGGTGCGGCCGCCGTACACCAGGCGCCACCGCGCCTCCACGGCCTCGGCACGCTCCATCATGGACATTATCGGTGTGATGCCGATGCCCCCCGCCAGGAAGAGGTACTCGTCGGCGGCTTCGAGGGGGAACCGGTTCTTCGGCGGTCCGACCTCCAGAGCCGATCCGGGTTCCGCGGTCGCGTGGACCTCGACCGAGCCACCTCTCCCCTCGGCGACGCGCAGGACGGCGATCCGGTACGTGTGACGATCGGCCGGGCTCCCGCACAGCGAGTAGTGGCGGAGGAGACCGGACGGAGTACGGATCTCGATGTGCGCACCCGGCTCCCACGGTGGCAGCGGCAGTCCGGCCATGGACTCCAGGTCCAGGGCGACCACGCCGTCGGCGATGTCGGTCCGTCGGCGGACGCGCAGCTTCATCCGGTCAGCCATCGCGCAGGAACTCCTGGAGTGCCCGCATCTGTGGCGTCTCGGCGTAGTCGGCACCCGGGGGCACCTGCCCGCGCATGTCCATCATGTTGATGCTGAGGGACGCGGTCTTCAGCCCGGCGAACGCTTCGTACCACTCGACGTGATCGGGTCGGATCCCCGTCGTCTCCGCCCAGATCCCGATGGTCTCGTCGCGGCCGGGAATGCCCGGGAGCGGCCGGCCACCGTTGTCCCTGATCTTCACACGCTGGTTGAAGAGCCACCACCCGAGATCGTGGAGCGCGCCGCCGAGCGAGGGCTGCTCCCAGTCCATGAGCGCGACCACGTCGAAGTTCTCGTCGACCAGGATGTTGCCGATGCGCGCGTCGCCCCACACGAGTCCGGGAGGCGGGTCGGCGGGCATCCTGTCGCGCAGCAGCGCCCAGACGCGCCGGTGCTCGGGGAGGGGACGACCGGCTCGCTCCAGATGCCGCAGGAAGCGGTCCCAGCGGTCCCACTCGGCCTCGAAGCCCGACATCCCCTCGGCCGGTGCCAGGAACCCGAGGGCGTCCCGCGGCACGGCCTGCAGGGCGGCCAGGGCCCGCACGGCCTGGCCCCAGAGCCGGGCACGCTGTTCCGCGGTCGCCTCGGCGACCCAGCCGGACTCCATGTACGACGGATGGCTGACGGCCACCCTGCCGTGGAGCCGCTCCATGACGAAGAACGGAGCGCCGAGGATGCGCGGATCCCGTTCGAGCCAGTGGACCCGGGCGACGGGCACGCGGCCGCCCGCGTTCAACACCCGCATCAGGTGGTACTGCTCCTCGAACATGTCGTCGAGGAACACCGTGAAGCTCGTCGGCTTGATGCGGACCGCCAGGCCCGTCGAGCGGCTCTCGCCGGCCGCCCGCCAGTGCGCGTCGAACAGGATCGTCTCGTGCGACTGCCCCGCGCCACGCGGGTACTCGAAGTTCTCGAGCCGTAGGTCCGTCGCGTCGTCGAGCCGATCGGCCAGCCAGTCGCCGAGCTGGCCGGCCAGCACCGAGAAGTCGCGCACGTTGGGAGCGACGAGAGTGCCGCCGGGCGATGGGGAGTCAGCCACCTGGACGGCCCTCCTTCAGGAAATCAATCATATTATTTTCCTGGAGTGTGGCGCATGTTATGCCCGAGTGCAACACTGACGTTAGCGTCACATCGGAAGGAGGGCCATGTCGCTCCCGAGCCCCAACCCGGCCCCCACCACGCTCGACGAGATCCTGTCCACCGGCTGGCTGAGCTGGGCGCTGGGTGTTCCGGTGACCGCCGTGGAGGTCACCGAGACCCTCGTCACCGTCGCCACGAAGGTCCGCATGCGCCTCGAGCTCGCGAGCAAGGCGTGGCCGGAGGAGCTGAACGTCTTCGTGAAGGCGATGGTCGGGCACGATCCCCTCACTCCCTTCTACGCGCGCATCTCCGAGACCGAGGCGAGGTTCTACCGCGACGTCGTGAACGGCGTGGGCATCAACCACCCGCCGGTCCGGCACGTAGGGATCGACCCGAAGACCGGACACGGCCTGCTCCTGATGGACGACATCAAAGCGGCCGGCGCCACGTTCCTCCAGGTCCTCAGCCCATACACCCACGGTCAGACGACCGCGAGCCTCGACCAGATCGCAAAGCTCCACGCCTCCCACTGGGGCGGCGCGGGCCTCGACGCACATCCGTGGATCTTCCACCGGTTCGCCGACATGGCGGCCAAGCCGTGGCGTTCGGACGAGGAGCTCACCTCACTGCTCACCGACGGCCGCGCCGACGGGTTGGCTCCCGAGGTCACCGACGTCGACCTGATCCACCGCTCGCTCCGCGCGCTCGCCGACCGGATCCAGCATCGGCCCGAGGCGCTGGTGCACGGGGACGCCCACGCCGGGAACCTGTACGAGCGGGACCGGGCGGTCTCCCTCATCGACTGGCAGCTCGTCCAGCGGACCCACTGGTCGATCGACGTCGGCTACCACCTGGCGGCGGTCCTGTCCATCGAGGACAGACGTGCGCACGAGCAGGAGCTGCTCGCCCACTATCTCGACCGGCTGCGGGCCTACGGGGTCGAGGCGCCCTCGTTCGACGGGGCGTTCACGGCATACCGCGAGTCGATGGTCTACGGGCTCTACCTGTGGGCCATCACGCGCAAGGTCCACCGGCCGATCATCGTCGAGCTCACCCGGCGGCTCGGCACGGCGGTCACCGACCTCGACACCTTCAAACTGCTCGACACGCGGGAGTGAGCCGGTGCCCAAGCAGCCCACCAGGTCCTACTCGCCCACCGTCGCCATCATCGGAGCCGGCATCGGGGGCATCGGACTCGGAGTCAACCTCGCCAAGCGCGGGATATCCTCGTTCACGATCTTCGAGTCGGCCGAGTCGCCGGGCGGCACGTGGTGGTACAACCAGTATCCCGGCGCGGAGTGCGACATCCCCTCCGCTCTCTACTCGTACTCCTTCAAGCCCTACGACTGGTCCAGGACCCACGCGAGCCAGGCCGAGATCCTCGCCTATCTCCAGGAGACCATCGACGACTACGGACTGCGCCCGAAGCTCCGGCTCGGCGCCAAGGTCTCGACCGTCGAGTGGGACGAGGGGCGCTCCCAGTACCTCGTGACCGTCGAAGGGGAAGCCGCCCGCTGGTTCGACGTGGTGGCCACCGCCGTCGGCATGCTCAACGTGCCCAAGGTCCCCGCCTGGCCCGGACTCGGGTCGTTCCAGGGCGACGTCATGCACTCCGCCCGCTGGGACAAGAGCGTCGACCTCACCGGCAAACGGGTGGCCGTCGTGGGTGGCGGGGCGTCGGCCGCGCAGATCGTGCCCGGGCTGCAGCCCGTCGTCGGCGAGCTGCTCAGCTTCCAGCGCGAGCCAGGCTGGGTCTTCCGCAAGGGCGACCGGGACTACACCCCGGAGGAGCGCGCGGACCTGGCGCGACCCGGCCGCCGGAAACGGGCGCGGCTCAAGGTCTTCCGTGGCGTCGACAAAGGACTGAAGTCGGCGTCGGACCCCGCCGCCTCGGCCGCGGCCCGCAAGCGGGGCGAGACCTACCTCGACGAGGTGTTCGGCGACCGCCCCGAGCTCCGAGAGGTGCTGGAGCCCGCGTTCCAGCCCCGCTGCAAACGCAACGTCCTGTCGGACACGTTCTACCCCGCGCTGACGAAGCCCAACGTCCAGCTGGTGAGCCGCTCGGTCGAGAGCGTGACTCCCAAGGGGGTGGTCGACGACCAGGGCCACGAGCACCCGGTGGACGCCATCGTCCTCGCGACGGGCTTCGAGGCCGCCAGCTTCCTCTCGACGCTCGAGGTCGTCGGACGCGACGCCCGCCGGCTCCACGAGGTGTGGGGCGAAGACCCGCAGGGCTTTCTCGGGATCACCATGCCCGGGTTTCCGAACTTCTACATGCTCTACGGCCCGAACACCCACGGCACCGTGGTGTCGTTCGTCCTGGAGCGCCAGGCGGAGTTCGTCGCACGCGACGTGCGCCGGCTCGCCCGCGCCGGGGGCGGCACGATCGAGGTCACCGCGAAGGCCAACGCCTGGTTCCAGGACAAGCTGCAGCGCATGATCGCCGAGGTGCCGGCCTGGAAGTCCGGCTGCCACAACTTCTACCTGTCACGCAGCGGCCGCAACGTCGTCCAGTGGCCCTGGTCGCACGGACGCTACTGGCTCATGAGCCGGGTGCTGCGCCGCTGGTCCGCCAAGCGCAGACCGCTCAGCGCGGCCGCGCGGGCCGCCCGTAACCAATCTGTTTCCACGACCAAGGACGGTGCCACACAGTGAGACTCGAAGGACGCAGGACCATCGTGACCGGTGGCGGGCGCGGGATCGGCCGCGCCTACGTGGAGCGGTTCCTCGACGAGGGCGCCGCCGTCGCGATCCTCGACCTGGACGTGGAGTCGGCCGACAAGACCGTGGCCGAGGTCTCGGACCGCGGCGAGGTCTTCGCGATCCGCACCGACGTCTCCGACCCTGAGTCGGTCGACGGCGCCGTCGCCCAGGCGGTCGACAAGCTCGGCGGCCTCGACGTGCTCATCAACAACGCGGCCATGTTCGGCGACTGGTCGCCCAAGGACGACACCTTCGAATACCTCAGGAAGATCTACGACGTCAACCTCTTGAGCCTCTGGCTGGTGACCCGCGCCGCGGCGCCGCACCTCGTCCGGAGTGCGCACGGCCGCGTGATCAACCAGTCGTCGGGCAGCGCCTACAACTACAAGTACAGCGGACCCACCGACGAGTTCACCGGCCTTCGGTCGTTCAGCTACTCGTGGACCAAGTGGGGCGTGAACGGGCTCACCAAGTACTCCGCCGCCCAGCTCGGCAACTGGGGAGTCACCGTCAACGCCATCGCCCCCGGCCCCACGCACACGGACGCGTTCGCGCGCGCCGTCGACCCGGAACACGCCCGGAACCTCCTCGCCCAGCAGCCGATCAAGGGCGCGATCCAGGCGTCCGACCTCGCGGGCACCGCCGCGTTCCTCGCCAGCGACGACGCTCGTTTCATCACCGGCCAGGTCATCGTCATCGACGGCGGCCGCCACATGCCGGCGTGAGGTCTCCGATGCCGGACACGGAGATCCGCCCGTTCACCATCGAGGTCCCCGAAGCCGAGGTCGACGACCTCCGCCGGCGCCTCGAACACGCCCGGCTGCCGTCGGCCCTGCCGGACGCCGGCTGGCAGGACGGGATGGACCCGACGGCGCTCCAGGCGCTCGTCGACCGGTGGCTCCACCACTACGACTGGCGTGCCGTCGAGCGCGACCTCAACAAGCTCCCGCAGATCGTCACGACCATCGACGGCCAGGACGTCCATTCGGTCGTGGTCCGGTCCGAGCGGCCGGACGCGATCCCGCTCCTGCTGATCCACGGCTGGCCGAGCACGTTCGCCGAGTTCGTGAAGGTCATCGACGACCTGACCGCACCGCGGGAGCCGGACGCGCCCGCGTTCCACGTCGTCGCGCCGTCGCTGCCCGGCTACGGCTTCTCCGGTCCGACGCGTGAGCGCGGGTGGAACTCGACCCGGGTCGCGCCCGCCTTCGCCGAGCTCATGCGCAGGCTCGGGTTCACGCGGTACGTTCCGCACGGCGCGGACATCGGGTTCCACGTCGCCAGCGACATGGCACACGCCGACCCGGAGAACGTCGCGGCGATCCACCTGAACCTCGGTGGCGTCAGCCAGGCCAGGAAGCACGCCGCCGACCCGACGACGACCGCGGCGGAGGCCCACGCCAAGGAGCGCTCCGCCCTGTACGCCACCGACAAGTCGGGCTACGCCTTCCTCCAGTCCACCCGGCCGCAGACCCTGGCCTACCTCGTCACCGACTCGCCCGTCGCCCAGCTCGCATGGGTCGCCGAGAAGTTCCACGAGTGGACCGATCCGGACAGCCCGGTGTCGATGGACGACGTCCTCACCGCGGTCTCGATCTACTGGTTCACGAAGACCGCCGGCTCGGCGGCCCGCTTCTACCAGGACGGCTACGGGGCGCGGATGCCGCCGCGGGGCTATGTGGAGTGTCCGACGGGCGTCTCGGTCTGGCCGCACGACATCGTCCCCGCGCTGCGCCACTGGACGGAGCTCGACTACAACGTCACGTACTGGGCGGACATGCCCGCCGGCGGCCACTTCGCGGCGCTGGAAGTGCCCGACCTGATGGTCGACACGCTGCGCTCGTTCGCGCGGCGACAGATCCTGGGAGCCTAACGCGTGGACCGGGAGTGCAGCTCCAGACCGGTGAGCTCGCCGGCGTCCCGCCACGCGTTCCACAGTGCGAAGAAGTCCATCGTCTTGAGCGGGTAGCTCGCCGCCTTGGCGCTGCGCTCGGCGACGTGGCCCTCGTTGCTGTATCTCCCCGGGGTGCACGCGTTGTAGAAGGCGTCCCTGTCATGAGAGTGCTCCATGACGGCGGCCACCCAGTTCCGCTCCGCCTCGGGATCCACGTCGAAGTAGTCGACACCGCGCTTGTCGAGCTCGCCGATGACGTAGGCGGCGTGGGCCGACGACTCGATCAGGGTGTGCATGAAGTTGAACGACGTCACGGCCTGCTGCGAGGCGTCGGGGAAGATCAGCAGGTTCGGGAACCCGTGTGAGGTCACGCCGTGGAACGTCTCGGGCCCGTCCTTCCACTTCTCCCCCAGGCTCCGGCCTCCGGCCCCGATCACCTCGAACCCGGCCCTCGTCGTGTAAGGGTCGTCCGCCGTCAGGAAACCCGTGGCGTGGATGATGCAGTCGACCTCGTACTCCACGCCGTCGGCCACGAAGCCCGTGGGCGTGATGCGCTTCAGACCGCGGCCCTCGGTGTCGACGAGCTCGACGTTGGGGCGGTTGAAGCACTGCAGGTACTCGTCGTGGAAACCCGGCCGCTTGCACAGGTAGTGGTAGTAGGGCTTGAGCCGGCGGGCGAGCGCCGGGTCCGCCACGATCTCGTCGACGCGGTCCCGCAGCTTGTCCATCTTCCGCAGGTCGGCGACCTTCGCCGCCGCGGCGCGCTCCTCCGGCGACAGGCTCTGGTCCTGCCCGGGCTTGATGAGCTCGTAGAAGATCGCGCTCCAGCCGTCCTGGATGAGGTCCTCGTCGACCGGGACGCCGCTGGTCTGGAGGGCGAAGTTCTCGAACCGCGCCATCTGCCACCCGCGCGGAAGGTCCTTGAACCACTCCGGGTCGGTCGGTGGGTTGGGCCGGGGACCGACCGCGTTGGGGGTGCGCTGCACGACGTAGAGCTTCTTCGCGGAACGGGCGAGCCACGGTACGCACTGCAGCGCGGTCGCCCCGGTGCCGATGATGGCGACGGTCTTGTCCCCGAGGCCCGCGAGCTCCTGGCCGGGGCCCCCTCCGGTGTAGTCGTAGTTCCACCGGCTGGTGTGGAACGAGACCCCCTCGAACGCGTCCACCCCTTCGATGGTCGGGAGCTTGGGACGGCTGTAGGCCCCGCCGATCGCCGTCACGACGAACTGGGCACGGATGACGTCACCACGGTCGGTGGTCACGACCCACTGCCCTGCCCCGTCGTCCCACCTCATCACCCTGACCGCCGTGTGGAAGAGCGCCCGGTCGTAGACGCCGTAACGCTTCGCGAGCAGCCGCGCGTATCCGTAGATCTCCTCCTGGGAGCAGTAGCGCATGGTCGGCATGTAGCCGGTCTCTTCCAGGAGCGGAAGATAGGTGTACGCGTCGATGTCGCACGAGGCACCCGGGTAGCGGTTCCAGTACCAGACGCCGCCGACGTCGCCCGCCTCGTCGACCAGCAGGAAGTCGTCGATGCCGGCGTCGCGCAGCCGGGCGGCCATGATGAGGCCGCCGAAGCCGGCCCCGACGACGAGCACCTTCACGGTCTGCGCCCGCGGCTCCCGCGGCTCGGGCCGGGTGTACGGGTCGTCGCCGTAACGGCGGAGCGCGCCCTCCATCAGCAGGAACTGCCCACGGTCCGCGGTGAGCCGCTTCTCGCGCTCCTCCCGGTACTTCGCCTCCAGGGCGTCGATGTCCAACCCGGTCTCGCTCATGGCCGCTCCTCGCCTTTCCTCGCACAACCCGGTGGTGTCACCGCAGGATCCTCGCGGCGAGCGCCGCGACCATCCCGAGCTTCGCGTTGAGCGGCGCGTTGGTCGCCGTCGGGCGGTCGAAGGCGGTGACCTGCACGCTCGTCACGCCAGCCTCGCCCCAGGCCACCAGCTCGTCGTGGCTGTCGAGGCTCGTCGGGGTCGCGGCGATGTGGAAGCCGTCCAGGGACCGGCCGTGCTTCTCCAACGCCGCCGCCAGCGTCGGGACGATGCGGTCGCGATGGTCCGCGAGCGTGCCCGGCATGGCCACGAAGCCCTGGCCGAGCCGCCCCGCGCGATCGAACGCGGCCGCGGAGTGCCCGCCGACCAGGACCGGGGGCGGCGGCGACGGCCGGGGCTCCATCGTGATGCCCTCGACCCGGTAGTGCTTGCCGGCGAACCCGGTCTGGCCCTCGCGCCACAGGCTCGTCATGACCGCGATCGCCTCGTCGAGCCGCGCCCCACGGGTCGCGAAGTCGCTTCCGGTCACCTCGTATTCGTCGGGGAGCCAGCCGATGCCCACGCCGAACTCGAACCGTCCCGGGAAGAGGGCGGCCAGGCTGCCCGCCGCCTTCGCCGCGTGGACGGGAGACCGTACGGGAAGGATGTAGATGTGGGTCATCAGGTGGAGTCGCGGAACCGCCCCGGCGATCGCGGCGAGCGCGACGATCGGCTCGAGCCAGGGCGTCGACCCGACGTCCCACGGCGGGACGCCGTCGGCCGATCCGGGGTAGCGAACCCCGAGGTCGACCGGGTTGACGATGTGTTCGGGGAAGCCGACGCCGTCGAAACCGAGCGCCTCGACCTCCCGCACGATCGGGATCAGGTGCGCGGGCGGGAGATAGCCCACACCGACGTACGCCTTCGCGGTCATTCCCGTGCCCCTAGATGTAGAGGTCCCGGATCTCGTCGACCCGGTTCTTCATGTCCTCGGCGCTTCCTTCGAGCTCCAGCTTGCCGCGACGGATGACCGCGACCTTGTCGGCGATGGAGACCGCCTTGGTCAGGTGTTGCTCGACCAGGACCACGGCGAGGCTCTTGCTCGTCGCCGCCTCGCGGACGGCCTGGAGGATCCGGTCGACCACCATCGGCGCGAGGCCCAGCGAGAGCTCGTCGGCCAGCAGGACCTTCGGGCCTCGGGCGATCGCCCGGGCGACGGCGATCATCTGCTGCTGGCCGCCCGACAGCAGCCCCACCGTACGGTTGACGTGCGGCTCCAGCTCGGGGAAGTGTTCGAGACCGCGGTCCAGGTCGACGCCGGCGACGCGGAAGTTGTCGCGCAGGCTCATGCCCATGAAGACACACCGGTCCTGGGTCACCAGCGACACTCCCGCCTTCGCGCGGGTGTGCATCGCCGTACGCACTTCGACGCCGCCGAGCAGGACCGAGCCCTTGTGCGGTCTGAGGTGCCCGGCGAGTCCCATCAGGCTCGTCGTCTTGCCCGCTCCGTTGGCTCCGAGGATGGCGAGCACCTCTCCCGCGGCGACCGAGAGGCACAGCCCTCGCACGAACGAGGTCGAGCCGTAGCCGAGGCTGAGGTCCCGCGCCTCCAGGATCGCCGTCGTCATGGTCGCCTCCTGTTCTCGGGTGCACCGGGTGCCACCGCGACCGGTACGTCGTACGCGTCGCCGAGGTATGCGGCGATGACGCGAGGATCCGACCGCACCCGCGCCGGAGTGCCGCTCGCGATGACGTTGCCGAAGTCGAGGGCCGTGACCACGTCGCTGACGTCCATGACCAGATCGACGTCGTGCTCGATCAGGAGGATCGCGACGCCGTACTCGTCGGCGATCCGCCGGATGAGGACCTTCAGCTCGGTGGTCTCGACCTCGTCGAGGCCGGCCGCCGGTTCGTCGAGCATGAGGACGTCGGACCCGCTGGCGAGCGCCCGCGCGATGGCGACCAGCCGCCGTTTGGCGTAGTTGAGCTCGCCCACGGCGCGAGGGAGGTCGTCGGTCAGTCCGAGCAGCCGCACGGCATCCCGGCCCACCGGGCCGATGTCGCCGCGTTTCGGCACGAAGAGGTCCCGTACGATCGCGCCCGGCCGGCTGTGTGCGGACGCCGCGAGTAGGTTGTCGTACACGCTGAGGTCGTCGAAGAGCTCCAGGCTCTGGAACGACCGACCCAGGCCGGCCCGCGCACGTTGGTGCGGCGGGACGCCGTCCAGCGCTCGTCCCCCCAGGATCACGCTCCCGCGCTGTGGCTTCACGAACCCGCCGACCACGTCGAGAAGCGTCGTCTTGCCCGCCCCGTTCGGACCGATCAGGCCGTGCACCGTGCCCGGTTCGACGGTGAGCGAGACACCGTTGAGCACCTCCACGGCACCGAACGACATGTGGATGCCCTCGATCGTGAGGGACTGGCCCACCCGCCTCACCGGCGGCGACTCGTCGACGGGAACGGGCACCTCCTTGACCCGCCGCTCCCGCCAGCGCGCGACGGCCCGACCGGGCAGGTAGGCGATGCCGTGCGGGTTCTGGAGCACCGTGATCACGACGGCAAGGCCACCGATGAGCGGGATGTACTCGAAGTCCCTTCCGAAGATCGTGTCGGTGAGCTGCGCGCCGAGCCCGGCCGGGGCGAAGATCATGCCGGCGAGCGGGCCGGCGACGAACCCGACGCCGCCGACCACCAGCCACGCCAGGATGTCTATGGATCCGAAGACGTCGAACGACGTGTAGGTGACCACGGTGCTGCGGAACGCGTACAGGACGCCGCCGATCGCCGCGATCGCGGCCGAGAGCCCGAACGCCGCGGCCTTCACCCCGTTGACGCTGATCCCCAGGGAGGCGGCCGCCTTCTCGTTGCCACGCACCGCGATCATCCGCCGGCCCGAACCGCTGCGACGCAGGTTGGAGACCAGGATGGCGAGGACCGCGAAGATCAGCAGGACCACGGTCAGGTAGGCACGAGGATCGAAGAGGGGCTTGAGGTCCCAGCCGAACAGCTTCGGCGACGGCACGGTCACATTGGTCGTACGGCTGAAGACGGTCGCGAACAGCAGGACGTTGAACGCGAGCGTGACGACCGCCAGGCTCGCCCCGCGCATGCGCATCGCGGGCAGGGCGAGCAGGAGGCCGATCGGGACCGCTCCGATCAACGCGACCAGCAGCAGGACCTCGAACGGGACGTCCCGTCGCGACGCGATCTCGGCGGCTATCACCGCTCCCACGCCCGCGAACGTGAACTGGGCCATCGAGACCTGACCGGCGTAGCCCGTGACGACCACGCCCGACAGCATGATGACGCCGAACAGCAGGCTCGTGAGCAGAGCCTGGTTCCACTCGTAGGGAATGACCGACCAGACCAGCACCAGCGTCACCAGGAGCACCGGGACGACGATCCGGAGGTCGAGCCGCCCGGTCCCCAGCGCGGGCAGCCGTTGCGAGACGCTGCCACGCGCCGGGATGCCCTTGCCGCGAATGATCATGAAGAGGATGACGATCAGGAACGTGGGGATCGTGCCGGATCCGCGGACGTCGACGTAGGAGGTCGTCAAGGTCTGCGCCACGACGATGAGCACGCCGCCGAGGATCGTCAGCGGGAACGACGTGAGGCCGCCGATCAGGACCGCACCCAGCACCGGCACCAGCAGGTTCTGTGTCGTCACCAGGTCGAGGCCGGAGATCGGTGCCAACAGGGCACCGGTGAGGCCGGCCAGCGCACCGGCGAGCACCCAGTTGCCCAGCGCCAGCCGGGAGCTGTTGAGGCCCAAGGCACCGCCGGCGACCGGATTCTCCGCCACCGCGCTCGTCGCCAGGCCGAAGCGCGTGTGTTTGAACACCCACCACAGCGCGGCGGTGATCGCGATCGCGACGGGGACGAGCAACGCGCGGTCGAGCTTGATGCTGTGCTCTCCCCACCAGGGCATCGAGCCCGAGGGCAGGACCGAGACGGCGACCCTGCCCTCGCTCCCGTAGACCAGCAGCAGCACCGCCTGGACGACGAGCAGCACGCCCAGCGTGGCGATGATCAGGGTCAGCGGCGACGAGTTGCGGAGCGGCCTCATCACCAGAAAGTGGATCAGCGCGCCGAGAAGGCTGCACCCGGCCACGGCGACCAGCAACGCCAGCCAACGCGGCTGCCCTTGTTGACTCGACAGCTGCCAGTAGATGTAGCCGCCGGCGGTCGCCAGGGCGGGATGGCCGAGGTTGAGAACACCGTTGCCCCGGTAGATCAGGACGATTCCGAGCGCGAGGAGGCCCAACATGGCACCCGGGCCGACAGACAGCACGGCGGTGTAGAGCGCATCTCCGAACACGTGTCTCTTCCGTCCCTCAGCCGTAGGCGTTGAACGAGGGCTTGGCCTGGATCTTGCCGTCGACCACTTCGGCAAGGAACACGACGCCGGCGGCCGAGGGCACCCGCGGGTAGTCCTTCAGCGGGCCGGGTTCGGTGTAGTTCAAGCACTTCAGCCACATGAAGTCGAGGCAGGAGGTCTGGTTGAAAGCGCTCCACACGCTCTTCGAGTCGACCGGCCCGTCGATCGTCCTGGCCACCTCGGCGAACAGGTGCACCGCTGCCCAGGAACGCAGACCCACCGTCCCGATGACCTTCTCGTCCGGCTCGTACTTCGTCATCTCCGCCACGTACTGCTTGCCCCACTCGTTGGAGCCGTCGGCCGACGGCACCCCGTTTATGAGCAAGGTCCCGTTCGCGATCGGCCCCGCCTCGTCGATCGCCGTCTGCGGGAAGCTGTTGGCCGACGAAACGATCTTGATGTCGGCGTCGATGGCTTTGAGTCCATTGTAGATTTTGACCACCTGGTCCGGGCCGCTCGGGATGGCCACGATCGCGTCGGCGCCGGAGTCCTGCATCCGCTGGGCGTACAACGAGTAGTCGACGGCGTCCGCCGGGATGACGACGTTGCCCGCGATCGTGACGCCGGCGATGTCGGCACCGGTCTGGAGGTATTTGAGGTTGAAGGGCACGTTCGAGTTGTCGCCCATGGTGGCGACGACCTTCTTGGCGTTGCCGAACCTCGCGGCCGCGACCGAGATGGCCGCATAGCCGGGAACACCGGAGTCCAGCAGGAAACTGGCCTTGCTCTGCGCGTCGGGTGGCTGGTTGGGATTCAAGCCGACGTTGGCGATCTGCCCCGCCTCCAGGATCGGTCCGACCTGACCACCGGCGCTGCTGAGCGAGCCGACCACCGCGGCCGCTTTCTCCCTGACCGCCTCCTGCGCGCACTTCACGCTCTCGTTCGGGTCGTACTTCTCGTTGCACGCGATCAGCTCGAGCTTCTTGCCGTTGATGCCGCCGGCGTCGTTGACCGCCGCGACGGCCGCCTCCGCGGACGTCTGCATGAACGGCAGCGACACGTTCTGCGACTGGTACGGCGCCAGCTGAAGGATCCTGATGGTGTCGTCGTCGCCTTGGCCCCCGGAACCTTCTCCACACCCGGCCAGCACCAAGGCTGCCGCCACACCTACCACGGCCAGTCTTCGCATGCCCCCTCCTTTGGGGTTGTGCCGCTCGTGACGCGAATCATATATCTAATTAAGGTGGTTCTGAGAAGGGCCGGGTCCAGGCCCGTGACCAACTCGTTACCTGGAGATTTCGGCCGCGAGCCCTCACTCGTAAGGGTTGAACGACGGCCGTGCCTGGATCTTGCCGTCGACCACCTCGCTGAGGAACACGACGCTGGCCGCCGCGGGCACCCGCGGGAACTCTTCGAGCGGGCCGGACGCGGTGTAGTTCAAGCACTTCAGCCACATGAAGTCGAGACACGAGGTCTGGTTGAACGCATTCCACACGCTCTTCGAGTCGACCGGCCCGTCTATCGTCCTGGCCACCTCGGCGAACAGATGCACCGCCGCCCAGGAACGCAGACCCACCGTCCCGATGACCTTCTCGTCCGGCTCGTACTTCGCCATCTCCGCCACGTACTGCCTGCCCCACTCGTTGGAGCCGTCGGCCGACGGCACCCCGTTGATGAGCAACGTCCCGTTCGCGATCGGCCCCGCCTCGTCGATGACCGTCTGCGGGTAGCTGTTCGAGGACATCACGCCCTTGATCTGGGCATCGATGGCGTCCAGCCCGTTGTAGAGCTTGAGCGCGAAGTCCGGACCGCTCGCCATCCCCACCACAGCGTCGGCTCCGGAGTCCACCATCCGTTGCGCGTACAACGAGTAGTCGACGGCGTCCGCCGGGATCACCACGTTGCTGACTATCGTGACGCCCGCCGCCTTCGCGCCGGTCTCGAGGTAGTGCATGTTCTCGTTCACGCTGGAGTTGTCGAGCATGGTCGCGACGACCTTCTTGGCCCCACGGAACTTGGCGGCCGCGATCGGCATGGCGGCGTAGCCGGGCGTACCGCCGTCCAACAGGAAGCTGGCCGGGCTCTGGGCATCGATGGGGAGGTTCGGGTTGGAGCCGACGACGGCGACCTCGCCCTCCTGCAGGATCGGAAGGATCTGGCCGCCGGCGCTGCTGAGCGAGCCGACCACCGCGGCCGCCTTCTCCCTGACCGCCTCCTGCGCGCACTTCACACTCTCGTTCGGGTCGTACTTCTCGTTGCACGCGATCAGCTCGAGCTTCTTGCCATCGATGCCGCCCGCGTCGTTGACCGCCGCGACGGCCGCCTCCGCCGATGTCCGCATGAACGGCAACGACACGTTCTGCGACTGGTACGGCGCCAGCTGAAGGATCCTGATCGTGCCGTCATCGCCTTGGCCCCCGGAGCCCTCACCGCACCCGGCCAGCACCACGGCAACCGCCACGCCCACCACGGCCAGTCTTCGCATGCCCCCTCCTTCGGGGTTGTGCCGCCCGTGGCGCAAATCATATATCTAATTAAGGTAGTTCTGAGAAGAGGTGAGCCCGGGCACGTGACCAACTCGTTACCTGGACGTTTCAGCTATGAGGTCCCGCCAGGGCTAGGTCGAGAGCGAGGCGTTCCCGCCGAGTGCCGGCGTACGGTGGATCTCCTCGATCCGGAGCCTGGTGAGCCGGAGGGTCTTGATACGCCATCGCCCGTCAGTCTTCTCGTAGGTCTCGTGGTAGTGACCGTGGCTGCGACGGCACACGGCCGGGCTGTCAACGATGTCCTCCAGCAGCCATACACCGGTCGCCGTCGTCGGCGAGGTGACCTCGATCTCGGCCGTATGACCCTGGTGAACGGTCACCGTTTCGTGTCGGCTGGCACGCACCATCTCGCGGATCTGGTCGCGCCCCTTCGCCCTGATCTTGGCGCCGCCGTCGCGCCCCCAGGTCGAGACGGCCGAGTCCACCTCCAGGTCGGCGTCCTCGGCGAACGTCTCGCCCCAGGCCTCCCACTGCTTGGTGTCCAGCGTGCGGAAGTACCGGGCCTTCAGCTCGCGGATCGCTTCGACCTCGACCAGCCGCCGTACCGCTGCCTCGATGTCCATCTCCTGTCCGTCTCCCTCCGGGTTCCTCGCCGGTCGAGCTGTCTAAAGGGACTCGACCTCGGCAATTCGTCGCTCGAAACGCCAATCGCCGTCGGGACAGAGCACCAGGTCGTCGACGCGGTACAGCACGTCGAGGAGCGCCCGCTCGACTTCGAGCCCCTCCAGCCGCGCGGTGAGCGCGTCGATCCGGGCTTCCAGCTCCCGCGTCATTGGTTCCTCCTGTCGCGTGCCACGCGCTACCGGTTGGTGCGGCCCAGATCCACGGGCAGTTGGATGCCGGTGACGTGTCGCGCCTCGTCGGAGGCCAGCCACGCCACGGCCGCAGCGATGTCTTCGGCTTCGCTGTTGCCGTCGGGCAGGGAGCTGGCGAAGAGCGCCTGGAAGTCCCAGTCGTCTCTGATCAGGTCGGTGACCCCGGAGTTGATTCCTGTCGCGACGGCCCAGGGATGCAGCGTGTTCACCCGGATCCGGAACCGGGCCAGCTCCAGCGCCAGCGCCTTGGCCAGACCGGTCACTCCGTGCTTGGCCGCCACGTAGTCCGCGAGCAGCGGCTGGCCGCGTAAGCCCGCCACCGAGCTCGTGAAGACGATCACGCCGCCGGTGGCCTGCTCGATCAGGATCGGTATGGCGGCCTTCGCCGTGTTGAAGGCTCCGGTCAGGTTGACGCCGATGGTCTCGTCCCACCGCTGTTGGTCGATCTCCCACGCCGGACCAGGAATCGCGGTACCGGCGTTCGCGTGTACGACGTCGAGCCGGCCGAACCGGCGGACGCCCTCGTCGACCGCCGCCTTGACGCCCTCGAAGTCGCGGACGTCGGTCTTGCTCGTCACGACGCCCCGGCCGAGCTCCGTGACGAGCCGGGCGGTTTCCTCCAGGTCCTCCCAGGTCGATGCGGGGTAGGGAGTCCGGGTGAGGTTCTCGCAGATGTCCAGCGCGATGATGTCGGCGCCCTCCGCGGCGAGCCGAACGGCGACAGCGCGCCCTATTCCGCGGGCAGCGCCCGTAATGAACGCCACCTTGCCCTCGAAACGCCGGGCGACCGGCCCGGTCGGCACCGGCGCCGGCGGGATCTGACTGGTCATGTCCGAGTGACCTCGCCTTCTTGTGTCGGCGGTCAGCGTTGTGGTTCGACGACCGTCTTCACGCCTTCCCCGGCGCGCACCGCGTCGACCGCCCGCTCGACCTCGCCGAGGCCGAAACGCGCGGTTATCAGGTCAGACAGGCCGTGTTTGTCGCCCAAGCGCCGCGCCAGTTGGACGGTGGAGAAACGCGTGTTCGGCTCCGAGCTCAGGCTGCCGATGACGCGCTGGCTGCGGTTGTTGAGGCGCACCGGGTCGAAGGGGACCTCGCCACCGCCGGAGAAGAGGCCGACCACGAGGTAGCGGCCCTCCACGGCCAGCATCTCCAGCCCTTCCCTGAAGGCGCCCAGCTGGCCGGTGGCCTCGACGACGACGTCTGCTCCTCGTCCGCCGGTGAGGCTCATGACCTGGTCCTGGCGGCCGGCCGCGTCCGCCGACTCGAGGGCGATCACGTCGGTGGCTCCCAGCCGCCGGGCGATGCCGAGCCGGTGGGCCGGAGCGCCGACGGTGATCACGCGGGCGGTCGGGCTCAGGCCGGCCAGCATGGTGGCCGCCAACCCGACCGGGCCGGCACCCTGGACGAGGACGGTGTGCCACGGCTCGATCGTGCCGAGCCGGGCGAAGGCGCCGAGCGCCGTCGGCATCGCACAGCCGAACGCCAGCACCGACTCCGGTGTGGTCTCCTCGGGGACGCGGAAGAACGCGATGCGTGACGAGAGGGTGGCGTACCGCTGGAAACCGGCCGGGCTGGGCAGCCCGGCCTGGATCTTGCGACCCGGCGGGACGCCCTCGCACATCGCGGAGTTGCCCGCCAGGCACTGCCTGCAGCGGTTGCACGCGCCGGCCGGCTGCCAGTAGACCAGGTCGCCCACCGACACCGGGGCGCCGGCCCAGTCCGTCGCGCAGTCCTCCCCCAGCTCCTCGATCACGCCGATGTTCTCGTGGCCGAAGGTCACCGGATGTCCGGGATCCACCTGGTGACCGGCGAGCCGGTGCACGTCGGAGCCGCAGACACCGGCCATGACCACCTTGGCGAGCAGCCCGCCCCGTGGCGGACCCGCGACCTCGGCCTCCCAGATCTCGAGTGGCTGACCGGGCTTGGTGAAGACCACGCTGCGGTTGACGAGCGTGGGTTCTTGCGTTCGCACCATCGTTCGCACCTCTCGACTCAGGTCTGGGTCAGTCGCCGTGGCAGGAGCGGGACGTCACGGTTGACGCCGAGGAGGTCGGCACACAGCGCGTGTTCGGCCAGGATGCCGCGCGCGAGCTCGGGGAAGGCATCGTCGACGGCGATCCGGGCGTCGCGGATCCGCTCCGCGAGGAGGGCGGAGCCGGCCGGCGCCTGGACACCGTCCCAGAGCCGCAGGTATCGCAGGAGCCGGACCAGCCCGGAGAGCCTGACCCGTTCCGCGTCGGCCTCGACGGCGGGCAGTGCGACCTGTTTGAGCTGCTCGACGGCGGCGTCGAACAGCCACGACCGGTCCGTCGCCCGCCACTCCGGAGGCTCCGCCGCGGGCTCGGCGACGCCGAGCGCACGGGCTATCGCCTCGACGAACATCCGCCGGTGCCGGAGGCGGTAGTAGACGTCGCGGCCGAGGTTGCGCCCCGCGTCGCCGACCGCCCGGTGGCGGATCACGAGGAGCTTCCACAGCACCAGCACGAGCTGGTAGTCGAGCCGTCCGGCCTCCGGCGCCGCCAGGTGGGCCACGACCTCGTCGGCCATCTCCGGGAGATCGGCCAGCGCGGTGCGCATCAGCAGCCAGCCGACGTCTTCGAGAGGATCGCCCAGGTGGGCCAGCTCCCAGTCGATGAGCCCCGTGACGGCCTCGCCGTCGTGCAGGAAGTTCTCGGGGCCCAGGTCTCCGTGGACCAGGGTCGGCGGGCCCGCGACGGCGGGGACGTTCTCGACCAGCCAGCGCAGCCCGAGCTCGACCAGCGGGTCCGGCGGCGCCGGCGCGGCCCGGGCCGCCGCGCTCCACCGGGCCAGCTCGGCGCGGACGGCGGCCTCCATCGAGGCCGGGACGGGCTCACCGAGCACCGACCCGGCTTCGGCGAGCTGGCCGAGCGGTACGGCATGCAGCCCGTCGAGCACCCGGAGCAGGTCGCGGGTCAGCGCCCGCAGCCGGTCCGGTGGGAGGTCGCGGAGGTCGGTCCGGCCGGGTACCAGGTCGGTCACGAGGACCGCCGCGTCGCCGGACACGGCCCGGAGCGCGGGCGCCACGACGCCTGTCCCGCGGAGCGCGGCGTACACCCTCGCCTCGTGTTCGACGGGAAAGGGGTCTGTCGGGTCGTGTCTCAGGTTGGCCCGCACCACCGCGCGACGGCCCGCGTCGGGGCCGCTCGTGGCCGCGACCGCGACGAAGCGGCTGTTGCCGCCCGTGAGGACCGTGAGCTCCACCCGCTCGGCTCCGAGCGTCCCGCGTACCCACTCCTCGATCGCGGTCTGCGTCCACCCGCCGGCCCGGTCAGCCATCGGCGAGGCTCCGCTGCCATTCCCGATGCGACCAGACGTCCTGGTCCTCGCCCCAGCACTCGACGCCGCCCAGGTCCCACGCCAGGAGGGAGATCACGTTGGTCGACGTGGGGCGGGGGTGGAAGAGCCGGCTGACCGACCGGGCGGTCCCGGCGATCGAACGCCCCTTGTCGTCAGTGGCGGCGACCTCGATGGTCTCCACCCAGTTGCCGCCCGGCCGGCGCGTCTCGTCGCGGGAGCCGGAGACCACCGGACGCGTGACGCCGTCGCGGTGGAGGAAGCCGCGGACGATCGGCATCGGGCGGTCGTCGCGTGTCGCGTAGAGGAGGAACGCCTCGTCCTCCCGCGCCATCCAGCAGTAGCTGAACCGCGGCGGAACCCGCTCTGAACGGAGGCCCCACGACCGGTCGCGGAAGGCGTAGCAGTCGACCGCCAGGTCCTCGCCGCGCAGCCGCAGCGTCCCGGTGACCCTGCCCGCCTGGTCGAAGTGGGCGCTCTGGTCGAAGGGCGGCTGGTTGTCCTTGTGTCCGAACGGCGGCATCGTGCCGGCGAAGCGCAGCGACAGGCTGACACCGGCGGCGTCGTCGGCGTAGGTGACGTCGTAGTCGCGCCCGGGGGTGACCACGGCGACCTTGTAGCCGCTGGGGAAGTCGAGCGGGTTGGCGCGCGCCCGCTCCAGCCTGGTGGGCAGGGCGGTGTAGTGGGCGAAGTAGGGCGCCTCGCGCGGCTCGGCCCCCGACCCGTCCCAGATCCACGCCCCACCCGCGGAGGCACCCTGGTTGGGGCGGACCAGCGCGTAGAGCCAGCCGCCCAGCCTCCGCTCGGGTACGAAGAAGGAGAACCACCACGTTTCCACGGCCCAGGGATGGGTGCCGGCCGGGTGGAGGTAGTCGTCGGGCTCGTCGAAGCTCATCGCGCCCCGCCCACGGCGTCGCGGAGCACGTCGACGCACTGCCTCGGCGAGTCGAGCGGGAGATGGTGGTAACCACCCTCGATCCGGACGACCTCCGCCGCCGGGTGGAGCACGGCGAACGCCTCGACCGTGAACGCGCGCCGCAACGCGCTGCGCGAGCCGTACACGTAGGTGATGGGCATGTCCAGCTTCCCGAAATGTTCGAGCACGAGGCCGTCCTCGCGGTAGGCCATGGCTTTGGTGTCCGCCTTCCAGCACCAGCCGGCCTCCGTGGCGACCACGCTGTGGTCGAAGACCGGCTCCAGCAGCTCCTCGTCGGGCTCCGGCTGCTCGGGGACGAGCCGGAAGTTGCGGCGCGCCGCCTCCCGCGTCGGGTAGAAGCGCATGGGGCGTTGCTCGCCCACGGGCCGCCTGCCGAGATCGACCGGCGGGAACTGCGAGTCCATCACCACGAGCCGGCTCGCCAGCCCCGGCACGAGCGAGTTGGCGATCCCCGACCAGCGCCCGCCCGCGCTGTGACCCGCGAGGACCACGGGTCCCCCGTCGGCCACGTGCCGTACGACAGCGATGACGTCACGCGCGAAGGTCTCGACGCCGTACGTCGCGCGCCGCCCGCTGTTGCCGTGGCCACTCGCGTCCATCGTGACGACGCGGCACTCCGCCGCGAGCTCGGGCACGACGCGGTACCACCACTGCCGGTGGGCACCGGCCCCGTGCACGAGCACCAGGGTGACCGGCCCCTCGCCGTACACCGCGTACTCGACGGGGCAGCCGGAGGAGTCGACCTGCCCGACCTCGGCGCTCATCGGCCCGGTCACCGCCGTACCGGAACGGCCAGGGCGTCGACGACGCTCGCCCCGGCGGCGGACACGATCACGGGATTGAGCTCGAGCTCCGCCCAACCCTCCTCGGACGACCAGATCTCGAGCAGGCGCTGAACGACCTTCTTCAGCTCCGCGAGCGCGGCCGGTGGGAATCCTGGTGTCGCGGCGACCACCCGTCTGAGGTAGCGGTCGAGCTCGGCGCCGTCGTGCAGACGCGCCACCCGCGCCGCCTGGAGGGACGACTGCGCTTCGACGTCGCCTCCGCCCGGTCCCATGAGCAGCAGGCTGCCCCAGGCCGCGTCGCGGCTGACGCCGACGAAGACCTCGCAGCCCGCGGGTGTCATCTCCTCGACGATCACGATGCCGTCGGCGTCGAGGCCCAGTTGGCGCAGCCGGGCGGCGACCTCGTCGTAGGCGCCGGCGATCTCCTCCTCCGACCCGATCCCCAGCCGCAGGACACCGGCGGCCGCCTTGTGCGGCAGGTAGGGCGAGACGCCCTTCACCACCACCGGGAACGCGAGCGTGCGGTGTGCCTGCCGGGCTTCGTCGCTCGACGCGACGACAGCGAAGCCGGGCACGCGGACACCGAGGTCGTCGAGCCGGCGCTTCAGCTCGACCTCGGTGACCACCGGCTCGGCGGCCCGCAGGGTCGCGTGCTTGTCCCCCTCGGCCAAGGGCCGCGGCGCGGGCGCGGCGAAGAGGTGCCGCGCGGCCAGGAACACGTCGTCGGCGTTCTCGGCACAGCCGACACCGGCTCCCACGAACGCCTGCCGGATCGGCCCGTCGGCACTCGGCCACACGGCGACCACCGGGCGGTCGGAACCCGACAGGCCGCGCGCGAGCCCGTCGGCGCACACCAGCCCCGCCGCGCCGATGTGCTGACCTCCCACGACGGCCACCAGGTCGATGCCCTCGCCGGCGCAGACGGCCGTCGCTATCCGCTCCAGGGTCCGCGGGTCGGTGACCACCTCGGGCGGCAGGTCGATCGGGTTGCCCACCCGGACGTACGACGGAAGCAGCGCGCTCAGCTCCGCGACCAGGTCGGGAGCCAGAGCCGGGAGGACCAGGCCCTGCCGGCTGGCCGCGTCGGACGCGAGCACGCCGTACCCGCCCGAGGTCGCCACGAGCAGGGCGCGCACCGGACGGTCGAGGACCGGCCAGGTGCGACGGTCTCCGCCGAGCACCTGGGCCACCCCGACGGTCGACAGCAGCGAGTCGGTGACGATCGCACCGGCGTCGGTCAGCAGCTGCCTGACGATGAACGGCTGCTGGATCAGCCCTCCGGTGTGCGAGCTCGCCGCCTGGGCGCCCGCGTCCGACGTGCCGCCGACGAGCGCGACGACGCGGGTCCCGCCGGACACCGCCTCCCCGATGGCGTCGAGGAGACGCTCGGACCGATGGAGGTTCTCGACGTACAGGACGGCGGCCGTCGTGTCGTCCCGCGTGGCGACGTACCGGAGCACGTCGGCCTGGTCGATCCCGGCCTCGTTGCCGACCGCCGCGATGATGCTCTTGCCGACGCCCGCGCCCTCCGCCAGCTCGGAGAGGAGTCCGGCGACGCCGCCGCTCTGGCTGACGAAGGCGACGCCACCCGGCGCCTGCGGCTGGCTCAACGGCGAGGAGAAGGTGGCGTAGACGTTCTCGGCGACGTTGGCGAAACCCATCGTGTTGGGCCCCATCAGGCGGATGCCCAGCCGGTCGGCCGCTTCGGTGAGCTCGCGCTGCAGCCGTTGGCCTTCCTCGCCGGTCTCGCCGAAGCCCGCGCTGATGAGCACGACGTTGTGGATGCCGGCCGCCGCGCATTCATGGAGGGCGGCGAGGCATTTCGACGCCGCCAGCCCGACGATCGCCAGGTCGGGCACCGAGGGGAGGTCGGCGACCGAGGCGTACGCCGGGCGCCCCTCGATCGCGTCGTACTTGCCGTTGACCGGATAGATTTCGCCGCGGTATCCGCCGGCGTCGAGGGCACGCAGCAGCCGGTTCGCCGGAGCGGTGGCTCGCGGGCTGGCCCCTACCAGGGCGATGCTGCGGGGGGCGAAGAATCCAGCCAGGCTCGGACCGGTCACGGGCGGGGCTCCTTACGCGGTGCGTCTCTCGGCAGGCCCAGCACCTGCTCCGCGATCGTGTTGCGTTGGATCTCGGCGGTGCCGGCGCCGATCGTCGCGGCGCGGGTGCGCAGCAGTCCCTTGGCCCAGGCACCCCGGTCAGTCCCAGGGAGGAGACCCGCGGGACCCGCGAGGTCGACGGCTACGTCGTACAGCTCCTGCTCCAGGAGTGACTGGTAGAGACGCGCCACCGAGGAGGAGGCGCCCGCTTCGCCGGTCGTCTGTATCCGCTCGACGGTGCGCACCGCGTTGAGCCACAGGATCCGGACCCGCACGTAGACGCGGGCCAGCCGGTCACGCATCCAGGGATCGACGGGGCCGTTCTCCCGCACGTGTCCGAGCACGGCGTCGAGGCGGCGCCGGTACTCGGCGGCGTTCACCAACGTGCGGGCGGCGCGCTCGTGCCCCAGGGCCGTGCGCGCGATCCGCCACCCGCCGTTCTCCTCGCCGACGCGGTTGGCGACCGGGACGCGCACCTCGTCGAAGGTGATCTCCGAGAACTGGGAGTCACCGGACATGTCACGCGTCGGGCGGACCGAAACGCCCGGCGAGCGGAGGTCGATCAGCAGGTAGCTGATCCCGCGCTCGCGCGAGTCGGCGGCGCCGGTGCGCACGAGCGCGAACGTGAAGTCGGCAATGTCGGCGTGGCTGCTCCAGATCTTGCCGCCGGTCACGACGTACTCGCCGCCGTGACGCTCGGCACGGGTCTGCAGCGACGGGAGGTCGGATCCTGCTCCGGGCTCCGAGAAGCCCTGGGCCCAGACCTCGTCGCCGCGCAGCATCGCCGGGAGGAACCGGGCGCGCTGGTCGTCGCTGCCGTACCTGATCAGTGTCGGGCCGCAGATGCCCGGGCCGTTGCCCGGGAACGGTGGGACACGCCGCCTCGACATCTCGTCGTGGTAACAGACCTGGAGGTCGAAGGGCAGGTCCATGCCGCCGTACGCGACCGGCCAGTGTGGACCCGCGAAGCCGTTGTCGTACAACGTCGCCGCCCACGCCTTCTGCCAGCCGGCGCGCTCCTGGCGGCTGCCGCGGGGCGGCGGACCCGGCGGGTGGGCGTCGAGGAAGGCCCCCAGGCGGGCGCGGAACGCGCTCTCGGACTCGGCCATCGTCAGTCCTGGTTCTTCGTGCGGAAGTCGGGCGATCGTCGTTCCCGCTGGGCGCGGATCCCCTCGCCGAGGTCGGGGTGGGTCAGCGCCGCGTTCATGTCCTCGACCGACCGGCTGTAGGCGTCTCCCAGGCTCGCGGCCGCGTCCCGGAACAGTTGCCGTTTCATGGATCGCAGCGACTGGCCCGAGCTGGACGTGGCCAGCCGCCGGGCCGCGTCGAGCGCCTCTTCGACGACGACGTCGTCGTCGAAGACCGCCTGTGCCCAGCCCAGCCGTGCGGCTTCGACGCCGTCGATCACGTCGGCGAAGTAGAGGATCTGGGCGGCGTTCGGTATCCCCATCAGCCGCGGCAGGATCCAGGCGATGCCGAACTCGGCGGGCAGCCCGAGCTTGGCGAACGACGAGGAGATCCGGCTGTTACGACCGACGTACCGCAGATCGGCGTAGGTCGCGAGGACGAACCCCGCACCCGCGCAGCCGCCTCGGATGGCGGCGATGATGGGCGTCGAGACGCTCAGCGGAGCCAGGTGGTTGCGCTGAAGCTCGGGAGGCGTCCCCTCGGGAAAGGGCGGCGCCTCGGCCCTCTTGACGTCGTACTTCCCGTTTCGCATCTCGATGTCGGAGAGCAGCTTCTGGTCCGCGCCCACACAGAAGTGGTCGCCCGCGCCGGAGAGCACGACCACGCGCACGTCAGGGTCGTTGTCGGCGTGGTGCAGCGCCCACCGGTACTCCACCGCCATCGTCCCGCCCCACGCGTTGCGTCGCTCGGGATGGTCGAGGACGACGTGGGCCACACCTTGATCGACGCGGTACGAGATCTCGGTGAACTCGGCGATCTTCACAACACTCCCCCCAGCGCGTAGAGGTCGTCGAGCTGCCCGTCGATGTCGGGCTTGCGGAGCTCGAAGACGAGCTCGTCGGCGCCGGCACCCGCGTACCTCTCGATCCGCTTGCGGATCCGGTCGACGCTTCCGAAGAGCCCGATGCTGTCGAAGTAGTCCGGCCGCAGCGCCGCGCGTGCGCCGGCGCGGTCCTTCACCGACCAGGCGGCGACGACCTCGTCCACCATGGCGCCGAAGCCCATGGCCGTCGCCGCCCGCGCGTAGAACTCGCCCATGCCCCCGAGGTAGAACGCCGACCATCGGCGCTCGACGTCGAACGCGGTCGCCAGGTCGGCCGACACCGCTACCGGCACGACGGGAGCGATCCGCACCCGGCGGCCGGCCTTCTCCATGGCACGCTCCAGGTCCGTCGCGAACACGTCGTGGCGGTCCGGGGAGTACGGCGTGGGCGTCCACCCGTCGGCCTCGTCGGCGACCAGCCGCTGGCTGACCGGCCCGAGCGCGCCGACGTAGATGGGAACGTCGACCGGTCCGGCGGCCTGTGCGAACCGCAGCGGCCGCCGGCCGGGGACCGGGACCCGCACGACGTCGCCGTCGTAGTCGAGCGGCTCGCCCGAGAGCGCCAGGCGGACGATGCGGATCACGTCGCGCAGGCGCCCGACCGGCTTCTCGAACGGCACGCCGTGCCAGCCCTCGACCACGGCGGGACCGGACACCCCGAGACCGAGCCGGAACCGCCCACCGCTGAGGGTGTGCAACGAGGCGGCCAGCCCTGCCGTCATCGCGGGCGTCCGCGCGAAGATCGACGCCACGTGCGTCCCGATGAGCATCCGCTCGGTGTTGGCGACGCACCAACCCAACGCCGGGCCGGCGTCGTACCCCCAGGGCTCGCTGACCCAGACACCGTCGAACCCGACCTCGTCGGCCGCCCGCACGAGCCGGGCGAGGTGACCGGGTTCGGCGTACCGGATGCGCAGTGAGAATCGCACTAGCGCAGCTCCCAGGACGGCTTCGTGACCTGGTCCATCTCGAGCTTGGTGAGGCCGTTGCCCAGCTGCGGGTAGTGCAGGGGCACCTCCCGCATGGCGTGCGTGCTCATGCTCTGGGCGTCCCAGACCGCCTTGACCGTCCCCTGCAGGCTCAGGCTGGGCTTGGCGGCGAGCCGTAGTGCCAGCGTGTGTGCGCGGTTCCACAGGTCCGGCGTCGCGGTCACCTCCGAGACCAGGCCGATCTGCAACGCGCGGGCGGCGCCCACCCGCTCGTCGAGGCCGAAGAGCGCGATGCGCATGGCCTCGCCGAACGGGATCCGTCGGGACAGCGCCGCCGGTTCGAGCGCGCTCACCATGCCGTATGTCGTGTGTGGATCGAAGAAGGTCGCGTCCTCCGAGCAGATGACGACGTCGGCCTCGTTGACCCAGTAGAACGCGCCGCCGGCGCACATCCCGTTGACGGCCACGATGAGCGGCTTCCACACGCGGTTCTGCTTGGCGCCGAGGAAGAACCCGGGATCGTCTTCGTTCCACGGGTTGTCGGGCCGGAACCGCGCGTCACGGCGGTCGACTCCGGTGGAGAACGCGCGCTCTCCCGCGGCACGTAGCACGATGACGTGGACGTCGTCGTCCCACTTGCAGCGCCGCCACACCTCGGCGAAGTCTTCGAGCATGTCCTGGTTGAAGGCGTTGAGCCGCTCGGGCCGGTTGAGGGTGACGGTGGCCACGTGGTCGGCCACCTCGAAGAGGACCGTCGTGAGGTCACGCCGTGGATGTGCTGTCACTTGCCCGCCCTTGGAAGTCGGAGAACTCGCTCGGCCAACATGGTCTTGAGGATCTCGTCGGTCCCGCCCGCTATCCGGTATCCGAGGGAGCCCAGCAGCCATCGCGACCACGAGAAGGTCCCCCAGTCACCGGTGTCGGCGACGAACGCCGGCCCGAGGATGACGGAGGCACACTCGCCGATCTCCCGGAACGCCGCGGCGACGAACAGCTTGTCCATCGCGCGTTCGGCGCCGGAGTGCTTCTCCTCGGGGAGCGACTGCACCTTCTGCTGTTGCAGGCGGGTCGTCACCATGCGCACGTAGACGCGTACCCAGGCGTCCCGGACGATCGGATCGTCGAACCGCCCCTGGCGCTCGGCCAGCTCGCGCAGCAGCGCCACCGCCCGCTCGATCCGCTCGTGGGACCGGTTGCCGACGGCCTTGCGCTCGCCGGCGAGGGTGGCCATGGCGACGGCCCAGCCCTCGCCTTCCGCGCCGACGACGTTGCCGGCCGGGACCTCGACGCCGTTGAGGAACACCTCGGCGAAGCTGGACCCACCCGTCAGCTGCTTGAGCCGGCGCACCTCCACGCCCTCGGCCCGCATCGGCACCATGATCATGGTGAGTCCTTTGTGCTTGGACGCGTCGGGATCGGTGCGCACCAGCGCCATCCCCCAGTCGGCGAAGGGTGCGTTCGACGTCCACACCTTCTGCCCGTCGAGCACCCAGCCGCCGGCGGAGCGGGAGCCCCGGGTGAGCACGCCGGCGAGATCGGAGCCGGCCGCGGGTTCGGAGAAGAGCTGGCAGGCGATGGAGTCACCCCGGTAGAGGGGCGTGGCGATGCGCTCGATCTGCTCCGGCGAGCCGTAGGTGACGAGGGCCGGGCCGACGGTGCCGGTCCCGATGCGCAACGGGTTGAGGTCGGGGATCTCGAACGCGCCTTCGAGCATGCGGTAGAGACGGTCGAAGCGTTCCGGCAACCCTCGTCCGCCGTACGCGACCGGGCCGTTGATCCAGCCGAAACCCGCTTCCCAGCGGCGCTTCTGCCACGCCAACGCGGCGTCCGCCTCAGCGCGTTCCCGTTCGTCGGTCGTCTCGTGGAACAGGGCCAGGTCCTCGTCGCCGACGCCCCACTGCTCCGACACCTCGTGACGGAGCGGGCGCTCGCCGCTGAGGAACTCCCACGCCCGGGCGACGAATTCCCGCTCCTCGGCCGAGAGCGTCTCGCCGGCCAGCACCCGCGCTTCGACGGTCATCGTCAGATCCCCAGGGACGACAGGATCTGCTCACGATGCTCGCCGGGCGATCCCAGGAGCAGCTGCGAGGCCTTGGCGCGCTTGTAGTACAGGTGGGCGGGGTGCTCCCAGGTGAAGCCGATTCCGCCGTGGATCTGGATGTTCTCCGCGGCCGCGAAGAGGTAGGCGTCCGAGCAGTACGACTTCGCGACGCTCGCCAGGAGCTCGACGTCGTCGCTCCCCTGGTCCGCCGCCCTCCCGACGGCGTAGGCAGCGGCCTCGGCGGCCTCGATCTGCATGAGCATGTCGGCACACTTGTGCTTGATGGCCTGGAACGACCCGATCGGCTTGCCGAACTGCTCCCGTACGGTGGCGTACTCGACGCTCATCTCCAGCACCCTGCGCGCCCCGCCGACCTGCTCCGCGGCGACGACACCGGCCACGAGCTGGAGGACCCTCGCCACCCCGTCCCGCGTGGCCGACAGCACCCGTGCCGGGCTGCCGCGGAGCTCCAGGCGGGCGAGCTTGCGTGTCTCGTCGAGGGTGGTGAGCGGCTCGCGCACCAGCCCTTCGGCGCCGCCGCTCGTCTCGAACAGCCCGACACCGCCGTCGACACGGGCCGCCACCAGGACGACGTCGGCGGTGTGCCCGTCGATCACGAACCACTTCTCGCCGGTCAGGCCGTAGAGGCCGTCGCCTGCCGGCTCCGCCGTGGTCGAGAGTCCGTCGAGGCTCCAGCGGCCGTCGCGCTCCGACACGGCAAGCGCCGCCGTCAGCTCGCCGTCGGCCAGCGCGGGGAGGAGGCGGCCCTTGGCTTCCGCCGTGGCGCACTCGCGGATGGCGAGCGTCGCCATGACCGACGAGGAGAGGAACGGCGCGCAGAGGAGCACCCGGCCCATCTCCTCCATGACGACCTGCAGGTCGACCAGCCCCAGCCCCAGGCCGCCGTACTCCTCCGGCACGAGCAACGCCTGGAGCCCCAGCTCGGTCGCCATGCGCTTCCACACGGTGGGCGAGAAACCGTCCCGGGTCGCCATCTGCGCGCGCACCGCGGACTCGGGTGACACCTCGGCGAGAAAACGCCGCAGGGTGACGCGGAAGTCCTGCTGTTCGGTCGTCAGCACGGGTGGACAGCTCCTCTCACTTGACCAGCTCCGCGGCCAACCTGGTCGCCGCCGGACGATCGACCTTGCCGTTGGCCACACGTGGGAGCGCGTCGACCACGAAGACCAGACGCGGCCTCTTGTACGACGCGACGAGACCGGACACCTCCTCGCGGACGGCCTCCGCCGTCTTCGTCGACTCCACGAGCGCGACCGGCAGCTCGCCCAGCCGGACGTCCGGAACCGGCACCACGACGGCGTCGTGAACCTCCGGGTCGCGGATCAGGGCGCCCTCGACCTCCTCGGGGACGATGTTGAAGCCACCGCAGATGATGATGTTCTTGATCCGCCCGGTGATGTAGAGGTATCCCTCGTCGTCCTGGCGCCCGATGTCGCCGGTGTGCAACCAGCCCTCGGCATCCACCGGGCTGCCTTCGCCGCCACCTTCGTACCCGGACATGGCGGAGCCGGTCTTGACCCAGATCTCACCCTCGTCTCCGGCGGCGACGTCGGACCCGTGGTCGACCAGCCGGATCCGGACGCCCGGGAGCGGCTTTCCGACGGAGCCGGGACGGCGGTTGCCGGACAGCACGTCGCGGACGCTCTCGATGGCCACGCCGCCGAACGCCTCGGTCTGACCATATGCCTGCAGGATCGGCACACCGAAGCGGCGCTCGAACTCCTCCCGCGTCGCCGGCGCGAGCGGAGCCGTGCCCGAGGAGACGTAACGCACCCGGCCGAGGTCCTGGCCGGGTTCGAGGCCGTCGAGCAGCATCCGGATCATCGCCGGGTTGATCGTGAGGTTGTCGATGCGATGACCGTCGAGGAGCCGCTTCACCAGCGGCGCCTGGAACTTGCGCACCATGACCAGACCTCGGCCCACGTACAGCGCGAAGAGCACCCGCACGATGCCGGCCGTGTGGGACACCGGGTTGGCCAGCAGGTTCGGCGGCTTGGACGCGTCGACGACGGGGCTCGGGGCCGTGTCGCTGCGGAACGCGGAGACAGTGGCCCGCAGGTTCGCCCACGCGCTGCCGTGCGTGAGCCGCACTCCCTTGGGAGCACCGGTCGAGCCGGACGTCAGGAGCACCAGAGCGGTGTCCGCGTCGGCCACGTCCGCCGGCGCCGCGAAGAGCGCGGCACGTTCACGGTCGGCCGGCTCGGACCACGGGACGGTCCGCACGGGCACGACCGGGATCGCGAGGCCGTCGGCCGGGAAGGCGGGCGGAGCGAGGATGGCGTCGGCCCGCTGCGACGTGACGATCTCGCCGAGCACCGGCGCGGGCGTGGCGGGGTGCACCGGCACGACGACGGCACCACGCATCCACACGGCGTGCATCGCCGCGACGAAGCGCTCCTCGTTGCCGAGGATCACCAGAACCCTGCTGCCGCCGGCCACCCCGACCCGCGCCAGCGCCTCGGCGATCTCGACCGCGTGCGCCGCGACATGGGCGAAGGTCCACGGCCCTTCGTCCTCGACATGCACAAACCCGAAGTCCGGCGACTCCGCCACGCGCCACCGCAGGAGGCTCGCCACGGAACCGGAGTCAGGACCGCCCACGTCTGCCACTAGAACTTGTCACCTGCATCCACATCAAATAGTTGTATCATTCAGTCGATTCGAGGGCTAGGGGTCGCGCTGACCGAGCTGATCGAACGGGCCAGGGAGGAACGATGCTTCCAGATCCGACATTCCGACCATCCGGCCGGCCGTCGCTGGCTTTCCGCTACGACTTTCGCGCTCCCGCGTTCGGCACGTCGACGGCAGACCTGCTCGGCGCCGCGCTCGACCAGATCGCCTACGCGGAATCCCGTGGCATGGAACGCGTCCAGGTCTCCGAGCACCACCATGCCGAGGACGGCTACTGCCCGGCCCCTTTCGTCGCGGCGGCCGCGTTCGCGGCACGGACGCGACACGCCACCATCCGACTCTCCGCGCTCGTCCTTCCCCTCCACGACCCGCTGCGGGCCGCCGAGGACCTCGCCGTCGTCGACCAGCTCAGCCGCGGCCGGCTCGAAGTCACCGTCGCCGCCGGCTACCGGCCCGTCGAGTTCGAGATGTTCGGAATCCCGTACGCCGAGCGGTGGAGCCGGCTGACGGCGGGCATCCGCATCCTCAAGCGGGCCTGGTCGGGCGAGCCGGTCACCGTCGACGGCAGGAGCGTGCTCGTCCGCCCCCGGCCCTACCGCCCGGGCGGCCCGAGGATCCTCATGGGTGGCGCGGGTCCCCGTGCCGCGCGGGTCGCCGCCGAGCTCGCCGACGGCTTCGATCCGGCGATTCCCACCCTGGTGCCCGAATACGTCGCGGCCTGTCGCGACCTCGGCCGCGAGCCCGGAGCCCTCCTGCCGAAGGTGGGGCCGTTCTTCGTCCACGTGTCGACGGACCCGGAGCGCGACAAGGCCCGGCTGGCCCCACACGTGCGGCACGAGCTCGCGATGTACTCCGCGTGGTCGGCGAAGGCCGGCCAGTTCGGCTCGCATCCCGACGTCGAGATCGACGCGGTCTGGAAGCTGGGCAGTCACCTCGTGCTCACCCCTCCGGAGTGCGTCGCGCTGATCGACTCGCTGGACCCGGCCGGCACGTTCGTGCTCCACCCCCTCGCCGGAGGGCTTCCGGTCGACGCCGCGAACGAGAGCGTCCGGCTCTTCTGCGACGACGTCATCCCCAGCCTCGGCCTCCAGCCCGCCGGCCCGAACCAGAGGAACGAGACGTGAGATTCACACTGCAGTACCCCGTCGTCGACCACCTGCTCACCGCGAGCGGCGTGGCGACGATCGCGCGCACGGCCGACGAGCTCGGGTTCGACGCCCTGGCGTTCACCGAACACCCCGCGCCCTCCCGCAAGTGGATGGACGCCGGTGGCCACGCGACGCTGGATCCGTTCGCCGCGCTCGCGTTCTGCGCCGCGGTCACCGACCGGATCCGGCTGATGACCTACCTCCTGGTCGTGCCCTACCACAGCCCGTTCGCCGCCGCGAAAGCCCTCACCACCCTCGACCGCCTCTCCAGCGGCCGGGTCACCGTCGTGGCGGGCGCGGGCTACCTCCGGTCGGAGTTCCACGCCCTCGGCGTTCCCTTCGAGGAGCGCAACGAGATCTTCGACGAGGCACTCCGGCTCATGCGGCAGCTCTGGACGACCGACACCGTCCACCACGACGGCGACCACTTCTCCGCGCTCGGGGTCACCCACCAGCCACGCCCCCTCCTGCCGGACGGCCCGCCGATCCTCATCGGCGGCAACAGCAGGCGGGCTCGGGAGCGGGCGGCCGAACACCAGGGCTGGAGCCCGGTCCTCTCCGACGAGGCCGTGGCGACGGTGCGGGAGCGGACCACGCGTACCCCCGGTCTCGTCTCGATCGGGCAGCTCGCCGAGCAGGCCCGGCAGGTGCGCGAGGCCGCCGGCGGTCGCACGCTCACCATCCAGGCGCAGACGCCCCAGAGCGGCATCCTCCTCGAAGAGAAGCCGTCGTTCGCCCACCACGTGGAGCACCTGGCCGAGCTCGCGGCGGCCGGCGTCGACAGCTTCGTGGTCCACGCCCCGGGAAGCACCGTGTCCGAGGTCGTGGACTCCCTCCAGCGCTACGCCGGCCACGTCGAGCTGTCCGCGTAGCGTCGCGTCAGGTCGGGATGTCGAAGCGCTGCCGCTCGACCCGGACCAGGTCTTCGAGCGTGTCCGCCGGCGGAGTGGGCAGCACGACCGGCCCGGAGTCCCTGCTGGGCAGGATCACCGTCGCCGTGCCGGGCGAGGTGACCTCACCCACCTGGTTGGTGCAGGTGAGATCGATGTCGACCACCGCGTGACCGTCGTCGCGGCGCTTGTCGACGACGGAGCCGGTGACCCAGGTGGTGTCGCCCAGGTAGTTGAACTTGCGGTGCTCGCAGCGCAGCTTGTAGAGCCAGGCGTCGTCGCCCATCCAGTCGGTGATCGCGTGGGTCATCCAGATCTCGCGCATCGCGCCGTAGTCGTACGACGTGGCGAGGCCGAGCTCCTGGGCGCGCTGCTCCTCCCAGTGCAGGCGCTGCACCGTGTCGGGGATGTTCAGGGCGTTCGGCGGATAGAGCGCCGGCACCTTCTTCCGCGTCCGGTACGAGATGCCGAAGGCGCCCGGTGGCGTCAGCTGCATGCCCCACCCGATGTGCCACACGACGACGTCGGTCGTGACGAGCGGTCCCTTGACCCGCCGCTGGATCACGTCGCCGACCGCCACGTCCTCCCAGTAGCGCGGCTCGGCGCCCCGCCGCGTCTCGGCGTCGTACGCGGCGTCGATCTCGGCGAGCTGCTCGGCGGTGTAGGGCTGCGGCCGGCGCGGCGCCGTGGTGGTCGAGCGCTGCTTGGTCGCCGACCGCTCGGCGTTGACCCACGTGCCGCGCCTGATCGCGTGGATCTCGCCCTTTCCGTTGGCGTAGAGGAAGTCCCGTGTGACGTGAGCCGTGCGACCACCGAAGCGGCTCGGCTTGGCCACGACGCCGACCTGGGCCTGGAGGAGCTTGCAGGTGTCGCCCAGCACGAGTGGCCGGAACCACTCGAACTCCATCACCGCCTGATAGGAGCCCATCCCCGCGAAAGGGTCGCCCTTCAGGATCGCCTTCGCGGCCGCGTCGGGCTTGGGCGCGGCGTCTTCGCCCATCGTGTAGCAGAAGCCGGGCGGCGCCAGAAGAGTCCCCCAGCGCGTGCCCTTGGCGTACGCCGGGTCACAGTACAACGGGTTGTCGTCGCCGTAGCCGTAGGCGAAGTGACGCGAGCCGTCCCACGTCACCTCCATGTTGTGGGTGCCGCGCTGCAACGGCTGCGGCACGCCCGACCGCTGGCGCGACCGCTCCAGCACGGCATCGGTCAACGTGCCGAACGCGGACTCCTGAGACTCGCCGGCAACCGTCTCCACCATCTGTGACACCGCCTCTGTTCCGGGTTCCTTAACATTGGGTCAATGAGGTAGATGTATAGGCTATTTCATCGGCACCCGCTCGCGCTACCAGGAGGTCAGATGCGTACGAGGCCCGCCTACTTCGACCGCTACCCGACGATCGCGTTCGAGCGCGACGACGACGGGATCCTCGTCGTCCGCCTGCACAGCGACGGCGGCCCCGTCGACTACTCGCCCGCGCACCACACCGACTGGGTGGGCGCGTTCTACGACGTCGGCAGCGATCCGGACAACAAGGTCGTGATCATCACGGGTACGGGAGACGAGTTCATCGCCCGGATGTCCCCGGCGCTCTGGGCGGACCACCAGCGGCGGGCGCCCCGTGACTGGGAGGTCATCCATCGCGAGGGGAAGCGTCTCCTCCGGAACCTGATCGACATCGAGTCGCCGGTCATCGGTGCGATCAACGGACCGGCGAGCATCCACGCCGAGCTCGCCGTCCTGTCCGACCCCTCGACGAGTCGCTCGGCTACGGCCTGGCCCTCGAAGGACTGGGAGCGATCGAGCGGGTGGCGCTCACGGGCTGACGACCAGCTGCGCCGCGAGCGCGTCGAGCACCGACCGCGAGACGCCGTTCGACCTCAGGTAGCCGGTCGCGCCGCCGTGGCGGCGGGCGAGCTCGTCGAGGAAGCGGGTCATCGTCTCCGGCATCACGTCGAACACCTCCGCGGGCAGGGCGGCGAGGCGGCTGCGGTACGCCGGCAGTTCGAGCAGCCGGCCGACGAGGCGGTCGTTCTGACCGCGCGTGCGCATGTAGTCGGCCACGATGTCCTCCTCCACCACACCGACGGAGGCGAGGACCACCGCGACGACCACTCCTGTGCGGTCCTTCCCGAGCGTGCAGTGGACCAGCGCCGGCACGCCCGGCCGCGCCAGCGACTCGACGATCCGGGCGATGCTCTCGCCGGCGTACTCCAGGTAGCGCAGGTAGTGGGTGAGCATCGCCTCGACCGGTCGCGTCATGTCGTGGAGCGCCCGCGAGCCGCCCGAGCCGATCGGTGCGAGGAGCACCTCGCGCTCGACCGCCCGGAGGGCCGGGTTGCCCCCGCTCTCCACCTCGGCGCGGCTGCGGAGGTCGATCCGGATCCGTACCCCCAGATCGCCGACCAGCACCGCGGCCTGGCGATCGTCGAGGTAGAGCGGCGTCGCGCTCCGGTAGAACCGCCCCTGCCGGGTCGTCCTGCCGTCGGCCGTCCGCAGTCCGCCGAGGTCCCGGAAGTTGGGCAGGTCGGGAAGGTGCACGGCAGCGCTACAGCGACGACGAGAGACGGCCTCGCGTCGGGCCCCACTCGTAGGCCTCGACGGCGGTCACATAGCCCCGTTTGTGGAAGGGGTCCTCGGCGAGCGCCGTCTTCGCCTCTTCCGGCGTGGCGACGTCGAGCAGGAACAGGATGTCGAACGCGGCCTGCCGTACCTTGCCGACCGCGAGGATCTTCCCGGCCTGTTCGAGCCCGGTGATGAACTCCAGGTGCTCGGCCAGGATCTCCTTCCGCGCGTCTACGCTGGCGGGATCGTAGGTGTAGGTGGCGATGACGGTCATGCCGGCTCCTTCTCTCGGTGTCGGTGCGATCACCAGGTCATGGTCCGCCCGCCGCTGATCCGCAGGCATTGCCCGGTGGTCCACGACGACGCGTCGCTCGCGAGGTAGAGCACGCCGTAGGCGACGTCGGCCGTCGAGCCGTGACGCTTCAGGACGCTCTGCTCGCGCCGGGCCGCCATGCGCTCGGCGAGCATCTCCCCGGTGGCGTTGAGGGTGCGGGTCAACGGCGTCAGCATCCAGCCGGGCGCCACCGCGTTGACCCGCACGCCGTGTGGGCCGAGCTCGGCGGCGAAGGCACGGGTCAGCTGGCGGACGGCCGCCTTGGCGGCGCCGTAGGTCAGGACCTCGCTGTTGTTGAGGTCGATCGCCTCCGAGGCGACGTTGACGATCGATCCGCCACCCCGCGCCCGCATCACGCGGCCGGCGGCGCGCACGCCGAAGGCCACACCCTTCACATCGACGGCGAGGGTACGGTCCCAGTCCTCTTCGCTGGCGTCCATGGCGGCCGCGCGAAGATTGATCGCCGCGTTGTTCACCATGACGTCGAGGCGGCCGTGGCGGGCGACGACCTCGTCGGCCAGGGCCTCGACGGCCTCCCGGTCGGTGACGTCGACGATCGCGCCCGACGCGGACCCGCCGCGGGCGGCGACGATCTGGACGGTGCGGTCCGACGGCTGGACGTCCGCGCACACCACCCGGGCGCCTGCCAGGGCCAGCATCTCCGCGCACGCACGGCCGAGACCTCCCGCGGCTCCCGTGATCACGGCCACCCGACCCGTCAGGTCGAACGCGCGCAGGGCGCCTTCCGGGACCTCGGGATCGTCCGGGCCGGACGCGATGTACGGCGCGGCGGTCATGCCCGGGCCAGCCTCGCCTCGACCATGCGCCGTATCCCCTCACGCCAGTGGACCTTGTCCGGCCCCGTGATCGACTGCCGTCTGGTCACGTCGAGCGCGATGCCGGGCTGACTGCCGGGGATCGGCACGACCTCGGTCCGCGGAGACCTACCGAGCAGCTCGCCGAGGTAGGCGATCCACTGTTGCGCGGCGACGGCCTCGTCGCCGCCGAAGTTGACGACGAGCGCGGGTGTCGACGCGGCGCAGAGGAGCCGCAGAGCGTGGTCGGCGATGTCGTCCTCGTAGATCAGCTGACTGGGCGCCGGGTCGTACCGCAGTGTGATCACCTCGTCGGCCAGCAACAGGTCCAGATGCTTCATGGGACGGCCCCCACCGGGTCCGTACGACATGTTCATCCGGCCGATCACGACCGGGACGTCGAACTCCTCGGCGGCGAACCGGGCGACCGCCTCCTGGCCGATCTTGGACACCCCGTAGGTGGGAGTGGTCGGGCTGGTCGGGTCGCCCAGCGGGTCGTTCTCGGCGTACCGGTGCCAGGGATCGGGATCGGGTCGGTAGACCCCGGTGGTCGACATCGACAGGATCGACCTCACCTCGCGGAACCGGGAGATGAGGCGGCCCGTGCCGACCGCGTTGACCTGCAGCGCATGGTTGAAGTCGGTGCTGGGCCCCATCTGCACCGCGAGGTGCAGGACGTGGTCGAAGTCTGTCGGGACCGCGCTCCAGTCGGGCTCGGTCAGGTCGACGACGCGGGTCGTGACCCCGGCGGCCGCCAGCTCGCGCCGGCGCGCCGCGTCGCCGAACCGCGCGATCCCCCAGACGTCGTGCCCGAGCACCGCGAGGCGCTTGGAGAGCGCGCCCGCGATCTGGCCCGACGCGCCGGTGACCAGCAGCCTCATGACTCACTACCGGCGGTGAGCCGCTCGAGCCGGGCGAGCAGCCAGCCGTCGAGCGCCGCGTTGGCCCGCCGCGCGACCGACGTCGCCGGGGCCAGCGAGTCGAACCCGTGGGGCACGTCGGCGAAGACGTGGAGATCGGTGGAGACCCCGGCGTGGCGCAGCCGTGACGCGTAGGCGAGCACGGAGTCGGAGAACGCGTCCAGACCACCGACGGAGAGGTACGTGGGCGGCAGACCGCGCAGGTCGACGGCCCTGGCCGCGGCGGCGTACGCGGGCACGTCCCCGTCGGCGAGCGGTCCGAGGTAGGCCCGCCACCCGAACCTGTTCGCGGGCGGCGGCCACATCGGGTCGTCCCACCTCGCCGACTCCGTGTCCATCCGGTCGTCGAGCATCGGGTGGATCAGGATCTGGAACCTGACGTCGCGGCGGCCCCGGTCCCGAAGCAGCAGGACAAGCCCGGCGGCCAGCCCGCCGCCGGCGCTGCGCCCACCGATGCCGACGCGATCGCGGTCGATGCCCAGCTCGTCGGTGTGCGCCATCATCCACTCGAAGCCGGCGAGACAGTCGTCGAGCGGAGCCGGGTAGGACGCCTCCGGCGACAGCCGGTACGCAGCCGACACCCCCACGACGCCGAGCTGGTCGCACCACTGGTCGAAGCGACCGTCGTCGCCGGCCGCCTCGCCCATGACGTACCCGCCGCCGTGGATCCAGAAGATCGCGGGAGCCGGCCCGGAGGCCTCGCGGCGCCGGTGGACCCTCACGGTGGTGGCGGGCTCCCCGCCGATCGGCACGTCCGTATGGACGACGGGGGCGGTCGGGTCCGCTGGCCGGTGTTGCCGTCTCGCCGTCGCCTCGCGGACCTCGGCGAGCGTCTCGGGGCCGAGACCGTGGAAGTCGACGGTGCTCGCCGTCATCGCCGCCGTGACCTCCGGGTCGACGCGCGAACGGATGTCGACGAGCTCCCGGCCGGCGGTCATCGAGGGTCCTTCGTGGAAGATCCGAGCCGGCGGGCGGTGGAGGAGAGCCGCGGCGAGATCCGGGTCAGGAAGGAGTAGACCGCCATGCCGTCGGTCCACGCGATCACGTCGCGGCCGGTCGAGGTCCGGCCGTAGTTGTGGACCTCCGGGTGGCGTGCCGAGACGTTGCCCCGCAACCGGCGTTGGAGCACCTCGTTGAACGTGTCCATCACGCCCTTGCGAACCTCGATCGCGGTGAGCCCCGACCGCATCATCCGCTTGAGGTTGGCCACGACGAACGCGGCCTGCCGCTCCAGGAGGAACATCTGGGGCCCGCCGTTCGTGTTGGGGCCGTACATCATGTAGAAGTTCGGAAAGCCCGCCACCGTCAGGCCGAGGAAGGCGCGGGCGTCCGGGCCCCAGAAGTCGTGGATGCTCCGCCCGTCGCGACCGACGACCTCATAGGTCGCCAGGAAGTTGGCCGGCTGGAAGCCGGTGCTGAGGACCACCACGTCGACGTCGTACTCCTCGCCGATCGCGTCGACGACGCCCGTCCGGGTCAGCCGCTCGACCGCGTGCGGGACCAGCTCGATGTTCTCGCGGAGGAGCGACGGGTAGAAGTGGTCGTCACGGATCGTCCGCTTCCCGCCGAACGGATAGTTCGGCGTGACCTTCTTCTGGAGATCGGGGCGGTCCTTGAAGACGCGCCCGATGTAGTCGAGGCACTGCTGCTGTGTGGCGACGTTGCTCGGCGTCCCCTCGATGAGGTACTTCGCGATCCGCTCGAACGACAGCCGCTGCCGCACCCGCAGCACCCGCCGATGCACAGGATGCTCCAGCCGGGCACGTTCCTCGGGGGTGAAGACACGGGAGTTCTTGGGGAGGATCCATCCGGGCTGGCGCTGGAACAGATAGATCTTTTCGACTGTGGGAGCGATCGCGGGGACGACCTGGGCAGCCGTCGAGCCGGTCCCGACGACCGCCACCCGCTTGCCGGTGAGGTCGACGCCGTGGTCCCACCGCGACGTGTGGAACATCGGCCCTTGGAAGTCCCGCATGCCCGGCCAGTCCGGATACCGCGGATGGTTGAGGAGACCCACCGCGCTCACGACGACGTCGAAGGTGTGGCTCTCGCCCTTGACGGTCTCGAGCTCGTAGACGTGCCTCGACTCGTCCCAGACGACCTTCGAGACGCCGTTCTCGAAGGAGCAGTTCGGACGCAGCGCGAAGCGGTCGGCGACGTTCTGGAGGTACGCCAGCAACTCCGCCTGCCGCACGTGGGTCCGGGTGAAGGAGAACGGGTGGTAGCTGTAGGAGTAGAACGGGACGGGCGTGTCGACCTCGGCGCCCGGGTAGATGTTGTCGTGCCAGGTGCCGCCGAAGCCGTCGCTCTGCTCGAAGATCGTGAAGTCGGCGATGCCGAGGCGGCGCAGCGCCACGCCCATCGTGATGCCGGCGGCACCCGCGCCGATCACGCCCACCCGCAGCGGTCGTCGACGCCTCCCGGAGCCGACGAGCCTGCTTGTCAGTTCCCGCACCATCGACATGGGGAGATCACTCCTGTCTGTAGTCGGCGCACTCCCCGGGAGACCTCAACATATATATCCTTCAGCTATTTGACTAGACTAAGTTCCAGACCTGTCAGTTCTGGAGCTCGTCGTACACCGACAGCGCCGTCACCGAGGCGGCGGGTCAGCACGCCCGGCACGGCGCCATGACAGTCCACAGTGGCCGGGCGACCTCGCCGCCCGCAGCCACTCCCACCTGCCCGTGTCTCAGGGTCGACGGTCGTCCGCGGTACGCGAGCGGCGCGCCGCGACGTAGCGGCGGATCTTCTCGGTGGTGCCGCAGTCGTCCATGCTGCACCAGCGGCGGCTGCGGTTCTTGGTCTCGTCGTAGAAGACGAAGCGGCAGCCGCCGCAGCCCTTGATCCGGTCGAGCGCGCCGGTGGTGAGGAGCTCGACCGCCGCGTGCGTCACCGGGCGCAGCGGCCGGGCGAGCGTCTGGTCGTCTCGCCAGGTCCACGCGAACGCGCTCTCCCGGACGAGCTGTGCGTGGCCCAGCGCGTCTGCCTCGTCGTCTCGCAGCCGGGCCAGCGCGGGCGTGCTCGGACTCCGGCCGGTGGCCAGCGGCCGGAAGATCTCGTCGAGCCGGTCGCGGGTGTCGAGCGCCCGCGCGAAGGCGGCCCGAGCGCCGCCGGGATCGTCGCGGGCCAGCCGGCGCAGCGTCGCCGCCTCCGCCGTGGTGAGGGAGCCCGCGTAGACGGCCCAGGCGACCAGCTCGGGGTAGCCCGTGAGCACGTCGTCGTCCGGGAGCCCGACGGGTGGACCGGCGCGGGTGTTGACGAAGTCGAGGGCGAGGTCGCCGCCGACCAGGCGCATCCGCGTGACTGTTTCCATCAAAACCGACTTTACCAGTTGACGTGTCCGGCGCCAGCGTGTTCCCATCATAACTAGTTTAGGAGGAAACAAGGGAGGTCCTGATGGGACACGGGCGGGCGGTGGGTGCGCTGATCGGCTTGTCCGGCGGGACGTTCCTCTACACCACCGCCGAGGCGCTGCCGATCGGGCTGCTGCTCCCGATGGCCGCGGACCTGGCCGTCCCACCGTCGCGGGTGGGCATGCTCGTCACGGCGTACGGCGCGGTCGTGATGGTCGCTTCGGTCCCGTTGACGGCGCTGGTCCGGAGAGTCCCCCGCCGGCGACTGCTGTCGGTGATGCTGGCCGGCTTCGTCGTCAGCACGGTGGTCACGGTGCTCGCGGACACGCTCGCGCTCATGCTGGCGGCCAGGATGGCGACGGCGGCGACCCACGCGGTGTTCTGGGCGGTCGTGGTGCCGGCCGCCGCCGACCTGTTCCCTCCCGGCCTGCGCGGTCGGGTGGTCGCGGTCGTGTTCGCCGGCGGCACCGTCGCGCTGGCCCTCGGCGTGCCCGCGGGCACCTGGCTGGGCGAGCGCGCCGGCTGGCGGGCGGCGTTCCTGGCGGTGGCCGGAGTCGGCGCGACCGTGCTCGTCGTGGTGGCCTCGCTGCTGCCCTCGACGCGGCCGGACGAGGGACACGCCGCCCGCGGCGCGACACCCGACGCCCGCCGCTTCTGGCTACTGGTGGCGGTGGCCGTCCTGACCGTCGCCGGTGCCATCGCCGCCTACACCTACGTCGCCCTCTTCGTCACCGAGGTCAGCGGGTTCGCGGCCTCGTCGGTCGGGGCCATCCTGCTGGCACGCGGCATCGCCAGCGTGCTCGGCATCCTCGCCGTCGGCGCGGTGGTCGACCGCGCCCCGTGGCTCGCGCTCGCCGCCATCGTCGCGCTCCAGTCGGTCGCGCTCCTCGGGCTGTACGCGTTCGGCCGGCAGCCGGCGGTGGCGGTCGGCCTGATCGCCGTGACCGGACTGGCGTTCGCCGCGTTCACCGCCGCGCTCGGCGGCCTCGTGCTCCAGGTGGCGCCCGGACGCTCCGACCTCGCCGGCGCCACGGTCTCCGCCGCCGTCAACGTCGGCATCACCGGCGGCGCCTTCCTCGGCGGCCTCGCGCTGCCCGGCCACGGCGTACGGAGCACGGTGTTGATCGGCGCCCTGCTCGGCCTCGCGGCGCTGGCATTGGCCCTCGGCGAGCGCTTCCTGAGCGGGTCGGAAGGATCGACCTCCCGGTTCCCTTCGTCCCGGTTTCAGGGCTCGGGCGAGAGCAGCGGAAGGACTCCGCTGATCTCCAGGACCCGCTCCACGGAAGGCCGGTAGTTCTCGATGATCATCGGAATCGCGAACTCGAGGGCCAGGCGGTAGCCCTGGACGAGCGCGGCGATCCCGATGGAGTCGAGGAAGGTGACGCCGCCGAGGTCGACGGTCAGCCGCGTGGGCCGCCGGCCGAGAGCGTTGAACAGGCTTTCCCGGAGCCGGTCGGCCGTGTCCACATCCACCTCACCGGCCACGGTGACCCAGGCACCGGCCGGGGCGACGTCGACGTCGACGGAAAGCCGGGAATCCGGGTCGCGGTGGTCGCCGGGCATGATTTCTCCCCCCGTCCTCGTGCCAGCCTAGGCCGCCCACCGGGGCGCCATCAGCCGAACGCGCCTGAACCCGCTGTCAGAGCCCCACAGCACTGCGCGTGTACGCGAGACAGGTCGACTCGACCTTCTTCCAGGTCGTGCCGAGCAGGGCCGGCGCCACGTCGACGCCTTCCTTGTCGTTGCGCAGCAGCGCCTCGAACAGCTTCATCAGCTTCTTGCGCCCGTACCTGTCGTCGATGCAACGGGTGGCGTAGTAGCCGAGCCCGTACTTCGCGCTGATCACCGCGTCGGTGTCACCGCTGCCGGGGGTGACCGTCGCGAGGTCGCCCCGGTACGGTGACTTTCGCAGGTAGTCGCGGACGCCGTCGCGGACGGGATGGTCGCGCGGATCGGCCCCGTTCTCACCGGCCAACGACGCCAACCCTTCGCTGAGCCACCATGCGGACCCGTCCGAGTCTCCCCCCACCAGGTTGGACAGCGACGCCAGGTGGGTCATCTCGTGCCGCAGCAGCTTGCCCGTCCGCTCGATGGGATACGCGTCCAGCCGCACGACAAGGTCCGTCCCTTCGGACAGCGCCGGCATCGCGTAGCCCGAGGTCGAGTCGTCGTACGTATTGCCGTACCAGATCTTCCACTCCTTCTTGCCGGCGAGGTAGACGACGTAGCGATGCGGCCTGGCCCCGCCCAGCGTGAACGTGTCGGCGACCGTGGCGGCCTTCTCCGCGATCGGCAGCGCCGTCGTGGCCGCCGCGGCGTGCGCCTTTGTCGTCGCGACGATGACCCGCTTCCCCACCCGCACGACGAGGTCGTCGGCCTCCCAGGGGCGCGGCCCGTCGCCGGTGGTGCCGAGGTTGACGAGGCGGAACCCCTCGGGACCCTCTTCCCAGGTGGTCCCCACCAGCGGCGCCACGGACCGGCAGCCCGGCCCGCCGACGCAGTAGCCGAACGAGACCTCGACGCTCCACCGTCCGGGATCGCCGGTCGGTCCCGGCCCGACGCCGACCTTCTGGGTGACGTCGGCGACCTTCATGGCGCGCAGCGCGGTGAAGCGCCGCTTCAGGGCCGCCTCGATCGTCCGGTCGCCGGCCGCCGCAGCCAGGAACCCGGCCAGGTCGCCCTTGTTGAACGCCGCGGCCTGCGCCGCCAGCACGACGTCGATCTTCGCCTTGGCGTCGGCGGCCAGCGCGTCGGCGTCGGGGCTGGCCGACGGGACGGCGGATGTGGGCGCCGGCTGCGGAGCCGGCGCGTCCGGAGGGGAGCACGCCGCCGTCGCGGCGACGAGCACGGCCAGGACGGCCGCGCCGACCCGGGCTTTCGCGGTGATCACGAGGCAGCACGCTACGGCGCGCCGGCCGTACCGTGATCATCCGTTCGTGTCGACCGACCCACGCGTGACGGCCCGGGCCAGGGTGACCGAGAAGTCCTCGTCGGGATCGGTCCAGGTCCGCACCGGCGCGAACCCGTGTTCGGCCAGCTCCGCGCGGAGGTCGGGGAGGCGGAACTTCACGCTGATCTCGGTCAGCATCCCGTCGCCGGCCGGCAGCTTCCAGTCGCGGCCCAGCGCGCGGAACCGGGCCGTCACGTCG
>Ga0164243_10000389_pt1 | contig 86819 bp, 72 predicted proteins | sample OricompcompostOP_FD_108781 | JGI IMG/M metagenome (GOLD analysis project Ga0164243, IMG submission 108781) | Organic Plus compost microbial communities from Emeryville, California, USA - Original compost - Organic plus compost (OP) | ecosystem: Engineered > Solid waste > Mixed feedstock >... | reverse complement strand
CGACGACCGTATAGACCTCGAAGCCAGCCGTGGAGCCATAGCCATAGCCGTAGCCATACCCGTAACCATAGCCATAGCCATAGCCGCCGTAGCCATAGCCACCGTATCCACCATAGCCGCCGTATCCGCCGTATCCGCCGTAGCCCCCATAGCCTCCGTAGCCTCCATAACCTCCGTAGCCGCCGTAACCCCCGTAGCCCCCATAACCCCCGTAGCCGCCTCCGCCATAGCCGTAGCAGTAACACATACGTTCAGTGTCTCCATCGCAGTTGGATTGGGTGTTCGCGCAGGAAACATGGCGTACGAGGGTATTGAAGAACTCGCAATCACCACGCGGAATTTCTTGTTATCGGCAGCGGCATCCGTACTCAGGATGCCGAGTGAGCAGACTATTAAACTAGCTTAAAGCTTCAGTCAAGCACGATGCAGCGATAGATCTTGCTCGATTTGCCGCGGAACGCGTTCACAAGTTTTCCAAGAGCTTTCCGTGTGATTTAATTGGCTCGGAAAGAGCTTAATGCCTCAGGGAGATGGGCGATGACCAATAAAATGGCTCAGATCGAGACGCGCGTGGCGCAGATTCTGGCGCGCTTCGCAAAACAGAAAATGCTGCTCGGTGCCGCAGTCGGCGTAATCGCCGGGCAGGAACGAGTCGCGCTAAGCGAAGGTCTTGCCTTGGTCGGCTCCGCACGCGCCTTGAGCGTCGACGACCGCTTTCAGGTCGGCTGCGTCGCGAAGCTGGCGTTGAGCCTGAAAACGCATGAATTGGCCGACGCCGGGAGCATCGACCTCGCACGACCGATCACGTTCTACCTTCCCGAGTTGCGCGACACTGCACTGGACGCGGTGCAAGTGCGCCACTTGCTCGCGCACACGAGCGGATATCAACCCGAGAACATTTTCGATCCCGATGTTCGCTTCAGCTATTCGTGGGAACAGTTCGTCAGCTACCTTCGCCAGACGCCGCTTCTATTCGGCCCGGGCAAGGTGTTCAACTACGTTCACTCCGGCCCCGTGATTCTCGGCGAGCTGCTGCGCCGGTTAACGGACCAATCTCCGTCGGCCATCATCAACGAAGTCGCGGGCTCGAGTGCTTCCTGCGACGAGCAGCTGCTCGTCCAGGGACACGTGTTTCATCCTCGTGAGAAGCAGTACACGAAGGCGGAGCGTGCGGACTTGGCCGATTTCTGGGAAGCATCGCTCGCTGGACCTGCACTCAGCGTGCGACACCTGACGCGCATCGGTGAGGCACTTTTGCACCGACTTCTCGCCGCAGGTCCAAATGAGACGGAACACGGATGCGTTGAATTGCCGACTTTGTTCGGCGGGCAGACAAACGAGGAGACTCCCGTCGCTTTCGGCCCAGGGTTCGCCCGCTACCGCTCCGGACTCTACGGTCTGTCTGCGGCCATTTCCGGCCAGGCGTGCGCAATCCGGGTGGACCCGGCGAACCGATCGGTGATTGCAGTCGCCGTGAACTCCTATCAGCCGGGCGTGCGCGATCGCCTGCTCGCAAGAGTCTGTTGGGCGGTACGCAACCAGACGCATGAGTTCGATGAGCTGGAGCTCACCGAGCTGGTCGGCTTCTATCAGGGCGCGCAGGACTCGCGCTGGCAAGCACTCATGGAGGACGGCAACCTCGTGCTGCGGCGTGCGAACAATGCAGCTTCGACGCGCAAACCTGCACAGGGCATCGTCATGCAAAAGAACGAGCACGGACGCGTCGTGCCGGTGTCAGGTAAGCAGGCGGTGCCGGTGGGCTTCTTCCTCGAGCCGGAGAGCCGCACACCTTGTTTTATGGTCGGCACGTTGTCTTATAAGCGCGTGAGCGACGCTCAGCGCTCGTGAGCTGCCTCCGAGACGGTCTTCACGAGCGGCGAGATCAGGTACTCCAGCACTCGCCGCTCTCCGGTCCGAATTTCGATCGTCGCGCTCATGCCTGCGGATAGCGGTATGCGCCGCCCATCGGCCTCGATGTCCGCACGCGTCAATGCGATCGTGACGGGGAACACCAGATCCTGAACTTCCGGGACGGCGCCCGGCGACCCTTGGCTTACTCCTGCTTCGCGACTGACGACCGCGTCGTGCGATACGCGCGTCACTTTGCCGTCGAGCGCGCCGTAGCGCGTAGCCGGAAACGCGTCGAATTTGATCGTCACGGGCTGACCCACTGCGACGAAACCGATATCGATGTTGCGGATGAGCGCTTCGAGCTCGAGCGAAGAACCGCTCGGCACGATCGTCATGAGCTGCTCGCCGGTCCTCACGACTTGGCCCCGCGAGGTCACGGCAAGCTCTTGCACGCTGCCGCTCAGTGGAGCGTGCAACCGCGTATAGCCGACTCGTGCCGAAGTCTTGATCAGCAGCTGTTCCGCCTCTTCCACCTTCGCTTGCGTCTGGGCGATTGCTTCCGTGTTATCGGCGATGAAGCCGGTCACCGTGTTGCCGAGCTCGGTCTGCAGCGAGTGAATCGACGCGTCGATCCGAAGCAAGTCGCCCAGCAATTGAGCAAGATTCGTCTGCTCACGCGTCAGCGCTGCCTGCGCTTCGATGACGTTCGCGCGCGACTCCAAGCCGTCGGTGTGCAATGTCTGCCTCATCTGCAGGCGCTCCTGCAGCACGGCGACGAGCTTCTCTTGCTGCTCGGCTGCGCCTTGCGTCGTGCGCTTTTGAACGAGCGCTTCGTTGATCTTCGCCCGCAATGACTCGAGCCGGCCGCTCAAGTGCAGCAGATCCGCGTCGAGGACCGCCTGCTCGCGCGATCGCGTCGCCTCATCCACTTGCGCGTCGAAGCCAATCACGACCGCTTCACGGATGTTCCCTCCGCGGGCTGCGGCAACCGCCGCCCTGCGGCGCGACACCTCCGCGCTGAACGACGCCAACGATGCGCGCGTCTGCTGCTGATCAGCAGAACTTTCGGTCGGGTCCAGCTCCAACAGTAGCTGCCCTTCCTCAACGGTTGAGCCGTTCGTCACGTGGATGGCACGAACCGTACCGGTCTCATAGGGCTGGACAACCTTGCTGCGGCCGACGGGCTGAGTGCGCGCGCGCGCGACGGCATAGATGTCGATATGGCCGAACCATGCGATGACGATTGCGAGCGCGCACAACACGCAGATTGCGAGCATCAAATGAATTCGGATCGGAGAAGGCGGCGTCGCGAGCAGCTCCATCGCTGAAGGTAGAAACTCGCGCGCCGCGGCCTCCAGCGGCTTGGCGCGAGGCCGGCTTGGCAGCGGAACGACATTCGTACCGACGCCGCTCATCGTCAGGTTGCCTGATCGGTTTGCAAAGACCACAACCGCCGGTACAGGCCATCCGGCCGTTGCAACAGCTCCTCGTGCGATCCGTCTTCCACGATGTGCCCGCCAGCGAGGCTGATGATGCGATCGCAATGGCGCACGGCCGCCAGCCGGTGCGCGATGATGATCACGGTGCGTCCGCGCACGATGCGCTTCATGTTCTGCTGAATGATGCGCTCGCTTTCGTAATCGAGCGAGCTCGTCGCCTCATCCAGGATGAGCACTCTCGGATTGCGAGCGAGCGCACGAGCGATCGCCAGACGCTGGCGCTGACCGCCGGAAAGATTCGAACCGCGCTCCTCGATGTGCGTGTCGTAGCCCTGCGGCAATTGCGCAATGAACTCGTCCGCACCGGCGAGGCGCGCAGCTTCCACGACTTCCTCGCGAGACAGGTATGGCGACGCAAGCGCGATGTTCTCGTGAACGGTGCGACTGAAGAGCAGGTTCTCCTGCAGGACGACGCCGATCTGATGCCGCAACCAGGCGGGCGAGAGTCGCGACGCCTCCACGCCGTCGATGGACAACACGCCCTGCGACGGCACGTACAAACGTTGAATGAGCTTGGTGAGAGTGGATTTACCGGAACCGGAAGGGCCGACGATCCCGATCACCTGCCCTGCCGGGATTTCGAGCGTAATCCCTTGCAACACGTACGGAGCTTCCGGCGAGTATCGAAACGACAGATTGCGAAGGGCGATCGATCCGCGCAGCGGCGGGAGGTTGGCGACGGCGCGATTCGTCGGCTCCGTGGGCAGCCGCAGGATGTCGCCGATTCGCTCGACGGACACTTGGATCTGCTGAAATTCCTGCCACAACTGCGACAAGCGCAGAATGGGAGCGATGAGCTGGCCCGCGATCATGTTGAAAGCGATGAGCTCGCCGACGCTCAATCCGCCGTCCATGACCTCATGGGCTCCGAAAAAGAGAATCATCGCCACCGTCAGCTTGCTTACGAACTGGATCGCGTTCTGCCCGAGGTTGCTCAGCATTCGCACGTCGAACGTGCTGCGCACATAGCCGGCGAGCCGCTCTTCCCATTGAGCCTGTACGAGCGGTTCGATCGCGCTCGCTTTCACGGTCGCCGCACCCACCACCGACTCGACGAGAAATTGCTGACTGTTAGCGCCGCGCGTGAATTGCTCGCGAATCCGATCGCGCAGCATGGGGCGGATGACCAACGCGATCGCCGTGTACAACGGGATGGAGAGCGCAACGACGAGCGTGAGTTTGAGCGAATAGAGCGCCAGCACGGCGAAGAACACGATCGTGAAGATCAAGTCGATGAGCGACATCAGTCCGTGGCCGGTCAGGAAATTGCGGATCGTCTCCAATTCCCGCATCCGCGCCACGGTCTGTCCTGCGCCCCGCGTTTCGAAGTAGGCGATTGGCAATCTCAGCAGATGACTGAACATGTGCCGACTGAACTCGACGTCGAGTCGACTCGCCGTATGCGCGAGGGCGTACGCGCGCAAATGCTGAAGCACGACGTCGAAGACGGCGATGACGACCAAACTCACGCAGAGCACGCTGAGCGTGGACACGGACTGATGTCCGATCACCTTGTCGATCGCCACTTGAAATAGCAAAGGCGTGATCAATGCGAACAGCTGGACGAACATCGAGGCCACGAGCACGTGGCTGAACGCCTTACGATATTTCCACGCCGCATCGAGAAACCATTTGATCCCGATGCCCATCGGGTTCTCGTTGCCGGCCCTCCGCGTAATGAGCAGAACCTCGCCGGTCCACACGCCTTCGAGCTCCGCGAGCGTGAACCGTTGGGAGATGCGGTCGGCGCCGAAAAAGAACACCTCGTGGCGGCCGTCCACTTCTCTTCCGAGCAGGGCGAACTGGGAGCCTGCCCAGCCGAGAATCAGCGGCCGCGGCAGGGAATTGAGATCTGGCCGTCCGGTCAGGATCCTGGCGCGCAATCCAACCAGACTCGCGCAGCGGACGAGATCGTGCGCGTCGCACTTGCGTCCGCCCAGTGCGAGCTCGTGCTGCACTGAAATCTTGTCGAAGCGCACGCCGAAGTGCAGTCCGGCCGCGGTCAATGCCGCGAGGCCCGTATCGACCGTCTGCGTCGCAGGCTCGTTCGCTGCGGTTTGCCGACGACTCGGTCGTGGGCTCGTCAAATCCATCTCGTTCGCAGCCTCGTTCGATCGGTGGCGGAGTCGGCGGCCAATTGCATTCGCGAATCCGGGCGAATAGTCTTTACCTTCAGCGCTGGTAAAGCAATAGAAAGCTCGACAGCTTTACGGCGTTTAATGACACCGAGAACAACGACGGACATCGCGCAGTACGGATATGCAAAACGGGATTCATTTCATCTCTGGACTCCCTCGCTCCGGCTCCACGCTGCTCGCAGCCCTGCTGCGGCAAAACCCGCGCTTTCACGCCGAGATGTCCAGTCCGGTCTGCCCGCTCTATCTGCAATTGCAGACGGGCATGAGCGGCAAAGCGGAGTTTCATCCGTTCTTCGACGAAGCGCGTCGAATCTCGATGCTCCGAGGGCTATTCACCAGCTATTACAGCGGCACCCACGAGCACAAGTTGGTGTTCGATACCAGTCGCGCGTGGTGCGGAAAGCTTTCCGGCCTGGTAAAGCTGTTTCCGAGCTCCAAGGTGATCTGCTGTGTCCGAGCGACCTCGTGGATCCTCGACAGCATCGAGCGTCTCGTTCAACGCAACGCGTACGAGCCTTCGCGAATATTCAACTTCGAGGCGAACGGTACCGTCTACAGTCGGGTGGAGATGCTGACGCGGCCCGGCGGCTTGGTGCGCGCGTCGTACGACAACCTTCGCGAAGGATTCTATGGCGCGAACGCCACGCGGCTCCTTCTGGTCACGTACGAAAGCCTCGCGGCGCGGCCGATTCAAACCCTGAAGACCATTTACGAGTTCATCAACGAGCCGTGGTTCGAGCATGACGCGGAGCATGTGGAATATTCGGCTGACGAGTTCGATACGAAGCTCGGGGCTCCCGGGTTGCACCGCGTCTCCGGAAAAGTGCAACTGGTCGAGCGCCCGACGATTCTGCCGCCGGATATCTTCGAGAAGTTCAAGGACACGGCGTTCTGGGCAGATCCCAAACAGAACCCTTATCGAGTCGCGGTCGTATAGCGGCTACGACGGTTCGTAGTCGGTGCTGGTGAGCAATTGACGGCCGACTTGCACATATCGATGGCGCGATCGCTCGTCCCAATCGAGGAAATGCGCGTAGGGCACAACGAGCGGCTCCGCCGGCTGCGAGATGAAAAGTCCGTTGCGAGCGGCTCGCAAGTGGCGTTTGACGAGCGGCTTCTCGGTCGCGACATCGAGCGAGTCGCTGGAACGGTAAGCACGGACCCGCAGCGAACCGTTGGCAGCCACGTCGAAGACCGCGGTGACCGAGGCGTTTGCATATGTGCCGGTGAAGCGCGTCGGATCGATCGCGGCCCATTCCTCTCGCGTCATCAGCATCGGCTCTCGGGTCGCACGGAAATCCGAGAACGCCTCTGCAAAGAGGCTGCTGGCGATTGCCGTGGCGGTTCCCTCCCCTTTGGCGGTGACGACGAGCGCCGCGCGTGTCCGCGGATTGAATCGCACGAGCATCGACGTGCCGCTCATCCTTGCGACTTGGCCGAACCATCCATCAGCCAGAACGTTCCACCCCAGACAAACACGCTCGAGTCGCGGATGCCAGCCTTGCAATTCGTACTGCTCCGAACGTAGCGCACCGTAGGCCGCGAAAACGGTGGCATCGTCGCATTCGGCGCAATCACTGTGCCGCCGCACCCAGAGCAGCATCTGTCGCGCGTTCAGTTGCAGGGCACCGCCTGTCGCGGGACATAACTCGTCCGGCAATGCCGTCGTGATCGCGCGCAAGTCCTCCCGCAAAAGCTCTCGATACGTCTTGCCAGAGCTGCGCTCCAGTACGGCAGCCGCGAGCCACGCCCCGAGATTGCCGTAGTTGAACATACGTCCGGGCGGAGCCAGCCGTCTTGAGCTGCGAATCGCCGCGAGCAACTGCCCCACGTCGATCGTCCCGTCGCTCCGCTGCGTGGGAACCTGCACGAGGCGCGAACCGTCGAGACCGTGCGTGTGGTTCAGCAGGTGCTTGATTCGCACGCCGTGCAGATCATGCGCATTCAGGAGCGGTGCAATGTCGGCCTCGAAATGCAGCGCGCCTGCAGCGACCGCGCGCGCGACGAGACCGGCCGTCATCGGCTTCATCAGGCAGCCGACGCTTACGGGAGCATCAACACCGAAGCCGCCGCTCGGATGTAGAGGCGCAAGGCATTGATCTTGAGTTTCGAGACTCGCCGCGATGGCAGCAGACCGACCCGAAGCGGGTGCAATCCATTGCGCCAAGCGCTCGTTCAACGATCTCGTCCTGAAGAGGGATGTGAGTTCCATGTCCAGGTGTACCGGCGCGCGTAAGATCTTAGTCTCACACAAGCTCGCGCTTAATGGTTAAACTGATTAAAACTATTCATGCAATGGACTTGCCATGCCGCTCGGGTCGAACATCCTGCTGCTGATCGCCGACCAGCTCCGGGCGGACTGCGTGAGCCCAAGCGAGCATCCCGTGCGCATGCCGCACGTGGAGAGGCTCGCGCGCGAAGGCGTCCGCTTCGACCGAGCCTATTCGGCCTCGGCGCTGTGTGCTCCAGCCCGAAGAACACTCGCGAGCGGCCAGCGCCCGCATCGCCATGGTGTTCTCGATGAGCATTGGAAGACGCCGCTCGTCGGGGCCACGCTTTCGCGCATCCTGGCCGGTCAGGATTACCGCACGCATCTCGTCGGCAAACTGCACCTGTGGCCCTCCTGGCGCGCACATGGGTATCAATCGGCGGAGTGGTCCGACTGGGTGGATCCTCACGGCGGCGGGGATTATCGTGAATTCGTGCGCACCCGGGCCGGCGACGCACCCTGGATAGACGGCGAGCATGATTTCAATCAGAACTCGCGAGCGGTTCGGCGGTGGGCCCTACCTGAGGCGCTGCATTTCACGAACTGGTGTGCAGACTCCGCGTTGCGATTCCTCGAATCGCGTAATGCCTCGCAGGCGTTCCTGTTGACCGTCAGCTTTATCGCTCCGCATCCGCCGCTATTTCCACTTCCCAAGTTTCTCGAGAAATACGCAGCATTGCCTACGCGGCAGCCGCTTGAGAGCGAATGGTCGCGCGAGCTCGGTGAAACGCTACCCGACGGTCGCACGGCAACCTTCTGGCGCGGACGATTGGATCCGGACTCGATGCACTTGCTGCGAGCAGCGTACTACGCCTGCATCGAGCACCTCGATGAACAGATCGGCAGGATTCTGCAGGACGTGCCCGACGACACCCTCGTCATCTTCCTCTCCGATCACGGCGACATGCTCGGCGATCATTGTCTGTTCCAGAAACGCGCTCCCTACGAATCGTCGGCGCGCGTACCCATGATCATTCGACCGCCGCGAGGAACGGGATTCGAGCGCGCCGGTTCGAGCAGTGACGTCGCCGTCGAGCTCATGGATGTGATGCCGACGGTGCTGGACTATCTTGATCTTCCTATTCCGACCTCTGTCGACGGCCTTAGTTTGATGCCGCTGATGCGCGGAGATTCACTGACGCGCAGATTCATCCACGGCGAAAACGCGAAGCTGCCCCCGATGCGCAGCAGCATGCATTTCGTCACGGACGGTCGTTGGAAATACATCTGGTATCCGCAGCGAGATCGCGAGCAATTGTTTTGCTTGGAATCCGACGCATACGAAGCACACGATTTGCGCGGCGCTCCCCTCGCACGCGACGCACTGGAGAATCTGCGTTACGCAATGTGGAAAGCTTTGAGCGATCGGTCCGAACTGGGCTACGGCGCACGACTGCGATCGCAGATCAGCTAGCTCAAAGCCATTAGGCGTGACGCAATCGGCTCGAGCGACTGCATCACTCGCTCGAGATCCTCCGCATTCTTCTGCCATTTGTTCGGATCGGGCGGCGTGACGGTCGTCTTGGAGTGCTTGAGCTTGCCATCCGCAAGTTGCAGGCGGTCCATCTCGAAGGGCACGCCGATGAAATCGCAGAGCGCATTCAGGGTCCCGACCGGGTTGACGACGAGATCCTGATAGGAAAGCGCATGCCAGCGTTCCGCCGGCAACGCGCCGAGGTCATCCAGCGCGGTGGTGTTTGCGGTCCCCCACTGAAAAGCCGCGCGTTCGGCCAACGGCGCCTCAGTCATCGCGCGCCAGCCGGGCGGCAGGACCAAACACCAGTTTCGAAAGCTCGAGTCCGGCAACTCGCGATAGGTTACGAAACGCCCGGTTCGTTCCCCCTCGCGCCATGCCTCCATGATGCTGCTGATATTCCCTCGCGGCTCGCGATGAAGGAATACGAAACGTGCGTCGGGGAAACATGCGTCGAGAAATGGCACACGGAAGGAGTTCTTCGGCAATTTGTCCACGAGACGCACCGAGGTCGGCCTGCGCGATTCGGGCAGATCCAGCAGCAGATCGCCGTCCGCGCTTCGCAGCTGGCGAGCGAACAGCCGCTTCAGCCGCTGGATCCGGGCGGGCGTCGCATCCGTCGCGTCGGCGCGTATCGAGCGGAAAGCCGGATTGCTCGCGTGATGACCGAGCACGCCATCGAAAATCGCATGCGATTCGGCTCCGATGCTCCAGATACCCGCCATGCGAGTTGTCACTTCGAATAGAAGATTGCTGCCCGAACGGGGCGCCGCGATGATGAACACGGGTCGATCGAACTGGGGCGGCTCGAACGCTTCCTCGATCCATTTGACCTGTAACAGCCGGATCAGCAGAGTGCGCGCTGTGTCCGCACCGATATCCAGGAGGGCGGCCAAAGGCTCGATCGCATCCATCAATTGACTGGGCTCGCCGAAGCAGTGTGCGATGGCTGCCCGCACGGAATCCGGCTGCAGGTCGTACTCCCGAAGAAGCTGCGCACGTTGCACGCGCATCCACTCGGAGATTCCAGCGTCAGTCGCGACGTACTTCCGCTGCCAGCGCGGCATCAGCGCGGGTGCTCGCCTCTTCCTTCCCTCGCGCATGGGCATCATCGGTCGTTCCCCTCGCAAAGCGAGCTTCATCCTGAATGGCGCTACTAGAGTTGCCGGACTATATCATTTAAGCTTTCACTTAAGCGATGCCATTAAACTACATTGAAGTAGGCATTAAGCACGACCATGGAACCTCTGGGTAATCTGCGGAAATACGGCGAGTTGGACGTGTCGCAGCTGCGAAGGTGTGTCGAGCAGCAGCCCGCAGCGGCCTGGCTTGCCGACGACTACCGGCAGCAAACCTTCCACGTGCACAAGGACACGCAAACGATCCACTTGCTGTTCGATGAAGACTTCCGCCACTTCGAGCCCACGCGCCAACCGAAGTACGAAGAGTTCGGCGAAGCGCTGAAGCCGGTGATGAAGTTCGTCTCCAGCCACTTCGAGTATCAAGGATGGGCGGTCCGCTGCATCCTTACGCGACTGGTGAGTGGCGGAAGAATCAATCCACATTCCGACTTTGGATTTTCGCTGGCTCACGCTCATCGATTTCATCTTCCCATCATCACCAACGACGGCGTGCAGTTCACGGTCGGCGACGAGACCGTGAACATGAGAGAAGGAGAGCTGTGGGAAATCAACAATCGCCGCCGGCACTCGGTGGTGAATGGCGGCAGTGCCGATCGGGTGCATCTCATCCTCGACTGGGCCGAACCGATCACCCATGCGGACCTACGTCGGTATCGCGTGGATCGGGAGCGTCATCGTTCGCGGGCCGAGGCAGGAATCAATCAGCGCTACGATTGACTAGGCCATAGGAGTGTGCCGCCGGGCTCGTGCGCCATAGCGTGCGCAAGTGATCAAGTGGATGGAGTCACCCCGATCAATACCGCGATGCTCCGACGCAGCCGATCCCGTTCTTCGACGACCTTTTCGAGCTCGAACCTCAGGGCGCGCAGCTCATCCGCAGCATCGTCCGATCGGCCGGTAGTCACGGACTGGAGCTCGGGTGGCTTTTGGGCCTTGTGATATTTCTTTTTCCAGCTGATGAGAGTGGGAATGCTGACGCCGAGCTTCTTCGAGGCCGCTGCAAGCGTGGTGCCTCCCAACAGAAGTTGCACGGCGGACTGCTTAAACTCGCTGCTATAGCGAATGCCCGGGCCCGGCGCTTTATGTAAACGAGTCATCTTTAATCTATCTCCAGTGTGCCTCCCTGTCTCGCTCATAAACCTTTTCTAATAGTCCATTCTGCTTTGCAGGCTTATGCTATCGCACTATCGACCGCTTGATAAGGCAGAGTCCCGCGGACCAGCGAAGCGCGGCGATTCGGCTGTAACCGCGTACGATGGCAAGAAACGTCCCGTCACGAGGAAAGCTCCGTTGAGCACCCTTCGCGGACTCGTTCTGATGCTGACGTTGAGCGGTGCCGCAGTGGGACACGCCGCTCAACAACGTGGGATCGAAGTGAGCGGACGCAGAGTGGAAACACAACTCGCCACCTCGCAGCAGCTGCAGGCGGTGCTGCCGTCCTTGCGCCGGCAGTTCGAGATGATCGATGCGCTGCAACTACCGCAGGACGTTGCGGAGTTCTTCAGCAGCGTACCGATCGTGCTGGATCCGCGTTTGCAGGAAATGAACGGCGAATATGCGCGGCTGGACGAGCGCTGGGTCGTCCGGGTCAAGCCGGTCCGATTGCCGGCGGATCGCGCAATCGTCCTGCACGAACTCCTTCATGCGTATCACCATCAGGTGCTCGAGCAACCCACGCCCGCCATCGGCCGTGCTTACCAGGACGCACGACAACACAAGCTCTATCCCGGTGAGTTTGAAAATGCATACTTCATGAAGAATGCGCGCGAGTTTTATGCAGTAATCGGCGAGCTTTATTTGGCTGGGCCGTCCTTTCGGCCCCCCTTCAGATGCTCGATCGTGATGGAGCGCCAGCCGGAATTCATCGAATATCTCGCAACGCAGTTCGGGAAGCGCCGTTGCGAGTAGGCGTTCCGATTCGCTCAACGTAAGCCCTGGCGGGTTGGCTATTTGCCCGCTCGGCGCACACCGCCGCCGGCGTGTCCTTGTAAGACGAGGTCCCGCTTAAATCAGGCGTAATGAGGTAATGGTGGCCAGGGACGGAATCGAACCATCGACACGCGGATTTTCAGTCCCGCAAAGTGGCTATTCGCTCGCGTTCCGAAATTCTAATCTGGCCTAGTAAATCATCACTAGATCAATAAGATACGCTCGAAAAACGTATTCCAGCCTCTACCCGCGGGGTACCATGGATTCCTAAGAAATTGCTAACTAGCTGCTAACTTAGGATTCAGAGAAGTGCCTCAGAGAAAGAAGCTCACCAACTCCGCGGTTGAAGCATTTGCTTGCGGCCTTTACACGAAAGGCAATCAGAAGGGCGAAACGAAGAAGCAGGACACGCTCTGGTGTGGTGAGCTTCGAGGCTTTGGCATGCGCCTGTCGGCGATGACCGGAACTCGAACCTACATCTACTCCGATCGGGTCAGAGGTACTGGCGAACCTGTCTACGTGACAATCGGCCGGCACAACGACCCGTGGCGCGTCGATCAGGCTCGTGCCAAGGCACTCGAACTCAAGGCGATGGTTCTGAGCGGCGTGAACCCGAATGAAGAGAGGGAACGTCGAATTGAAGCCAAGCGCAAACAGGATGCGCGCGACGTCGCGCTCGGAACCACGCTTCGCCAAGTCATGGAGGACTACCTCGTGCACAAGCGGACGAAGCACGGTCCGCTCCGGCCCGAAACGAAGCGAGACATTCGCCGCCATGTCGAAGTGAATCTCTCCGACTGGATCGATGATCCTGTCGCAAGCATCACCCGCGACAAGGTTATCTCCAAATTCGACAAGCTATCCGAGGAGGCACCCATCCAAGGCAACGCATGCATGCGGTACCTGCGGGCGCTGTGCAATCACGCGAGGGAGATGCATGCGACGCCAGACGGCGACTATCCGATCCTGGCCATCAACCCCGTGAAGCAAATGCTGAATCGGCGGAAGTTGAACCTGGAAAGAGCTCGAACGGATCGAATTCCACTCAACAAAGTCGGTGCGGTCTGGCTCATGTTGAGAAAACGAGCAGTCGAGGCTCCGCGCGACCACGAGCGTACGGCATGTGATTGGCTTTCGGTTGTGCTGTTGACGGGATTGCGGCGGACCGAAAGCGGCGCACTGCGAAAAGCGAACGTCAATCTCGAGCAGAAGGTGATCTATTTTCCCGGCGACGTAGAAGACCCCAATGATGGCTTCGCCGGCGTCAAGAACCACAACGATCTGTTTCTGCCCATGAGTTCAGCTCTATACGAAATCCTGGCTGCACGTATCTCTGCTCCGGAGGACAACAGCCCAGCAGCACGTCGAAGACGACGCGAGCGCTCGGACAAGTATGTGTTTCCCAGCTTCGGCCGGAAGAAGCCATATATCACCGGTGCACCTGCACTTCTGCGCGAAGTTTCGGCTATCGCTGGATGTCCGATCTCCCTTCACTCGCTTCGGCGCACTGCCGACGATATCGCAAAGAAGGTCAAGGTTGATGCCGACGAGCGTCGTCAACTCCTGAACCATGTTGCATCCGACGTTCATGGGACGTTCTATTCCAATAACCCAGATCCCGAAGAACTGCGCGCGAGTGCGGAAGCGATCGCACAGTACGTACTCGCTCAAGCGAAAATCGCCGAAGCCCAAGCTACGGGCGCTAACGTCGTCCGATTCCCTGACAAGACCGGTTGAAGACATACGCGCGGTTCGGTCGAATCTTAGATGGGGCCGAATCCAGTTTCCTCACGGGCGGCTTCCTCGGCACTGCTTCGCTCAATGAGCACGTCCCTTCTCAGGACCTGCAGCCTCTCTGCGATCTTCGGAGCGAGATTCATAGGCGGCAGCGGTTCCATGAGATCCATGACTGACCTAGTCGTCGCTAACGGAGGTGAGTTCACGAAAGTCTTCTCGTGGAGCATTTCGTCCATGCGCTGCGCACTTACGTAGTCGAATACGTGAAGCCTCATCTGTCCGTGGTACTGGCTCGCAGTGGCGGGAGCTGGCGGCGTCCAGGTGGTGGACGTGTCGATAGGTGCGGAGATTCGCCGCTCTCTTCGTTCCACCGCTGCCGCGATCGGCAACACTTGCCGCCGGTCTCCGGCCAAGAGAACCTTTGCGCGAAGCCGCTCCGCAGCGTTCAGCAATTCTTCTCCAATCGCTGAACTGATTCGGCGCGCGTCGGCCATGAGGATGCATATGTTCTTCTGCACACGACGGACGCTGTCAAGCAGAGCTTGAAGCATCGCCTCGACAGTGCATGCCTGGATGCCTGACCTCACCAACTTCGCCACCGCTCTCTTAGTCGGCGCGCAAACGAACACGTCGTACCCTGCGCGCGAATGCATCTCTGATACAACCTTTACGATTTCAATCCTTCCCGGGATATCAGGCGCGTGAACAATCCCGACGCCACGGCCTTGCGCCGAATACGCGAGCGCGTGCTTGCAGTCGTCCGAGGCTGCTGTCAGCTCGGCCACCATCGCATCGAAATGCTTGCCAGCGATCTCATGATGCGCCTCGAGAGACCGACGCTGTACGCCTTGAATGATGCGACGCTCGCGTTTGAGTGCTTCAACTGTGCTGAACATGCGTCCGTTGCTCACTTGGCCGAGGGCAATCAAATCACCCCTCAACGTCGCCTCGGAAACCGCGAGGTGAACATCTGCGATATCGAGTTCCCCTTGCGCGTGCTCTGCCACTACGCGAATCACTTCACGCTCTTCAATCATTGCGGCGCCAGCGGCCAGCTGCCGGATTGCTGAGCGAGTGACTCGTGCTCTATCGGCAGCCGTGGACGGCCTCAGTATCGGGGCTTTTCCCAGCACCTGATCGATCGTGAAATCGTACTTAGCTCGTTTCCGCGCCCATGCCGTTTCGAGCTCGAGCTGATTAATTGGAAGCTTCCGCCGTCGCGTAGCAAGTGCGACCGCGTCGGAGTATCCCGTCGTATCGTCCTCGTCATCCAATCTCAGGGTTCGCCAATCGAGTCGAGGCTTGCGCGCCTTGGCCCATAGCCGTAGGAAGCGCCGGATTGCTGGTGAAGCGCTCATGGGAGGCCCTTCCTCCGCGGCACGAAGGAATGCAATCAATTCCCGATGAAAGCGCCGCATTGTCCGCCGTCGCTGGCTTAGGTCTGACACCAGCTCACGGGGAACATCTGGCAGGATGAAGTTGCGTCCAGTGCGTTCAACGCGCACTCCGAGTTTCCGAAGCTCTGCGGCCAAAGCGACGCGGTAGATAGCAGAAGCCGCGCCACGCCACTTGAGGAACTCGCGAAACTCCAGTGCGCGCAATCTCGGCCCGACGATCGCGAGATTCGCGAACACGATATGTACGTGAACCTGTGGATCCGCTTCCCGGCTTGTCTTGTGACTAAAGAGAGCCGCGATGACATGTGCGCGCACAAGGCCCAATCGTCCGCTGCGGCCTTTGCGCGAACGCGCTGCGGAGGCGACGAGAAAATTGAGCATGGTCAGCACGGCCCGATTGTGAGCCTGCATCAGCTCCTCTCTTTGATCAGCGTTCCCCGCTGACCACAGGACGGAAAAATCCTTTGGCGCGCTGCAAACGAACTCCATGCCACCCAGGCGATCCACGTCAAATCGGCGTCCCCACGGCGACCCCGTATATGGATGTCTTCCCGAAAGCAGATTGATGAACTCGCCTTCTTTGACTTCTCCGTGGAGAGCGAATCGTCCGGTCGGGTTGAACCACACGCCGGGTGACGACGACGACACGAGGTAGTCCTCCGGTCCATTCCCTTCCGCTCTCAGGTCCTGCAGATACACAAGTACTGCCACGGTGCGATGGCCCGATTTGTCCGCAGCCGCGGAGACCTTCTTTCCTTTGGAGAGCACCGTTCAGCCCCCACTCTTTCTGAAGCTACGCGCTGCAGAGCTCGAAGGACGCGATTCGGCTACCCGCGTCTGAGCGCGACGAGCGAGCGCCGCCAGCGACTGTTGATTGTTGATCGCAGCCGGGATCTCAGCTCCAGCCTGCACCGACGGCTCGTCTTTGACAGGCTCGGCGAGCTTCGAGTGCTCAGTCGTTCGGAGGCCGGGACGCAACGCTGACGGCTCAAGTGCAGGATCCAATTCACGCGAGCTCGTAACAGCGTTGCTCAGAATCGAATCAGCGATCAGGTTCTCCACCTGGCCCTGAATTGTTCGCAGGCCGCCGCTCAATGCTGAAGCAATCTCCGACCGTAAAGGCGTTAGTCCCGCGGTAACCGCGCTTGCGATCCTTGGTGCAAGCGCGTCTACCGCATGCTCGATCTCGGTTTTCACTATTCCCCTGAACATTTCGCCGAGAACCTCAGCGATACGGTACTGCGCTTCCATCTTGGTCTCGGCATCGTCAGCTTTAGCGTGTTCAGGTGCAGGCGCACGCAAAGCCTGCAAATACCCCGCGACCGCTCTGACGTGAAACTCATTGGCGCTGATGCCTAGCTGCTCACTGGCTTCAGTCACGCCCTCCGCGAGCTCATACGGCAGCCGCACCAGCTTCGGTTGCTTTTTTGTTCCTCGCGGGGATCGGCTCGGAGATTTCTGAGAGTGCGCCATGCGATATACGTTTGATAGCAGGTGAGCGAAAGAAAAATGTTTGTACTCTCCTAAAATTACCGCAGAAGCGATGGAGCACAAGGGTTTCCGCGGCGCACCGGGTGCGTAATGTGTGAGAGACGGATATTGGCAAGCCGGCGAGTGTTCGCGATGTGTTGCGTAGAGACCGCAAGAGCCTGCAGTGACAGGCGTGGGACGCCGCCTCACGTCCGAGCAAACGCAGACAGCTTCAGTCCAGATCATCGGCGCAGGCGCAGCGGATCGTCCGTTAATGAAGAGCGAACAGATTCTGGATTGCACAATCCAGAAGACCATTCGTTGCCAGTTGCGCTCGGCAGCAACGCCGATGTCACCCGTGAGACCCGGAGAAAATCTATTCAACATCGGCATCTCGTGAGACAACTCTTCATAGGAGTTACCAACGCATCGCATGCACATATGACTACGACGACGGAATACGACCGGCTTGATCCATTGAACTGGGTGACGCCCAAGGAATTGGCAGCCATCCTGCGCAAGCATCCACAAACGATCTACAACCTCATCAGCTCTGACGGTGATCTGCCGCCGATCTATCGCCCAGGCGGCGGCGCACCGCGCTTCTTCCGGCCTGAAGTTGAGACCTGGCTCACGAAGGACCGCCACGTCACAGCCGCCGCGCGCTTGCGCGAGGATGCGGAGCAGCCAGATGCTGATGCCGGTCGGCGGCCGCGGAAACGAGCTGTTGGCGAGTAAACGAACCATTCATGCATCCGCACCGCTCATGTAGCCGGGGGCACCGATGAGCGTGCCTACATGAGCGACTGTTGCAGTGAATCGGTCCGCAGGCGATCCCTAAATTTCGCGCGCATCGAGTTCACAGAAATCCTGAAGTGCGCGATGAGTACGGAATGAGGTCCAAATCTGGCACTCAGCTTGGGCCAAGTACTCGATTTGGACCAAATGCGTTCCACATCACGGCCCGCCCGCGTACGAGGGAGATCTGCCCTCGGGCCATCGGCCACCACCGTTCCCTGGAAAATCTATCCATAACGGGGAGTGCGCGGGACAATGACTTCGAGTTCATCATTTTCTCTTGAGGAGTTATTGTTTATGCGTTCATTGCCACCACGACTTGAACTCGTCGCGATCGACGACGGGTTTGACTTCACGAAGGCTGTCGCGCGATCGATGAAGACGGCCTGCATACCGACCGCCTATGCCAGAAACCCCAGCCTCAAGGCTTCAGCGATGGGAGGCGGTCTCGATACCGAGAACGTCTACGAGATCGAGGGCTCCCGGTACGCGGTGGGGCCGTATGTGGTCTCGGGCGATACGCGCTTCGATGAATTTCCCTACCATCCGGCCAATCTAGCAATTGCGATGGACGCGCTGCGTCGTGTAGTTGAACCCGCAACACCCGTCCATGTCATCGCAGGCGTCCCTCTGAACAGGTTCTACTCAGATGGCACAGCTAACGACAGCATTTCTGAGAAGAAGACATATGCATGGAGCCGCGTGGTGCGCCCACTGCAAGGCCCCGCACTGCCACACATCGCCCGGGTATCGGTGATCTCCGAGGCACTGGCAGCTTGGTTCGATCACGTCATCGACGACAATTTCAACATCCGCCATGATCTCGCGAACGACTTCATGGCGGTGGTCGATATCGGCGGCCGCACCACCGACATCGCCGTGCTCGAAAATCGCAAGATCAACTTTGAACTCTCTGGAACGATGGACAGCGGCGTTCTAGGCATTCGAAGACGCATTAGTGATGTTGTCGCTGCGAAGTATCCGGCCCTGAAGATTCCACGCGCGTTGTTGGACGAGGCAATGACTCTTGGAAGGTTGTCGTTAGGCGCGGGTGAAATTGACGTCAGTACGCACGTCCTCGATGGCCGGCGCTCGTTGGCGCTCGAGATTGAAGACTTCTTGCATTCCAGATTCGGTAGCCAAATGCCTTTGATGAAACGCGTGCTATTTGTTGGAGGTGGTGCAAAAGCACTTCAGACTGACCTCAGCACGCTGTTTCCGTCCGCGGTCTTCGCGAGGAATCCGCAGATGGCTAATGCCAGAGGGATGCTCAAGTTCGGCGTAGCGGTGGCCGAGTACGAGAATGAAGACATGGTGGCAAATGCCTAAGCAATCGAATCGGTCACGTACGTTGAAGACAACTGCCCATCCTCAGGAGGCAGGTTACGAACTCATATTTTGGGCGATCGAAGACATCCTCGAGTTGGGTCTGAATCGCAAAGAGTCTGCTGCGCTGCGCCGCATAATCGCGCTGGGTTCGCAGGCGTTCTACGATTCGTTGGGCGAGCAAGGCGTACAGTTACTCGCGCGCAGGCGGGCGGTAGCGCACGCGCGGGTTCCTTCTACGATGCCGACGCAAGGTGTCGCCGCGCGATCGAGGCTCGATGGTTCTGGCTCATTCGATCCCAAAGCCAGACTCGTTGCCGCACAGAGCTCTTTCGAAGAAGCGAAGGTCGAGAAACTAGCTGCTGGCGCTACGAACAAGACACAGGAAGGAAGCGCTAAAGCCTCTGCTGATAATTCGTTCGCGGATATGAAGGGTATGGCCATCTCAAGGAACACTGTCGCTCGCTGATAGGGTCGATCGGCAAGTCGGATCCGTGGTGATTTACAACCGATTTGCCGATTCCTGATGACGTCCCATCAATCGAAATGGTCTCCTGAGTTTTACGTCGTCTAGAATTTTTCGGGTCGCAATGAGGAACCTGGCAGCCTGCGAAAAATTTGGACGAGTCCACGAATCAAGCTCGCGCCGAGTACGCCTATGGCGAGATGCTGTACTTAATTGCGTAGAGTTCCTGAAACACGGCTGCCCTCTTCCCTTCGGCGTAGGCCTCGTTCGGCGACTGTCCGAGCGCTCCTGATTTTCTGATCCACCACCGGGCCGCACGCACTTTGTCGCCGAGCACTTCGACGCTCAGCGCGATGATCTTCGGATCAACAGTTTGCAATCGATCAAACTCGCTGAGCGCCCACGCCTCACGATCTCGCAACGCGATGTACGCATCGCGATTCACCCACGCGTCGGTGAACGAGTTGTGGCGTCGAGCTCGGACGGCGCTGGCGATTTCCGACTTGATGATCAGTCGCGTCGATATCGAGCACACCGGCGATGCGAAGGCGAATGTCCTCGGAGAAGAACTGGCGCAGCTCCTCAAGCGTATGGTGCTTCCTCCAATCGCTGGCAATCACGATCCGCAGGGACGGGTGATCGCGCAGCACCGCCTCGAGTCGCGCCAGGTACGCAAAAGGAACGCTCTCTTCGGCAGGCCGATCGGATCGCGGTGAGAAGGGATGGAGCACTCCGTCAAAGGCGAGGAATAGCAGAATCACTTCCGGCGCCTCTTTCGTCTCGATTCGCTGAGCCGCGGCAGTACCACCTTGTATTCAGTCAGAGGCTCGTTGGGTGGCGGTCGATAGGTTCCGTCCTTCATCGATTTGAGCATCTGCAGGCGCTCGCGGTGACGTTCCTCCTCGATTTTGTCGATACCACCGATCGTGACGGCCGGGTCATCGAGCAGATCTTCCGGCCACTTGAGCTTCGCACCCTTGAGGAGATCCGGCCGCAGCAGCAGGAAGACTTCGGGCGGCACTTTGCCGCTCGCGGCGAGCTTGCGGTCGCGCTCCTGGGCGTCGCGTTTCATCTTCCAGAACTGCTTGGCGGAGATCGTTTGGATGTTGACCTGCATCCGCTTCTTGCTCCTGCGCGCCATCTCACACCTCGACGACCAGGTACTGGTTGAACTCTTCGTTCAAGTCCGATGGGCCATAACCGCGCGGATTGCACAATACACGGGTACCGTCCTCGGTCGCGTAGTCGCACGAGCAATGCGTATGGCCATGAATCCACATATCCACCGGCGGCCGAACGAGCTCCGGCATGTGACTGGCGAACGCCGGATTCAGAGGGTGTCGATGGAACTGAGCATCGATGCTCGCGCGAAGTGGCAGATGATGCGTAACCACGACGGTCTTTCCATCGAAGGGCTCGGCTAGGCGATCGGTGAGCCAGGCACGAGATTCGTGATGCAATTCCCGCGTGTCCTCTGCATGCAGCATCCGGCCGCGATACCGAATCAAACCGAAGTCGGACATCGAGCGATCCGCATACCACATGGAGAAGTTCGCGGTGCGCTCCGGCACTTCGACCTCGAAGTCGGTCCACAGCGTCGTCCCCAAGAAGCGCACACCATCGATGATTGCCTGATCTCTCTCAAGCAGATGAATCTGCTGCATCGCCGCTTCCTCACGCGCGCGATCGAGCACGCGTTCATAGTGCGCGTCGTAATACTCGTGATTCCCCATCACATAGACGATCGGCATGCCCGGGAAGCGCATGCGCGCCCACTGCAAGCCGTAGTGCTCGGTCAGGATGTCGCCGGCGAGCACGACGACGTCGGCCGGACCTCGGGATGCGGCTGGAAAACGAAGAACTCGATGTGTAGGTCTGACATCACGCGGATCTTCATTCACATCTCCACAACCAGGTTCGGCTCGAACGCTGGGTTCTCATCGGGCGGCTTGTAACCACGGGGATTGCAGATCACGCGCGTACCCTCAACCGTGTAATCGATCGACTCGTGCATGTGGCCGTGAATCCACACATCGACCGGCGCTCGCACGAGCTCCGGAATATGGCTTGCGTGGCAAGGCGTGTACTCGTCGTTCGCGTACTGCAGCGGCACGCTCAGCAGATGCGGCGCGTGATGCGTGACCACCACCGTGTGGCCGGCAAACGGCGTTGCGAGTTGCGCAGCTAGCCAGGCACGCGAGGCTTGGTGCATCTCAAGCAGGTGCCCCGGTAACACGCGATCCCGACCCTTCCTTCTCTTGGGACCGAACCTGATGTGGCGATAGTCGTTCATGCCGCGCTTCGCCGCGAACATGAATCGACCTGCGTGCTCATCGTTGGCCGCGTAGATGGCGTAATCGGTCCATAGCGTCGTTCCAAGAAATCTCACGCCACCTAGCACAGTCGATCCCTGCTCGAGGAAGTGGATTCCGAGCGATTGCGCTCGCATTGAAAGCTCGCTGATCGCATCGGGAAGACGATTACCGTAGAACTCGTGATTGCCGGCCACGTAGATCAGCTCATGATCTGGGAAGGCTTCTCGTGCCCAATAGAGACCATTTACGCCCTCGGCAATGTCGCCGGCGAGCACGACGGCATCGGCATCCATCCGCTTTGGCTCGAAAGGCCAGAACTCAAGATGCAAATCGGACATCACGCGAATGCGCATGCTCACCCGCGGCCCCCATCGCCCTCTTGGGCATGCCGATCACAGAGGGTCTTCCACCAGCCTCCCTTACGCAGCTGACCCGGCTCGCCGCATCGCTCGCAAAGCGTCAGGCTCTTCGATTCAGCCTCTTTGATCGCCTCATAGAGACGATCGCTTGCGCCTCCTACGTAGAACCGCAGGCCGCCAAACTTCTCCTTGACCTGGAGCACCGCAACACCTTCAGCCTTGCAGCGCTCAATGAGCGGCGCATAGAGGGACTTCCAGCCCTCACCGCATTCCACTTCGTATCTGTCGTCAGTCATCTGGTAACCCTCAACAATCGATTAATCATTTCCGCAGGCAGCGCAGCTGCTACGGCGCATAGCCGAACTCCTCTATCAGCTCATCATCTCCCCGCGGCGGACTTGGCAGTCGCATGGCGTCGATCAGATGCACTTCCTTTTCGATGGCTCGCCGGCGTCGTAAGAAGAACAGCTCCGCGAACGTTCGTCCGTCACCATGCACAGTGCGATGCGTGAGCACGTACTCTCGGGTGCGCTGTGCATCACCGTTGAATTCGGCACCGTAGAGATGGGCGACAGTCTCGAGTGCGAGCCTCCAGGCGGGAATCTCGTCCGCGAGCACCATCCGCAGCTGCAGTTCTTGCTCGTCGCGAAAGCCGTTGACGCAATGGATCAGCGGGTGCGCCTTGCGAAACAGGTACGGCGTATCGTCGATCGCAATCCAGTCGCTAGCGCGCAGATGCTGGCGGCGGCAAAGGAGATAGCACGCATCACCCCGCGCTCCCTGCGGATTCATTCGGCGCGTATTCGTTCGGACCTTATCGACCACCCGATGAGCAATGTCTGCCGAGAAGAAGTCTCGCAGCTCATTGATGCTGCGATCATCACCCCAGCTACTCGATACAACGATTCGCGCATCGGGAAAGTCGCGTAGCACGGATTCGAAGCGCGGCAGGAAGAACCACAGCGCGGCCTCGTCGCCGTAGTGGCTATGCAGAACGCCATCGAAGTCGAGGAAGATAAATTTCATTGGGCACCGATGGATCTCGAGCGATCTCTTGGTGCCGGCGCCCGGATTGATTCCGGGACATGAGAAGGTCAGGGCAGGTTCTTCGTCACTTTCTCAACACGAGCGCCGGCATACGCAATCAAATGCGTACCAACCGTGGCGATATCGTGATGAACGAAGTCATGTCGCGATTAAAGCATGCACATAGGGGAAGGCAATAGTTTTTCAGGCGACGGCACCTACTCACACTTCACCGCCTGCACGAGCGATTATTCAACCACTATCCGTTGATGAAACGCTGAGCGCGTCAGCAGCCTCAGCTGGAAGTGCCTGATGTGATCCGCAATTTTTTATCAAAGATCGTTTGCGCCTGTGCCTACTTACCCATCAAGATCAAGTGACGCGCTTTCTCCGTCGCGCTGCTCGGCTCAGGTTCAGCGCGCTCAACTCCGCGCGCACCGTGTGCCAGGACGGGCGGCGCGTCTTCAGCGCACTGAACTCTCGAGACTCCACGATTCGCTTCGCCAATCTCGAATCGGAAAATCGTGCGCCGTCTTGCGTTGCGCGGATTCGCCGTCCAGCTCGAATCGCCGCTTCAACCCAACATTTCTTGCCACTCTTCCGTTTGGCGTTGACGCTGCGAGCACCCTTGCGTCTGTCATTACGTTGGCGATTCTTTCGTTGCTTCTCGGCTCTAAAAGTTGCCTGCAGCTTACCCGCCGCCCAGAAGTCTCCGTTCATCGCGAGATATCGCGCGAGATGCTGCAGAACATCAACGGGATCATCGATTGCGGCAACCAATCGCGCCTGCATGATCGCCTGTTCGACGTCCTCAGAAATCGGCTCCCCAGATCGCTTGAGAATCTGACCATCGATCTTCGATGCAAGCGCTTGGCCGGCTTTGACATGGCGCTTGTATGCCTTCACATCGAACGGCTTCGATGATTCGAATAAGGCGAAGAACATTCCGAATGACATTACGAAGAATCTGATAAGCGGGAGATACCCCGATTAAACGGAAACGCCGATCGCGATCACTACATTGGGGTCGGAGGCCAGCACTGCGACCGCGATCGCGGTAACGCACTTCGCAATTGTTGCGAGCGTGAATAGGAACCGATCGGCATGGATTTCCGAAGCCGAGAATGGGCGGAGGAATGACGCGACGCGACGTGCTTCATTGCGAACGGATCGACAGCCATTCATCACAAGCGCCAGGTGCGCACTCGTCTTCGCATTGGAATCGCTCGCTCGATTTACGCAGGACTTCATTAGTGAGTGAGACATTGGCGTTACTCCTCCGATCGTGCTGTCGATTCCGTGAATGCTATCGAAAGCGTTTCGCTTGCCAAGATTTTCCGGTCCGCCGTCGAGCTCAACAATTTTTACCGCGGACTCAAGCGTCAGAATTCTGCGCGAAATCGGGGTGAGTTCCATTGTTGTCGTAGAATTCTGCGGCCCGATGTGGGGCCAGGCAACGAAGCACACCGGAAAACGGCATGGTTACCAAGTTCGTACAATGCATCGCGCTTTCAATGATGGTCACTTCTGCGGTCGAGGCCGCAGAGCCGCTCGCCTATGGGCCTATTCCGTACCCCGAAGTCAACTCGGATGTCTGGATGCTCATTGAGTACTGGCCGAGAGTCAAAGACATCACACTCTCCGCATATTTCATGGACCGGTTAAGCGGAAAGAATCAAAGCCTCTGTGAGGCTACTAAGCGAGCACTAGACAGAGACGCCGAAGAGATCGCGAAGCGCGAGAAGACGCCGCCGACCGCTTATCGGCTCTGCTACACACTGCGCGATGCAGTGAAGCTTGGGTACGTGTCGAAGCCCGAGAACTAGCACGCTAAATTCGGCGCATCCTCTCCTCACGGTCACACCGGAAGCGCTTAGAGCATCGACCGAAGCCGCCGCTGCGATCCGTGTGAAGTCCCTCCCCATCGTTGTTGACGATTGTGCGGTTGATCCTTGGATCATGGAAGGTGGATGGCCGCTAGTTGGAGGATGTAAGCAGCCTGATGCCACCGTCCAATCCCATCTCGACATCTTCCTCGATGTCCTTCCAATCGCGAGCGCGAATCAGCTTAGCGTTGGCAATTCCGAGATACACCTGAAGGGCCGCAGCCGCGGTAGCCAAGTTCAGCCGACGCTTGGCCACCGCCGCATCGAGCCGTCGAAGATACCGACGCAGCCACGTTCGCCTGTCGATACCGCCTCGGGAATGCAGCTCGAAGGCTGCTTCCATCTGAATATGGAACACGCGAGCATGCGATTGGACCCGGGGAAAGCGGGCCAATTCCAACTGATGAGACAGTGGGCACAAGTACGCTTCCACTGGCATTCTCGGCGAGTCACCCGCGTAGTAGCCTGACGATCGGATGATCATGCAGTCCGTAGCGATGCACTTAGGGCTTGCAAGCCGATAGTCGAACTCGATGTCAGCATCGTTGGATACGCAACATCCAAGGTCGGCCATTCGCTTCACCGTCTGATCAACCGAACCTTTCGGCTCCATCATACGAATGATGTGCATGAGTTGGCGCTGTTCCATGCGCACGTTGCCATCATAGATCCACAGATGTAGGTCATAGGCGCCGTCTGCTCTACTGAAGACAGCCAGCGGGTTGCCTACCACCGCCCCGAGAACACCGCCGTAACTATGCGCCGGCGACCCTGGCCAAATTGCTTGCGGAGATACCACTACTGACTCCTCTGGTCGCGGATGCCATCCGCGTGACCTCACGCCTTCATGAAGGTCTCCAGGCTGTAGTCACCTGCCTCGTCGAACCTCATCCCGATGACGGTTGCCTGGGGCAGAGTCACTCCGCCGGCAGAGAAGCATTTGGCGATCTTCCCGTCGCTCACGACATACCGTCCCATGTTCGAGCTTTCCTCGTAGTCGTAAACGCGTGTTGGCTGGCCTGAGCAGAGAACCTTCCGCAGGGACCTTTTGTTGCTGAGCGGCGCGAGAAACGCGCGTAGACTCCTTGAGTTCGAAATATCGGCGACTGCTATATAAATCAGGATCACGATCTGACATCTCCAGGTGAGTAAAAGCTGTGGCCGGCGCACCCGCTACCTGCCTAAGAGAAAGCGTAGATCTCACGTCCAAGATCGCCTAGATTTATTGCCCGAAGGTTTTCCCTGAATTGATGGACCCGCAATGCCGCATGTCGATCGGATCGACTTCACAATTTTTACTGCGTGACTGAGTCTCGGCACTAAGCCCCTTTGTCTCAGGCGGCACCTCCCGTGAGCGACACAACCGTTCGATTGTTTCTGCGCCGCCATTCAAGCGGGCACTCAGCGCTCCTTGTCCTTCCACGCATTGGCGCGCGGCTTCGCGCAACCCGTCCGCCACAATGAGCGCTTCGATGATTTCGCCCGGCTTTGCGTCGTCCGGAAAGAATTTCCGTCGCGTGGAGCGGATTGCGTCGGTCAGTACCTGCGTGTCCTTGAGCCCCGCATGGTGATTGCGCGCACGCCACCACTCCTCGGTCTGCTGCACATACTCGAGCAGCACATCGATTCCCATGCGAATAACGACCACGTCCTCTGAGTCGGTCACGGCTCGTCTCCCTGTCCTACTGGTTCGTCGTCCACACGCAGACCGTCGATCCAGTCATGAACCGACCAAATCACCTTCAGCACGCGTTTCAGAACCTCCTGTTCCGGATACGCGATATCAAGCGATTCAAGCGATCGTTGAGTAACCTCGACGAGCGATACCGCGAGGTGACATTCGTGGAGAATTCGTGAGCGTGATCGGATCGCCGCAGTCGGGCGCGTTGTTCGAGGACTTCTGCGATCCATAGGCGTCTCTTTGTCATTGGACACCTATCTCATTCTAGGCATGTTTGAGGCGTTGCCTAGATTTTCCCCGGCCAATCTGTCGCAGCTAATCCTGCGCCGGGGCTCTCAACAGCTCGGGCAAGCAGTCGGCGAATGCCGGCTGAATGCGTCCCATGGATCGGGCCGTCGCTTCGTCCGTGAGTAACGCAAGCGTCATCCCGGCCATTGTGGATAGCCCATTTGAACTGCGAAGAACGTCAAGCGCTAGTTGCACTGGGTACCCGTCGGCCTGCCGCCTCAACACATGAATGCCGGCGTGAACGTATGAATTGAGCGAGTGCCAGGAAATTTTCCTGAACTGATCCAGCATCTCGACTGCCGCCGCCGGCACTTTCGTTCCCACGCCCCTTCGAAGCTGCTCAAGCATTTCAACTTGCGAAGGAAGCGCCTTCGCCGCCTGCTCACTCGCAAGGGTCAGTGGCGCGGATAACTTCTGGACCGAAGATTCCTGCGCGACATGCAGTAGCCACATCGCCCGCGTTAGCGACTCGTACTGAAGCCGAAGAATGGCGATTGCCGGGGTAATGCACCTGTTTGCGAGCAGCAGGCGCAATCCCGCCGCATGTTCAAAGGCGACGGCACACATTCCGAAAACCGCCTCGCCACGAGCGGAGCCATCAAACTCCGCATCTTCGAGTTTGTGAAATAGTGCGTCCTGCAGATCCTCGGAACGACGCAGCATTTGATCGAACGTATGTTCCATAGACGCCTTGATTCCTCATTTACTCCGGCCGTGGCTCTGCGGGAGCCGCGTGGGAACACTGTGAATGTGTTGGAACCTCGACCGTCTAAATGTCAATCGACACGCGTGGCGTTATCTCGACCCGCAAACATCGCATCGATCTGCTCTGGCGCCACACCCGCACGCAACAGTCTCTCACGATGGGCCTTGGGATCGCCGTAGTCAGACGCGATCGATGACGATAGGGATGACGACTTCACGAGTGAGACCGCGACAGGTGCCGGCGCAACCTGCCTAGCAAGCGCCGGAAGATCCTTGAAGAACGCCGTGCGTGGATTCTCCGAACGCAACTGCTGGGCATACCGCTCCCGCATGGCAGCGCGTGCTTCCTCACTCGCCGGATATATGTGCTGAAATGCAGTGAGATCCACGTGACCTATCGCATCGAGGTCGATACGGGAAGGAGCCTCGAGACGCAAGTGGTTATTGACCAAAGCAGTCTCGTCGGGAAGCGGCATGCTTAAGAGTCTGGCGGGGAGCATTACGCTTAGTTCCCATTGCTTGGGACCAAAAAGCACTAGATACGCATGGGCACGCTCGAAAAGCGCGGGGAGATCGGCGGGTTTCAAGGTGATGTAATCAGTGAACTCGACTCCATCGCTTAATCCTCGAACCTCAAGGTGCAAATTCACCTCACGACCTTGGAAGCACGCGAGATCCAGCGCGAGCCAGTCGGTATGCGGGCTGAGGAAAAGCTTTCCGAGCCAGCTTCGCTCACCCACTTTCGGAACCGTTAGCCTGCCAAATTGGAAGCGCACTTCGCCCGAGGTTTTCCAGCGACCCAACGTGGTCTGCTCGAACGCTCGCTGAGCCCGGGCCCGCGCATCGCGTGCTTTCTCTTCCTCCATACGAGCCTGCACAATCCTTCGGCGTTCTGCGAGTGCTTCATCGTCGTCATCGGTGTTGTGCGGATACACACTGACATAGGCTTGCTGAACGGCTTCAATGGCCTGTTTCACCGTGACTCGGAAAAATTCCTTGTTGTGTCGAAAGGGATCGAGAATCGCATGCGCCGCTCCCTCGACCTTTTTGGGATCTCCGTGGATGGGCAGCGAGAAGGCGACACTGAAGGGTGTAGGAACTCCCGTGGCTCCCGAAAGTTCTTGTGCTCGGTTCTGCGGCGTGCCAGTCGTGAAACCCACTTTCACGAGCCCACGGAAGCTTGGGTTCGTGAGCACGTACTTCCGGTTGGCTGTAAAGCGAACATAGTCGCCTCGGACGAGATTCCCGGTTTCGGTGTCTTGGAACAGGCTGTACGATTTGCCGCCCACACTGATCGTGTGGCCGTAACTTCCCGATAGCGTCTTTCGAACAGCGATGTCGGTGATGAAGCCTTCGACTCTTTCCACTGTCTTCATTCGGCGCGCGCCCAGTAATCGAAGCTTTAGCCTCTGGCTCACTTACGATCAGTTTCGGAGGCTACGTTTCTTCTCTGGTGGCATCGCACGGCGCATTGCATCCGCCGCCACCAACTTAGTTCTAATCTGGATCAACTCGGCATCCGCGCTCGCCCGCAACTGCTCGTAGCGGTCCGTATCAGGGTTGTCTGCAATCGAAGCTGCAAACGCCAGCAGCTCAGCCTGGCTCATTGAATGTGCGCGGCCCGCTTGGGCGCTGAAATCGCTACCCAGCTGTGTAATTGGGCGCTCACCCACTCCTTCCTGAAATTCAGCCAGCATCTGAGCGCCCGCCATCATCGCGTCCGCTTCTGACTCATCTTCGCAGAGCGCGATCTCTAAGTAGATCGCCTCCAATATCTGCTCCTTTGGATAGGGGAGCGCCTCCACATCGCGAATTTCGCCAACCGGCGGATCTCGCTCGATGTATTCCCCGAAGGCCGCAATCACAGAGCGACGTAACTCGTGCTTCTTGCGATTCTCTGTTTGCGGACGACCCTTCTTTTCCTCGCCGGAGAACCACTGCTGTACTCGCGAAAAAATGCTTGTCATTTCGAATCTGCCTCAACGTTCTGACAATCGCCGCAGTCTGCCGGCAATCGATCCTGATCGCTTCCAAGCGGATCGCAGTTTCGCGACACTGAACGCCTCATGCGGTCCGAGTAACTCCTCGTGTTTCGATGACCGAGAGTGCTTGCGAAGGAAATAGCGCTCGTAACGACCAACCACCGACTAGCTTGAGTTCGGTGTTGAATCACTCGCCGCAAACTACATTTTTACGACGATGGGAAAAGGGACGGTGATCTGATTACGGAGCACCACCGAGAGGAAGGAGGGGGATTGCCCGGGCGGCGAAAATTCACCCGAATGCAGCGATGGCAGTTCGGCTCACATCGACGCTCTGCTGGCGATCTCGAGATGAACATTCCGTTCGGCTCTGGTTGCGGCACCACCAGTAGCCCCGCGGATGTAGCTCAAGTCGAATAATGCATGCGGCGCCGGGAATGCGAGATGCCCGAGATTCCTAATCGTTGATCACGGGAGCACAATTCAGACAGCAGGCAAGACAAGGAGAACAACTGTGCCTAAGAATGGGGCCGATCTGAGGAACATGAACCTTCGTCAGTTCGTGAAAGCGTGTGCGAGCGACAAGGGAATAGTCGCGGCCTTCAACGCGATGTCGAGCTCGAACTTGCCGTGCCCCATTCAACCGCTCGTCGAGCCGATCTTCCCGCTCGAACTGAGCGACGAAGAGCTGTATCACATTGCTAGGTTCGTCGCGTGGGTTGATCGCAACCAATGGCTCGCAGCCTCTGATTTGAAATTGTTCAGGCACCACCTCAACTCCAACCGGCGGCGCTATATCGTTTGAAAGGGTCGCTGCGGGCGCTATTTGCTACAAGAATGATTGGTTTTCGCCCTGTGTCGTCGAACCGATTGTCCCTCTTTGAAGTATCTATATCCCGTCCTCTTCCGGGTCGCGAAACAATCCCGCGTCAATTCCATGCCCTTCACATGCTCGACGCGCCGACTGAATGTGATTCGCCCAGCGCTCTATGAGGCTGATGCGCTTCGATGCCGCGGACCCCACCAACCATCGAGCACACCACGTACCGACGCCGGCACCTAGCGATCCGGCTAACAATGCAAGCAGTACGCCTATAGGCGTCGCAAACAGGCCGAAGCCATGCCGACCGAAATGCCACATCGCGCACGCTCCTGCAGCCATAAGCGCAGATCCCCACCGTCCAATGAATAGCGCGTTGGATGGACGTCGAAGGAATAAGGAGAAATTCTTCACGGAACTCATCATCTCTGGCACAGCGCGAAGTCCTGCGACAACCGGTTCCGACATCGTTGCCTTTGAAGGCGCCTTTTGTGAAATCTCGAGCAAACGCGCGGCGGTGCTCTCAACTTCGGCGAGGTGAACATTTCGAAGGCGCAAAACGAATTCGTTATACCAGATACCTTTCTTGTGCCAACTCACGTCAGGCGAAGCAAGTCTCTCAAGTGGCAACAGAACCAAACATCTGCGAAGAACGTTTGCGGCCTCTGCGACTCGGTGCAAGTGGTCCGGATCTGCCCAAGCCCATCGGGACGACGGCCTGTTGAATCCCCATTGCCAATGCTCGTCGTAGTCGTCCACCAACGACTCGATTTCGTGCAGGCGCTTCGTACGCTCCGAATAAAAGTCGCTCGAGCGGAAAGTCGGTTTCGAGTCGGCGGGTCTCGGTTCGTATGTTTGTTGGGCCTCCACTGCGGCATTCGTTCGCGCCTTCAAGTAGACGTCAAGCAGCTCGGGGTCCCGAGATTGAGCAAGCTCGTTGAGTGCGCGAGCGACTCCTGATGAGCCAGGTCGCCCGTCAGCCTTGCCCAGTTGCACGGCGGCCCATCTCTCACCCGGAGTTGCCATCAATGCCTCTGCTTGCTTATGCGATGCAGGGTAGCAATGGAGGCAATTTCCGGATGAGACCTGCATCGCGCCAGTGCAGTGCGCCAGCGGCCGGAAGCACAGGTAATTGAGAAGTTGGTCACGAACTCGCTGGGCGAGCGCGATCCAGCTCCGTGAAGGCTGGCTCGGCAAAAACTCACCGCGGGCGCAGCCTCACTGCTCGAACAATTTTGAGAGCTCGACTGTGTCAACCAGAGGACGCGAATGACCCTTCTGGAACTCCGTTCCTTCGCCGATTGCCTCCAGCGCCCGGAGAGCTTTTCCATTCATCGCGTAGAAAACCAGCCCTCCGTCAACTTCGGCAGCTTCCCACAAGCCGTTTTTTGTAGTTTCAGGGCTGCCGTAAGCGATTCCACAGCGAAAAAACAAGCGGTTCGCGAATTTTGCGTCTCGGCATTTCACATGACTGGATGCATCATCCTTCACACGTTGGATATAGGCGAGTAGCAGTACATCGCGAGCTCGATCGGCAATCTCCTCAAGTGCACGCTCAGCTTCTTCCTCCTTGCGTTCAGCCTCAATCCGAGCTGCGTATTCCTGCGCCTGGGCCGCCTCGATCGCCTTCTGCTCGGGCGATTTAGCCGCCTCTAGTAAGGCTCCGAGAAAAAGTAGTCCGCCAAACGAAACCGCGAGAATCAGGAAGATCTTCTTCATTGGTACGTGTACGTTCGCCGCTTGCGCGAGCCACGCGCTCGAGCATGCTGTGACAGCCATTGATACAGCGTATGGTCTCCAGAGTGCGTCGGGCGCTCAACGACCTACATCGCAGACGAAGCGAAAAAGTATGCGATGAGGTCAGAATTCGCCGCCACAGGCGTCGCTATGACTGGAACTCGGCGAGCTCGTGCCCATGCGATCGCACTGATGTACGTAGTCATTCTCGGTTCACCGAGGCATCGACAAGAGCATTGTGCCGCGGCGCACGCGAACGCCTGGCGGACTAGTTCGAGTTCAGGCCGTGAATCCGCGTCATCAACACCGTCTTCCAGTGGGATTCCCGGGCGAGGATTTCTTCATAGCTCGCGTGGGTATCCGCGATCTCAAGCACGGCGTACTGCAGCGACGCGGCTCGCTTCACCGGATCCGCGCCAAGAAGCCTTTTGAGATCGCGATTGCCGCCATGGCAGGTCGTCGAGTAGGTCACCCATCGATCCCAGAAGCCACCTTTGCCACAGGCCGATCCCACATAGAACCGGCCCGACTTGGAATCCGAGATCAGATACACACCCGCAACGCTTGAGAGCGCCGCGCGCCAGGAGCGGTCGTTCTCTCGGACGATCTGATCGAGCTGAGCCTTGGAAATGTGTAGGCCCTTGAAGCCGGGAAACGCCGGAGTCGTGAGCTGATCGCAGCGAATCTCGGACACAGTGATTCGATCTGCCCAATTGTCAGCATCGAGATAGGACTGACGACCGGAACGGACGAACTTCACAACGAGCCGGCCGTTCAGTTCGCTGCAGCTCAATCGCTCCGGTAAGTCGTAGCGGTAACCTGTGCCTTCCCGCACGCGACCTTGCGAAGTGTAGGCGCCGGCGAACAACCACTGATTTGGATCTGGCAATTGAATGAACGCGATCACGAAATCTCGTTCGAAGTTGCCGCGAGACTGCCAAGCCTGCCAATCCCGGAAAGTGCCGGCGCGATAGATATCGAGCGGATCATCAGTGCCGTTGTGTACGGCCAAGTGAATCTTGCAGCGAACAGGATCGAGGTCCGCATCCAAAGATCGAAGCAGGGGCCAGCATTTCATTTTGGCTCTCCGAGGCAACTAAGTCAGCAAGGTATGTGCCCGAACATACTCATGGGCGATCCAAAGCCACGGCTACGGAGCCAACCAAGGACGCGTAACGCACTCACTGCCGCGATCCGAGATTTGTTTCTTCGCGGATACTCGTGGGGTGGTTCGCTACGCCGTTAACCGCTCTACGAGCGCCGACATGTTCGAGTATGTGAGGAACGCTTCATGTGTCGCTCGAGTAATCGCGACATAGGCCAGCCGCACATTGTCCTCGAGAGGACCACCGTGCCGACCCAGTGATCCAAGGCCGCCGATTGCGACGCACGGAAACTCAAGCCCCTTTGCCGTGTGCATACTCAAGAGGCGCACCGCGGCAATCTCCATTGAAACGCGGTTCCTATTGGACTTTGCAATATCGACGGGCACGCCATGCTTCGCCAGCACACGAGCAAACTCGTCGCCGATCCAATGTTCCGGATAGAGAACTGCCATCTGCGGCCATTCGTACCCGGCATTTTTGCGACCTAGCAGCCACTCCGCTACGGAGTGCGCCTCGGCCTCGATGCTCACACATTGCCGGAGTTCCGGATCAGCGCCCTGTCGGCCCGCATCCTCAGGCAACAGAATGGACTGCTCTTCTTCTTCGGCGGCGTTCGATGCACCGATGACGTCAGCCGCGAAGCGTTTCGCGAAGTCGAGAATCTGAACCGTGTTTCGATAGTTTACTTTGAGGACCGTGGTGCGTCCTTTTGCTTCGATGCCGAGACGACTCCAGACAGGACGCTCTCTCCCCTTATAGATCGCCTGCATATCGTCGTAAGCCACCATGAAGGCCTTCGTCTTCGGATCAACCATCTTCGACGCAAGCGCCAGCCATTGCGGCTCGAAGTCATGCGCCTCATCGATCAGAACGGCATCGTATTGCGCAGCGGGAATGTGGCCTTGCTCGACGGCCTTGACGACAGCAGCAACGCTTGCCGCAAGTCGTTGCTCATAATCCGGGAGTTCTCGTTCCGACGGCGACGGAATGTCGTAAGTCCGCAGCATCCGGTAACACCATGAATGAAACGTCGAAACCTCCACGCGGTCCTCGACACCGCGTTCCTGCATCGCGTCCTCCAGGCGACCGGCGATTCCATTCGCATAGCAGAGTATGAGCACTGGCTTCGTTGCGGCACGTGCGAGGTATTCCGCACGAAAGGCAAGGATCAGTGTCTTGCCAGAACCCGCGACGCCCCGAATGATTCGGTGGCCCTCGCCCAGACTACGTGCAATCTGTTCCTGATGCATGTCCATCACAGCAAGCACGCGATCTGAACTCGCCACTGCCGCTCGATCCTCAAGAGGTAGTGCGATCTGCCGAATCCGGATTTCTGGAAACAACAGCGCTCGAACTCGGTCGAATTGCGGCAGCGTCAACGCCGGACCAATGCGCGGCGATACCATTTGCCATAGCCGTGCTCGAAACGATTCGGGCTCGACGCCCTCGGTCATCTCGTCCTTGAAGACACACCGATCCTCCGGAAATACATCCTTCAGATCCGTCTGCAAGTACTGCTTGCGTGTGATATTGGTGAACACGGCGCCGAAGCCGAACGGAACAATCGGGCGCCCTTTGAACTTGTGATCTGGCGGGAAGATCAGTTGCGCATCCTTCTCCAGCATGCGCACGACATCAAACATGTAAGCTCGCGCCTGCTCGAATGGATTTCTTTCGCGAACCAGACCACGAGTGGTGGAGAGTTCCACCTTGAGCTTGTCCACCTGCTGGATCGACTCTATCCGCCAATCCTTCACCTCGAGCACCAGCAAGCCGTTGCCGGGATGCACGATCACAAAATCCGGATGCCGGCCCCGCGGCCCCATCGGGAGGTTGTGCCAGACGTATGTGTTGTCTTCGAGAAAATCCTTGAGACGTTCCGCCAACCGAAGTTCACCGCGGGTGTCGAATCGAGCAGAGCCAAGCGTCGGGACCAGGGTCGCCATTCGTTCAATTCATCTTGATCGACGCTTTTCCGGCTTCGAAAGCGCCATCTCCATTCCACACACAAGTTGCAGCTCTAGCGCTCGTCATATCGCTCTACGATGAGCTCGGCCGCGGCCGGATCGGAGCTCGCAGCAGTCCGAATACACTCGCGAATTTTCTCTCGGTACACCCTCGCCGCGATATGGTCGCCCTTGGGCGGCGCCGGCCTCGATCGCCATATTCGTCATATCCACAGTCTGCTACAGTTTTGGATGATCGCGATCTCGAGATGGACATTGCGCTCCCCTCTGGTTGCCGTGTCGGTGGACGCGCTGGCAGACCCGCCGAGATCGACGAGCGCCGTATATAAGAACTCCCGTTCATCGATCGCACCCGCAGTCACCCATTGCCCGGTCATCTTCTCTCCGCGCGCGCCAATGACGGCACGAACGTTTGGCGGATTGAACGTGGAGGCGGCCATGGAGATCTCGATCTTGTAGCGACTAGGCGTGAGCGGCTCTCCTCGATAGCTCAGCCGTTCAGACTGAAACTTCCCATTCTTCACGATCATCTTCGTCTGGCCCGCGTACAGCACGTCCGGTCTCGTCAACGAAAGCATCAGGTTTGCACCATCAGGGAGGTTCGTGACGCCATGGAAGATGGGCGTGAGCGGGCTCTCAACAGTGAGACTCATCGTCGGCTCAAAGGCTTCGGCAGAGCTCATGGACAAGATTGCCGCGAGCGTGACGGAGAAACTTCAAGAGAGAGCACCTCTTCATATCGTTCCTCCCATTTCCTTGTAGATGGCCAGGATCGTCTTGATAGATTGCTTTTGATCTTCCTCGAGCATCGCATCGTCGTAGTATTGATTCCCCTGGAAGCGAATGGTCGCTTTTTGTGCAGATGAGAGCGCCTTCGCAACTTCGATCTCCTTGGCGCCCGCTGAAACATCGACCCATTCCCACACGCTCCCGGAGGCATGGTCGCGCGCAAACTTCATTTTCGGTGACTGCCACCTGTAGTCATCGGCAGCGGCGATGTAGCTGCCTACAAATAGCCAGTCATCACCGTAGTACTTGACCTCGAAGCGTAGCCACGCCTCTTTCGGATTCACTCCGATGTAGAGCTTTGCCTCGGGCCTAAGCACGGAGCCCGTGGGTTGAATGAAGTATCGGTCCTCGATGTCGTCTCTATTGATGTCGGTATCCAGAAGCAACTCCGCGAGCGATGACTTGCCCCCAAATCGCGCAACGAGCGCCCTGATGTTCTTGAGCTTTGCATCGCTGACGGTTTTCGAGTTGCTCAACGTGAATGTTCGTACGCCGTATTTCTGCTCGACCTTGGTAAGCATGATGGTAGAGCCTGCAACAAGAGGTTCAGGCTGAAACGACTGCAATTCCAGGTACTGGGATAGCGGGATGATTGGGGACATGGAGCCATACTTCCCGTCTTTTTTGCGGCTGACGTAGAAGTATTCATCGCCAGACTCGAGAACGACGGGATAGAAGTCGTAACCGAATAGATCCGAGTGTGTCGGGGTGCTGGAGACGAAGTAGCCCTTCTTACCTACGAACTTCTCGTATGGAAGTCGAGTGCGGCATGCAAACGTCTTGGTGTCAGGACAGAAATGGTCATAGCCGAACTTGCGAAGGGATTCCGATTTCTCGGCGAACACAAACTCTTCGCGGCCAGCCGGATCGTACGCGAGCGCCAAGAGGGGAACGCACGCAGCAAGTATGATACCGGCGAGCATCGCCACCCGACGTTTCATTCAGTCATCCTCCTAAAAAACCGCACGATAAGTTGGTACGCAAGGGCAGGCCAGGGGCATCGCGACCACGCCGACGCTAAGTGATGCTTACGCGACCATCATCCTCGATGCGCATGGTGATCCACTCGAAATTGCCGGCATGGATACTTCGCTCGATTGACCGTTGCAGCTCCTCGTGAGCGCTCGACACTGGTTCGCGATCGATGAATTCCACGGCCGAGCAGGAACCTTCCGAGAGTCCACGGAAGGCGACGTAGTCAACGGGATGAAACAGCAGCTTCACATCTCGAACTGCGATGCGTTGCCTTCTGAAGAATGATGTCAGGGAGCGGAGGCGGCGCTCCATCTCCTTGCGCCCTTCCTTCTGCGCCTTTTCTCGGAGTCGGTCTTCATCCTCGAAGAGGCGCTCTTCGGTGCGCGCGAGCTTCTCTCTTTCCTCTTCTAGGACGTCCCATGGTGTTCGCGGCGGAGGCGACCTGTGGAACAGAGTGGCCTCGCTCAGTCGAAACGGCTCTCCGCAACACGGACAGAATCCGAATATCTTCTGAAAGTCGTGAAACAACCGGACCGTGCTCATAACACGCTCGGGGGTAGCCGGTGGTTGGCTACCTTCATCTTCACAGCACCGGCCTCGACCGCAGCCTTGATTGCGCGTTGAACTTTCGACAGGCGTTGTCGGCCGGTCTTTGCCTCAATGAACTGAATGGATTGAACCTTGCCCTTCGAAGCACATACGAACGACAAATAGTCGATCGGTTTCAACAGGACGCGGCAATCCTGCGCATCAACCGGGAACGCTGGGAGCGACGCCGTGAGCATCTCGAGTACTTGCCCGACTCCGCTCGTCGCCGTGCTGGTGAATGATCTGCGTTGCAGTTCAGCGCGCTCGAGCGCCAGACGCTTGCGTTCAGCGACGATGTCGGCACGCGCGGCCGATAAATATTGGGCGGCGTGTTCCGGAAGTTCCGCAGTGGCATCAAAGAGCCGCGCTTTCGCGACAGGAAACGACTCCGTGCACATCGGGCACCGGATGTGAAGCCCACGGCTTGCGAGTAACCCTTGAAGGGTGCTCATGGTCGCGCTTGGCCCAGGCCGAGAGGACGATAGGCGTTCAAGCGCGCCTGGAGCCGTTCCTTGCCGTTTTCTTGCAGGGGTCATTTGAAACGCCCTATTTCTAGCCGCTCAGATCATGAAGGCTAGTCCGGCATGAACACGCGATCTGTTAACGCCATCAAGGTCTTGCGCATCTGCTTACATTAGGGTGGGATGACCTCCTCTGCTGCGCGCCCCTATGTTCGGCATGCATGAGAATCGCTAGACAGCCGATTGTGCTGCACCTGAGATTTAGCTGTGGCGCGGCCATGTCCCGAATTGTTGGGCGACCGCGATGATCAAGTATCGCTTCGCCTCGTCTGAAGGCGGTACTGTCCTTGATATCCACGATCTCGATTCATCCGCTCGAGGCCGAGTCTTCACTTGCATCGCGTGCAGCGGGCGTCTGGTGCCGCATCTCAAAGACGATCTTCGGGCCCGGCACTTCGCTCATCATCGTCACGCGAGTCTCTGCCCCGGACGAGAGACGTATCTTCACCGGGCGGCCAAGGCGCTTTTCTACCAAGCCTATCGTGCACGGCTTCAGGCTCGCGAACCCTACCAACTCGCAATACCGGTGACGAATACGTGCATCGCCCTTCGAGATGAGCTCGGCCTAAGCTGCGAGTACCCCGCCGTTCGCGACCACGATCTCACAAGCTGGTACGAGCACGTCGAGTTGGAGGCGTGCGTTGGGAAGTGGCGAGCGGACGTCCTTCTGACCAGCCGGACCAAAACACGCCGACCGCTATTCGTAGAGTTCGCGGTGACGCATCCCTGCGAGAAGGACAAAGTTGAATCCGGCCAACTGATCATCGAGATTCCCATTCGACACGAAGAGGATCTAGCGCAGCTGCGCAAGCACCGTATCGTCGTCTCTGCTGAGTCGCAGATTCGCGCGCACAATTTCAAACCAAAGCCCGAGACAGGGTTGTTCTGCGCGCGGACGTGTCCACGCCATGCCGCAGTCTTCGTTGTCCACTCCAGCGGAGCCGCAAAGCTGTTCGACGTCCCAGCTGCCAAGGCGATGGGCTTTCATCCGGTAACCACCGCTTGGCGAAAAGTGCTGACGAAGTTCGAACCCGCACCAGGATGGGTCGATGTCGGTCAGCTTGAATATCAGGGCGCTGATCTGCCGAAAGGAGATTCGTTATTCGAGCGCGCCTGTCTGGCTGCAATGCTGGATGGCGCACCAATCGTGAATTGCTACGCGTGCCAAAATCGCGGCGACACCTCACTCTTGTCCAATGTGTGGTGTCACACGTTCCGGAAAGAGGTTCACCACAACGGCGCGACCAAATGTGAGTCCTACCGCCGAATGACCGGAGCGCAGCAACTCCGGGCGTTAGAAATGCGGGTTACCAAATGGCGGCGGCGTGTGCGTTCGCGCACGTAGATATCGGCGCGGGTTCTCATGGCCCTTAGCTGCCGCGTGCCCGCGCCGCTTCAGCGGAGAACCAGGTTCTATTGCGCTGCGTACTAGCCCCAAGGAAACCGCAAAACCCGCTTTCGGCAATTGCGCCCGCGTGCTGGGCCGGCACGTTGAACTCGATGGTTTCCTCTAGGGATCTCGGCCACTTTGCGTTGACCACCAAACCTCCACAATTGCGAAACCCGACACAGGGCGCGAAAAGCCGTCGCAGTACCTTTGTAGTCTCATCCGTTTGGAAAGGACTGCTTGATGCGCACTGGACTTCTTCTGTGTCTCGCCTTGCTCGGCGGTTGCGCCTCCAACGGTTATCGCGAGTTCTACAACCAGCTGCCCCTCGCGCAGGACGTGCTGACCCACCGTGCCGAGCCCGCGCCGGCCCTACCTAAACTCGATCGATTGGCGGGTCGCTTTCAAGACGTCGAGGCGCAATACGCGCGCGCCGGGTATGTGCCGATCGGCTACAGCTCTTACAACGGGCCCTCCGGCGATGAAGCCCAGGCGCTAGCCCAGGGCAAAGCTGTCGGCGCCGATATCGTCGTGTTGATGAGCCCGCGCTTCACTGAGACCGTGAGCTCGAGCATCCCGATCACGACACCCACTTCGCAGACGACATACACGAACAGCAACGCGACCGTGTATGGCTCAGGCGGCACCGCAAATGTCTACGGAAGCTCAACCTCGACTACCTACGGCACGCGCACAACGTACATCCCCGTGACCACGCATCGCTACGATTTCGAAGCGGTGTACCTGGTTAGACGCAAGTTCGCATTCGGCGCACAGTTTGCGCCGCTCTCCGATGAAGATCGCGCTCGCATTCAATCCAACAAGGGCGTTCGCATCATCCAAATAGTCAATGACACGCCCGCCTTCGAAGCCGATGTGTTGGTCGGCGACATCGTCGTGTCTGTGAATGATCGCAGCGTCTCCTCCGTCGAGTCTTTCCAGCAGATGCTGACAAACATCGCCGGTCAGAGCCTGGAGCTCAAAATCATCCGTAACGGTGAACTCATCACTAAAGTCGTGCAGATTCCGTGAGGACCCACGCCATGTCGAACTTCAATGGAACGATCCGCAGAATCACCCTAGTGGCACTTCTGGCATGCGTTGACGCGAGCGCACAGACTCTCGGGTGGCAGCTCACCGAGAAGCAGGATGCGCTCACCGATGAGAGCGTGACGACTGCAACGTGGGCAGATGCAGGATCGCGGCAAGGCGCTGTGGTTCGCTGCAAGAACAAGAGCCTCGAAGCGTACTTCACGCTCGGGCAGTACCTTGGCAGCAAAATCACGAAGGTTCGTTATCGCATCGACAAGCAGCCGCTGGTCGATGAGTACTGGATGCCTTCCGCCGATGGCACGGCGGTGTTCGCGCGCGAGCAGGCGGCGATCGCCCGGGCGATGTTGCATGCGAGCTCGATAGTTGTGGAGGCGACGGATTTTCGCGGGCAGCCGCATCGTGGCACCTTCAACCTGGAAGACGCCAGTGTCGCGATCGAGCCGGTGCTGCGCGCCTGCGGGGCACCTCTTCAGGGAATGGAAGAGCAAGTGCCAGGCTTGAGCGCTCGCGTGGCACGGGATCTCGAGCGTTGGGGCCCGGTGTACACCCAGACCAACAAGGAAATCCTCGCCTCGAAAGGGCTGTACTCGGGGCCGATCGATTCGACGATCGAACCTGCGTTCGCGCTCGCCGCGCAGGCCTTCTACGATGACTACATCGAGCGCTGCAAAGCCGGAAAAATCTCCGGCCCGAACTGTCACTCGATGCAGGTATCGTGGAAGCTCGGCAAGGAGCCAAGCACAGGTGTTGGCTCGCTGATCTACGATCAGTCATCAGGAGCACTCAAGCGCAAGGCGGGGGCGCTCAAGATCAAGGACTGAAGAATCAGCAACCGAAGACCCCCTGCGGCTGTCATTCACTTCGGCGCGTTCCATCGAAGCTTAAGTTTCGCGACGCGACTGCTGTCAAAAAGGGCCGCGTGCCTTCGGCGTCCTGTATCGGAATTAAGTTCTTCCACAGAACTCCTGCTTGAATTTACGTCAACCTCGATTTCGTCCTATACGTTTTATTGAAACGGACGCCCCCCCGAACCCACATCCCAATATCACAACTGTGACCTGTCGCGCGGTGGTGCAGAATCTCCTTGCTGAAAATGGAGTATTCGTTCGATTTCGAGGGATCGCCCATGCGTAAGCTTCTGTTCCTGAGCCTGGCATTCGCGGCCTTGTGCGGTTGCAGCGAACCCACCATTGACACATCAAGCTCAGAAGCCACCCAGACTTCGATCACCAAGGTTCGTGAGTCCTTGCCCGAGCCGCAGCGCAAAGAATTCGACGCTGCACTCGCTCAGATCGCGATGAGCAACTTGGATATCAAAGGGCTCTTAGCCGGCACGCAAACGGCGGAAGGCGTAGCGAAGAACTCCATGGCAAGCCTGTCGGGAAAGACGGGTGCGCAGGTCATTGCCGCTGCAAACGCGCTCATCGAAGAGCGCAAAGCCAAGGAACGTGCGCAGGCGGCGGCGGAAATTGAAGAGCTGAAGGCGAAGCAAACCAAGGCTAATGCCGCCGAGGCGGAGCTCGCTAAATTCGCCGTTTCGCGATCTCGGTTTTATCTACGCGACAGCGTGATGGGGAAAGTGCCCGTCATTGAGTTGACGGTGACGAACAATACGACGCATCCAATTGCGCGAGCCTATTTCAAGGGCACCATCGCCTCACCCGGACGAGCGGTTCCCTGGCACAGTGATACATTCAACTATGAAATCCCTGGCGGATTGGAACCGGGCGAAACCGCGAACTGGTCCCTACAGCCGAACATGTTCAGTGACTGGGGCAAAGTCAAAGCGCCGGCTGATGCAGTTTTTACCGTGGAAGTCGAACAGCTGGACGGTGCAGATGGCGAGGAACTCTTCTCATCGCGCAACTTCGATGAGGACGATGCTAAGCGCTTGAGCGCTCTACTCAAAGAGCACGGCTGATGTACTCCCGATCGTTGGAGTGCCGAACGCTCCTCCTTGTAGCAACACTTGTGATGTTCGTCAGCGTCGCCAGCGCTGAGGAACCGCTCGAGCGGCGCCGACTCACGCTCTTCGAGAACGCACAGCTCGCCTGCAAGCTCGACATCCTCTCTAACGCTGAGAAGGCAAACTCACTGGTCATCGCATCGAAGGCCTCGCTGCTGTCGCTCTGTGAGTGCGCAGCCATGCTGACCGTCGCGAATGCCTCATCCGAAGATGTGTCCGCCATGGTTGCCGGCGACAAGGCCCGTGCGCAGTATTTGCTTCGCGCACTTTCCAACAACTTCGGCCGGTGCCTCGATTTGCGATCACCTGACTAGCTGCCCGCACACCGCAACTATGGACCTGCTGACATTCCAAGAGCAGAGCCGCAAGCGCCTCGGTTTCGGCACGGCGTTTCCCGAGAGCTGCTACCTTGGAAAGGTTTGCTACCTGTGGCGGCGAAGGAATGCATACAACGCGAACGAAAGTCTCAACGACTTTCCTGGTTCGCATCAGTTGCGTCTTGAAAAACTACTATCTCGCGCGAAGAGCGAGCGCGGATCGCAGTGGTTTATCGAAGAGCTACCTGCGGTGGTCATCTCATCCCAAAAGGTCGCCTTACTCGTCATTAGTGATACGTGGTCGGCCAAGCCGCTCGAGTCCTTGAGCCAGCTGCGCGAACTGCCCTACGAAATGTCATCGCTCTCCGAAGGGTTTACGGATCTCGTAGTCGGCGAAGGCCAAACATTCTTTGCACGCGCGTCGAAGGTGCGTCCTGCCGCATTGCCGTTTTGGGATCACACGCCCAAGGTTTCGAATGGGCGCCGCACTTGGCGCATGTCTCGACGAGATGTGGACCTGAAACCATATCTGACACTTGTCGCGAAGTTCAATAGGCTGTTGCAGCTGCAGTAGTGCAAGTCAGGCAGCCAACTGGCAGCGGCCGACATCACAATCTCAATGGTAGATACGTCACACTCGATTGAGCACTGATGAGCTCAGCGAGCTGCTTCCATCGCGTCGCATCCCAATACTTTTGCGCTGCCCCTGACGGAGAAGGCAGCACGAAGATCTTCGTATCGCCGATCTGTGGTTGCTGCAGGCCGTATGAAACGGATTCCTCCAGGTATTCCTCGGCAGCACGCTTGCTTGTAAAGGCGAGAAATCGTGGACGGAATTCGAGGATCTTTTGCGTCAATTCCTTGCGACCGAAATGCGACGGCCTCAGGATGTGGTCATTGCCTGCAACGCTCTTCGCTAGATCGGTGAAGCCAATACCGATCTCAAGCAACTCCATGTACCGCGCCGGCTCCCATCGTGACGGGGTCAATCCGATCTCTTGAATCGTTTTCCAAAACCGATTGTTCGGACCTGCATAGTAGGCTTGCTTCCTCGCGCTCGCTGCCCCTACAGCAGTTCCACAGAAGACGACTTGGAGCCCAGGCTTCAACGCGTCACTGAGAATGGGCTTCAAAGGCGCCTGCCGCTTGTTTCGAAGTTGCATCCTGCGACTTTGTCAGAGTTACTCAGGCATTGTCGATGAGAACGGCGGCGGGAACAGTTCACTAACACACTCGCGAGTCGGTTCACGGCGGCAGACGATGTCGGTCTCGCTGCGCCCGCGCTGCCCATTGTGGAGACGATCAACGTGTCCGTCCGTAAGGCGCGGATGCGTCGCGTTGCTTCGAGGCCAACCCAGACTCAAAGCGCAGTTGGCTTACGACTGACGGACGACCGCTGGCCAAGCGAGCTGCTGTCTGCTGAGCTGGTCGGTACAAGGTGCCGAATGATCTCAATGGCGTCAGGCGTAATCAGGGGCCCGTTGAACCGGCCGAGCGCCACAGGCTCCCCGGCTCTATTGCGGCGGACCAGTATGGTCTCTCTATCGCGAGCTGTCTGCGATAGCCAATCACTAAGCGCAGCGCAGAGGCTGGGAGCGCTCTGTTCCCAGAACGCGGCAGAAAAGACGGGCTCATGCCTTTCCCAGATACTGAATCCCGCCGCGCGCAAGAGATCTTCGGGCCGCCCGAAGATGTGCTGTGAGTAGGCTGGACCCAAGTGCCTGTGCGCGTCTGCGACTGCTTCCATTGATAGCGTGGTCATAGACCGTATGGTGTTTGCAAGATCGGCCAAGATGTCTGGAGGGAAGAGACCGCCCTTGGCTTCCACACGCTCTCGCACGATCTTCGCAAAAGTTACGTCGTGTTCAAATTCGAGGATTGCCAGACAGGGACATGCCTCGAAGCACTCACCCATGAGTAGTTCACAACTCCAAGCCCATTGCCTGTAAGGGCGCGCGAATGGCTGAATTGCAACAGATCGAAATCGCGCTTGTTGCGAGTGAGGAATCCCGTCCCGGTCCACAACGTAGAGAACTCCGCGCCCCTTCGCTCGAGGGGTGAAACCGATGATCTCGTCGAAGTCGTGAGTGGCAAAGAACAACGCCACGTCTATCGATGCCGACAAATCAATCAACGGTGTCGGTATCCCGTGATGCTGCGCAATCTCGGCGAACTCAAGTGCCACGCGCGCCGATTTCGCCCACTTCATCGCGGGATGGTGCCGTATCTCCGAATAGAAGATCATCGTCCTAGCGAAGTTGGCCACAATCAAAGCCGCATCGGCTGCATCCAACTGGTGGATGTGGCGAGCGGGATACCGATAGTGCCGATAGAGCGACGGGAAACAGGGCGTATGCCGCTGAGTTTGGCCTCGAAAGAGATAGCGCGGCACTGGTGAGGGTACCGGGAAGACGAGGCCGCCATTGCCTGCACAAAAGGACCATTTCGACGGTCCGAGATGAGCAACATTGTGCCGTTCCATCATGTGCAGCAGCTCTGCTCTGCTGACGAAGTTGGAGCGGCGCGGCACGGCGGAAATCAGCGGCTCAAATTTGCCCATGCTTTGCCTTAAGGCCACACGCTTGGTCGATAGGTCTCTAATCCGGTCGCTGATGTGGTGAGTCTTGAGCGGTAAACGTGGCCCACATCGCGAGTTCACGAACACCGAACTCCATCACGCGATGCATGCCCTCGCCCGGATCTAGGGGGAGCAACGCACGCGGATCATATCTTCCCCGCTCGTCCTCGCATTTCTCAGACAGATCGAACTCGCTGCTTGCTTCTATCAGTTCTCGCCACTGGCTCAATTCGGCCGTAGTGGGAACATAGACCTGAGTTGTAATACCAATGTGGCGGCCTCCGCTGGTAGACCACTGATGAATCAACGTCGCTTCGGGACCGAGTAGGTCACGGCTCGGAGGGACAGGTGACTCGACTACCGAGACAACCAGTACATCGTCGTTGTCCAGCGCTGGAAGTCGGTGAATATCAGGACTCGCAACGCTGTTCACGTTTGTTCCGAGCCCAGCCGCTGGAATCAATATCTGAAACGGAACGCGAGCTGCCGAGGTGAGCGGCAGGGGGGTCCATTTATGCACTGCCTTGTCGAGGCCTTCCGCCCTGAACCTGTCAGATTCTTTCTGAGTAGTGAAACCCATTCTGTAGCGTTCACTCGAATGCAGGCTCGTTTTGAATTGCCGGGCGATATCAACGATCGAGATGTAGATCTCGTCCGCGCTTGACAGGAACTGCCATACACCCGAGAGCACGCGGCCGTTGGCGTCGGTCACCGCTGCACGGAAAGTATGATCAGCCATTGCGCTCCTCGTTAGTTGTCTCGGATAGCGGGGGCGGTTACCGCGCTATCGCGCGAAGAAAGGGAATATGCAGAAGAACACCATGGTTGTCCTGTCGAGAATGCCGAACTTCAGGTCCTCAAAGTGCCAAGCCATAGATGGATTCGCCGGCCTGGCAACAAGATGTCCACCTTCCAAGATTGGCTGAGCGTGATACAGCTTGTCGATAAATCCAGGATCCTCCATTAGTGGATCGAGCCGTCGTATCTCGTCAGCGCACTTGATCGCGAAAAGCGCCAGGGTCATCGGGTGGCCGGAAGACATCACGGGGTTGGCCATGAACGCCTGACCGGGCGCGACGTCCTTGGCGATATAGGCATTACAGATTCTGAAGAAGCGTCGATGTTCAGGTGACCCCGGATCAAACGCGCGGTGATCTGAAATCGCGACAATGCGAAATTCGTTCTCCAGTACCTCGGCAAAGATCAAGCTGCCGCTACGCCCCTTCGGGTTTCCGGGCCCAGTGACCCCGACATGGAAATGATGAAGACCATGGCGGGTGAGAACCATATCGATGTCTTTCCGTTTATCGGAGGGCTTGGCACCTGGAAGGACGACGCCTTTTCTCCGCACGAGGTCGGAAAGGTGCAGTGTCAGGTCGGCTCCCGCAGCGACCTTTTCGAGCAGTGGCCGCAGCTTCGACTTTGCCATCTGGAACTGAAAAGGTGTTACTCCGCCGGACCAGAGCCTGACCAGCCGCGGCCTTGCCGGTATGAGCCGCATACGCCAAGTAAGATAAGCCAATATCAATTCATTGGTGGACATGGCCCGCAACGATTCGAGCGAGGCGAGATTGTTTGGCGCCCGCGGCAGCTGTTTAATCATGCTGTCGCGGAAGGCCCTAATACGTGGTGGATATGAGCTTGCCATCAGTCGATGACGGCATTAGCGGTGCAGGCCATCAGTCACTTTCTTGTTCGTAGCGAATACCCGGATACTTGGCCAGCTCGCGTTCGAGCAACTCTTGCTCCCGAATTCCGAGCGCCGAGAAGAATTTCGCTACCAACGGATCAAGCTCGCTTCGCACTCCGGCAAAACAATCAGCTACTTCCATCAGCTCCGCAGTCGTGCCTTCTTCCCAGCGCGCCTCCTGCGCAGCCATAAGTATTCGATTCGAGATCCGATGTGCGAGGTCGTTCCGTACACAGAGCGCGTTCCTGAGCGAATTAGTAACGCGCTCACTCGGCTCAAACTCACGGATGAATCGGCGAATTAGCGATCCCAAAGTGAGTCGGTCGAGTTCGTCACGCTCTCTTCGAAAAGCCTCCTTGGAGAACTGCGCGGCGAGTCGCGTCAATAGGAGTGCAGCCAAGCGGGCTTCCAACGAATGAGCGGCCATCATGGCGCGCCCGTACGCAGCGTACACTGCGACCATTCGTTCCGACGTCGAAAGTGTATCGAATGCAGCAGTCATACAGACCTTTGCGGCTACGATTTAGGTTGCCTTCCGAATTTCGTGGCAATCAGTCTCATGGAGCTCGATTGCTCACATATAGAAGCCATACCGTATCTGCGGATGCTCGTTGTCTTGCAGGTACTTCATGATCTCTCCAACCTTCCGCGCGCACCCCACTGTGACCGGATACTTTCCGTCGAACTGAGTGTTGTTCCAGTTCATCTTGCTTAGGCCAAGAACCTCACTCGCCAAGAATGACGGAGACTCCTCCGATCGAACTATGCGGAGCTCGATCGGTTGCGGAATGTAGAGTCCAGTGTAGGTCTGGTAGTACCACACCGACCCTCGCGTATAGAGAAGATGCTGATCACCGTTGAGCTCGATCCGCGTTCCCCGATAAGGCGGGTAGCTGCCTTCACGAAACAGACGGAGTTTCGAATCCATGACGGTGAGTAGGTCAACCGTATCGATCCTCAGGTCAGAAGCGGCGGCAACAAATCCTTCGATTTCCTCTGCGGAGTAGTTGGACGACTTGTGCACGACCACTCGTGCGGGGTAGTTCCGCAGTGCTACGCGGTACTCGTTGAGGGCATGAGTCAGGAGCTCGTGGGCTTGCGATGTCGTCAGATGCGGAACTCGGTCATCCTTCGTCAAATCAACGGGTGTTCCTCGAAGTATCAATCCATTGCCGAGCTCGTCAAAGATCTGAGCAAGGCTAGTGTTTAAGCTCTGGTAGTCTCGGCTGCGATAGAACGCAACGCCTACTGCGCAGGAAGATGGACGTCGATCATCCGTTCTTAGCTTCCACGGTACGCGGGGACCCGCCTTGTAGTAGACGGCCGTGCAGAAGTTCCACGCCTTAGTAGCATCGTCTTGCTGTCCTTTCTTGTTGCTATCTAAGGACACCGCTCGTATCAGCTGCAGCGGCTTACCAAGATGCATTGCGCGCGCCTTTAGTGCACGGCGGAAGTTCCACTCCAACTCCACTTCTACCGTGGCCTCCAGCGTCTCTTCTTCCGAGGACGCTTCACCTTCTTTCGAGATTTCCTTGTACAGCGACTCCGGTATCACGCAGACGATCACATCAACCGGGCGATTCTGCGCTAGGAATTTTATATGGTCGTAATAGAGCTCAATCGCCTTCTCGATCCGATGCGCACGATCGTTAATAGCGATGATCTCATCGACCTCCGACTTTTTGAGAGTTCTCGCCAGATCCTGCCCAAAGACGAGGCGAGCACCGAACCGATCGTCAGTGGAGAATCCCGGGAACCCTATTCTCAGATTCGGTTGCCTTGCGTCTGATGGAGCCGCAATTTCAGCCGAACATCGCTCAACCCAGCGACTGAAGGCCTCCATACAGAGAGCCGTACCGACGCCGCCCAAAATCACATCGGTTCGGCGGGTTGGCATCGTCTGATCGAAAACGCCGTACGAACTAATTCCCCGCCTAGGACATATATGTTCGCCGCGAGCGAACTCGAGCCTCGGTTCGGATATGTGCTCCAGTTTCATATCGAATCAAACAACTCCCGAATTGAGCCAGGCTCCTCGTCATCTGCGCTGACGTTGCGAAGCGGCAGCCAAGCCTCATCATCAAGATTCGGATGGTTCTCAAGGACAACCGTTTCCGCGAAGGTAATCGATGGCGCCGCAGCAGCAACCGAGAACAAATCTTCACTATCGAGAGCACCAAGCCATGACGTCAGGAATCGAAAATGATCGAAGACCGTTCGATTCATCTCCCTTCTCTTTAGCCAAGCGAGCGCGGCATCGGCGAACTTTGATCGACGATAATCGTCGCCGTAGCTGAAATACCAATTCGGGACGATGGCTGCGTACCAGGCATCCGCGTTCACCAAGAAATCCACCGAAAAGGCGAAGTGCTTACAGATAAACGTCTTGGTTGGATCATTTTTGTTCAGCTTCCGCTCGTACACACGCCTATGCGAGGTGCGCTCTCCAAACCACTCCTCCTCTCTTACGAGGTCACCATCGACCCGAGGCAGGAACACAAAGAGTCCCTCATCGTGCATCCACTGCACACGGTGTTTATATAGCTTCTGCTGTAGTGAGAAGCGCAGGAGGGACTTGAACACGCGCTCCCGATCCTCATCCGCGCGGAAGAATTCTCTTGGTTTCAGAGGCGTGACGGTACCAAGGTCAACGATCTTCGCAAACGGGCCCTTAGTGTCCTCCAAGCAATGGAAAGCAATAATCTGATTCGCATTTACCTCGTAATCCGACGGTGCGCGCAAACCCATTGCACTGAGCGCCTCCCGCACGCGCTTTCTCTGACTGCGCGTGCGCCTGTCCCCTGCATCGGCTACGTCGGTTCGGATGTCTCCCACGTACAAAGTAGCCGGAAAGTAGACGCCTATAAGATTCAGAGTTGCCCGCTCTAGCGGGCTAGCTGGAGGATCAAAGTCTTCTGGCGACAATCCTCGCGCAACACCACCCCGCCGATACGCCCTAACAACTTCCAGCGCAGCGAGAACTCGCCCCGGCTCCGCGTTTGCAGCCACCGCACAGACATCTCGGAAATCCAGAATGTCTTCGCTCTCTCTGAACGTAATCCGTCCTTGCGTCGCGCTATCGATGGAACTCTGCGAATAACTGGCCTGCTTTCGAGTAAGCACATAGACAATGAGCCGGTCGCAGCGATCGTCCAGGCGATGTTTCAGCATCATCTCAAGCGTCTCTTTCACCTTCCCAAGCGATGCGGTGGCAGTCACTTGTATAGCCACCCTGCTTTGGTCATCCAGGAGGTCTATACCAGGGAAGTTCACCTTTTCCGCAGCATTGAGATTCCGCAGGCCACGCAGAGACAGCAACTCTCGGAATACGCCGAGAATGAGGTTCTCGGACACCTTGTGGATGTCATAGAGCTGCATGGCAGAGGACGCTTCCACCTCTGCAGATAGCGCAGCCATGGTCTCTCTGAATTCATTTAGAAGATCGAGATGCTTCACTGCGCACTCCGGCTAGCGCCTTTGTTCACTCCGCCTCCGAAGCAACGACTCGGCGGATCAGCCTGGCCTGAACCTCCTGCACAAGTAATCCACAGGGCTATCGACATATCCGGAGCGCTCTGCTTCACGCTGCTAGCTTTCGTACCATCAAGTACTTCTTCGCCCGCGTCGCAGCTACATGAAGCAAGCATCGCTCGCTCGTAAGTACATCCACAAATGCACCGGCATCCGCTTCCTCCGCGTAAATCTTGGCCCATTGCTCAGGCCCTTTGTAACCCGCGATGATCACTGCGTCGAACTCTAGGCCCTTAACTCGATGCATCGTAGCCACGCGAACACCTGGTGTACCTTGATCGTCTGAGACGTCGCGTTCGAGTCTAAGGACCTTCCTCCCGATGCTCTCGAGCCACTCGGCGTACTCGATCGCTTCCTCGTTGGTCCGCACAACAATGCATGTGCTCTTCTCTTCGATGCCATCTTCCTTGAGGCTGTCGAGCGTCTCAGCAATCGCCTTCCGCTCGGCTTCCCGCGATTCGACGGCGCTATCGTCTGGCTTCGGGCCATGCGTGAGCGACTTGTAACCAACTAGCGTATCCGGCTGGCCGTCCAAGTCATCGATCGTGCAATTAGCGAGCTGTGCCGCTGCCCACTTCCGGATCTCATCAGTAGTTCGGTAGTTGATGCGAAGCCTGCGGCCTCTGCCACGAATGTCGATGCCAACCCTGGAGAGAGAAGCGCGATGGCGATAGATCCGTTGATGAGCGTCACCCACGAGGAACATATCGTTCTTGCCTGGAGGTACTGCAGCTCGCAGCAGCTCGAGCGCCGCCGGACTCAGGTCCTGCGTCTCGTCAATGACGACTGAGTGAATTCCAAGAGTCACGCCCTCTTTCTTGATCAGCGCCAATGCATCTCGGTACGCCTCCTCCGGCTCTCGGAAATTTGCTGCTCGAAGCTGAGATCGATACTCAGCAAACACCGGCCAGATTTTTTGGCGCTCGAGACGGCTCAGCTGCTTTCCGCGCCCGATGCGGCTGGCTCTCATGTAGTCGTCCGCAGATTCACAACCCCGCGGAAGCACCACACGCTCGAACTCGGCTCGATAGAACGAATCGTGGTAATCGACGTTATCCGGCTTCCGTGTGAGCGCACGATTCCAAAATTCGCGGCGACGTCGCTCGTCGAACAACAGTTCTGGTCGATAGCCAAACCGCCTCAGTATTCCCTTCGCCCATTGATCCACGTTCAACACTTCGATTTTTTCGCGCTCGGCGGGCGAAGCAATCATTGCGATATGTACGCGAATGTCGTCGGCCAGGGTGCGAGTGAACGTGGTGAAGAGGACTGGTTTTCCTTGACTATTGGCGTACGCATTTCGGGCGAGCCACACCGCACGATGCATGGCCACAACCGTCTTACCTGTACCCGCGCCACCCAAGACCCGAACCGGACCGTTCCAATCGCGCTCCACTAGCTTGCGTTGCGTGGGATGCAAGAACACACGCCACATTTCCAACGGCGCAGCGAGCAGAGCCTCAAGATCGATGTCGTCGGTGATGACCACGAAGTGACGCTTGGTCGCATCGACATCGAGAGCCGTCGCGAAGTCGGTCGTATCGACCTGCGCGGGCAGTTCTCGCTCGCGCACGAGGTCTTCATACGTTTCCCCCGCGGCGTACATGAACAGCGCCTCGTAGGCATCGTCCGGAATCTGGTTCTGAAGGGCATCGAGCGCTTCTTCGCTAGCGATTTCTCGAACCTTCACGATGGCTTCTTCTGGAACACCAAGCCGCACCAATTCACGATCCTTAAGCTTCGCGAACAACCCTGCTGGCTTCGAAGCAACTTGCTTCTCTGGTGCTGGTTCTTGATGGCTCGCCTCGAAAACCTGGATGTTCCCGCCCTCAGGATTGATCGCTACTTTGTGCCGTCGCGCCCAGTCGTACGCATCATCGTGCTTCGCCACCCAGAGCAGGCAGTACACATTGCCGTGCTCTGGCTTTAGAACAATCCCGCGATAGTTCTGATCAATGCGCACTGATCGCATGTTCTTGTCCACGGCATCGTTGATCTTTTCGTAGTTGATGCCCGGAGACGTCGGGTTGTCGCGGAATAGAGCGATGAATTTGAGAACCGCCGTCTGTCGATCTCGCGGTATGCCGGCGAAGCAGCGAAGAAAATCGTCAGATAGAGCAATCTTGATTGATGACTGCATTTACTCAGCTCTCCTACTTGAGCAGCTTGACGATGGCATCTGCAAGCCCGTCCATGTCGTGTGTGAAAACTTTCCAACCCGCCTCACGAAACTGAGCTTCAAATTCCGAGGTCAAGAGGACTGCGACCTTCGAGGCTGACCACGCCAGTTCCGCGTCGGCAACTATGCAGCCGTCCCCATTCTCCAGCTCGTAACCCACAGTGGGCGCTGTCACACCCTCTGCAAACAGGGCTGCAAGCAATCCCTGCACACTCGCGGCTGCGACAGATGCAGCCGCCGCCCACTCCTCTGACATCCCGCTCTGCTTGTAAGCCGGAGCATCCTTGAGCGCGCTGAGATCGCATCCCACGTCGGCGCACATCCAAGCGTTCGCCGCTGGAAGTAGAAGGTTCACAGCGTGCCACCATTGCTGCCAGAGCCGGCGCGCATCGCCCTCCGACTCGTGTACTACGTCTGCCCAGCGCAAAACGATACACGGCTGCGTCGAACGCTCCGCTAAGGCGACGGGTAGCTGAGAAAGGTCAGCGCGCTTCGCCTGAATTCCGAGCTGTATCTGATCTCTCGGCGAGGTCCAGCAGCGTCCGACATCGGCTTGATCGGGCCACGCAAACACCTGCGATAGCCACAAACCTTCGTGACCCGCTGACCTATTCAGCGACTCAAAAGCCGGCGGGTCGATCCTGTCTGCTCCAACGCGCAGCGCGAGTGCAACTGCCACTCGAGCCGCTGTCTCATCGTTCATGCCAGCGATGCGGGCACGCAGTTGCTCGAATGCTGTGAAGCTATGGAAGCTCTTACGATCGGCGATCTCCAAGCGGTCATACAGCGCCGCCGCCTGGTCGTGAGTCTGTCGGAAGGCAGAGGCCCACAGCGTTTCAGGGGCTGACGCCGAGGGCTGCAGCACATGTGAAATGTCGTCCGATGTGAGGGTCCAAACGGTGAACTTCCCGCTTCGAGCGACTGCCATTCGCTTGGCGATGTCATCACCAATGCGATCCTTGTGGAATTGCCACCCATCCAAGAAGACTGCGATGGGCACGCACCCTGCGGCGGTTTCGGGCCACAGAACGAAGTCAGGCTTGCAATGGATCACTACACCCTGGTCTGGTCCGAGGGATACCTGTGGCTCGATGGTCCACGTCAGCTCACCGGCCTTGAGGAAGTATCCGGGTTTGCCACGAACCACTTCTTCCTTAACCTCGAACCGACCGATGGTATCGCCAACACGCCGGCGCAACGCTTCGATGAATCTGCGCTCAAGCTCGCTGTCGAAGAGAGCGTTCTGTTGCACAACTTCGCCGATCGTCTGCACCGGGCGCAGTGATCCCTCGTGCCGAATAATCTCTGTGAGGATCTTGACGGCCGTTCGTCTTGAGACGTGCTTTCGGTCGTAGCTGTTGTGGTACGTGTACACGCATCGATAACAACCATCCTTGTGCTCATCGGTGTTGCACGGACATTCGTTCATTGCCTTCAGCGCAAGCTTGAAGACTTCGAACATAGGAGTCGCATCGCGCATTAACTCCTTCAGATACCCCGTACCACCCGGCACGCTGTCGTAGATCACGAGGTACTGGCGCGGAGTCTCCTGCCCTTGCGCAATTCGGATATCGCGCGCAATGCGCAAGTGATCCACGCTCCCCTGGAACTTGAGCTCTAAGCCCATCTGCAACGCGGCGATGAACGAATGGACGCCCGACTCTGAGTCTGCGATCGAGGATTCAGGCAAATAGGCCCGAATGCCTTCGCTGTCGAATTCGCGATACAAGAAGATGCACTCGTCCGTCTCTGTCTCGTTCTGCCGGCGCTTCGAACAGTAAAGTGCGTGATTCTTCCAGCCTTCGTCCTCGCGACGGCGTCGCTGCACCGTGCCGCATTCCGGGCATATCGCGAATCCCGGCTTTCGAGAGTCGTCTCCCGCGATTTGGATCGGCTGTCCTTCGCCCGTCTGCTCACCGAAATTGATCTCCCTAAAGGAGATTCGGCTGGCGAACTCGAAGGCAAATGGCAGTTGAGTGTTCTCGATGGCCCACGCTTGCCGGATCGCCTCTGGTGGCACGTCCACCAGCGCTTGCCGCACGAAGAAGCGACGCTCGCGATCATCGGAATCATCACCAATGCGGCTGCGGCTCTCGAACGTCCGAGCATAGACCTTGCTCAGCCGCATCATCTTCTGCACACGCCCGGAATCTGACCAGAGCGTGTCACCGCAGCGCGGGCATGCCGAGTGCTCGGACGGACCCGTCTCTTCGTTGTTCGCGTACGAGCAGCTGCGACAGAATCTCCAAGGAGCCGGATGATCGTGAGTGACATCCACCTGGTCGATCGTGACCCGGCGCCCTTCAGCGTAGAACACACTGTTTGGCGCAAGCTCGGTGATCGCGCTTGCGCCCGGGCGCTCGTACTCGAATGTGAGCACGCGGCTTTCGTCGCTTGCTTTCCTGTCATCCCGGACGATCACGGAGTGCAGCAGCACTCCCTGCTCTGGGAACGCATAGTTCGGGATCAATCCTTCATCTGTGAGGAACTGATATGTGTCGCGACTACTGATCGACGCCATCAGTCGGGTCAATGCGGCTCGTTCGAGCTTCAATTCTTCCAACTCTTCGAGATCGCTCTCTCCTTTGGCAGGTAGAGCGTCGATTCGAGCCAATTCTCGTTCGACGCGTTCACGCCGCTTCCTTAGATCATCGATGTCGCGAACGACCTTGCTAAGTCCGTTCACTACCTTCCAACGTAGCGCTGCTTCCGTGCTCTCCGCACCAGTCAAAAACCGTTCGAGGTGTTCGATCGTCTCCTGACGAAGTCCGCCGTCGTTTCGCTTGAAGAGCTCGACAAACTCGCTCAGCAACGTCGCCTGATGCTCTGCAATGAACGCGAACCATGTATACGGAAACTTACTCTGCGTTGCATTCCGTACCGCGCTCAACACGTCTGAGAGCTTATGCGGGATTCGCGCCTGCTCACCCACCTTCCGCACCCAGCAATCAATCGTGAATGCGGTGAGTTGCCGCTCCAGAACGGCGGAGGCGTTGAGGAACACGCCGGGCGCGTCCACCTCACCGGCCAGCATCTCGCGCGGCTGCGCCCAGAAATAAAGATCATGAGGACGGCCCGTGGCCAGCATCGGAAGAAATGCGTTCCCCGTCTTTCTTCCTGCTCGGCCGATGCGCTGCACGTAATTCGCTTGCGCGGGCGGCACGGAACACAGCATCACGGCGGACAGGTCACCGATGTCAATACCCATTTCGAGCGTCGGCGTCGCTGAGAGCACATTGGTCTTCGGGGGGTCTTGCTTGAAATCGCTCTCGACACGCTCTCTTGTTGCGCGATCCAAAAGCCCGGTATGTTCTTGCGCAAGGATTCGGTGGACATCAGCAGACAAGTAGAGCTGGCGATAGAACTGCGGATCACCGGACTCATGAGGCGCATAGGTCCCCTGGCACCCGATCTGCCGGCACGCTGTATTCGTCAGATCGAGATTCGGCTCCGCGACGACGGTGTTACGACAGTGTCCGCAACGCCACTGTTTACCAGAGGGCACCAACATGCAGGCGGACGGCTCGATACCCCAGATGCGCGTTCCCGTACGTTCGGCATCCATCGAGCTCGTAATCCCGACTTCTGAGCTCGCCAACGATTCCAAGACAACTCGATACACGTCCGCAACGATCGTGTCGTCGATCAGCGCTTCTCGTCTAAGACCCTCCAACGACTTGAACAACCAATCCTTGTAGAAGACGGCGTCGTCGCCCATCACCGTATCGCATTTCTGGAAGGGCAAGAGCGCGAGATAGCGAGGACGTCGCGGCGTCTTCAAGAGAGCGAACTCGGCGGCGTTCGCCTTGTACGCATAGATGTTGCAGCCCCGATACGAGTAGTTGCGGAGGCCTTCGTCCCATACCGCGCCAATGCGCAGCAAGCGCCACAAGAGGCCTACTACAAACGTACGCACCTCATCGTGAGTCACCGTGCGTAGCGCCTCGATCTTGTCTCGGAGATGAACAACGCTGCGATCGACTGCGGCTCCGAGTGCATCGGCGTCAAACGAAACTGCCGCGGTGAGCGTCCGGGGCAACGTTCGCCCGACGTGTGCGTCTTGGCCGAACTCTCCGAGCATCGCCCATACGAGACCTCGCCGAGTGAGTTGCTTGATGTACTCCGTTGGGGACGTGCCTTCCTCCACCATTGCCTGGTAGTCACGCAGCCAGGTCAGCGAAGGAGATATGAAGGTTCTTACGTATAAGGAATCACCAAACTTCCCTAACCACCGCTCCTCGAAAGCATCGGGAAGCTGCGCAAGAGTGAGCGGGCTCTCCTGCTTGGCTGCTGCATGGATAACTTGTGCCAGCGCCGGACGAAGATTGAGGCGCCAGTTGCGTGCTTCGAAGAAGCCCGCCCGATGCGCCGCGTCCTGCACGGAATCGGAAAACGCGATCAGCTTCTTATCAGCGTTGTACTTGGTGCCGAACAGCTGCCCAACTCCGACGCTTGCCAGGCTTGCCGCCTGCGAACCGACGATTGTCAGCGTTCGGTCACCCTCGCAGTAAGGGCAGTCGTGGTGGGATTTCGTGAACGGTGCACCGTTCTTACGACCATGTTTTAAGTTCCGTGCGATATCGACGAGCAGTAATCTGCCGCCGCCGCAGTGCGTGCACTCGCCTGTCTCGAGTGAGTTGACCACGCCACACTCCATACACGCGCGACGACGCTCGAACTTGCGCCCATTCACCGAAATCGCATCGTCAGCCGGAAAGATAAAACGTGTTGCGGTGTCTTCCGCGAAGAACGCGGCATAGAACTCGCGCAGATCTGTCTTAAGCTTCGCGCCATCCGTCGCGGTCTGGGTCGCGCCCCATCCCATTGCGTGACAATCCCTGCAATGAATCAATGGAAGCAGGACCCGCTTGTCTGTCGCATTGACGTCGTCCGAGTGAATCAGCACAGGCCTCTCGGAGAGAGTAGCGACCATTCGGCGCAACTCGCGCAACCATAACTCGATTCGAACACTGAGCAGTGCCTCTCGATGCGAGCGCGTGGTCTCCTTGCTTGCGTGCGCGATCAGAGCCAGCAGGCTGCCGAGCCACAAGCGTGGATAGTCTGAAGGCGCCGCGTCGGCATCCCGCAGTCTTTGACGCACGACCGCGACCACATCGTCCAGCGCCACGGCGCGGCCGCCCAGACGGTGTAAGTCACGCAGGAGATTTTGGAAGGCCACATGCTGCTTGAGCTGCTTGCCGAGCGTGATTCGAGACTCGATGCCATCCACGTCACGCGCATCGACGGTGAGGTCGAACCATAGTCGGTACTGGGCTGAGATGAAGTCATCCGCGGTCGTATGGGACAGGGGCGACAGCGCCGTGACATCTGCCGCACTCGGCATGCTGATGAACTCGACAGAATTATCGCGGAGATACTCCGCCACTGATTCCCGTTCCTCGCCAATCACGGATGACTCGTCGAATTCCTCTCCGAAGATCTCCTGTGCGAACGTGAGGAGACGCTCGTTGCCTTCGGAACCCAAGGTCGCCGAAGTCCCCACGCAAATCAGTGCTCCGGGCGACATTCGCAAGCGTGCCTTCAGACGTCGGATGAGACAGCCGAGATCAGTGCCCTGAGCACCATCGTAGGCATGCAACTCGTCCACCACGAGATAACGCAACGTGTCGGATTCGTTGTGTCGCCAAAGCTGAGCGTCGCGCGCGCGCAGCAGGAGGAAATCCAACATCTTGTAGTTGGTGAGCAAGATATCCGGCGGCTCCTCCCGAATCCGGTCACGATCTGTAATGACCGTATAGCGACCACCACTGACATGACGAACGGTTGTGCTCTTGTCGTCGGATTCGTCGCCAACGTATAAGCCGGCCGTGATACCCGACAAGGCTTTGCGGGTCACGATCTCCTTCGCGAGACGATTGGCCTGATCCGTCGCGAGCGCATTCATCGGATAAATCAAAATCGCCTTGATTCCACGGCGTCCAGCAGCGCGCATCTGACGACAGTGCTCGAGCACCGGAAAAAGGAAGCTCTCCGTCTTACCAGAGCCTGTTCCAGTTGCTACGAGGGTCGAGCGCGCCGATGCGCCGACCAATCTGCTGAACGCGCGTGCTTGATGCGCATGCGGGCGGAACGTTTCCGCCCATGAGAATGTTGGCGGCCCAGGCGGCGCAGCCTTGAATGGCAATCCGATCGTGAGATATGGGCCCTTGGCGAGGTTCACCGGCGCATCGAGGAAATCCGCCATGAGCGTTTCGAACCCACGCGTTGTCGCGGGAAACGTGGTCTTCAGAAAATCGGCAATCCCTTGCCGAGTCTGTTCCGCGACGATGAGTGGCTGCACGTCAGTGCTTCCCCGCTGCTTTGGCGCGTCGCTCGAACTCAGCCCACGCGACTCTGTAGTCCTGCTCGCGATCGGCCGTCGTGAATGGTGCGATGTACTCGATTACACGCTCAACGGGACCGCCTGGCATGGTGTCATCTATGATCGTGCGGCGGATGCGAGTGCCAGCAGGAGCGTCTCGGATGTCTTCGAAGCCGATACGTTTGCGTTCTGACTCACCGCCTGGGTACTCGATTAGAGAAGGCTTCTCATTTGGACCCTTCTTGCGTGGCAGCCCTACCCCGGTGAGTCCTTTGCTAGCAGTGAAGACTATGCGACCGCTGGTGTCATACCAAGTATCGACCTCGTACTGTCGAAGAACCGGAAACTGAGTTCGGTAAATCGTGGTCAGCTCGTCAATGGTCAATCCGAGAGAGCGAGCTGTAAGTACGTCTATCTCTATGAGCGCCTGGCGTCTGTCAAAATCCCTTCGCAACGCGCAGTTACGCTGCCAAGTGCGCGAGAGCCTAGAGAAGAACTCCTTCGAGAGTCGAGGGTCTTTGCTAACCCAGTCCTCAGTCAAAAATTCGGGCTGCCACATCCGCGTCCAAATGCTCGCGTAATTTGACGTCAAACAGTTCAACGCGAGCGTGCGAACTTCAATTGCTGGATTCCTTCCCAAGAGAGGAAGGGAGCGCGCTGAGCTGTCGCGGAAATCCTTCTTTCCCGATGCACGAACCAAAAAGTCATAAACTAAAGAAGACCAGCATCCGGCTACCGATACGCCAAGTTCTTGGTCCCTGAGGACGACCGTGAACACACCGTCGATATGCATGGGGCCGGACGCCAGCAAAATTGGCCTGAGAGATCTTTCGTCCGCCGGATGCGCACCTCGCCGCGTCGCAATTCGTGGATACGCGGACGCGAGCCGTGCCTCTTGTTCCGATTCTTCCATCCAGCCCACCTTCGGCGCCTTGCGCTCATACTCCGCCCGGTCGCACGCCCGCCTGTAATTCGTTCTTTGCAGGTAGTCATCTGGAATGACCTCCAGATCTACAACGTCATAGTCGCTGTTGTGACGACATAGCCGACGGGGCGTCTTATTCAAAGGATTGGCAATAAAGAAATGCGGACCGGACAGCACTACCTCGTCTGGTTGTGAAACAAAGCCGGTGTCGCGTCGGAGGATTCCATCTCTTTGAGCATTCGTCTCGTTCCAGTGCGTGGAGTTCGTATAAATCTGATCTCTAGTCAAATGGGCGATCTTTCTTGGCCATTGGCTAACCTTTTTCAGCACTTCCAATTGATGCACTGAATGAACTGCTGGAAGTCGCGCCGCTGAGCTGTCGATGTTCCCACCGTCATAGAGTTGCGCAAAGATCTCAAGGTGAGAATCATCAATTTTGATTATTCGATCTTGATGGCCCGTCGTATCCCAACTGCCTCCATCGCGCTTTAACCCCGGAACTTCACCGCCGCCGCGGTGGTCGTAGCACGCGTCTATCGTCTGCGGCGTAAAGAGGTTCCAAATACTTACGAACTGAACTGAGTTGGCCGGCGCGGACTGATATATGTGCAGGCCGAATCTCATGCGTCCATGGTCGTTTGTGCCCTCAAATAGCTGGAACTCATTGCGAAATTGGTAATGCTGGAGGAGGCGGGGCAGCAGAGCTTTGCGCAATGGTCCTCCGTCAGGATCGTCATAGACGCCTTCCGGATGCACTAGAGCGACAACACGTTGTCCAACCCGCCAACCGAGAGGTAGGAAGCATTTAAACAGATTTGCCTTCTGGCCCATCAGCACAGGAAAGTTCTGGGTTGAGTTTAGAAACTCCTGCGTACCCAGCTTCCCGACACACTCTCCGATGTACTCGTCTCGCGAGATCGGATGCGCAGAGAAGACACCCGCGCGAGCACTCGCCGCCTCTTGCGCACGGATGCTTCGAATATCGAAGCGCGCATCAAAATCTCCCAGAACCGATTGTTCGTTCCACTCAATCTTGATCCACGGAGGATTTCCGAGGACCAAGTCAAATCCGCCGCGCTCATCGAACACATCCGCAAACTCCAGCTCCCAATGGAAAAACCTGTGCCTGCTCGCAAGCTCGTTCGCAAGCTTCAGGCGCGGATTGGTTTCAAGAAGCAGATCCAGATTGACGTGCCCGTATCGGTCCCGCTCGACGGCAAAATCAATGTTGAGCTGTGGTCTGGTTTCCGGAAAAAAATCATCCGCCGGCACAGTGGCTATCGACGCGTTCCCATGAATTAACAGCTCAAGATCGAACCACCACTCCTCGCGCGCGGGTAGCACATCAGAGGACGTCACAGGCCAAAGCCAAAGCGCGCACCAATAGTCCATCGCAAGCTTGAGCCGTCGGTACGGCGATGCGTTCTTTACTTTTTCGGAGAGCATCTCCCGCTGCCAAATCGCGTCCTTCTCCTTCGTGGTCGTCGGAGAATGATTCGGTGCTACATCCGGCCATACATGCAACTCGTCCATCGTGAGCTTTCGGACTCTCGCCAGCTCTGAAACGTGCTGCTTCCATAACGCTTCAACCTGCTCTGACAGTCTCTTCGCTCGCTGCACCTCTTCCTTCGATAGCGGCTCATTGAACTTTGCGCGCCACTTTTTCATCCGCTCCATGTGAGCGGGCTCCAGGGACTTCACGACCTTATCGTCACATCCCGCCATGCCGCGGTCAGGCAGCAGGAAATGCCACACGCGATTCGCGGGTAGCGAGTCTTTCATCAGCACGCGTTCAGGCACGGCCGCGCGCCAGTCGCGCTCCGGCTGATCCTTCTCACCTTTTCCAGGTGAGAGCTGAGCGGTCGAGAACACTTCTCGGCGACATCCGATTAGAGAATTGCCGCAGTAGAGCTGCATCCCGAACCAGGGGACGTGGGCGCCTTTGAAGATTGCGTTGAGCCACAGCGAGACCTCCGCGAGCTGCACGGCCGTCGGATTCAAGTCCACGCCGAACACGCTGGTGTCGGCGATGTACATCTTCACGCGTTGCTTTTCGTCTGCGTACTTATCGTGGTCGATGGTCTTTCCCAGCTCGCGCTGCTTGCGTTGCAGGTACTCCTCAGCGAGCTGATTGATCGCTTCGTTCAAGAACGCCGCAGATCCCATTGCCGGCTCGCACACTGTGAGCTTCAGGATGTCATCTGCACTCTTGATGTCTTTGAGCAGCTCCTTGAGGGCGTACTTGACCAGACACTTCGTCAAGACTTCTGGCGTGTAGTAGGACGCGCTCTTTTCGCGTTCACGCCCTGCAAGGCGATAGATGAACTTGCCTTTCGGATGCTTGCGAGGTTCGCCATCGAACAGCTTCTCAGCATTTGTGTATTCGTGGATCTGGCTTGCGGGCACAAACCACGCAGGCTCGAGACCATCATCGGCAGAGCTTTTGCGCTTCGCCCCTTGCTTCGCAGGCGCTTCTCGCTCGTCGCCTTCGGCTTCCTCGTCAGCGGTCTCATCGTCGGCATCGTCCTCATCCGATGCGGCCGCCGCCTTCTTCTGTTTGGCAGGCTTTACTTCGTAGAGATCTTCTTCAGCGAAGAATCCTCGGAATGACAGCAGTGCTTCATACACAGCACCTAACTGGTTGATGCCAAGCTGTGCGTATGAAATGCGCCCTGCACGGCCTCTGCGCCCGGAGCCTTCCGCCAAGGACATGCGGCGGATGACTTTCTGCATCACTTTGTTGCGGAGCTTGACCGAATTCAGGATCTTGAGCGGCTCCGGATCGAACAAGTGACCCTGGAGCGGCGCAAGCTTGAATCCATTCCTCAGTGATTCCGGAAGAGTCAGCTGCTTTTCGCCTGACTCCTTTGCGCTTGGGAATCCCTCCCAAATGAGTCGGAAAAGCGTCTTGAGGGAATCGTGAATGTAAGTGCCGTTCTGCGCTTCAGCTGTCGTGAGCGGCATGGTCTCGAGATCGCGCAGGTGCTCGAGGCTATATCCCTTTAGGTACGGCTCCGCATCGACGGGTGCGTAGCCCAGCTCCGGCCGTGCCTCCAAGTAGAGCACGAAGAGCACGCGATACATGAAGATCAGGCACTCGTTCGACAGCTCTCGAGCGAGATCAATGTCTGTCCGATCGAAGACCTTATCCTTGGTCACCTCGCGCTTGTAACGAATCGCCTCGTTCGCAAGGTCTTCAATCGCTTCACGCAGCGCGCTCTTGAGCTCACCGGAGACAGCATGGGCATGCTTGTGAGAGTTGCTCTCGAGCGTATCAACAAGAGCAATGCCCTCCGTCGGGATAATGGACTCACGCGAAGCCAGCGCAGCAAAGGCGCGAAAAACCTCTTCACTGCGCAGGCTGAAGATTTCCGCCAGATCAAACTTGAGGAGAGCTTTGCGCCCCCATTTCGCTCGCTCGATGACGAGAAGCTCGTCATGGCCTAGGAGTAATAACCAGCGAGGCGGGCGCGCATCCGCGAAGACAATCTTCGTGGCGGCTGTTTCCCAATCCTTGTCCAGGAGCCGCAGCTCTCCATTGTCGTCGTCGGTACGCACCGCCAAAGGATGTGAGCCCAGTGCAGTCCACTCTGATTCGCTCGCGTCCCTCGCTAGAGGAGCGAGAGCGACGACCAGCAACGGTTGAGCGTCAGCGCCGCGATAACATGCGGCGACTTGAACCGCCCCGTCCTCAAGTTCCATTGCTTGTGGGTGCAATTCATAGCCGAGCGCACTCAGCAGCGGCTCCGCAATGTCCATGAGCGCCGCAATGCGTTCCGAAAGCGATTTAGCCCTAACCACCCTTTCTCGAAGGCGAAGGTAGTCGCCTGCCATGGCACGAAGCTTCGCGGGGGGCGAACCACTTTCCTCCTTCCAGCGTGCGAACAGCGCTTTCAGGTCCTGCTCAAGCACTTCATCCAGATAGTGCTGGCTGTAGAAGTCATTCGAGTTTTCGATGCCGGTTAGAAGAAGGGCCATGGTCGCGCTCAGGCAATCAAAACGGCTGCAACAGTGAGATGAGCGCGCGACTCGATCTCGAGGGTGTCGGTCACCCAGCGCCGATATTCAGTGAACAAAGTGTCCAGCTCGTGAGATCGCTGCTGCTTCTTGCTTCGTTGAATCGCCGCAATGCCATCCTCCGCGTGAGAGAACTCCAACTCGAGCTGGTCCTTATGCTGAGCACGCAGCTGCTCCAACCGATCCAGTTCCTGCTTGGCCCGATGCTGCATCTGCTGACTAAATGCGCGCTGGGCGGAAGTCATCTTTTCGGCCGCGAAATCGAGCGCCGGTGCCAGAAGTCCGCGCAACTCGTCCGTTGCGACCGGTTTACCTGCGTTGGGTATCTCTTCCCGCCCGAGTCCGGTGAGATTCATCAGCTCTTCGAGTGAAACGGAGCCTCTGATCTGACCCTGCTTGGTGACCCGGACAGCAAACCAGTCGTTGAGCACGGGCTGCCCGCGCCGGTTTGGAATCAACGCAGAGATGAGCACACATGCCTCATCCGATCCCAAACCTCGGCGGACGCGAACAACCGGTGCGCGCTGGCGTCCGATCGTTGAGATCAATCTGTAGTCGAGCCACTGCACGATCGGATGCAATGACCATAAATATTGGAGATCTGGCCAGCGATTCGTGTCGCGGGATCTAGCAATCGCATCTTTCACACCATTGGGATCCGCGCACAGATCGAACGTACGATCGACCGTCCACATTTCGTCGTCTAACTCACGCTCAAGAAATCGATCCAGATCTTCGTCTGGTCGTATCTGAATCGTGGAGTGCACCACGTTCGCACGTGGCGCCGTTGGAAACGCGTGACTCTGATTGAGCCATTCGAACGCTTGGCGCACGTAGTCGTAGTCGTCTTTGAAAAGGGAAAGCGGTTGCCGCGTCGATGCGGGCGCGGATGGGGCTGTCGCTTCTGGCGCCATCAGCTCATCCAACCAGTCCAAACCCTCCTGCTTGGGTTGCAGCGCAGATTCGAACTCGGTGGGCAGTTCGTTCGATTCGATTGCTCGCGCTACTCGTTTGACTTCCTCCTCTTCGTCGTAGAGGCCCATGAGCGATAACGGATCTCCAATGTTCTTAGCCGCTTCCTCCTCTTTCTCGGTAAGGATTTCTAGATATCGGAGATCGCCGCGGATTTTCTCGTGGGCAGTGTTCACGCTCAAATACGCGATGAGTGGAGTTTGCGTTTGCCCGTAACGATCGACGCGACCATTGCGTTGCTGGAAGACCATCAGCGACCATGGAATATCGAAGTGCACCAGTCGATGGGATTGGAAGTGAAGGTTGAGTCCCTCAGACGCGACGTCAGAGGCAATCAGCAGACGCAGAGGAGACGTTGACCGGCCGAATGATTCGACGATGCTCGCAAGCTCCGAATCAGGGAGTTGGCCGTGAAGAATGGCAACAGCCTTCTTCGCATCCAATCCCAATCGCCGTGGCAACTCGGCGTATAGGAACTTCAGCGTCTCGATACGTTCGGTGAAAATCACCACGCGATCGTTGGCTTTCGCTGGATCCCACTTCCATTCCGCGTCCGTCTTCAAACGATGAACGAGTTCACCCAGCTTGCTGAATTCCTCTGGGCCGATCGCCTCGACGGATGACTTGAGATCCTCAAGCGCGTGCAGATCCGGATGAGCAGCATCCTGTGCACGCAAGCGGGAGATCCGTTCCCGAATCGTCTGAGCGCATGCAGCTGGAGACGAGAACAGCGCCTTTTCGAGCGTCGTGCGGAAGAGCATGTCGGCGCCTGCGCTTTTGTTCTCGTCGATGGATAGGCGGAGGTCCGCCAATCGAGCGAACGCTTGCTCCTCCGCTCTACTTGGCGTCGAACGGAAGCGGAAGACGCGGCGCTCGGGAAACTCCTGGCGAATCTCATCACGCACATCTCGCTTGAATCGACGCAAGAACAGGTGCTCGACGTCCGGCTTGGTGTAGTCGGTCTTGCGCGGCAGGACTGTGGGATCGAGCATCCGCATCAAGCTCGCGAAACTCTCGCGATCACCGCTGTGCGGAGTGGCCGTCAACATGATCAAGGCATCGGAACGCTGTGCGAGGAGCGTCGCGAGCCGGTTGTTCAACGTTCTATTCCCTTTGAACGAGACGTTGTGCGCCTCATCGATGATGATGATGTCCCAGTGCGCCTGCTCAAGGTAATGCCGATACTCCAGATCCCGCTTCAGCGTATCGACCGAGATGATGGTCTTATCGTAGTAGTGAAATGGATTGTGACTCGCGGGAATCAGGCGCCGTATGCGCTGAATGCCTGCCGAATCGAGACGCATGAGTGGGATCGAAAAGCGTGTCCAGAACTCCTTCTGAAACTGCTGCATCATGCTCTTCGTCGTCACGACCAGAATTCGCCGTCCTCGGCCACGCCGCATCAGCTCGGACACAAGAATGCCTGCTTCGAGCGTCTTACCGAGACCAACGGCATCGGCGATCAGAAATCTAGGGCGTAGTTGCTGAAGAACGCGAGCTGTCGGCTGCAGCTGAAATGGAAGTGGATCCGCTGCTCCGCGATGCCCAATCGAAATTTCCGGACCCGTGGGAATCGTTTGGCGCAGCCGGGCTTCCAGGTAAAGGAGACTCGAAATGAACCGGGGCGAAGCGTCTAGCACCAGCTCCGTGTTCCGGGGATCGAGAACCTTGACCTCGTCGATCTCGGTCAAGAAGACCGCTTCGCGGTTCCGGACGGTTTCTGAGATGCCGATGCACGCGAGCTGCCGCCCGCCGACGTCACACGGATCGGCGGTGCGAACGAGCCATTCCTCATCACGGATCTGGACCCGTGCGCCCGGCGCGATCTCCATCATCCCATCCCTCCGGCGATTCCCGTCTTGTCTGTGAGAGCGTCAAACTCATATGCCTGCCGGATACGGCCTATGATTTCTGCCGCACTGATGTTGATCTGAATCGCCTTTGGATCGTAGCTCGCGTCCGAAGCAATCCCGTCGAGAAACCTGAGAAGGTCTTCTCCAATCCCCGGCGCGACACGAACACGCGAATCAGCAGCTAGCAACTGAGAAAGCCGGAATACGTCGTTGCCGTGCTTTCGAATGTCCTTGGTATCGACGTTCTGCCCATCTGCTTTGCGCGCACTCAGATCCAGCCACGCTCTTGCCTTGAGGGGAATGAGTTGTTCCGCGCCGATCCAAGGCAGGCCGTCTACAGTGCGACGTCCTTCAACAATGAATGCGTAGTACGCGTCATCAAGCAGGATTGCGGAGAGACTCGAGATCGTTTCATCGAACGGAATGGGAGTGAGGTGACTTCCCTCCGCAAGCTTCAGCCCGTCGGGGGAGCGGCAAAACAACTCAATCATGGCTGGGAAGGCCACATCAGTGGGTTTCTTAAATCGATAGAGAATCGGCTTGCCCGCATCACTGGCCTGTCGAATCTCGTAGCCGCCGCGTTCGATGAATGCCCAGAAGGCAGCCCCGAACTCGGGGCTCAACACCTCGATGTGAAGCACGACGTCCAGGTCTTTCGTGGCTCGAAAATCGAGGCCAACTTCTTCCATCGCCAGCGTTGCAGCTGTGCCGCCGATCAGCACGTACTGATCTGCGACTGCCGCAAAATGGTCGCGAAACAAGCCGAGACCTTTCACCATGGGAATTGCCCCTTGAGATCGTCTAGAGCCTGCTGAACTCGCTCGTCCTGCTCACCTTGCAAACTCAACGTCAAAGACAACGGATCGACGGTCGTTCGCTCCTTCTGCAGATTTGGTGCGTAGGTCCAGACTTGCCACAGCGATCCGCCGGGATGTGACTCAGGGAGAGATTCGACACCTGCTTGTTGCGCCACCTTCCACTGAGCAGTGCTCACGGCAAAGATAGAACGCGGCGGTTCTGTGAGCATTGAATAGGCAGCTAGAGCACTCAATCCAGCGAGCGGTGCTTGGGGCAAATAGACGCGCGCACTTTGGCTCACGACTACATTTCGCTTCACGGGACTGCGAAGGAATGGCCTCGCGTGTTCCCACGCTTCGGCTGGGCTGTGGATTGTATGAAGGAAGCGCGCTCTTCCCTCTTGTCGCGCTGTAACCAGACCGGCAGCCGTCAGTTCGCGGACTGCTCGCGAAATCGTCATGGCGGTGTATCCCAAATCCGCGACGGTATCGGCCGGCCGCCATTCACCTTGCCAATCCCTTCGCAGGAGAGTGGCGATGAACATGGCTTGGGTTGCCGGGGTAAAGGCAGTGACTTCGACAGTGGGTTGTCGAAAGTACTCGCGGAAATCGATACCCAAATCCGGGAGGTAGAGCTGATTGCCAGGAACGATGAAAGGGATTTTTTGCTCAACGAGCCTCTTTCGCTCGTACGACGCAAGCGTGCGTGCGGCAAACACGACCGGCCGGCCAACAATGCCACTGAGCTTGTCGAGCTGTGCTCGTAGAGCACTCAACTTAGGCGCAGGCCCATCGCGCGCACTGACTAACACTAGCTCGCGCCCGTACAACGCAAAGTCGTAGAGGTCGAAAGCGTCCTGCAGGAAGTAGGGCAGCCGTCGAGCATCGTTCCAAGGCTGAATGCGCAGTTCCACCCCCAATGTGTCGTGGACGTATGCGCGCATGTCGTCCACTAGCTGCGATCGGTGTGTGGAGGACCCTAACATAGGAATCGCACGATAACTGACAGCCAGTTAGCGTGCAATAACAGCGTTAGTAAAATTACGAGCCCCGTTCGTTGTTCCTGTGTTGTTCCCAGGCCTATTGACCGCCCATAATCCATGCTATGAGGCTGCGGAACAACCACTGAACAACGGGGGAGATCAATGGATAGGCGCTACACAGCAACGCTGAGCCGTTCGCAGGGAAGGAATGCGTGGTCGGTAATATTCCGACACCCAGCGCGGATCGACACCAACACAGGGCGCCCGGGGCTCCGCGTGCGGCAGGGACTTGGTACCTCCAATGAGGACGAGGCAAACAACCTCAAAGAACAACTCAATCAACTATTGGGAAATGAATCGTATTGGAATGCCAGCGCCAGAGGCGAAGCCGCTCAACGATTTCATCACCGCGTAGTCGAAATATTCTTCCACGGGATGGAATCTGACCAAGACGATTTCGGCGCGCTGCGCGATGCAGCCCTTCCGCTTCCCTCCTCAGCGGATTCCGAATATCGGCGCGCCCTTCTTCTAGGCACCACAGGCGCAGGCAAGACAACTCTATTGCGACAGCTGATTGGCACCGATCCGGAAATCGAGAGATTTCCCTCCACTTCCACCGCCAAGACGACCGTCCATGAAACGGAAGTCATCCTCGCCCCCGGCGCGTTCAAGGTCGTCGTTACATTCTTTCCGATGGATGAAGTGCGGGAGCACCTCAACGAATGCATCTCAGAAGCCATTCTTGCGGCGTATCAACAGGAAACGAAAGCCGAGGTGACAAGAAAGTTGCTGATGCACGTCAATCAACGGTTTCGCTTCAACTATGTCCTCGGAAATGGCCCAGCATCGAATTCCGACGATGACGATGACGATGATGATGATGATGACAACTACGAGGAGGCCGCGGTCACCGACAACGACGACGACGTCGCCATCGACCTAGCCGAGACAAATGCCTTAGTGGAAGAGAGTGTCGAGGCTGCGTACTCGATCGCTCAGCGGCATGGAGCTGAGCTTAAGGCAGAACTGGGGACTATCGACGAGAAGGACCAGCGTGTAGTTGACGAACTGTTCGAAGAGGAACTTGACCGCCGCCTTCGCGAAGACGAGGACTTCCATCGCATTAGCGATGCCCTCATGGATGAAATCGAGGGGCGTTTCGCGATGCTCGAGGACAAGGGCGTCGTCAGACGCAACAAACAAAGATGGCCACAGTTCTGGTCTTGGGAATGCGAGAACAGGTCGGATTTCATCAAGACAATCACGCGCTTCTCTAGCAACCAAGCGTCTCGCTTCGGCCGATTGCTGACTCCGCTCGTCAACGGCGTCCGAGTAGCGGGCCCGTTTTGTCCTGAATGGCTTGAAGAAGATCAACCCAAACTGGTCCTGATGGACGGTGAAGGTCTTGGCCATACACCCAAGTCGGTAGCAGCTATTTCAACTTCACTGACGCGCCGAATCGAGTCGGCCGATGCGGTCGTACTCGTTGATAACGCGACTGTTCCGATGCAGGCTGCGCCTGTATCGGCAATGAAGGACATCGTCACGTCAGGCGGAGCACGCAAGCTCCTCCTGGCGTTCACTCATTTCGATGAAGTGAAAGGCGACAATCTGCCAAATGCGGCTGCCAAGGAGCAGCACGTACTCGCGTCAGCCGAAAACGTCCTAGCCTCGATCGGAGAGGAACTCGGACCGTTTGCAGAAAGGGCTCTGCGCATTCGCCTTAAAGATGCATGCTTCTTTGTGGGTGGAATTGACCAGCGGCTGGATAGCAACAAGAAGTCGCAACGACGAACGATCGGCCAACTGCAAGGCCTCCTATCCGCTATCGATTCCATCGTCGAAAGGCCTGCACCTGTAAAGGCTATTCCCGTGTACGACCGTATGAACTTGGTTCTCGCGGTGAAGAACGCAGCCGAGAGCTTCCATCAGGCTTGGTGGCCGCGGCTCGGACTGTCGCTGACGCCAGGTGTCGGCAAGGAGCACTGGAAGAGAATTTGGGCTCTGAGCCGGCGATTGAGCACACCGGGCCTCGCTGATGAGTACGACAACCTTAAACCGGTCGCCGACCTCAGGAAGCAGCTGCAAGACCGCTTGTACGTCCTGCTCCAAAATCCCCTCCGCTGGGAGCCGGACGAACCCGTTGACGACAACGATAAGCAGCAGGTCTTCGATTCGCTTGCCTATGCACTGTCCGCCAAGACGCTCGATCTCGCATCGCGTCGTATCCGAGCCGACCGAATGTCCGAATGGCAGTCGGCGTTTGCTCAGTCTGGACGCGGATCTAGCTATCTCCGTGCATCAATCATTGGCGAGCGCATTTACGATCGCGCAGCTCCCGTACCCGACATTTCGCCGTCGCCAGACAGGAATTCATTCCTTCATGAGGTCGCATCAGTAGTCGAAGGCGTCTGCGAAGAAGTCGGCGCGCTCCTCTCGTGAGTAGGCATCCGTCAGGGACCACGAAGCTACCCTTGTTTAAGGGCAGCTTGAGTTTCTGAGATATTCCGGAAGTGCGCCTTCGTCTGCCTTTACGGCCTCAGCTTGCTTCCCATCGGTATCCAAGGCTCCCAAAGAACTTCGCGCCAATCGTATTGGCGGACTGCGTGCAGAGTATCCATTCCTTGACCAGTGATCAGGAGGTTGTACTTGCACAGCACCCTATCCAAGGTGTCTAAGGCCGAATCTACTTCGCGCAGCTTTGGTAAACGACGGATCTCGCCGGGGCTTGTCTTGTGCGCGATTCTCTTGTTCACAAACCTGCGGATTCTTTCACTTGCGTCTTCCAGTTTCCGCAAATCTGAGCGGACGGTTCGCTGTGATATACACGGCTGCCGTTCGCCCACCACGTTATCGAAAGTGGAGTGGCCAAAACTCACACCAACAGCGGTTCCTCTATACATACGGACGTGCGTATCACGACTAATCACACCAGGATTCTCGAGCACCTCATACAACATGCGCCACAAAGAGCGAGAGTCGCTACTCTGATCCATGAAGCTACGAATCCCGACCGTGATCGCGACCATGTAGTTCCGACACATCCAGTCAAAAAAACTACCAGGCTTCAGCACAGCCGGGTTCTCTCGAGCCACATCCTGCAACTGCCAAAAAATTTCGCGCATTCCCAGTAGATCTGTCAGATCGTGCCGCATATGGGGCAGCCAGCGTTTCCACCTGCGATGTAACGCGGCATGGTTTGCTGCCTCCCGTTTTAAGGTCTTTGGACGTTTGCGCTTTGGCATAGCTTTAAGATTCAAGTTCGCAGTCTATTTCCGAACGAGCGGGTCCATCTTGTCCGCAATTCCCATTGCCCACGTTGTCCATGTGTCGAGTTTGTGGCGCGCCTCCTCCGATACTCGCTCCACATTCGCCTTTCGGACCGCACTCACGTACGACCGAATCTCTGCTGCCTGCCGCCATGAGCCAACAGCCTGAAGCAACTCATTGACGTGATCTCGTTCGATTTTCGCAGTCCTCTCGCGTTCCTTGCGTTCCTCTTCCTCCTTCTTGCGACGAGCCTCTTCCTGCAGTTCCTTCCTCCGTTCTATCTCCTTTTCATAGCGTTCCTGCATCCACTCCCGCAGCGTGGTTTCGCCGCTGACCAAGATTTGCACCACTATCTCAGTGAGTAGGTCCTCAAGCTTTCTCTCGTCTGTATCGTCCCAACGCTCGTCGTTGCCACGCCTAGCCCACCAACTCCGTATTTTGAATCGAAGTGGCCCAATGGGCTGGCGCGCGTCCGGCTTTCCATAGGGATCGCGGTGGTCCTCTCTCTCGCATTCTTTCGGACTGTCGAGTCGGAAGGCCACTTGGACGCTGCCAACTAGCGCCCCCATGTCTCGCCCGTCTCGGCCACTCACATGCGGTTTCGCCCCACATCGAGCGAGCGCGAAGAAGATTGAACTGAGAATGCGCAATCGACGGCGTTCGAATGGGGAGTCAAAGACCGGATCAGCCCAGCTCAATGGAAAGGATGATGCGAGCTGCTTTTGGCGCCGCTTCTCATCGGCATTGAGTAACTTCGCGACTGCAGGGTGGGGGCTCTCCAGATTCCTGGCACACGTGACCTTTCCTACGAGCTTGCGAACTCTCTCGATCACTTCGGGAAATCGGTTCGTGAAATACCGGCGGCGCAAGTGGGTCGGGAGTTAACTCTTGCGCAGCGCGCGGCATCTGCTCGCGTCCGATCTGAACTTCATCGAGCAGGCCCAACGGCCGAATTGGCAACACTTGCTTCGCAACGCTTTTGCCTGCTTGAAGCTTTGCCCAATATCCACGCTCAGGGACGGGAATATCAGCGGCCCGACAAACCTTCTTCAGGCCGACGTCCGAGATCCCCAGCCCTGCGGCAACCTTCTGCACTGGTTCCGTCCAGACCAAGTTATAAAGTTCTTGTCGCGTGAATCGATGGTGCATGCGAGGCCTCTCTCGGGCCGAGGACGATGGTCGCTGCACATGATGCCGACTTCGTGGCGGATACAACGCGAGAGAAGCCTGGTCTTTGGTCCGAATCCTGGAGCACACGGAAATCGCGACATCGCGGCTTGCGCACGAACGCTGCTAGCTATGTGCCAACTCAGCGCGAAATCCGTGTTCGAAAACGGCCAGCGCGAAACGAATGCGACCAGCTGAGTTTCGCTTGAAATTCAGGAGATTAGGAGGTGGTGGCCAGGGACGGAATCGAACCATCGACACGCGGATTTTCAGTCCGCTGCTCTACCAACTGAGCTACCTGGCCATTGTGGGCAGCTTGGGCGCGGGGCCCGGGTGCTCTGGCCGGGACGGCCGGAGGGGCGCGTATTAAAACGGGGGGCTCCCGAGCCGTCAAGGCAAACCATGACAGCTCCTGCAGAGATGCCTCTGTAGACTGCCCCCGAGAGCTCGATCGGCACTACGCCCCGTCCGTCGGCATCCGGCCTAAGTCACGGATCCGTAAGCGCGACGCGGCATTCTGAATCGAGCTCGAGGTAAGGCCGGCAGCGCCCCCATCGTGCGCCGCACGCGCCGCCCGCCGTGCAACTTTTCCGGCAGCGAGCGCGTTCCCGCCTTCATGCTCACACATATATAAGAGGGCGCCGCATGGCCCTGGTGGAATCGCGGGAATATTCGCGAGCGGATCCGGCATCGTCCCTCGCACACGCCTACGAACGGGTGCGCGCCACGACGCGATCACTCGTCGAGCCGCTCGAAATCGAAGACTTCGTCGTGCAGAGCATGCCGGACGCGAGCCCCGCCAAATGGCACCTCGCGCATACCAGCTGGTTTTTCGAGCAGTTCATCCTCAAGCCGCACGCCCGCAATTACCGCTCGCCGCATCCGCGCTACGAGTACCTCTTCAATTCGTACTACCAGAGCGTCGGGCCGATGCACGAGCGCCCGCAGCGAGGATTGCTCACCCGCCCGACGGTCGCCGAGGTCATGGTCTATCGCGACCACATCGACGCTCACATGCGCACGTTGTTGGAGGCGCGCTGCGACGATCCGCAGATCCAGGCCCTGACGACGCTCGGCCTGAATCATGAGCAGCAGCATCAGGAGCTCTTGCTGACGGATCTCAAGCATCTGTTCTCTTGCAATCCACTGCATCCTGCCTACCGCAAGACGCAGCCGCGCACGCACGGCAGGATCGTGACGCCGATGCGCTTCTATACGTTCGACGGCGGGCTCGAGGAGATCGGCGCAACCGAAGAGGGGTTCGTCTTCGACAACGAGCTGCCGCGCCACAAGGTGTTTCTCGAGCCGTTCGCGCTCGCGAACCGCCTGGTGACGAACAGCGAATACGCCGAATTCATTCGCGACGGCGGCTATCAGCGGCCGGAATGCTGGCTCTCCGATGGCTGGGCGACGATCGCGCGCGAAGCGTGGACGCGCCCGTTCTATTGGTCCGAGGGCCTGGACGCCGAATTCACGCTAGAGGGCATGCAGCCGCTCGATCCGGCCGCGCCCGTATGCCATTTGAGCTATTACGAAGCCGACGCGTTCGCCCGTTGGGCCGGCGCGCGTCTGCCGAGCGAAGCCGAATGGGAAGTCGCCGCCGCGTCGATGCCGATCCGCGGCAACCTGCTCGACGCCGGCACCTTGCGCCCGCTCCCCGCCGAAGATGATGCGCACGACGAATCGCAGCTGCGGCAGCTCTTCGGCGATGTCTGGGAATGGACGTCCTCCGCCTATTCGCCTTACCCCGGCTATCGCCCACCGCCCGGCGCGCTCGGCGAGTACAACGGCAAATTCATGTGCAATCAGCTGGTGCTGCGCGGCGGCTCGTGCGCGACGCCGGCCTCGCACATCCGCGCGACCTACCGCAATTTCTTCTATCCCCACGCTCGTTGGCAGTTCATGGGCGTGCGCCTGGCCCGCAACGTTTGAAGCTCGCGCCTGCAACGCGCATTTCAGAAGGACGAGTGATGTCGAAAATCGAAAGTGTTCTACGTTCCACCGCGCCGACCGATCAACTCACCGCCGAAGCCCTCGAGGGGCTGCGTAAATCGCCGAAGCAATTGTCGCCCGTCTGGTTCTACGACGAAGAGGGCTCATGCCTCTTCGACAGCATCTGCGAGCTTCCGGAGTACTACCTGACGCGCACGGAAGTGCAGATCATGGCGCAGCACGGCGATGAGATGGCGCGTCTCATCGGCCCGCACGCGGCCTTGATCGAATTCGGCAGCGGCTCGAGCGACAAGACGCGCGTGCTGCTCGACAAGCTCGATGCGCTCGCCTGCTACGTGCCGATCGACATTTCGCGCGACTATCTGTTCGAAGCCGCGGGCCTGCTCGCGCGCGACTATCCGCATCTGCGCATCACGCCGGTCTGCGCAGATTTCACGCAGCCGTTCGACCTACCCGTCCACATCGCTTCGGCGCAGCGGCGCATCGTGTACTTCCCCGGCTCGACGCTCGGCAATTTCGAGACGGACGAGGCGCGGCATCTGCTCGCCTCGATGCGCACGATCATCGGCCGCAAAGGCGCAGTGCTCATCGGCATCGATCTGCGCAAGCATCCTGCGATCCTAGAGCGCGCGTACAACGATGCCGCGGGCGTCACCGCCGAGTTCAATCTGAATGCGCTGCGCCACATGAACCGCGAGCTCGGCGCGGACTTCGACGTCGATGCGTTCGAGCACAGCGCGCTGTGGATCGAGGACATGAGCCGCATCGAGATGCATCTGGTCAGCAAGCGCGATCAGGAAATCCATTTGGGCGATGAAACCGTCAAGATCCGCCGCGGCGAGCACCTGCGGACCGAGTGCTGTCACAAGTACACGCTCGAAGGCTTCGCCGAGCTGGCCGCAAGCGCGGACCTGGAAGTGACCCACGTCTGGACCGATCCGGAGCGCAAATTCAGCGTCCAGATGCTCGAAGCAAGACCAAGACAGTGAGCCGGCGCGCCGCACCCGCGGCGCGAGCCTGGCCACGCAAACCGACGCGGGCCGTTGCACCCGCAACCGCCTCGCGCCTTCCGCGCTCGTGACCCATCTCTCCTTGCGGTCGTGACCGATCTCTCTTTTGTACGACCTTGCCGAGGCTGCACGTCACGGATTTGACGTTCGTCACATTTGCGAACGCGGCGGCGAGTTTTCATAAGACAGGCCCTGATTCGGTGCGCGCTGCCAGATGGCTCCTTGCCGCTCAGGGACTTCGATGATGTTGTTGCCATGAGCCGAACCGACGGGCAGCGAGCCCGCGCCCCACGGCAGCGTCGATCTCTTCCGGATGTGCATGAGCGTCAAGACCGTGATCAGGATATTGGCAGGCCCCGCGTCGATCATCGCGATCTTGACGCTCGTCCTGCTCATGTCCTTGGGCGGCGCAGAGCTCTTGTCGAGCAAGAAGCAGATCGCCCTGCGCATCGGCGCGGATGTCGCGCTCTCGAAGGCGCGCGGCATCGCCGAAGCCGTGATGGCAGGATCGATCTCCGACGTGCAAGGCACCGCCTTCGACGCGCGACGCGTGCCGCTCGCGGCGGAGATAGCCGACGAGCACGTGAAGACGGCGCTCGCCGCCTTGCAGCGCGATGCAAGGCATCCGCACGTGCGCTTTTATGAAGCCGATGGCCAGATGCGCTTGCTATACGCGGTGAGCGCTGGCACGAACGATGCGGTGCTCGTCAATCTCGCGCTCGACCGCGAACGTGCCGCGATCGGCCGCGTGCTCGGACAGATGTATCTGAGCGGCACCGCGATCAGCTTCGTGCTCATCGCATTGCTCGTGTTCGGCACGTATTCGCTGCGGCGCTTCCTGCGCGATCTCATCCGTCGTCCCGAAGACCAACGGCGCGAGTTGATCTCGGCCGGCTTGCGCGAAGCCGATCTCAAGGGCCGGCCCAATCTGCTGCTCTGGATGGTCGCGTTGTGCGCAGCGATGTTCGCGCTCGATCTCAGCAACACCTGGGACGTGGGCGTCGGCATCGGTTACATCCTCGCCGTCACCGTGACGCTCGCCTCGAATCGCCATTGGCACATCATGGCGGTCGCCGCGGTGGCGGCGCTGCTCCTGATGGTCGCGCCCATCCTGTCACCCTACGACGCGAGCTGGTGGCGCTATCTCGAAAACCACTCGGTCACGTTGTTCGCGATCGTCGTGACGAGCGTGTTCGGCAGCGCGAACATGCGCAAATCTCAGGCCGAAGCACGCGCGCTCGCGCAAGCCGCGCAATCGAAGCTCGAGACGACCGAGATGCGCAATGCCCTCGCACGCGCGGAAGCCGCAGAAGCATCCCGCCGCGCGATGCTCGACCGATTGTCGATGGCGAACGCGTCGGCCGGCATCTCCACCTGGGAATGGGATCTCAAGACCAACATCGTCACGATCGAAGAAGGCACCGCATTCGCGGAGCGCATCGGCAAGACCAGCTTCGACACGCTGCGAGAGATCGGCCATGTGCATCCGGAGTGGATCGAAAGCTACCGCGACGTGATCATCAAGGCCTTCGACGCGAACGGCACGAGCGATCAGTTCTCGTATCGCTATCGATTCGCAAAGGACACGGCCGACGGCCGGCCGCGTTACATTCAAATGCACGGCCGCATCATGCGCAGCAAGAGCGGCCGCGCGTATCGCGTCCTGGGCGTCGATTGGGAGGTCACCGAGGAAGAATCTTCGCGGCGTGAAATCGCGCGTCAGGCCGAAGAGTTGCGCGCCGCGCAGCTGCGCTTCGAGCGCGCCGTGAGCGGCACGCAGGACGCCTTGTTCGAGCTCGATTTCTCCAAGGGCACCGTGTGGCACTCGCCGCGCTTCACCGCGATGCTCGGCGTCGGCGACGCCGAGCTCGGCTCGAAGCTGGAACAGTTCGTCGAGCTGCTGCATCCGGACGATCGCGAAGGCTTCGGCGCCGTCATGCGCGAGCACGTGCTGCACGATGCGCCGTTCGACACCGAATTCCGCGTCATGACGAAGAGCGGCGCGCCGCTATGGGTCCGCGCACGCGGCAACACCCAGCGCGGTGACGACGGCCGGCCGCTGATCCTCGCCGGCAGCATCTCCGATATCACCGAGGCGCGCGCCGCGCGCGAAGCGACGATTCGCGCCGCGCAGGAAGCCGAGGCCGCCAGCCTCGCGAAGAGCACGTTCCTCGCGACGATGAGCCACGAGATCCGCACGCCGATGAACGGCATCATCGGCATGACCGGGCTGCTGCTCGATTCCGGACTGGATCGCGTGCAGCGCGATTACGCCGAGACGATTCGCGCCAGCGCGGATTCGCTGCTGACGATCCTCAACGACATCCTGGATTTCTCGAAGATCGAGGCCGGCAAGCTCGACATCGAGGCGATCGAGCTCGACCTCACGACCAACGTCGAGGACGTCGGCTCGATCATGGCGTTCCAGGCGGCCGCGAAAGGCATCGAGCTCGTCGTGAACGTGCAGCCCGACGTGCCGCCGCGCGTGATCGGCGATCCGCAGCGCATTCGCCAGTGCCTGCTGAATCTCGTCGGCAACGCCATCAAGTTCACGCAGCAGGGCGAGGTCGTCGTCGAGGTGTGCTCGGTCGGCGGCCAGAACGGCAAATCGCTCGTGCATTTCGAAGTGCGCGATACGGGCATCGGCATCGCGCCGGAAGCGCTCGACAAGCTGTTCCAGCCCTTCACGCAAGCGGATTCGTCGACAACGCGGCGTTTCGGCGGCACGGGCCTCGGCCTGTCCATCGTGCGCAAGCTCGTCGAAATGATGGGCGGGCAGACGGGCGCACAGAGCGTCGCGGGACAAGGCTCGACCTTCTGGTTCACGTTGCCGCTCGAAGCCGTGCCGGCGAGCGATGCGTCGCGCCCGGCGCCGGCGACGCCGCGCGGCAAGCGCGTGCTGCTCGTCGACGACAACGAAACGAATCGTCGCGTGCTGTCGAGCCAGATGCGCCACGCCGGGTACGAAGTCGATACGGCCCCGAGCGCGACGGAAGCCCTCGCGCTCCTGCGCCGGCCGAAGGCGGATTTCGATTTCGTCGTGCTCGACTACCAGATGCCGGACATGGACGGCGCGATGCTCGGCGAGCAGATCATGAACGCGAAGGACATTCCGGCGACGCGCCTCGTGCTGCTCACCTCGCTCGATCGCTCCGGCGACATGCAGCGCTTCGCGGATATCGGCTTTTCCGCGTATCTCACCAAGCCCGTGCGTACGCGCGAGCTGCTCGAATGCCTGGAAAAAGCGCTCGAGCGCGACGCGCAAGACTGGTACATGCGCAGCCAGCCGATCATCACGCGCGGCACGCTGATCGCGACCGAGACGAAGCGGACCTACGCCGGCACCGTGCTGCTGGTCGAAGACAACGCGATCAATCAGCGCGTCGCCCGCCGCTTCCTCGAGCGGCTCGGCTGCGACGTGCGCGTCGTCGGCGACGGCCAGCAGGCCGTCGATGCGTATCGAGAAGAGACGTTCGATTTCATTCTGATGGACATGCAGATGCCGGTCATGGACGGGCTCGAAGCAACGCGGCACATTCGCGCGCTCGAAGCCGGCGGACGACGCACGCCGATCGTTGCGCTCACTGCGAACGCGATGATGGGCACGCTCGAGCGTTGCCTCGAAGCCGGCATGGACGACTATCTGACGAAGCCGCTCGACATCTCGCGCCTGCAGGACGTGCTCGACCGCTTCATCGGCGAGCGCGCAGGAGAACCCGTGACAACGGCTGCGGTGACCGCGCCCGCCTCCCGCATCGATAACGCCATTCGTGCACGGCTCGAAGAAATTGCCGGCGGCGACGCGGACTTCGTCGGCGAGCTGATCGAGGCCTTCGTCATGGGCGGCGAAGAAGCGCTGCGCGAAATGAATGCCGCCGCGCGCGCCCATGATCACGAGGCGCTGAGCCGCGCCGCACACAAGTTGAAGGGCGCCAGCGCGAATCTGCACGTAGACGGCCTCGCGGCGCTCGCGACGGCGCTCGAGCAAGGCGCGAAGGCCGGCAAGTGCGACGATGCGCTGCAGTCGGTCGCGGCGCTGACCGTCGAGTTTCAGCGCATCGTCGAGGCGCTGCGCAGCGAGATGGACGGCTTCGCGCGCGGCGCGGCCTGACGCTATTCGGACGTCGGCGTGTACTCGGCCGGCTTCTCCGAACCGCTGCCGAAAAAGAACTTCTCCATCTCGGCGACCAGGAACTTGCGCGCCTTCGGATCCACCGGCGTCAGACGGTACTCGTTGATCAGCATCGTTTGATGCTGAAGCCAGCGCTGCCAGCCTTGCTTCGATACGGATTCGAAGATGCGCTGCCCGAGCTCGCCGGGATAGGGTTGATAGTCGAGGCCTTCGGCCTCGTGGCCGAGCACGACGCAATTCACTGTTCTAGGCATGAGAGATCAGCCGCAAAAACGCGCACGCGCGCCTGAGTAGATGTGAGAAGCCACGGAGCCGCGCGCTATTTTGCGCCTTTTGCGCTTTTCGCGCTCTCTTGCGGCAATGCCGCAGCAGCGCCATGGAGTGCCCGGATCAAATCGACCGCGGGCTTCGCCAAGCCGATGCGCGCCGGCGTGCGCGCGTCGTACCAGGCATAGTTGTCCTCGTCCTCGACGCGCGCTGTCGCAACATTCACGACGAGCGGCGTGAGCGTGAGGTCGAAATGCGTAAATGCATGCTCGTACGCAGCCAGCATTTCGACCTGGGCCATGTCGAAATCGAACCGCGCCTGGGCCCAGGCCAGCGCCTCCTCGCGCGACACGAACTGCGGAAACGTCCACAGACCACCCCACAAGCCGGTCGGCGCACGCCGCTCGAGCAGCAGCGCCTGCTCGCGATTGCGCGCAAGGAGCGCGAATGCCGTGCGCGCCGGACGCTCCTTCTTTGGGCGCGGCGTCGGCAGCTCGGCTTGCACTCCAAGCCGATGCGCAACGCACGTATCTTGCTGCGGACACGCGGCACAAACCGGCCGCGAGCGCACGCATACCGTCGCGCCGAGATCCATCATCGCTTGCGTGTAATCTGCAACGCGCTCTGCCGGCGTACACGCATCGGCCCGCGCCCACAGCTCGCGTTCGATCGCAGGCGTGCCTGGAAATCCGCGGATAACGAAGTAGCGGGTCAGCACGCGCTTCACGTTGCCGTCGAGAATGGGATGACGCTGATCGAGCGAGAGCGCGAGGATCGCGCCCGCCGTCGAGCGGCCGATGCCCGGCAGCGCCTCGACCGCCTCGATCGTCCGCGGAAACACGCCGGCATGATCGCGCACGACGTGCTGCGCGGCGCGGTGGAGATTGCGCGCTCGCGCGTAATACCCCAGTCCGGTCCAGAGATGCAGCACCTCATCGAGCGGCGCGGCGGCGAGCGCGGCGATGTTCGGAAAGCGCGCCATGAAGCGCTCGTAGTACGGGATCACCGTCGTCACCTGCGTCTGCTGCAGCATGATCTCGGAAACCCACACGCGGTACGGCGTGCGCTCGCGCTGCCAGGGCAAGTGCTTGCGGCCATGCCGATCGAACCAGGTCAGCAGCGCAGCGGCAAAGGAATCGTGCGTCATTCGTGTTGCGCTCGGGCTTCGACGCTGCGAAACAAGTCGATCGTCGCGTCCTCCAAGGTTTCCAGCATCATGCGGCGCGCGAGCAGCGCCGGCACCCAGAATCCAGGCTTCAAGCGCGTTTGATACGTCACGCGCGTGCGGCCGTGCGCGTCCGCAAGCTCCGTGCGCGTCTCACCGAATTTCATGTCGCTGTGCTTCGGATCGGTGATCGCGAGCAGCGTGCCCGGCGATTCTTCCACGCGCTCGAGCCGCTTGACGCCGCGGCAGACCGGGCCGAAGCACGCCCGCACCTTCGTCTGCAGCAGGACGACGCCGTCCTCGGGCCGCTCGGTCACCTTCGCCTCGAGAATGCGCGAGTCGAGCGCGGGATAATTCTCGTAATCGCGCAGAATGCGCTCGACGGCCTCGAGCGGCGCATCCAGTACCGCGGTCATCGCGAATCGGTATTCACCCTCGACGAACTGCGGCTCGGCGGATTCGAGCTCGAACGCGAACCCCGCATGCGATGCCAACAGGAACACCGCGCCGGCCGCGAGCCGCCGTGCGACGCAGCGGCGCCTCGAAACGGGTTGCGGTGTTCCTTCTGCAATGCTCAATGCTCGAGTCCCGATGGCGCTCAGCGCCTGAAAATATCCTTCAGCTTGTCCTTCAACTTGTCTTCGAGCTTGTCTTTTTCCTTGTCGAGCTTCTGTTGCACCTGACCCTTCAGGTAGCCCTCGATGTCGGGGCGCACTTTCGGATCGGTGAGCGCGCCGGTCACCTTCACCGGGATCTGCGCATCGACGAGGTCCTGTTCCTGTGCGGTGTCCGCGCCTTCACGCGGGATCTTCAGCACCGTCGCGACGAGACGATAATCGAGCGCGCTGTTCGGAATGTCGACCGTGCCCTGGCCGGTCACCTTGAGATATTGCATCGCGACGTTCAGGTCGTTGTTCGTCAGCACGCCCTTCGCCATCGTGCCCGTGCCCTGCAGCGACGTGAACGGCGTGCGCGCCGGCCCGCTGCGCTCCGGAATCGGCTGCTGCTTCAGCACCGCGCGTGCACGGCGAATCTCGTACCAGAGATCCGCGCCTTCGAGCGCACCGTCGGCGACCTTGAAATCCACGGTGCCGTCGAGCGTGCTCACGATGTCGTCCGTCGTGCGCCCGCTCCCCTGAAGCTTGATGTTCGCGCTGCCCTTGCCCGAAACACGATCGGTTTCGAGGAAATCCTTGAACAGCGGCGCGAAGTCGATGTTGCTCACATGCTCATCGAGACTCACGCGCGCGACCTGGCCGGTTGCATCGATCCCGATGTCGCCGCGATACGTGCCGCCGTACATCGAAGCCTCCGCGGGATTGAAACGCACTTTGCCGTCGCGGCCGTTCACGCCGAGCCGCAGCTTCGTGAACTTGATGCCGGCAAAGATCGCCTCGCCGATCCGGAGATCACCGCGCGCATTCAGCTTGCGCAGCGCGTCGACCGGAATTTCCGTCGGCGGCTCCTGCGTCTTCGGCGCGTTCGCCGGCGCTTCCACCGGCGGCGGCAGATAGCGATCGGCATTGATGCGATTCATGTCGAGATCGAAGCGCAGCGCCTGTGACGCGAAATCCGCGATCGCGAGCGAGCCGGTCGCGGTCGTGTCGTCGAGGTCGAGCGTGATGTTCTTGAGCTCCGCGCTCGTCTTGGTCATCTCGACGTTGCTCGCGAAGCTCAACTTCCTGAACACGGCGTCATCGCGCGTCTTCGGCAGCTCGATGCCGAGCTTCGGCAGCCACGAACGCAGCTCGACCGGCGCGAGCGTCAGGCGGCCCGTGAGCCGCGGCGCATCGAGGATCTCATTGCCCGCCAGCATCGCGTTGAGCTTCGCGCCGGCGACGTCCGCGTACAGCTCCTGCGATTCCAGCGTCTGGTTCGCGAGATTCGCGACCAGCTCCTTCGCCTGCAGCGAGATCGGCACGCCCGCGGCGGGAAATCCGTCACCTTTCCAGGTCGTCGTCACGACCAGGCCATCAAGCCGATGCACCTCGCGACCGATATCCGACTGGATGGCGGAGGCACGGATCTGCACCGGGATGCCGTCCTGGGGATAGCCCTGTCCCGTCAACGTCAGATCGATCACAGGCTCGGCGAGGCGATGGACATTGGCCGCAAGATCCGCGGTCACCTCGCTCGTCATCTGCACTTTCACGGACAAGGCATCACCTTGATCGAACACGAACGAGGTCTTGAAATCGAACGGCTCGCCCGAGGCGAGCCGGCCGGTCGTCAGATTGAAGTCGCGCACGACGCTGCGCGAGCGTTCCTGTCGATTCTCGATCGTGACGGACGCGTCGTTGATCGCGAGCCCCGCGATCGTCGGCACTTCGGTAGGTGCGCCCTGTTCGGGCGCCGGTTCTGTCGGCTCGGATTTGCCGAGATCGGCCCAGTTGTTCCGGCCGCTTGCATCGGTGATCAGGCGGATCCGCGGCTGCTCGAGCGTGACGGTGCCGACCTCGACCTTGCCGCGCAGCAACGGCAGCACGCGCACGCTGACGCGCGCATCCTGAATCGACACGAACGGCTCATCGCCGAAGCCCGGCGCGTCCGCGAGGCTCGCAGCGCCGGTTTCGAGCGCGAGCCAGGGAAAGATCGACAGCTTCAGTTCACCGCTCAACGTGAGCTTGCGGCCCGTCTCGTTCTGGACGATGCGCTCGATGTCGTCGCGATAGTCGTTCGGATCCACGAACACGACGACGAGCACGAGCGCGAGCACGATGAGTGCGATCAGCCCGCCGATGACATAAGCCGCAATCTTCGCAATGCGCATCGCTCAACCTCGCAAGTCATTTGCAATCGATCCGCCGCCGGGCGACCGCCGGGGCGAGTGATGTGGCGCACGAACTGTGCGCAAGTTCACACGGGCAAGTGTAGCAGGCGAGCCGCCTCGGCCCGGCCCGTCCGCGCGCTCGACGCGCCGCTCAGGCGATCCCTGAAACTGTGCGCGCCTCGACCTCATCCCTTGTGGGTTTTTGGGTCCAATGGTGATGTGCATGCGCCTGCGAATCCTGCGAAAAATCCGCAAAACAAAGCCACGACGCTCACGCCGCTGTGACTCAGTCCCTGGACATTCCGCCTGCTGATTCGCGTCGGCTGCGCACGGCCCTGATCTGCGCCGTCGGCATCGCGGGCATGCTCGGCGTTGCCTGGGCGCTGCGGCTCGCACCCGCGCTCGATGCGATGTTGTCACATGCATTCGCGCTTTCGACGGGAGCGGCGGTTGCGCTGTTCGCGGCAAACCGCATGCGACCGCCTGCAGCACCAGCCCGAGAAACGACGACCTTCGACAGTGGCGAGCTCGAACGTGTGCGGCAGGCCGCGCGCATGGAGGCGCTCGAGCAGCAGCGCACGATCGAGCGCCTGGACCTCGCGACGCAGGCGGCCGGCATCGGCATCTGGGACATGGATCTCACGACGGGCCAGCTCTGCGGCGACACGAACATGGCGCGCATCTGGGAGCAGCGCGACAAGAACGCGTTCCCGAGCCTCGTGGAATTCCTGCGCCGCGCCGTGCATCCGGACGATCTCACCGCCTTCGAGCGCGCGCTCGCGAAGACGATGAAATACGGCTCGAGCGTCGAGCACCGCTACCGCGAAGTGCGGCCCGACGGCGAGATCAATCACATCCAGTTCCATGGCAAGGTGTTCCGCGACGAGGCCGGCCGGCCCGTGCGGTTCCTTGCGGTCACGGTGAACGTCAACGCGCTCGCGCAGGCGCAAGCCGCGCTCGAAGCGCAGACCAAACAACAGGCCGCGCTCATCGAGCGGTTGAATCTCGCGACGCGCGTCGGCGGCATCGGCGTGTGGGATTGGGATCTCGCGACGGACAGCATGACCGTCGATCCCTCGATTGCGCGCGCCTACGGCTTGCCGGACCTGACGATCGCGCAAGACGCGCGCGGTGTCTGTACGCGCGCGGTGCATCCCGACGATGTCGCGGAGTTCAACGCCGTCATCGACGGCGCCCTCGAGCGCGGCACGTCGATGTCGCATCGTCATCGCCTGATCTTCGCGAACGGCTCGACCCGCCACGTGCAGTTCCATGCGCACGTCTTCCGCGACGGCGCCGGCCGAGCGACGCGCGTTCTCGGCGTCACGATCGACGTCACGGCGGAAGTCGGACGCAGCGAGCATCTGCGCATGCGCGCCGAGGAAGAGCGACGGCTGCGTGATCGGCTGAATCTCGCGACCCAGACGGCCGGCATCGGCGTGTGGGACATGGATCTCGCGACGCGCGCGATCGATGCGGATCCGCAAGTGCTGCGCATCATCGGCGCCGAGCATGCGCTGCACGAGTCGGTGCTGAAGCAGCTCGTGCCCCGCGAGGATGCGGCGTGCGTCCGGAACACGATTTATCGCGCGGTCTACGAATCGGTGGATAACCTCGTGTCGCTGCGCCATCCGATCCGGCGCCTGTCCGATCGCGCGCTGCGCCACATTCAGACTCACGTGCGCATTTTCCGCGACGGCAAGGGCGCACCGCTGCGTCTGCTCGGCGTCACCTGGGACGTCACGGCCGAAGTCGAGCACGCGGCCCAGCTGCAGGCACAGGCCATGCACGTGCGCACCCTGCTCGACCGCATCAGCGTCGCGAGCCGCGCGGCCGGCATCTCGTCATGGGAGCGCGAATGGCCGAGCCGGCGCTTCGTGTGGATCGAGAATCGCACCAAGGCGTTCGGGCTCGACGACGTGCCGCTCGAGGAATACGGCGACCGCTTGCGCCAGATGATCCATCCGGAGGATCTCACGCAGCTCGATGCGATCACCGAGCAGTCGATCGCGAGCGGTCAGGACAACTTCTCGTATCGCTTCCGCGTCATTCGCGCCGACGGCACGACCCGGCATCTGCAATCGTACGTGCACGCGGTGCGCGACGAGTCGGGCAAGGCGCTCAGGATCCTCGGCTCCACCTCGGACGTCACGAACGAAGTGCAGACGACGGAGCTGCTGCAGCGGCAAGCGGCGCGCCTGAGCATGGCGACCGATGCCGCCGGCATCTGCTCCTGGGAAATCGACCTCGAGACGAACCGCTTCCTGTGGACGG
>Ga0164243_10000388_pt1 | contig 86896 bp, 77 predicted proteins | sample OricompcompostOP_FD_108781 | JGI IMG/M metagenome (GOLD analysis project Ga0164243, IMG submission 108781) | Organic Plus compost microbial communities from Emeryville, California, USA - Original compost - Organic plus compost (OP) | ecosystem: Engineered > Solid waste > Mixed feedstock >... | reverse complement strand
CATCAACAACCAGATCGGCTTCACCACCTCGCCCCAGTTCGCGCGCTCCTCGCCCTATCCGAGCGACGTCGCCAAGGGCGTGCAGGCGCCGATCCTGCATGTGAACGGCGACGATCCCGAGGCCGTGACCTTCGCCTGCAAGCTGGCGATCGACTATCGCCAGACCTTCCACCGCGACATCGTGATCGACATGTGGTGCTATCGCCGCTTCGGCCACAATGAGGGGGACGAGCCGAGCTTCACCCAGCCGCTCATGTATGCCCGCATCAAGCAGCACCCGCCGGTCAGCGAAATCTACGGCGCGCGCCTGCGCGAGCAAGGCGTGGTGGACGATGCGTTCGTCAAGGTGACGACCGAGGCCTTTGTCGACCTGCTCGAAGAGGAGTTCGAGGCGGCCAGGACCTACAAGTCCAACCATGCCGACTGGTTCGCCGGCCGCTGGTCGGGCCTGCACCAGCCGGCCGATGTCGAGACCGCGCGCAAGAATGTGGAGACCGCGATCACGCCCAAGCTGTTCGAGAGCCTGGGCCGCACGCTCACCACCGTGCCGGAGGGCCTCAATGTCCACCGGACGCTGAGGCGCATCCTTGATGCCAAGGCGGAGATGTTCAGGACCGGCGAGGGCTTCGACTGGGCGACGGGCGAGGCGCTGGCCTTCGGCGCGCTGCTGTCGGAAGGCTATGCCGTGCGCCTCTCGGGCCAGGATTCCGGGCGCGGCACGTTCAGCCAGCGCCATTCGGTGTGGGTCGATCAGGACAGCGAGGACAAATATATCCCGCTCTCGACCGTGCCGCACGGGCATTTCGAGGTCTATGACAGCCCGCTCTCCGAATATGGCGTGCTCGGCTTCGAATATGGCTATGCCATGGCGGACCCCAAGTCGCTGGTCCTGTGGGAAGCGCAGTTCGGCGATTTCGCCAATGGCGCCCAGATCATCATGGATCAGTATATCGCCGCGTCCGAGGCCAAGTGGCTGCGCGCCAACGGGCTCGTGCTGCTGCTGCCCCATGGCTATGAAGGGCAGGGTCCCGAGCACAGCTCGGCGCGCCTGGAGCGCTATCTGCAGCTCTGCGCGGAAGGGAATATCCAGGTCGCCAACTGCACCACGCCGGCCAATTATTTCCATATCCTGCGCCGGCAGATGCTGCGTCCCTTCCGCAAGCCGCTCATCCTCATGACGCCCAAGTCGCTGCTGCGCCACAAGTCGGCGGTCAGCAAGGCCGAGGATTTCATGGGCGACCGGCACTTCATGCGCATCCTTTCGGACACCAGCCCCGCGCCGGACGCGCAGACGGCCAGGCTCGTCCTGTGTTCGGGCAAGGTCGCCTACGATCTGATCGAGGCGCGCGACGCGGCCGGCGACAAGGATGTGCAGATCGTCCGCATCGAGCAGCTCTATCCCTTCCCCACCGAGGCGCTGGCCGAGCGCATCAGGCGCATGCCCGCGCTGGAGGAAGTGGTGTGGTGCCAGGAGGAACCGCGCAACAATGGCGGCTGGTTCTTCGTCGAACCGTTCATCGAGGAAGCGCTGGAGCTTGCGGGCAAGGCACCGATGCGGGCGCGTTATGCGGGTCGCAAGGCCGCGGCCTCGCCGGCGACCGGCCTCGCCAAGCGCCACCTCGCCGAACAGGGCGCGCTCGTCGCCGACGCGCTGGGGCATAGCGTGCGCGAAGAGATTCGCCGCCAGAAGAAAGCTTGAGACCGCCCGAGAGCGGCGCCAGGAGGAATGACATGGCCACCGAAGTGAAAGTGCCCACGCTGGGCGAATCGGTCACCGAGGCGACCGTCGGCCAGTGGCTGAAGAAGCCCGGCGAGGCCGTTGCGGTCGACGAACCGATCGCCAGCCTCGAGACCGACAAGGTCGCGGTCGAAGTGCCCTCGCCGGTTGCCGGCGTGCTGGGCCAGCAGCTCGTCAAGGAAGGCGACACGGTGAATGTCGGCGCGGTGATCGCGACCGTCGATGAAGGCGCGAGCGCCGCGGCCAAGCCGGCCGCCGCCGCTCCCGCGCCGGCCGCCGCGCCCGCTCCGACCCCCACCCCGGCGCCTGCGGCCAGCGCGGCGCCCGCGCCGTCCGTCGAGAGCGATCCTTCCGGCTCGATCACGCTTTCGCCCGCCGTGCGCCGGCTGGTGCTGGAACATGGGCTCGACCCCAGCCGCATCACCGGCACGGGCAAGGACGGCCGACTCACCAAGGATGATGTGATGGCCGCGATCGAGGCGGGCACGGCCGTCGCCGCGGCGCCCGCCACCGCCCCGGCCGCGCCCGCCGCCGACGTGCCGGCCGCCGGCCCCTCGCGCAAGCAGGAGCGGGTCAAGATGACGCGCCTGCGCCAGACCGTCGCCAAGCGCCTCAAGAGCGCGCAGGAGACGGCAGCGCTGCTCACCACCTTCAATGACGTGGACATGACCGCCGTCATCGAGGCGCGCACCAAGTACAAGGACCTGTTCGAGAAGAAGCACGGCATCCGCCTGGGCTTCATGGGCTTCTTCACCAAGGCCGTGTGCATGGCGCTGAAGGACATTCCGGGCGTCAACGCGCAGATCGAGGGCGACGAGATCGTCTATAACGACTTCTGCGACATCTCGGTCGCGGTGTCGGCGCCCAACGGCCTTGTCGTGCCGGTGATCCGCAATGCCGAAAGCATGAGCGTCGCCGAGATCGAGAAGACCATCGCCGGCTTCGGCAAGAAAGCGAAGGAAGGCACGCTCTCCATGGCCGACATGGCCGGGGGCACCTTCACCATCTCCAATGGCGGCGTGTTCGGCTCGCTGATGTCGACCCCGATCATCAACCCGCCCCAGTCCGCCGTGCTCGGCCTGCACCGCATCGAGGAGCGGCCGGTGGTGAAGGACGGCCAGATCGTCATCCGCCAGATGATGTACATGGCGCTGAGCTACGACCATCGCCTGATCGACGGCCGCGAGGCGGTGACCTTCCTCGTCGCGGTCAAGAACGCGATCGAGGATCCGACGCGACTGCTGATCGATCTTTAAGGTGACAGTGCTCCTGCGAAAGCAGGAGCCCAGGGCGGAGAAGCGCAAACGAAGGCGGGATATGTCTACATCATGGCGAGCAGGCCGAACGGGACGCTCTATGTGGGTGTCACCAGCGACCTGCCCGCCCGGACCTATCAGCATCGAAACGCCCTGATCGACGGTTTCACCAAGGAGCATGGCTGCGGGCTCCTTGTCTGGTTCGAGCAGCACGAGGATCTGGAAGAAGCGCGCCGGCGCGAACTGCAGATCAAGAAATGGAAGCGGGCCTGGAAGATCGAGTTGATCGAACGAGAGAATCCATACTGGAGCGACTTGTTCGGGACCTTGTTCTGAGCCGCCCTGGGCTCCTGCTTTCGCAGGAGCACTGGCTGAGGAGTAAGTGATGGCAGACCAGTTCGACTATGACGTCCTCGTGATCGGCGCCGGGCCGGGCGGCTATGTCGCGGCGATCCGCGCCGCGCAGCTTGGCCTGAAGACCGCCTGCGCGGAAAGCCGCGGGACGCTGGGCGGGACCTGCCTCAATGTCGGCTGCATTCCGTCCAAGGCGCTGCTCCATGCCAGCGAATATTATGAGGCGGCCGCCGGCGAGACCTTCGCGCGCATGGGCATCAGGGTGAAGCCGGAGCTGGACCTTGCCGCCATGCAGAACAGCCGCATCGAGGCGGTGACGGGCCTCACCGGCGGCGTCGAATATCTCTTCAAGAAGAACAAGATCGACTGGCTGAAGGGGCACGCGTCCTTCAAGGATGCGCACAGCGTCGAGGTGGCCGGCAAGTCCGTGACCGCGAAGAACATCATCATCGCGACCGGCTCATCGGTGACGCCGCTGCCCGGCGTCGATGTCGACAATGCGAAGGGCATCATCGTCGATTCGACCGGCGCGCTGGAGCTTGCGAAGGTGCCGCAGCATCTCGTCGTCATCGGCGGCGGGGTGATCGGGCTGGAACTGGGCAGCGTGTGGCGGCGCCTCGGCGCGAAAGTCACGGTCGTCGAGTTTCTCGACCAGATCCTGCCCGGCATGGACGGCGAGGTCCGCAAGGAAGCCAACAAGATCTTCCGCAAGCAGGGCATCGAATTCAGGCTCGGCACCAAGGTCACCGGCGCCAGCATCAAGGGCAAGAAGGCGACGCTCACGCTGGAGCCCGCCGCCGGCGGGGAGGCAGAGACGCTGGAGGCCGACGCCGTGCTCGTCGCCATCGGCCGCCGCGCCAACACGGATGGCCTGGGCCTCGACAGGATCGGGCTGGACGTGAACAAGCGCGGCCAGATCGAGACCGCCGCGGACTTCTCCACCAAGGTGCCCGGTGTCTGGGCGATCGGCGACGTGATCCCCGGCCCCATGCTCGCGCACAAGGCCGAGGATGAAGGCGTCGCCTGCGCCGAGAATATCGCGGGGCTCACCGGCATCGTGAATCACGATGTCATCCCGAGCGTGGTCTACACCCTGCCCGAGATCGCCGGCGTCGGCCTCACCGAAGAGGCCGCGAAGGAGAAGGGCGAGATCAAGGTCGGCAAATTCCCCATGCTCGCCAATTCGCGCGCCAAGACCAATCACGAGCCGGACGGCTTCGTGAAGGTGATCGCCGACGCGAAGAGCGACCGCGTGCTGGGCGTGTGGATCATCGCCAATGTCGCCGGCACGATGATTGCCGAGGCCGCGTTGGGCATGGAATTCGGCGCGACCAGCGAGGACATCGCCTATACCTGCCACGCGCACCCGACGCACAGCGAGGCGATCAAGGAAGCGGCACTGATGGTCCGCGGCAAGGCCATCAACTTCTGAACGGTCGGGGTCCGAGGGCGCTCATGCTCCTCGGGTCGCGGGCGGAATGGAGGAGCGCGATCCGCCCTGCGCTCAGGCCGGCGGCGGCGTGTGCGCGCGCCGGTCCTTCGCGGCCTGCGCCCACCATTCCAGCGTTTCGGCGAAGCGCGGGAAGCTGCGATCCAGCGCCGCGCCGCCATCGCCCATGGGCTGGCCGCCCTCATCCAGACTGCCGGTGATGCCGCCCACGGTGATCGTCCCGGGCAGGACCAGCATGCCGAGGCTCGTCAGTGTGGGATGCCACAGGCTGTTCGATCGCGCGCCGGCAAGGCGCCCGGCCGAGTAAGTGGCGAGGGCGGCGGGGCGGTGCATCCATTCGGCGCCGAAATGATCGACGAGGTTCTTGAGGCCGGGCTGCATGCCCCAATTATATTCGCCCGCGACGAAGACGAAGCCGTCCGCCGCGCTGATCTTCGCGGCCAGCGCGGTCATGGCCTCGGGCGCTTCGCCGGGCGCATAGTCCATCAGGCGCTTGTCCAGCATCGGCAGGCCCACGGCCTTTGCATCGATCAGTTCGACGGCATGGCCCCGCGCGCCGAGCCGCCCGACGAGATAGTCGGCCAGACGGATGCCCGCGCGATTGGCGCGATAGGAGCCGTAGAAGACGAGAAGGGACAAGGACATGGGCGACTCCCCAGGCAGGATCGGACAGGATGCGGCAAGGCTAGCTTGCCCGGCGGATCGGCGCCAGTCTCGACAGGCGCCGGTCGTCGCCGTAAAGCGCCGCGATGGAGAGCCCCGCCATCACGGCCCAGGTCGGCCCGATCCTCGGGCTGCTCAGCTATATCGGCACCTTCGTGTTCGCCGCGTCCGGGGCGCTGGCGGCGGCGCGGCTGCGCCAGACGCTCGTCACATTCGCCTTCTTCGCGCTCGCCACGGGCGTGGGCGGCGGCACGGTGCGCGATCTGCTGATCGGTGCGCCGGTCTTCTGGGTGCATGATGTCTCGCCGGCCTTCATATGCCTGATCGCGGCGGTGCTCGTCTTCGTGACGCCGGTGCGCTGGTGGCCGGCCCGCGCGCTGGACTGGCTGGATGCGATCGGCCTTGCCGCCTTCGCGGTGTACGGCGCGGCCAAGGCGATCAGCTTCGGCGTGCATCCCTTCGTCGCGGCGCTGATGGGGATCATCACCGGGTGCGTCGGCGGCATCATCCGCGATCTGCTGGCCGGCGTGCCCTCCATCCTGCTGCGGCCGGAAATCTATGTGACGGCGGCCGCCCTGTCGGCGGGCCTCTATGCCGGGCTGGTGACGCTCGGCGTGCCGACCGCGCTTGCCGGTCCCGGCGCGGCCCTTGCCGGCTTCGTGCTGCGTGCCCTGGCCATCACCCGCAATCTCGGCCTGCCGGCCTATATGGGGCAGGCAGAGGATGGGCGGGACCCTCCGCTCTGACGCGATGCGGCGGACGCCGAGCGGGCGCGGCACCGGCCGTCGCCTGCGATCGCGCCGTTCGGGTCAGCGGCCCGCGAGCATCAGCAGCGCGGTCCACCAGCTTTCCCGCCGGGCCTGCGGCGCGGGTGCGCGGAACGGCCCGAAGGCGCGGCATTCCAGGCAATCGGCGCGGATGGAGGCGCCGGTGACAAGCCCGCGCATATCGGTCAGCGCGCGCATCGCGAGCAACTCGCGCTGCCGGGCCGCATAGCTCAGCCAGTCGCGCGGCGCGGCGGCCGACGCGTGGCCCTGCTCCTCCTCGCCGCCGAGCATGGCGAGCAGCACGCTCCAGCGATCCGGCGCGGGGTCGAAATAACGCGCGGTGGCCGAGTCGCCGTTCAGACTGGCGCGCCGCGCGGCCTCCGCCACGGCATCCTCGATGCCGCCGAAGCGATCGACCAGCCGCAACTGGCGCGCCGTCCCGCCGTCCCACACGCGGCCCTGCGCGATCTCGTCGACCCGCTCGGGCGTCAGCTTGCGCGACCTGGCGACGAGGCCGACGAAGCGGCCATACATGTCTTCCACGCTCGCCTGGGCCAGCGCGTCGAACTGTGGGCTCACGCCGCCCACCACATCCGGTTCGCCGGAGAGCGGCGTCGCCTTCACCCCGTCGCTGGTCACGCCGATGCGCGCCAGCGTCTGCTCGAAGCTGGGCAGGATGCCGAACACGCCGATCGATCCCGTGATGGTGGCCGGCTCGGCGAAGATCATGTCGGCCGGCGTGCTCACCCAATAGCCGCCGCTCGCCGCGACATTGCCCATCGAGACGATGACCGGCAGGCCCTGCTCCCTGGCTTCGATCAGCGCGGCGCGGATGTCCTCCGAGGCCGTCACCGATCCGCCGGGGGAATCCACCCGCAGCACGAGCGCCTTGATGTGGTCGTCCGCCAGCGCCTCGTGGATGAGGCCCGCGATGCTGCTGCCGCCCGCCGTCCCGGCCGGCGCCTCGCCATCGACGATCTCGCCCGCGACGGTGATGACGCCGACCTGCCCGTCCGTCGGTTCGGCATGGCGGCTCACATAATGGGCGAGCGGGATCGCCGCGAAATCGCCCGGCCCGCCGTCGCTGCCTTCGCCCGCCACGTCCGCCACGCGCTTGCCGAACGCGATCTCGTCGCCCAGCTTGTCGACGAGGCCCGCCGCGACCGCCGCCTTCGCCGCGTCGCCGCCCTGCGCGTGGAGCAGCCCCACCGGGTCGGCCAGATAGGCTTCCACCTTCGCCCTGGGCCGCGCCTTGCCGACATCGTTCAGCCAGCTTGCCCAGAGCGCCTTCACCAGCGCCTCATTGGCCTCGCGCGCCTCGGGCGACTGATCCGTGCGCGTATAGGGCTCGACCGCGCTCTTGAAGCTGCCGACGCGATAGACGTGGATCTTCGCGCCCAGCTTGTCGACCAGGCCCTTGTAATAGAGATTGCTGCCGCCCGGCCCGGTCACGCCCACCATGCCGAGCGGGCTCAGCCACACTTCGCTCGCATGGGCCGCGAGCAGATAGCCGTCATCGGCATAGAGCGTGGCATGGACCAGCACGGGCTTGCCCGCCTTGCGCACCGTGTCCAGCGCCGCGCCGACGCGCTCCATCGCCACCTCGCCGCCGCCGCCGAACCCGTCCAGATCCAGCACGACCGCCTTGATCGCGCTGTCGTCCGCCGCCGTCTCGATGGCGCGGACCACGTCGCGCAGCCGATATTCGCGCGGCGTCTCGCCGCCCGCCAGCGCCGCATAGCCGCTCACCACCCGCGGCTGCTCGACGATGGGACCGTCCAGCGCGAGATAGAGCGCGCCGCTGCCCGGCACGCTGCTGGGCGCGCGCGCCATCTTGAGGCCGGTGTAGATGAGGCCGAAGAACAGCAGCAGGAGCAGGAGCACCAGCGCATCCTTGAGCGCGACGACGAGTTTCCAGGCACCAGTCAGGAATTTCACAGGGGGGTCTTTCTCGGTTCGGCGCGGACGCCGGCGACTTCCTCGTCCAACATCAAGCCAGTGCTCCTGCCTTCGCAGGCGCACGGACGATCCCTAGCGCAACTGAAGTCGCGATGCACGCGGCCAAATGGACCGGAGGAGAGCCCAATGCCTGCCCCTCTGCCGGCAATTTGTCGAGCGGGCGCGAATATTCGCCTCGAAACTCTTGACCTGCCGGCGGCGCGACCCATATGGCCGTCGTTGGCACTCGCCTAGGGGGAGTGCTAGCAGACTGATTCATGCGCGGGGAGACCGGTTCGGTATCTGGGGAACGAGCAAGCCATCGGCAAGTGCCGGTGCGGCATGAAATCGTCACAGCCATCGAACCTGAAACCCGCCACAAGGAAAGGACAAGAGATGGCATTTCGTCCCCTGCACGATCGCGTGCTGGTTCGCCGCATCGAGGCCGACGAGAAGACGGCCGGCGGCATCATCATCCCCGACAGCGCCAAGGAAAAGCCCCAGGAAGGCGAGATCGTCTCCGTCGGCACCGGCAGCAAGTCGGAAGACGGCAAGATCACCCCGCTCGATGTGAAGGCGGGCGACCGCGTCCTGTTCGGCAAATGGTCGGGCACCGAGGTCAAGGTCGACGGCGAAGACCTGCTCATCATGAAGGAAAGCGACATCCTGGGCGTGATCGCCTGATTTTCGCGCATCCCACGAATTTCGAAGGAAGGATTTGAATCATGGCAGCCAAGGACGTCAAATTTTCGCGCGACGCCCGCGAGCGCATTCTGAAGGGCGTGGACATCCTCGCCGACGCGGTGAAGGTCACGCTGGGCCCCAAGGGCCGCAACGTCGTCATCGACAAGAGCTTCGGCGCGCCCCGCATCACCAAGGACGGCGTCACCGTCGCCAAGGAAATCGAACTGAAGGACAAGTTCGAGAATATGGGCGCGCAGATGGTCCGCGAGGTCGCCTCGAAGACCAACGACGCCGCCGGTGACGGCACCACCACCGCGACCGTGCTGGCCCAGGCCATCGTTCGCGAGGGCATGAAGTCGGTCGCGGCCGGCATGAACCCGATGGACCTCAAGCGCGGCATCGATCTCGCCGTGGCCAAGGTCATTGACGATGTGAAGTCGCGCTCCAAGCCGGTCGCCGGTTCGAGCGAGATCGCCCAGGTCGGCATCATCTCCGCCAATGGCGACAAGGAAGTCGGCGAGAAGATCGCCGAGGCCATGGAGAAGGTCGGCAAGGAAGGCGTCATCACCGTCGAGGAGGCCAAGGGCCTCGAGTTCGAGCTGGACGTCGTCGAGGGCATGCAGTTCGACCGCGGCTATCTCTCGCCCTACTTCATCACCAACCCGGAGAAGATGCAGGTCGAGCTTCAGGACCCCTATGTCCTGATCCACGAGAAGAAGCTCTCCTCGCTCCAGGCGATGCTGCCGATCCTCGAGGCGGTCGTGCAGTCGGGCCGTCCGCTGCTCATCATCGCGGAGGACATCGAGGGCGAGGCGCTGGCCACGCTGGTCGTCAACAAGCTGCGCGGCGGCCTCAAGATCGCCGCCGTCAAGGCGCCGGGCTTCGGCGATCGTCGCAAGGCGATGCTCGAGGATATCGCCGTCCTGACCAACGGCCAGATGATCTCCGAGGATCTCGGCATCAAGCTGGAGAATGTCACGCTCGGCATGCTCGGCCAGGCCAAGCGCGTCACCATCGACAAGGACAACACCACGATCGTCGACGGTGCCGGCGACGCGGAGGCCATCAAGGGCCGCGTCGAGCAGATCCGTGCGCAGATCGAGACCACGACCAGCGACTATGACCGCGAGAAGCTCCAGGAGCGCCTCGCCAAGCTGGCCGGCGGCGTCGCCGTCATCAAGGTCGGCGGTGCGACCGAGATCGAGGTGAAGGAGCGCAAGGACCGCGTCGACGACGCGCTGCACGCCACGCGCGCGGCGGTCGAGGAAGGCATCGTCCCCGGTGGCGGCACGGCCCTCCTCTATGCCTCGAAGGCCATCGAGGGCCTGACCGGCGCCAACGAGGACCAGACGCGCGGCATCGACATCGTCCGCAAGTCGCTCTCCGCGCTGGTGAAGCAGATCGCCGCGAATGCGGGCGAGGACGGCGCGGTGGTCGCGGGCAAGCTGCTCGACGGCAACGACAGCACGATCGGCTTCAACGCCGCGACCGAGACCTACGAGAATCTCGTCGCCGCCGGCGTCATCGATCCGACCAAGGTCGTCCGCACCGCGCTGCAGAACGCCGCGTCGGTCGCCGGCCTGCTCATCACCACCGAGGCGACCATCGCCGAGCTGCCCGAGGACAAGGCGGCCCCCGCCATGCCCGGCGGCGGCATGGGTGGCATGGGCGGCATGGACTTCTAAGTCCGACGCCGATCAGGCACAGAACAAGGAAGGCCGGGGGAGTGATCCTCCGGCCTTTTTTGTCCGGGCAGGCGATAATCGATGATCCGGGCGAGCGAGGCAGGTCGTCAGACGCCCAGCCATTCCAGCCCTGTCGGCAGCGCTTCGGCTGCGAAGTCGACCTGCAGAACGCGTCGCCGTCCCGGAACAGCCGCGGCTTCGGAAGCGTGCAGAACGGGCGTTGCATAGAGCCATGCATCCCCTGCCCGGGCAAGGCAGATGGCCCGTCCGCACGTCTTCGCAACGCTGGCCGCCTCGTCGGCCGCCACCATTCCGAGCCTGTGGGAGCCAGGCGCGATCATGAGCGGAGCATTGGTTCCGGGGACATCATCCAGATGGACGCGCAGCGTGACCATGCGGGCCAAAAGGTCAAAGGGAGGCGCGACATGGTGCATGCCGCCCTTGATCGTCCAGGGCCCGAAGCCCTCGATTTCCAATCTCTGCCGCACACAGATCGTGCGATCCTGATGCCATGCCAGAGACCAGTTTGCTTCGGCCGTCTTGTCGAAGAGAATCGCCCTGACGGCAAAGCAGTCGGGTCCGAGCCTGCCTGCCGCGAGGGCGCCGACCGGGCCGGTCGGCGCGAGGTAGGGCCGCAGGGCCTCCAACCCTTGAATTCTGGTTCCCGCGTGGCTTTGCGGAAGATGCAGGAACATGGCCCGCTGGTCGGCCAGATCGTTCAGAAGCGCGCCAGGCAACCATTGTGCGCCATGCTCGGACAAGTTCAGCGAGAGAAGGCCAGCCAAGACTTCCACGCCGCTCAGCTATATTCAGCGGGTGCGCACCGCAAGGGCGACGGGCGATCGGCAGATTGCGATCGATCACCGCCAAACGATAATGGGGGCCGGCATTGCTGCCAGCCCCCACTTCACCATCGCTTTCCAGTCCGTTGCCGGACATCCAGCGGCTGGCTTGGCCGCTCGCCGGACCCGAAGGTCCGGTGAGCGCCGGCTCGCGCGCATCTTGCGACGCAGCGCCAGTCTTGCCTTGTCCTTCTCCGAAGATCGGGACGAGTCGGCCAGTCCGTTTCCGCCCGAAGGCCTGTTCGAACCGCCACTTTCCGGACCCTTATGACAGCCTAGACGGCTATCTCAGGCTCCCGCTTCCTCACCCGCTCCGGCACTCCGAAGAGCGGCATCGGATCGGCTTCCGAAGCACCTGGCCCGGCCCTTGATCGCTACGAGCGCGCTCGCGGCCTCGGCTAGGTTGGTCCGCTCTCAAGTCTCTGATTTCTCAGTGACTTTCTTGCTTTCCATGGAGAGTATGGTCTCACAGGATTCGAGTCGCGCAAAGAGGATTCGCACGCCGCAATGCAGCGGACGCGCGCAAAGTTGTGGATGAATGTGGATAACTTCGGGGGCGGATGCCGCTCACTGGCCGATTCGGCCCGGATTTCCGCAGCCTGTTAGAGCAGCGGAGGGATGCGGGCAAGCGAAAGGGGCGGTCCCTTGCCGGGCCGCCCCTTCATGATCTGTCCCTGTCCGGCCCGGGGGCCGGCACAGGTCAAAGGCTCAATGGAAATTGCCGATATAGAACGGAGCAGTCGCCCCGATCGTCGCGATATAGGCCGCGACCATCTTCTTCAGGATCTTCATTTTCAAAATCTCCGGTGGACCAGGCATGGCCCTCCCAATGCTTCCGCCAGCCGATATATGTTGCGGCGCAGCAAATTCAATTGCAAAGCGATTTGGTAGATTGCAGAAAATGCAATCAATCGCGCCGCAGGCATCCCGAACACAGGCTCCCTCGCGGCAAGCGTTGTTTCTTGCCGCGAAAGCGGCCCGCGCTTTTCTTCGCGTCTCCGCGCCTCCGCGTGAAAAACATGGAGCACGCGGAGGCGCGGAGACGCGGAGAGAAAGAGGAGACAGACTGCGTCCCGGCTTCGCCGTCGTGGCGTCCTGCCTGTCAACGAGGGGCAGGGAGGATCGGCGGGGCTTCGTCACCGCGGGCCGCCCCCGGCCGTCCTCAGCCGGCTTCGCCCGCCATGTTCAGGATCGTCGCATATTCCGCGTCCGTGACCGGCGAGACGGAGAGGCGGGACTGGCGGATCATCGCCATGCCGGCCAGCGCGGGTTCAGCCTTCATCGCCTTCAGCGTCACGGGCCTGGCCAGTTTCTTCACGGGCGCCACCTCCACGGCGATCCACTTGCCGGTGTCGTCCGTGCTGTCCGGCGCGGCGGCGCGCACGATCTCCATGATGCCGACCGCCTCCAGCCCGATATTGCTGTGATAGAAGAGCGCGCGGTCGCCCGGCGCCATGGCCTTCATGTTGAGCTGCGCCGCGTGGTTGCGCACGCCGTCCCACTCCGCGCGGCCCTGCCGGACGAGATCGTCCCAGGAAAAGGCATCGGGTTCGGACTTCATCAGCCAGTAGCGCATCAGGGGCTCCTCTTGGGGTCGGGCCCCGCATTCCACGGCGCGCCCGCGCGCGCAACCGCTTACCGCGAATGCCGACGGATTGGCTGGCCTTCCGCCGATCGACGGGAGAAGGGTCAAGCCCGCCTTGCCCCGCGGGGACAAAGGCGGCACATGCGGACGCCATGATCCCGACTGTCTCCATCGCGCTCGATGCTGCCGCCGATCTTGGTGAAGGGCCCCGCTGGCACGCCGCCGAGCAGCGGCTCTACTGGGTCGACATCAATCGCCGGGAACTGCATCGCTTCGATCCCGCGACCGGGCGGGACGAGATGCGCCCCTTCGACGCGCCGGTGGGCTGCTTCGCCTTTCGGGCGCGCGGCGGGCTGCTGCTCGCGATGAAGGACGGCCTCGCGCTGCTCGACGACTGGGCGGGGGCGCTGCGCCCCTTCGGCGCGCCGATCCTCGCGGACAAGCCGGACCTGCGTTTCAATGACGGGCGGACCGATCCGGCCGGGCGCTTCTGGGCCGGCACCGTGAACATGGCCAAGCGCGCGCATGACGCCGCGCTCTACCGCGTCGATCCGGACGGTACGATCACGCTGGTCGAGAACGACATGCTCACCTGCAACGGCGCGGCCTTCAATGCACAGGGCACCGCTTTCCGTCATGCCGACACGCCGAGCCATGCGCTGCGCGGCTATGCGGTCGATCCGGCGACGGGCACGCTTTCGGAGCGGCGCATCGTCCACCAGTTCGAGCAGGGCCGGGGGCGGCCGGACGGCGGCTCCTTCGATGCGGCGGGCTGCTACTGGTCCGCGCTGTTCGACGGGGGACGCGTGGTGCGCCTGTCGGATGCGGGCGACATCCTGCAGACGGTCCCGCTGCCCGTCAGCCGGCCGACGATGATCGCCTTTGGCGGCGCGGACCTGCGCACCGCCTATGTGACGAGCGCGCGCGCGGGCCTGTCCGACGCCGATCTCGCGGACCAGCCCCATGCCGGCGCGATCCTCGCCTTCCGGGTCGAGGTGCCCGGCCTGCCGGAGCCGCCCTTCGCGGGTTGAGCGGCTCCCGTCTCCGTCGTCCTACGAGCCCGGCTGCGTGCGGTAGCGGCCGAACCAGTCGAGAATCGCGGACGCCTTGGCCGCCGCCTGGCTGGGCCGCGCGGCGATGCCGCCATGGCTGGCGCCCGGCACCTTGACCAGCGCGGTGGGGATGCCGCGCAGCTTGAGCGCCGTGTAGAACTGCTCGGATTCGCTGACCGGCGTGCGGTAATCGTCCGATCCCACCACCACCAGCGTGGGCGTCTGCACATTGCCGACGAGGCTGAGCGGCGAGCGCGCCCAATAGCCCTGCGGGTCTTCCCAGGGATGCTTGGCGAACCAGTAGGGCGCGTAGAAGTTGGAACCGTCGGAAGTGAGCACGAAGCTCGCCCAGTCGATCACCGGCTTCTGCGAGGCGGCCGCCTTGAAGCGGCTGGTCTTGCCGACGATCCAGGCGGTGAGCACGCCGCCGCCCGAGCCGCCGGTGACGAACAGATTGTCCGGATCGGCAATGCCCGCCGCGATGGTTGCGTCCACGCTCGCCATCAGGTCGCCATAATCGTCGCCGGGATATTTCTTGTCGATGAGGTTGGCGAATTCGGCGCCATAGGAGGTGCTGCCGCGCGGATTGGTGTAGAGCACGGCATAGCCGGCGGCGGCATAGAGCTGGTAATCGGTCGAGAAATGCGGGCCATAGGCGGCGAAGGGCCCGCCATGGATCTCCAGGATGGTCGGCACGCGCGTGCCCTCGCGATAGCCCGGCGGCGTCACCAGCCAGGCGTCGATGGCGCGGCCATCGGGCGCGGTCACCGGAATCCTGCGCACCTGCCCCAGCGCCTTGGCGCCGAGCCAGTTGTCGTTGAGATGCGTCAGGCGCCGCCCGGCGCGTCCGTCCGCCACATAGACATCGGCCGGGTTGAGCGCGTCCCCGCCGGTATAGGCGACCACCCCGCGATCCGAGACGCTGAAGCCGCCGCCGGTATAGGGGCGGTCGAAATCGGCGCCCTGCAGCCTCTGCGCCACGGTGCTCATCCGTCCGTCCAGCCCGACGCGCGCGACCTTCGTCTCGCCATGATCGTCATACTGGACGAACAGCGCGTTGTTGCCGGCCCAGCTCACGCCGTCGATGCTGCGGTCGAGCGCGGCGGTGAGCGAACGGCTGCCGGTGCCGTCCGCGTTCATCACGTAAAGTTCGGCATTGTCATAGCCGCGCTGATGATCGTCATAGCCGACATAGGCGATCAGCTTGCCGTCCGGCGAATATTGCCCGCCGGCGTCCGGCCCGTCGCGGCTGGTCAGCGCCCGGATCGCGCCGCTCGCCACATCGACGGCATAGACCTCGCCATTGACCGGGTGCAGCGCCCAGTCGTCATGGCGATTGGCGGAGAAGAGGATCGAGCGGCTATCCGGCGACCAGCTCAGCGGCCCGCCATCGTCGAACGCGCCGAAGGTGATCTGGCGCGGCGCCCCGCCATCGGCGGGGACGATGAAGATATGGTCATAGCCCGGCTCCAGATAGCCGGCGCCGTCCGCGCGATAGGTCACGCGGTCGATCACCTGCAGCGGCTCGGCCCATTTGGCGCCTTCCGGCTTGGGCGAGGGCGCGCTGCCCAGATGGGAGGCCTCGCCCGGCACATGCATGGTATAGGCGATCAGCTTGCCGTCCGGCGACCAGCTTATGCCGCCGGGGCTGTCCGGCAGCCCCGTGATCCGCGCGCTCGTGCGGTCCGCCATCCACATGACGTGGAGCTGCGGGGCGCCGTCATTGGCGGAGACATAGGCGAGGCGCTTGCCGTCCGGCGACCATCGCGGCGAGACATGGTTGCCCGCCCCCGCGACCAGCGGCGTCTGCGCGCCCGTCGCCACATCGACCAGCCAGATGGTGGGCCGCGCGCGATCCGTCATGATGTCGTTGGACTTGCGCACATAGGCGATCCAGCGCCCGTCCGGGCTGATCTGCGGATCGCTGGCCGCCTCGAGCGAGAAGAGGTCGCGCCCGGTGAAACTGCGCTGGGCCTGCTCGGCGGACGGCTGGGCCGGCGGCGCGGACTGCGCGGCGGGTTGCGCGATCGCCAGCGAAGGCAGGCAGAGAAGCAGTAACGCAGGCAGATGCAGATGATGTCGCGGCATGGGCCGTCCCCCCTCTATCGGACGCTCTGGATGCGCGGCGATCCGGGCGGACGGCCGCATGCGTGGCGCCATGCTTATGCCGTTGCGCGCGGGACGGCAATGCGCGCGATGGCGCGGTCGTCAGGCGGCGCAGGCTGCGGTCCCGTGCGACACGAACAGCGGCCGCACGGGCATCTGCGCGATCCGGGCAAGCGGCAGCGCGGTGTCGCAGCGGGCGCACTGGGCGGTGGTCCGCCCGACGAACCATTGGGTGCCGCCGCAGCCGGGGCAGTGGTTCACCTCGTCCGCATGGTAGAGCACCGAATAGAATGCGAGACGGCCGGCGAGTTCGCGTCCGGGGCGATGCGGCGAAAGGGCTTGGGCGGTCAGCGGATGGGTCATGATGCAATCCTTTCCAGCGAGCAACGCGCGCCGGACCACTCGGTTCCCCGCGCGTGAGACACGACTCCCCGCAGGCGGGCCGATCGTCCCGTCCCGTCACGGTCCGTTGACGGGCTCGAAAAATCATATAATGATGATATCATAATTTATGGAGGATTCGACCATGGCAGGCGCTTTCGAGACCAGTGACCGGCCGGCGCGGGGGCTGGCCGCCTCGCAGGAGCGCCCCGCCGCCACCCTGAGCGGCTATCCGATGCTGCTCCTGCTGCTCGCGGCCCTGCTTGCCATCGCCTATGCGGCCATGGCGATGCCGGCCTCGCCCGGCGTCGCGACGCTGGTCATCGTCCTGGCCGCGCTGGCGGGCGTCTTCCTCGCGGCCGGCTTCTATCTGCTTTCGCCCAATCAGGCGGCGGCGATCCAGCTCTTCGGCGCCTATCGCGGCACGGATCGCAGCACGGGCCTGCGCTGGACGCTGCCCTGGCTGACGCGCCGGAAGATCTCGGTGCGCATCCACAATGTGACGTCCGACACCGTCAAGGTGAACGATCTGCGCGGCAATCCCATCGAGGTGGCCACCAATGTGGTGTGGCGCGTGTCGGATACGGCGCGGGCGCTGTTCGACGTGGAGAACTACCAGGAGTTCGTGGACATCCAGATCGAGAGCGCGGTGCGCGTCATCGCCTCGCGCTACCCCTATGACGATATCGAGCATCATGAGGTGACGCTGCGCGGCGACGCCGCCGAAGTGAGCGAGCAGCTCGAGAGCCAGCTCCAGGACCGGGTGGAGCGTGCCGGCGTCACCATCGACGAATGCCGTCTCACCCATCTCGCCTATGCGCCGGAGATCGCCCAGGCGATGCTGCGCCGCCAGCAGGCCGAGGCGGTGATCGCGGCGCGGCAGAAGCTGGTGCAGGGCGCGGTCGGCATGGTGGAGATGGCGCTGGCGCAGCTCTCGCAGAAGAATGTCGTGGAGCTGGACGATGAGCGCCGGGCGGCGATGGTCTCCAATCTCATGGTGGTGCTCTGTTCGGAGCGGGATACGCAGCCGGTGGTGAATACAGGCTCCCTCTATCAATAGGCGGGGCCGGGACGCGCTGTGACCGACGATCCCAGAAAGGCCTTCGCCCTGCGCGTCGACGCGGCGCTCTACGAGGCGCTGCAGCGCTGCGCGGCAGGCGAACTGCGCAGCGTGAACGCGCAGATCGAGCTGATGCTGCGCGAGGGACTGAACCGGCGCGGGGTCAGGCTGGGGCCGCCGCGGCTGCGCAGGCGCGGCCGGCCGCCCCGGGACGAGTCCGAAGGAGACGATTGAAATGAGCCTTATGAGATGAGCCCCATGAGATGAGCCCTATGAAATGAGCATTGCCATGGCCCTTTCGCTGCTGGGCGCCGCCGCCGCGCCGGCGCCCGCCGGCCCGCCCGAGGAGATCACCGCGCCCGGCCCACAGGGCGCGCTCCACGGCACGCTGATCCCGCCCGCGCCGGACCGGCCGCTGCTGCTCATCCTGCCCGGCTCGGGCCCGACCGACCGGGACGGGAACAGCCCGCTCGGCATCCGCGCCGGCACCTATCGGATGCTGGCCGAGGCACTCGCGGCGCGGGGCATCGGCACGGCGCGCATCGACAAGCGCGGGCTGGGCGCCAGCGCCGGCGCGGTGGCGGACGGCAATGCCGTGACCATCGGCGATTATGTGACCGATACGCGCGCCTGGATCGCCAGCCTGCGCGCGAAGACCGGCCGCGCCTGCATCTGGCTCGCCGGGCATAGCGAAGGCGGCCTGATCGCCCTCGCCGCCGCGCAGCAGCCCGAGGGGATCTGCGGCATCATCCTCGTCGCCGCGCCCGGCCGGCCGCTCGGCACGATCCTGCGCGAGCAGCTGCGCGCCAATCCGGCCAATGCGCCGCTGCTGCCACAGGCCATGGCGGCGATCGACCGGCTGGAGGCCGGCGAGCGCGTCGATGCCGGGACGCTTCCCCCCGCGCTCCAGCGCCTGTTCGCGCCGCAGGTGCAGGGCTTCCTGATCGATGCCATGGCCTATGATCCGGCCGCGCTCGCCGGCAAGGTGGCGCTGTCCATGCTTATCCTGCAGGGCGAGGCCGATCTGCAGGTGAGCCTTGCCGACGCGCAGGCGCTGCACGCGGCGCGGCCGGCGGCGACGCTGGCGCTGCTGCCCGGCGTCAACCATGTGCTGAAGGCCGTGCCGGCCGGGGACCGCGCGGCCAATTTCGCGCGCTATGGCGATGCGTCCGCGCCTCTCGCCCCCGCCGTCGTGGACGCCATGGCCGCCTTCGTCACGCAGGCGGAAACCGGAAAGGAGTAGGGCATGATCCACAAATTCCTCGAACCCGGCGACTGGTTCGCCCCCAAGCGCCACGGCTATGGCGCCACCCTGCCCATCGCCTGGCAGGGCTGGGTGCTCTGCCTCGCCTACAGTCTCGCGGTCACCGGCATCGCGCTCGGCCTGCCCGGCACGGCGCCGCGCACGACGCTGGCGGTGATCGGCATCCTCGTCCTCACCGCGCTCTTCCTCCTCGTCGTCAGGCGCCGGACGCGCGGCGGCTGGAAGTGGCGCCGGGGCGACGAGGACTGAGCGGCGGACCTTTCGCCCGGGGCCCCGCGCGCCTATAAGGCCGCGCAGATGACCCGGAGTCCCCTTCATGTCCGATCATAATCCCGGCCTGCGCCCCTGGCGCGACATCGCGCGGCGCGCCTGCCGCCAGATCATGGTCGGCAATGTGCCGGTCGGCGGCGATGCGCCGATCACCGTGCAGACCATGACCAACACGCCCACGTCCGACGCGAAAGCCACGATCGACCAGATCCGCCGCTGCGAGGAAGCGGGCGTGGACCTGATCCGCGTCTCCTGCCCGGACGTGGAGAGCACCGCCGCCCTCGGGCAGATCGTCCGCGCCGCGCGCGTGCCGATCATCGCGGACATCCATTTCCACTACAAGCGCGCGCTCGAGGCCGCCGATGCGGGCGCGGCCTGCCTGCGCATCAATCCCGGCAACATCGGCTCGGACGCGCGCGTCAAGGAAGTGGTGGACGCCGCCAAGGCCAATGGCTGCGCGATCCGCATCGGCGTCAACGCCGGCAGTCTGGAGCGCGACCTGCTGGAGAAATATGGCGAGCCCTGCCCCGAGGCGCTCGTCGAAAGCGCGCTCGATCATATCAGGCTGCTGCAGGACCAGGATTTCCACGACTACAAGGTCGCGGTGAAGGCGAGCGACGTGTTCCTCGCCGTCGCCGCCTATATGCAGCTCGCCGATGCCGTCGACTGTCCTCTGCATCTCGGCATCACCGAGGCGGGCGGGCTGATCGGCGGCACGGTCAAGTCGGCGATCGGCATCGGCAACCTGCTCTGGGCCGGCATCGGCGACACGATCCGCGTCTCCCTTTCCGCCGAACCGGAAGAGGAAGTGCGCGTCGGCTACGAGATCCTGAAGTCGCTCGGCATCCGGACCCGGGGCGTGCGCGTCGTCTCCTGTCCGAGCTGCGCGCGGCAGGGCTTCGACGTCATCCGCACGGTCGAGGCGCTGGAAGCGCGGCTCCAGCACATCAACACGCCGCTCTCCCTCTCGGTGCTCGGCTGCGTCGTCAACGGGCCGGGCGAGGCGCGCGAGACCGATATCGGCATCACCGGCGGCGGCAACGGCAAGCATATGGTCTATCTCTCGGGCGTCACGGATCATCATATCCAGGATGCGGAGATGATCGATCACATCGTTCGACTGGTCGAGGCCAAGGCCGCCGAGATCGAAGCCGCCAGTGCGATGAACGCCGTCGCGGCGGAATGACGATGACCCGCAGCAGCCCCGTGATCGCCGGGGACGGTTCTCCGGCGCGGGGTCGCCGCAGCGCGGGTGCCCTCGCGACAGGCGCGCAGGCCACCGGCGCCGCGGCGACGGGCGCATCCGCGACCGGCGCGGACCTGCTCGGCGCGGCGGCGCTCGGGGCCCTTGCCGTCGGCGCGATCGCCATCGGCGCGCTGGCGATCGGACGGCTGCGCATCGGCAGGGCGCGGATCCGCACGCTGCGCATCGACAGTCTGGAGATCGGGCAGGTCACCCGGCTGGATCAGGGCGGCCAGCCCTGAAACCGATCGACCGGCAAGTCCGGCCCGGCCTCGTCGGCGGCTTCAGAAATAGATGTCGACATAGTCGGTGAGGCCGTCACAGGCTTCCATCTCCTGAAGGCGCCAATATTTGCGGTTCTGCGTGATGCGGAAGGTCATCGGGCCCTCGCGATGGCAGTTGCGGCCCCGGTCCGGCGAATCGACGATGTCGATCCTGCCGTCGAAGCGGAAATAATCCCGCCCGACCTCGGTCACCACGCCGTCCAGCAGCAGCTTGCCCGGACCGTCGTTCGTTCCCTGCTCGCCATGGAGATGCAGCAGGTCGCTGCGATAATCGGCCTCTATATCGCCGCGCCGGTCCCAGCTGATCCATTGCAGCGTCAGCCCGCTATTGCCGATCAGCCGCTCGAAGGCGGCGCGATCCTTGATGATCGTCCTGTCGGCCGGCTCCGCCCGGGCGGTCGGGCCCATCGTCAGCAGCGCGAGCACCGGCAGCAGCGCTATCCCTTTCATTTCCCGTCACTCCTCGCCTCGAACAGCGCGGGACCATAGCCCGCGCCGCCTCTCGCGCAAACATCCTGCTCGCTTCGGCCCGGCCTCTGCCCCGGAGTCGATCCGCTTCAGATCGAATCGGATCGACTCCGTTTGTCCGTTTGTTTGCCGTGATGTCCGGGCCGGCGGATGGTTCCATCCGCCTCGAAACCACTCTAGAGAGCCGGCCATGGCACCGGCTGCGTCCTCCCCTGTCCAGGCCTTTGCGGTCGCGTGCGTCGGCATCGCGGTCTTCTCGGCCATGGATGCGGTGATGAAGCATCTCTCCATCGCGCTGGGCGCCTATAATGCGCTGCTCTGGCGCACGACCGCGGGCGTGGTGCTGATGGCGCCGCTCTATCTCCTGCAGGCCCGGCGCTTTCCGGCGCGGACCACGCTTGTCCTCCACCTCGCCCGCAGCCTCACCGCCGCCGTCTCCGTGCTGTTCTTCTTCTGGGGGCTGGTGCGCACGCCGCTGGCGCAGGGCATCGCCCTCTCCTTCATCGCGCCGCTGATCGCGCTCGGCCTCGCTGCCCTGTTCCTGGGCGAGAAGGTGGGGCGGCGGGCGATCGGCGGCTCGCTCGCCGCCTTTGCCGGGGTGCTCGTGATCCTTGCCTTCCAGACCGGGGCCACGCGCACCCACGCGACATTCGAGGGCGCCGTCGCCATCCTGATCGCAGCGGTGCTCTACGCGGTCAATCTGGTGCTCGCCCGTCGCCAGTCGCTGGTGGCCGGGCCGATCGAGGTGGCCTTCTTCTTCAATCTGGTCGCGGCCGCCTTCTTCGGCGCGGCGGCGCCCTGGCTCGGCGCGCTGCCGGCGCGCGCGCACTGGCCGACGATCCTGCTCGCCTCGGTGGTCGGCACGAGCGCGATCATCCTGCTGGCCTGGGCCTATGCGCGCGCGGAGGCGCAGCAGCTCGTCGCGGTCGAATATACCGCCTTCATCTGGGCGGCGCTGCTGGGCTGGTGGGTGTTCGGCGAACGCGTCTCGCCGGCCACGGCGGTCGGCGCGGCGATGATCGTCGCGGGCTGTCTCTGGGCCGCGCAGCGGGGCCCAGCGCCGCCACGCGCCGTGATCGAAGCGGAGATGCCGGGATGAGCGTCACCATCCGCCCGGCCGGACCGGCCGATCTCGATCTGATCCATGGCTTCATCCTCGCGCTCGCCGATTATGAGCACCTGTCCGGCGAAGTGCGCGCGGACCGCGAGGCGCTGGCGCATCATCTGTTCGGGCCCCGCCCCATGGCCGAGGTGCTGATCGCCCAGCTCGGGACCAAGCCGGCCGGCTTCGCGCTCTTCTTCCACAATTTCTCGACCTTCGAGGGGCGGCCGGGCCTGTATCTGGAAGACCTCTATGTCGTGCCCGAGGCGCGGGGCCATGGCGCCGGCAAGGCACTGCTGGCGGCGCTTGCCCGGCTCGCCGTCGAGCGGGGGTGTGCGCGGCTGGAATGGGCGGTGCTGGACTGGAACAGCCCGGCGATCGACTTCTATCGTTCGCTGGGCGCGCGCCCGATGGACGAGTGGACCGTCAATCGCCTCGACGGCGCCGCGCTCGCGGCACTGGCGGGAAAAGCGCGGCCAGAGGGGACTGCCGGTTGAGAGGAACCCCGCGTCGGTCCTGAACGGCTGGGCCCGCGCTCGACCCGGCGGGCGCGGGCGGGGGCGTTATCTCCGATGCCCGCAGGCTCCGGAAAACGGGGACTCTTGACGGCGAGTCCGCGAAAGGGGATTGTGCGCCACCGGAACATTTCGGGCACGGCGCGCGGACGCCGGGGTGCCCGGCTCAGGGAGACTCCGCATCATGGCAAGCCGGGCAAGCGTCAATCGCAGTCCTGAATGGCAGGCGATGCTCCGCCGCAGCCTCATCCGCATCGGCACGCTGCTGGGCTCGGTCGGGCTCTATCTGCTGGCGCTGTTCCTGCTGCTCGCGCTGCTGAGCTACAAGGTGTCGGATGCCGCGCTGAACACGGCCGCGGGCGATACGGTCGGCAATCTCATGGGCCATGCCGGGGCATGGGCGGCGGATATTCTCTATACGTTCGTGGGTTTGCCCGCTTTCCTGATCCTGCCGCTGATGCTGGTCAGCGCCCGGCGCCTCTGGGCGGATCAGGACATGAGCGGCTGGCGCGGACAGGTCGGCAAATGCCTTGCCGGCATGCTGCTGATCGGCACGGCGCTCTGGCTGCTCCAGCCCGCGCCGCTGGTCGGCCTGCCGGGGCGCTGGGGCGGCACGCCCGGCTTCCTCGCCGCGCATGGCCTCAGCGCGCTCTTCGCCCGGCTCGGATCGCCTGCGGACGTGATCCTGCGCTGGCTGACCCTGGCGCTGGCGCTCGCCGGCGGCCTCTGGCTCTGGGTGCGCAGCCTGGCGCTGGAGAAGCCGCTCTGGCACCTCGCCCGGCCGGCCATGCCCGCCCTGCCGGGCTTCAGCCTGTCCCGCCTGATGCCGCGCCGCGCGCCTCGGGAAGCGGCCGACGAGGCCGGCGAGGACACCGAGGGGCGCGCGCCCCGCGAGCCGCGCCGCGCGGTCGAGACCGTCGCGCGCCAGCCCATCACGATCCAGTCGCCCAATGCCAATGCGGTCACCCGGGCCTTCGCGCCGGTCTCCAACCAGAACGACCTGTTCGGCAATGGCGCGCTGCCCTCGCCCGAGCTGCTGACGCCCGCGCCGGAGACGAGCGGCAACAAGATCGACCGGCCGAGCCTGGAGCGCAATGCCCGGCTGCTCGAAAGCGTGCTGGACGATTTCCAGGTGAAGGGCGCGATCACCGAAGTGCGGCCGGGCCCCGTCGTCACCATGTATGAGCTGGAGCCCGCGCCCGGCATCAAGGCGAGCCGCGTCATCGGCCTCGCCGACGACATCGCGCGCAACATGTCCGCGCGCACCGCCCGCGTCGCCACCGTGCCCGGGCGCACCGTCATGGGCATCGAGCTGCCCAATCCGGACCGCGAGAAGGTGGTGCTGCACCAGCTCATCACCAGCCAGCAATTCGCGGAGGCGAAGGCGCAGTTGCCCATCATCCTGGGCAAGAACATCTTCGGCGAGCCGGTCATCGCGGACCTTGCCAGCATGCCCCATCTGCTCGTCGCCGGCACCACCGGCTCGGGCAAGTCGGTCGGCCTCAACTGCATGATCCTCTCGCTGCTCTACCGGCTGACGCCCGACGAGCTGCGCCTCATCATGATCGACCCCAAGATGCTGGAACTGTCGACCTATGACAGCATCCCGCATCTGCTCTCGCCGGTCGTGACCGAGCCGGCCAAGGCGATCCGCGCGCTCAAATGGGCGGTCGAGCAGATGGAGGACCGCTATCGCATGATGGCCTCCATCGGCGTGCGCAATCTCGCCGGCTACAATGAGAAGGTGCGCGGCGCGCTCGCCAAGGGCAAGTCGCTCGGGCGGCGCGTGCAGATCGGCTTCGACGAGACGACGCGCCAGCCCATCTACGAGGAGGAGCAGCTCGATTACCAGCCGCTCCCGCAGATCGTGGTTGTGGTCGACGAGCTGGCCGATCTCATGATGACGGCGGGCAAGGAAGTGGAGTTCCTCATCCAGCGCCTCGCGCAGAAGGCGCGCGCGGCCGGCATCCACCTCATCCTCGCCACGCAGCGCCCTTCGGTCGACGTCATCACCGGCGTCATCAAGGCCAACCTGCCGACGCGCATCAGCTTCATGGTCACCTCCAAGATCGACAGCCGCACGATCCTGGGCGAGCAGGGCGCCGAACAGCTTCTGGGCATGGGCGACATGCTGTTCATGTCACCGGGCAAGGGGCTGTTGCGCGTGCATGGCCCCTTCGTCAGCGACGACGAGGTGGGCGAGGTCGCCAGCCACTGGCGCTCCAAGGGGCAGCCCGATTACATCGCCTCCGTCACCGAGGAGCCGGAGGACGGCAGCTTCGCGCTGGACGGCGAGGATCTGGGCGACGACAGCCCGGATGCCCGGCTCTTCCGCAAGGCCTGCCAGCTCGTGTTCGAGAACCAGAAGGCTTCGACAAGCTGGCTCCAGCGCCAGCTCCGCATCGGCTACAACAGCGCCGCCCGCCTCATCGAGCGCATGGAGGAGGAGGGGCTTGTGGGGCCGCCCAATCATGTCGGCCGCCGCGAAGTGCTGCGCGACGAGAACGGGAACCCCAAATAGCGGGAGCCCCGTCCTCCCGCCGGCGCGGACGCCGACTGTCTCCGTTCGGCCGGCTCGGGACGAACGGGCGGGGCGGGCAGGGGATCCGTCTCCGGTTCAGTGGACATTCAAAGCGGCACGGCTAAGGCGGACGGCATGACCACATTCCTCTCCCGCATCACGCGCCGCCTGCTGGCGAGCGCTGTCCTCGCGGCGCCGCTCGGCGCGGCCCTTGCGCTCCCGGCAGCGCCCGCCATCGCCGGGCCGGCACTGGGCGACCTCGCCGCCGTGGACCGGTCCATCCGCGGCATCCAGTCGCTCTCGGCCGACTTCACCCAGACGGATCGCGCCGGGCAGGTCTCGAGCGGCCGGCTGCTGCTCAAGCAGCCCGGGAAGATCCGCTTCGATTATGGTCCGCGCTCGGACCTGCTCATCGTCTCGGACGGCCGCTCGCTCTACATGATCGACTATCAGGTCAGTCAGGTGCAGCGCTGGCCGATCCGCAACTCGCCGCTCGGCGCGCTGCTCGATCCCTCGCGGGACATCACCCGCTACGGCAAGCTCGTCCAGACCGGCGAGCGCGACATCGTCTCGGTCGAGGTGCGCGATCCCGATCATCCCGAATATGGCGTCATCAACCTCATCTTCATGCGTGAGGCGAGCGCGCCGGCCGGCCTGCGGCTCTATGGCTGGGTGGCGAAGGATGCGCAGGGCAACCGCACGACCATCCGCCTCACCAACCTGCGCTACAACCAGCCGATCGCCGACAGCGCGTTCCGCTGGCGCGATCCGCGGCCCAACATGCGGCCCGGCGCGCGATGAGTCGGGGCTCTGTCGCGATGATTACAAAAGAGACATGGTTCATTCATCCACCGCTCATCTGAGCGACCCTATCTAGATTGCGTGGCGTCGGGACAGACCCGGGATTTCCCCCCTGTTGCCCGGCGAAACCCACGCCACAAGCGTGCCCTTCGGGCGCTTCAGAGACCCCCGTTCCACGCCCCCCGGAGCGGGGGTCTTTTGCATCCGGCGCAGGCGCTTCCCATATCGCGGCCATGATCGCAAAAAACATGCCCTCGGCGCTTGGGTTCGCGGACACGGGCCGCTAGGGACTGGCCCCATGTCGACAAAAGCCAAATCGAACACGATCAGCATCGCGTCCTGGAACATCAACAGCGTCCGCGCCCGCACCGAGATCGTCGAGCGCTTCCTGAGCGAACATCAGCCGGACATCCTGTGCCTGCAGGAGACCAAGGTGGTGAACGAGACGTTCCCCGAAGGCCTGTTCCGGCGGCTGGGCTATCCGCATCTCATGCTGAACGGCCAGCGCATGCATCATGGCGTCGCGATCATCTCCAAACTGCCGATGCGCGACGAGACGCGGCAGGACTGGCAGGCCAATGGCGAGGCGCGGCACATCGGCGTGCGGCTCGACAATGGCCTGCGCATCGAGAATGTCTATATTCCCGCCGGCGGCGACGAGCCGGACCGCACGATCAATCCCAAGTTCGGCCAGAAGCTGGATTTCCTGCAGCGCATGATCGACTGGTCCGGCAAGCTGGACGGCTCGACGCTCCTGCTCGGCGACTTCAACGTCGCGCCGCTCGAATGCGACGTGTGGAGCCACAAGCAACTGCTCAACGTGGTGAGCCACACGCCGGTCGAGGTGGATCTTCTGACCGCGTTGCAGGACAGCCATGGCTGGGTCGATCTCGGCCGCCGGTTCGTGCCCGCCCCGGAGCGGCTCTACACCTGGTGGAGCTATCGCGCGCTGGACTGGGCCAAGTCGGACCGGGGCCGGCGCCTCGATCATATGTGGATGAGCCCGGACGTCGCCTCGGCCGCCACCGGCCATCAGGTGATCGAAGGCGCGCGGAGCTGGGCGCGGCCGTCCGACCACGCGCCGCTCATCACCGAGTTCGCTTTCTGATGGACGCGCGCGCGGCCGCCCGCGCGATCGATGCGCTGCGGCGCGGCTGGGCGATTCGCCTGTCCGGCGCGGACGGCGCGTTGACGCTCCTGCCCATCGAGGGCGCCAATCCGCAGAGCCTTGCCGCCTTCGATCCCGCCGGAGACGCGCCGCTGCTCATCTCGGCGGCGCGCGGCGCGACGCTCAAGCTCGCCAACCAGCGCGAGGCCGCCGACCCGCAGGCGCCCATCCTGATCGCCCGCGAGCGGTGGATCACCGGCGCCGCAGACCTGATGGCGATCGCCGATCCGGTGCGGGATCTCATGACGCCGCTCAAGGGCCCCTTCCGCGCCCTGCCGATCCCGGCGGGCGAAGCGGCGGGCGCGGCGCTGGAACTGGCCCGGCTGGCGGGCATGCTCCCGGCCTATCTGGTCGGCGCGGCCGATGTGCCTGCCGAAGTGGCGCTCAGCGTCGCGGACATCGCCCGCTACGCCGATCCCACCCGGCTCGCCATCGCGGCGCGCGCCCGCCTGCCCGTCGCGGACAAGGTGGAGAGCGAGATCGTCGCCTTCCGCAGCCCGGAGGACCCGCGCGAGCATGTCGCGCTCATTCTCGGCCGGCGCGACGACACGCCGCCGGTGGTGCGGCTGCACAGCGAATGCCTGACCGGCGACGTGCTGGGCAGCCTCAAATGCGATTGCGGCCCCCAGCTCCACGGCGCGCTGCACGAGATTGCCGAGGCGCAATGGGGCATCCTGCTCTATCTGCGGCAGGAGGGGCGCGGCATCGGCCTCATCAACAAGCTGCGCGCCTATGAGCTGCAGGATCAGGGCTTCGACACGGTCGACGCCAATGTGCGGCTGGGCTTCGCCGTCGACGCGCGGGATTTCGGCGTGGCGGCGCGGATGCTGGACCTGCTCGGCGTGCGCGGCGTGCGCCTGCTCACCAACAATCCCGCCAAGGTGGCGGGGCTGGAGGCGCAGGGCATCGCGGTCATCGAGCGCCTGCCGCTCGCCCTGCCGAGCAATCCCTTCAACGAACGCTATCTCGCCACCAAGCGCGACCGCACCGGGCATGATCTGTGAGCGAACGCCCGATCCGCGTGGATGGCGCGGCCGGGCGGCTCGGCGTCGGCGACTGGTCCTGCGCCTGCGTGATCGGCAAGGGCGGCCTCATCGCGGCGACGGACAAGCGCGAGGGCGACGGCGCCACGCCCATTGGCGACTGGCCGGTCCGCACCGTGCTGCTGCGCCCGGGCCGCATCGGCCGGGACCATGCGCCGGCCGTGCCCTGGCGCTGGACGCGCGCCGATGACGGCTGGTGCGACGACCCCGCCGATCCGGCCTATAATCGCCCCGTCCGCCTGCCGCGCGCGACCAGCCACGAACTGCTGCAGCGCGCCGATCAGGCCTATGACGTGGTGATCGTCCTCGGCCACAACGATGCGCCGCCCCTTCCCGGCATGGGCAGCGCCATCTTCCTGCACCAGTGGGTCCTCGGCGCGGATGGCGCGCCAAGGGTCACCGAGGGCTGCGTGGCGGTCGCGCCGGAGGACATGCGGGTGCTGCTGGGGATGCTGCGGCCGGGGATGACGGTGCGGGTCGGTTAATTCGGGGCGCGTCGCGACAGGAAGACCCATGTGCTCCTGCGCAGGCAGGAGCCCAGGGCGGCCATGGTCTGCCGCCGGGCCCAGGGCTCCTGCCTCCGCAGGAGCACGGGTTCTCCCCCAGGCGAATGGCCTCCGATGCTCTGGGCCGAGCTTTCGACCTACTCCCCCGCCGCCGCCAGCGCCTCACCCGCTTCCGGGTTCATCCGCTCGGCCGCCTGCCGCGCCCAGAGCTGGGCATAGATGCCGCCCCGCGCCAGCAGCGCGGCGTGGGTTCCCTGCTCGGCGACCTGGCCGTCCTCCAGCACGATGATGTTGTCGGCGTGCACGATGGTCGAGAGCCGGTGGGCCACGATGATCGTGGTGCGCCGCGCGGCCACATTGTCCAGCACGGTCTGGATCGCGGCCTCGGTGCGGCTGTCGAGGGCGCTGGTGGCTTCGTCGAGGATGAGGATCGGCGGATCCTTGACCAGCGTGCGGGCAATGGCGACGCGCTGCTTCTCGCCGCCGGAAAGCTTGAGCCCGCGCTCGCCCACGCGCGTCTCGTAGCGCAGCGGCTGGCTCTCGATGAAGCTGTCGATCGCCGCGCCCCGCGCGCCCGCCTCGATCTGCGCCTGCGTCGCGCCGTCGCGGCCATAGCCGATATTGTAGCCGATCGTGTCGTTGAACAGCACCATGTCCTGCGGCACGATGCCGATCTGCGCGCGCAGGCTCGCCTGCTGCACGCCCGCGATGTCCTGCCCGTCGATCAGGATGCGGCCGCCCTGAATATCGTAGAAGCGATAGAGCAGCCGGGCGATGGTCGACTTTCCGGCGCCCGAATGGCCCACGATGGCCAGCGTCGTGCCCGCCGGCACGGTGAAGCTCACATCCTTGAGGATCGTGCGCCCGGGATCATAGCCGAACACGACATGATCGAACCGCACCTCGCCCGCGGTCACGACCAGCGGCGGCGCCCCGGGCTTGTCGACCACCTCGGTCTGCGTGTCGATCAGCCTGAACATGGCTTCCATGTCGATCAGGCCCTGTCGGATCGTGCGATAGACCATGCCGAGCAGGTCGAGCGGGCGGAAAAGCTGCATGAGCAGCGTGTTGACCAGCACCACGTCGCCGGTGGTGAACCGGCCCTTGCTCCAGCCCCAGACCGTATAGGCCATGGCGCCGCCCATCATCAGATTGGTGATGAGCGCCTGCCCGATGTTGAGCCAGGCGAGGCTGTTGTTGCTCTTCGTCGCGGCATCCATGTAGCGCCGCTGCGCCGCGCCGTAGCGCGCCGCCTCGCGCGCCTCGGCCGAGAAATATTTGACCGTCTCGAAATTGAGCAGGCTGTCGACCGCATGGGCGATGGCGCCGGTGTCCAGATCGACCATCTCGCGGCGCAGCTTGTTGCGCCATTCGGTCACCGTCTGGGTGAACCAGATATAGACCGCGACCATGACCAGCGTGGCCGCGACGAGGCCGAAGCCGAACTTCACCTGAAAGATGATGCACACCGCCGCCAGTTCGATCGCGGTCGGCGCGATGTTGAACAGCATGAAGTAGAGCATGGTGTCGATCGATGCGGTGCCGCGCTCGATCACGCGGGTCACGCCGCCGGTCTTGCGGTTGAGATGGAAGCGCAGCGAGAGATTGTGGAGATGCGCCAGAACCTGCTCGGCAATCAGCCGCGAGGCATTGCGCGAGACCCGCTCGAAGGCCACGTTGCGCAGATTGTCCGACAGGACCCCGCCGAAGCGCGCGGCGGCATAGGCCCAGGCCATCGCCATGGCGAGCCCGGCCTGCGCCTCCATGTGCGGGCCCATATTGTCGATCACCGCCTTGTAGGCGAAGGGCATGACGAGAATGACCGTCTTGCCAACCAGAACCAGCAGCAGCGCCATCACGATCCGCGCGCGCAGGCGCGGCTCGCCGGCGGGCCAGAGATAGGGGAGAAAACGCCTCAGCGTCGCCCAGGCGGGCGGCGAGCGGTCCGCCGTGGCTGCGTCATTGGTGGTGGCCATGGCCTTGGCAGGTAGGTGCGCCGGCCGCCCTTGCCAATAGCGCGGCCGCCACAGGGCCGATCAAATCGGTCCGGCGGGGCCGCGCATCGGTGCCCGCCGCGTTCAGGCGGTGACGGTGATGCTCGCGTCGAACCCGGCGGACACGCTGCCCGTCGCGCTCAGCGTTCGCGCCGCATTCTCCGCTGCCGTATTGTCGTCCAGCTCCGGGTCGGTCGCCATGGTGATGGCGCCGAAATTGGTCGCGGAGCCCGGATAGAGGCTCGTATCCGCATAGGTGGCGGTGCAGACCGCCCCGGGGATGAGCAGCAGCGTCGTGAGATCGGCATTGCTGCCCCGGTTCGCCGAGAACAGGTTGGGGAACACCTCGATATAGATGTGCGGATAACGGCCCGACAGGCAGCCCGGCACGATGGTCGTGAAGGTCACCTGGCCATTGGTGTCCGTCACCTGCAGGCCGCGCAGATAGCTCTCCTCCGGGATGGTGTAGAGCGAATAGCGGCCCTGCGCGTCGGCCTGCCAGATATAGACGGCGCGGCCGGAGGAAGGCGCGCAGGTCACGGCGTCGACGATGGTGATGGTCAGGCGCATCTCCGTGCCGGCCGCGACGGTGCTCGTATCGAGGAAGCTGGAGCGGATGTCCGAACGCTGTATCTCGGCCCGGGCGAGCACGTTGCTGGTCGCGCCCGGCGCGATGTTGGAGCCGTCCGCCGGATAGTCGCCGTTCGATTCCGGCGCCGTGGCCGTGCAGGTCGGCGTGGGGCTCGGGCTTGGACTGGGTGAGGGGCTGGGCGTCGGCGTGGGGGTCGGCGGCACGACAACGCCTGTGTCGTCATCCGATCCACAGCCTGTCAGCAGGGCGAAACTGCCTGCGCCGGCGAGCCATTCGAGCATCCTGCGGCGATGCATCCGGCCATGGACGATGGCCGTCATATGCGGGTGGTTCATCGCACTCTCTCCCAATTGCGGTCCCGGCAACTCAACTCGGTTCGTCGCATATCGTTCCCCGCCGGTCGGGGGGCGGCCGTCTTTTCAGGGCAACTGGTGGCGCGCGGAAAAGACGCTCCAGCCGGTCGCCTGCGCAAGCCGCTCGAGCGCCAGCGTGCCGAGCCGGCTGTTGCCGGTATCGTTGAGGCCCGGCGACCAGACCGCGATGCTGGCGATGCCCGGCACGATGGCGAGGATGCCGCCGCCGACGCCGGACTTGGCGGGGATGCCCACGCGGAAGGCGAAATCGCCGCTCGCATCATATTGGCCGCAGGTGAGCATCAGTGCGTTGATGCGGCGGGCGCGGCGCGCGGAGACCACGCGGCCGCCGGCGGGATGCTGCCCGTCCAGCATGAGGAAGCGGCCGGCGCGGGCGAGCTGCAGGCAGGTCATCGCGATGGCGCACTGGTGGAAATAGACGCCCGTCACCAGCTCGACCGGATGGTGGATATTGCCGAAGGCGCGCATGTAATTGCCGAGGGCGATGTTGCGGAAGCCGGTCTCCTGCTCGCCGCGCGCGATCGCCTCGTCCACCACGATCGTCTCGTCGTCCGCGAGGAAACGGATGAAGCGGATCAGCTCGCCGATCGTCTCGCGCGGCATATGTCCCGAGAGGTTGACGTCCGCGACCACGATGGCGCCGGCATTGATGAACGGATTGCGCGGGATGCCATGCTCCGCCTCGAGCTGGACGATGGAGTTGAAGGCGTTGCCCGAAGGCTCGCGCCCCACTCGCGCCCAGAGCTGGTCGCCCACCTTGCCGAGCGCCATGGTGAGCGCGAAGACCTTGGAGATGGACTGGATGGAGAAGCTCGTTTCCGCGTCGCCGCCCAGCACGACCGCGCCGTCCGCCATGACGATCGCCATGCCGAACCGATCCGGCGAGACGCGCGCGAGGCCGGGAATATAGGTCGCGACCGCGCCGCGCTCCGTCTCCGCCGCCATGGCGGCGACGATATGGTCGACGATGAGCTGGATCGGGGCCGTCATGCCCGCTCAGCCCGCGGCCGGTCCGTCCCGCACCATGTCCTCGGCCAGATCGAGCCCGGCCTTGCCGCCGGCGGCGGTATGGGCCGGCGCGTGCGGTCGCGGGATGTCCTCCGGTTCCTCGACTTCCAGCATGCCTTCCCATTTGGTGACGACCGATGTCGCGATGGCATTGCCGATCACGTTGGTCATGGTGCGGCCCATGTCCATGAAGTGATCGACCGCGAGGATGAAGGCCACGCCCTCGACCGGCAGGTTGAACTGGGCGAGCGTCGCGGCGACGACCACGAGGCTGGCGCGGGGCACGGCGGCGATGCCCTTGCTCGTCACCATCAGCACCAGCAGGATGGTGATCTGCGTGCCCAGCGGCAGGTCGATGCCATAGGCCTGGGCGATGAACAGGGTCGCGAAGCTGGCATACATCATCGAGCCGTCGAGGTTGAAGCTGTAGCCCAGCGGCAGCACGAAGCTGGAGATGCGGCGCGGCACGCCGAACCGGTCGAGCTGCTCGAGCAGTTTGGGATAGACCGCTTCGGACGAGGCGGTGGAGAAGGCGATCAGCATCGGCCCGCGAATCTGCCGGAGCAGATGGACCATCCGGCCGCCCAGGAACAGGAAGCCGGCCAGCGCCAGCACGATCCAGAGCGTGAACAGCGCCAGATAGAATTCGCCGATCAGCGTGCCGAAGGTCACGACCACGCCCAGCCCGCGCTCGGTGATGACCGAGGCGATGGCGCCGAACACCGCCACGGGGGCGAAGCGCATCACATAGGAGGTGACCTGCAGCATCAGCTCGACGATGGCTTCGACCAGCTCGATGATCGGCTTGCCCACATCGCCGATCGCGGTCAGCGCCACGCCGACGAACAGCGAGAAGACGACGATCTGCAGCACGCTGTTGTTCGCCATGGCGTCCACCATCGAGGTGGGGAAGACATGGAGGACGAAGTCGCGCAGGTTGAGCGCGGCCGTATCCACGCCGGCGTCGCCCCCGCCGCCGGCGACGAGGCCGAGGCCGTCGCCCGGGCGGAGAAGATTGGCGTAGATGAGCCCGATCGACAGCGAGATGAGGCTCGCCAGGATGAACCAGGCGAGCGCCCGCCCGCCGATCCGCCCCAGCGCCGCGCTGTCGCGCATATGGGCGATGCCCGCGACCAGCGTGGCGAAGACCAGCGGCGCGATGATCATCTTGATGAGATGCAGGAACACGTCCGCGAGCAGGTGGAAATAGCCGCCGACATTCCGGGCGAGATCGGCATCGGCGCCGATCAGCGCGTGCGCGCTCACGCCGACGATCAGCCCCAGCATCATGCCGATGACGATGTAGAGGGTTAACCTGTTGGTCATGCTGTGCCGATCGCCCCGTTGCTGGCCTGCCGGCCTGTCTCGGGCACCTGCGTAACAGGCGGGGGCGGATTAAAAAAGGGCCCCGTCAGTCATGACGGGGCCCCAGTCGATACCGAGAATCGGACCTGCGGCATCAATTCTGTCCACTGACCATCTGCACCCCGGAGCGCTGGACGAGGCGTGGCGCAGGCAGGCGCCGGCGGCAATGCCGCGCCGCCAACGATCGTCGCGCATGCCGCACGACTTGCCGTAACCGATTGATGAAGCGGTCTGAATCCCCGGCGGGCTGTTCAGGCGCGCCCGGGAGCGATCAGCCGCACTGGGCGCGATGCAGCAGCGCCTGATCGGCAAGCACCAGCGCGACCATCGCCTCGACCACCGGCACGCCGCGAATGCCCACGCAAGGATCATGACGGCCCTTTGTGCGGATCTCGCTGGCTTCGCCCGCGCGCGTCACCGTCTGCTGCGGGATGAGGATCGAGCTGGTCGGCTTGAAGGCCGCGCGCAGCTTGATCGGCTGCCCGGTCGCGATCCCGCCGGCGATGCCGCCGGCATGATTGGCCTGGAAGACCGGCGGGCCGCCGGGACCCGGCCGCATCGGATCGGCATTCTCCTCGCCGCGCAGGCGCGCCGCCGCGAAGCCGTCGCCGATCTCGACGCCCTTGACCGCGTTGATGCTCATCAGGGCCGCCGCCAGCTCGCTGTCCAGCTTGGCATAGAGCGGCGCGCCCCAGCCCGCCGGCACGCCGGTGGCGATGCACTCGACGACCGCGCCGAGCGAGGAGCCGTCCTTGCGGGCGCCGTCGAGCAGCGTTTCCCAGCGCGCCGCCGCCCGCGGGTCCGGGCAGAAGAAGGGATTGCGGTCGATCTCCGCCGTGTCGAACAGATCGGGGTCGATGGCGTCGCCGCCCATTTCGCTCACATAGGCGGTGATGCTGACCTGCGGCACGACGAGCCGCGCGACGGCGCCCGCCGCCACCCGCGCCGCCGTCTCGCGTGCCGAGGACCGGCCGCCGCCGCGATAGTCGCGGAAGCCATATTTGGCGTCATAGGCATAGTCCGCATGGCCGGGGCGATAGGCCTGCGCGACCTCGGAATAATCCTTCGAGCGCTGGTCCACATTCTCGATCATCAGGCTGATCGGCGTGCCGGCGGTCTTCCCCTCGAACACGCCCGAGAGGATGCGCACCGCGTCCGGCTCCTGCCGCTGCGTGGTGAAGCGCGACTGGCCGGGGCGACGCCTGTCCAGCCAGGGCTGGATGTCCGTCTCGGAGAGGGGCAGGCCCGGGGGGCAGCCATCCACCACCGCGCCGATCGCGGGCCCGTGGCTCTCGCCCCATGTCGTGAAGCGAAACACGCGGCCGAAGGTGTTGAAAGACATCAGTCCGTCCCCGTTCCTGAAAAAGCGTCCCTCTCCCCGGGAGGAGAGGGTGTCGGGTCACCGGTCGAGCGCGATGTCCGGGGCGTCCTCGGCCTTCATGCCGATGACATTATAGCCCGCATCGACATGGTGGATCTCGCCGGTCACGCCGGCGGAAAGGTCGCTCAGCAGATAGAGGCCCGCGCCGCCGACATCCTCGATGGTGACATTGCGGCGCAGCGGCGAATTCAGCTCGTTCCAGCGCATGATGTAGCGGAAGTCGCCGATGCCCGAGGCGGCGAGCGTCTTGATCGGCCCGGCGGACACGGCATTCACCCGGATGTTCTCGGGGCCGAGGTCCATCGCCAGATATTTGACGCTGGTCTCCAGCGCCGCCTTGGCGACCCCCATGACATTGTAATGCGGGATGACCTTCTCGGCGCCGTAATAGGTGAGCGTCAGGATCGATCCGCCAGCGCGCATCATCGGCACGGCCCGCTTGGTCACCGCGACGAGGCTGTAGGCCGAGATGTTCATCGTCAGCAGGAAATTGTCGAGGCTGGTGTCGACATATTTGCCGCGCAGCTCGTTCTTGTCCGAGAAGCCGATGGCGTGGACGACGAAGTCGATCGTCGGCCAGCGCTCCGCGAGTTGCGCGAAGCTGGTGTCGATCGACGCCATGTCGCCGACATCGCAGGACAGCAGGAAATCGGAGCCAAGCTCCGCCGCGAGCGGGCGCACGCGCTTTTCCAGGGCCTCGCCGAGATAGGAGAAAGCCAGTTCGGCGCCCTGCGCATGCAAGGCCTTGGCGATCCCCCAGGCGAGCGACTTGTCATTGGCCAGCCCCATGATGAGGCCGCGTTTGCCCGCCATCAGGCCGGTCATACAGGCTGTTCCTCCGTCTCTTCCGCCGCTTCTTCCCCCTCGGGAAATTCAGCCAGCGCCGCATTGAGTTCGGCGCCAATTACCACGCCGAGCCCGATGATGAAGAAAAAAATGAGAACGATCATCGCGCCGGCAAGGCCGCCATAGGTGAGGCTGTAATTGGCGAGATGCGACAGGAAGACCGGCAGCAGCAGCGATGTGCCGTACCACCAGAGCGCCGTGAAGGCGGCGCCCGGCCATTTGGGGAAGCGCGCATCCCGATAGCGGCTGGGCGTCAGCGCCACGAACAGGAAGAAGAGCGCGCCGAAGAGAAGCGCCGTCGGCACGAGGCGCGTCGCCGCGATGATGTTGAAGGCGAGGTCCGCGAACGGCAGGATCTGCTTGATGAGCGTCTCGGCGGCGGACAGCAGCACCTGCAGCGACAGCGCGACCAGCAGCGCGAAGACGCTGAGGATGATGATGCCGATCGCGCGCAGGCGGTAGGTCCAGAAAGGCCGGGTGGAGTGCGTGCCATAGGCGCGGCGCAGGATGTCGCGGATGGTCTCGATCAGGCTGCCCACGGTCCACAGGCCGATGGCGGCGCCGATCCACAGCAGATTGCCGGACCGGGCCGAGAGCACGTCCAGGATCGCGGGGCGCAGCACCGCCGCGACGCCGGGCGGCACGGTGAGCAGGAAGCCGTTGAGCGCGTCCAGTCCGGCGCGCGTCTGCCCCACGAGCTGGGCGATCGCCGCGGCGACGATGAAGAAGGGAAAGACGGCGACCATGGTCAGATAGGCGAGATTGCCGGCATGGATGAACCCGTCCGAATAGACGCCGATCGCCATGCGGCGCAGCACGGTCAGCGCGCGGGTGGCCAGCCGGCTCTGGCCGATCTCCGCCCTGAGCCGCGCGCCATGCTCGCGCAGCCGCCGGCGGCGGGCCTCGGGCGATTGGGGGGAGAGGTCGCGCATCCTGTCAGTCGTCCGGCAAGTCAGCAGCCATGGCTCATGCAATCCCCGAATGTGCCCGCCCGTTCCGGCGGCCCGGGAAGCGCCCCGCTTTCGCAGGATGCGCCGGCACTTTCAATGCGTGGCTGGCAATGCGTGGCTGGCAATGCGTGGCTGGCAATGCGTGACTGGCGGGGCGTCCGGTCAGACGCCCAGCTTCGCGCGCAGCGGCCGTCCGTCCTTCCAGCTCTCGACGAACTGGCGCAACGCCGGATCATCGGCCGGCACGTCGATCATCAGCGTCATGCGCTGGTCGCCGCGTCCGCCGCCCTTGTGCGTGAAGCCCTTGCCCTTGAGGCGGAGCGTCTGGCCTGAATGCGCGCCGGCCGGTACGCTGACCATCACCGGCCCGTCGACGGTCGGCACCTTGATGCGCGCGCCTTTCACCGCTTCGTCGAGGCTGATCGGCAATTCCAGCAGGACATTGTCGCCATCCCGCTCGAAGAAGGGATGCTTCGCGATCTCGATGGTGACGATGGCATCGCCCGGTCCGGCCGGGCCCGGCTGCCCCTTGCCCGCGAGCTTGAGCTGCGTGCCGGTCTCGACGCCGGGGGAGAGCTTGAGGTCGATCGTCTTGCCGTCCGCCAGCGTGATGCGCTGGGTGGCCAGCGTCGCCGCGTCGACGAACGGCACGGAGAGGCGATAGCTCATGGTCGCGCCGCGCTGGGGCGGCGGCGGCGCGCCTCTGCCGAAACCGCCGAAGCCGCCCGCGCGACGCCCGCCGCCGCCGCTGAACAGATTCTCGAAGATGTCGCCGAAATCCGCGGCGCCGCCCCCGCCGAAATCGAAATTCGCCCCGCCGGCGAATCCGCGCGGGTCGCCGCCCCCGCCGCCCTGGCCGAAGCCGAACGGATGGGCCGGGTTGCCCTCGCCGTCGATCTCGCCCCGGTCATACTGGGCGCGCTTGTCCTTGTCGGACAGGAGGTCATAGGCCCGCGTCACCTCCGAGAATTTCTCGGCGGCCTTGGGATTGTCCTTGTTCCGGTCGGGATGCAGTTCCTTGGCAAGCTTGCGATAGGCGGACTTGATCGCCTTCTCGTCCGCGTCTCGCGCCACGCCCAGCAAGGAATAAGGATCAGCCATTCTCGTTCAACCACCACTTTCCGCGACGCCCGGCGCCGCGCCATTCATCTGGCGATTATGGCGGGCTGTCGCAAGTGGGGCCGTGTCCCGCTCTCCGTTGCGATTGTGCCGGGGAGCGCCTAGGAAACCCGCCATGACCACGACCAGCCCCTCTCCCGAGCCGACCACCCAGGCGGACGATCCCTTCGCGCTTTTCGAGCAGTGGTTCGGCGAGGCGCAGGCCAGCGAGCCGGGTGACGCCAACGCCATGGCGCTCGCCAGCGTCGACATGCAGGGGCGCCCCTCGGTGCGCATGGTGCTGATGAAGGATCATGGGCCGGGGGGCTTCACCTTCTACACCAATTTCGACAGCCGCAAGGGCGCCGAACTGCTTGCCGATCCCGAGGGCGCGCTGCTGTTCCACTGGAAGTCGCTGCGCCGGCAGGTCCGCATCGAGGGGCCGGTGACGCCGGTCGACGATGCGACGGCGGACGCTTATTTCGCCACTCGCCCGCGCGATTCGCAAATCGGGGCCTGGGCGTCCGACCAGTCCCGTCCGCTCGGCAGCCGGGAGATTTTCGAGGCGCGCATCGCCGAGGCGGAGGCGCGTTTCGCCGGCGGTCCGGTGCCGCGCCCGCCGCACTGGTCGGGCTTTCGCCTGATGCCGCGCGCGATGGAGTTCTGGCTCGATCGCATGTTCCGCCTGCACGAGCGCACCCGCTATCAGGCCGATGGCCGTGGCGGCTGGTCCTCGGGCCTGCTGTTTCCCTGAGATTGTCGCGAGGCCGTGATGACAAGCCCGCCCTTCACCCCGATCCCCTTCACTCAGGTCGATGCCTTTGCCGCAGCGCCGTTCACGGGCAATCCGGCCGCCGTCATGCCGCTGGAGGCATGGCTGGACGATGCCGTGCTGGCGGCCATCGCGCAGGAGAATAATCTTTCGGAGACAGGCTTCACCGTGAAGCTGCCCGAGGGCGCGGGCGCGGATTTTGCGCTGCGCTGGTTCACGCCGGCGGTCGAGGTCGCGCTGTGCGGCCATGCGACGCTGGCCGCCGGCCATGTGCTGATGCCGGCGGACGCGCAGGCCATCCGCTTTCGCACGCGTCAGGCCGGCGATCTCGTCGTGACGCGCGACGGCGCGGGCTATGCGCTCGACCTGCCGGCCTGGCCAATGGCGCCGAGCGACCGGACCGACATCGCGCCGCTGCTCGGCGGCGGAGCGGCGCCGATCGAGATCATGTGGCGCGAGGGCGGCTATGCGCTGCTGCGCTATCCGGACGAGGCGAGCGTGCGCGCGCTCACGCCCGATTTTCCCGCGCTGGCGAAGCTGGGCGATGTGCTGACCATCGCCACCGCGCCGGGCGAGGCGACGGACGTCGTCAGCCGCGTCTTCGCGCCCGGCGCCGGGATCGACGAGGATCCGGTCACCGGCTCGGCCCATTGCCTGCTGACGCCATATTGGGCCGAACGGCTCGGGCGCGAGACCTTCACCGCCTATCAGGCCAGCCCGCGCGGCGGCCATGTCGGCTGCCGGCTGGAGGGCGCGCGCGCCGTCCTGACCGGCCAGTGCCGCACGGTGATCGAAGGGCGTTTCCTGCTGTAGAGCCGATCCGAGTCATGACATCAGTGCTCCTGCCTGCGCGGGAGCACAGGTCGGGTCTATCCGAAACGGACGGGCCCCGGCGCTCGCCGGGCCCTTACCGCGCGATGCCGCCGGCCGCGAGCACCGCCAGCGTCACCAGTTCGGAGGCGGTCGAAGCCATGGTCGCGATCTGCACCGGCTGGCCCATGCCGATCAGCATCGGGCCGATCACCGAATCGCCGCCCAGCTCGCGCAGCAGCTTGGCCGAGAGATTGGCGGACTGGAGCCCCGGCATGACCAGCACATTGGCCGGGCCGGAGAGGCGGCAGAACGGATAATTCTGCATGACGCGCGGATTGAGCGCCACGTCGGGCGCCATCTCGCCTTCATATTCGAAGTCCACGCCCTTCTCGTCGAGCAGCGCCACGGCCTCGCGGATGCCGCCCAGCCAGTTGCCCGGCGGATTGCCGAAGGTCGAGTAGGAGAGGAAGGCGACGCGCGGCTCATGCCCCATGCGGCGCGCCACGGCCGCCGTGTCGATGGCGATGTCCGCCAGTTCCTGCGCATTGGGACGCTCGTTGACGGTCGTATCGGCCATGAACACGGTGTGCGACTGGCCGACGAGGACATGCACGCCGAAGCAGGTGCGGCCCTGCGCCGGATCGATCACGCGGCGCAGCTCGCGCATGGTCTGCGCATAGGTGCGGGTGACGCCGGTGATGAGCGCGTCGGCCTCGCCCAGTTCGAGCAGCAGCGGGCCGAAGATGTTGCGATCCCGGTTGACCATGCGCTCGCAGTCGCGCCGCAGATAGCCGCGCCGCTGCAGCCGCTCGTAGAGCATGTCGACCATTTTGGGGACCAGCGGCGAATTGATGCTGTTGTGCAGCTCGAAGCTCTCGGGGTCCTTGACGCCCATGTCGCGCAGCTTCTGGTGCACGTCCTGCCGGCCGACCAGCACGGGGATGCCGTAGCCGCCGTCGCGGAACTGGATGGCGGCGCGCAGCACCACTTCCTCGTCCGCCTCGGCGAAGACGACCCGCTTGGGGGCCGCCCTGGCGCCCTCATAGGCGAGGGTGAGCACCGATGTGGTCGGGTTGAGCCGGCTGCGCAGGCTGAGGCGATAGGCCTCCATGTCCTCGATCGGCTGCTGGGCGACGCCCGATTCCATCGCCGCCTTCGCCACCGCAACCGGCACGATCTCCATGAGGCGCGGGTCGAACGGAGCCGGAATGATATAGTCGGGGCCGAAGCTGTGCGTCGTGCCATAGGCGATCGCCACTTCCTCGGGCACCTGCTGGCGGGCCAGTTCCGCGATGGCCTGCGCCGCGGCGATCTTCATCGCCTCGTTGATCGCGGTCGCCCGCACGTCCAGCGCCCCCCGGAAGATGAAGGGGAAGCCGAGCACATTGTTGACCTGGTTGGGATAGTCCGACCGGCCGGTGGCGACGATGGCGTCCGGCCGCGCCGCCTTGGCGAGCGGCGGGAGGATCTCCGGATCGGGGTTGGCCATGGCGAAGATGATCGGCGCGGGGTTCATCTCGCCGATCCATTCGGGCTTCAGCGCATCCTTGGCGGAGAGGCCGAGGAAGATGTCCGCGCCCTTGAGCGCATCGTGCAGGCTGCGCGCCCGCGTCGCGACGGCATGGGCGGACTTGAACTGGTCCATGCCGCTGGTGCGGCCCTGATAGATGACGCCTTCCCGGTCGCACATGATGACATGGTCGTGCGGCACGCCCAGCGCCTTGATGAGCTCGGTGCAGGCGATGGCGGCGGCGCCCGCGCCGTTCACCACCACCCGCGTGTCGCGGATGTCGCGCCCGGTCAGGTGGCAGGCGTTGATGAGCCCCGCCGCGCAGATGATCGCCGTGCCATGCTGATCGTCATGCATGACCGGGATGTTCATCCGCTCCTTGAGCGCGGCCTCGATGATGAAGCATTCCGGCGCCTTGATGTCCTCGAGGTTGATGCCGCCGAAGCTGGGTTCGAGCAGCGCCACGGCGTCGATGAAGGCCTGCGGGTCCTCGGAGCCCACTTCGATGTCGATGGCGTCCACATCGGCGAAGCGCTTGAACAGCACCGCCTTGCCTTCCATCACCGGCTTGGAGGCGAGCGCGCCCAGATTGCCCATGCCGAGGATGGCCGTGCCGTTGGAGATGACGGCGACCAGATTGCCCTTGGCCGTATAGTCGTAGGCGCGCTGCGGATTGTCCGCGATCGCCTGCACGGGCACGGCGACGCCGGGGGAATAGGCGAGGGCGAGGTCGCGCTGCGTCGCCATGGGCTTGGACGCGATGATCTCGATCTTCCCCGGCCGCCCGGCCGAATGGAAAAGCAGCGCCTCGCGCTCGGAAAATTCGATACTTGCCTTGTCGGTCATGGAACGGGTCCCCGGGGAATGGAGGGAGTCAGCCTCGCCCTAAAGGCTTTGGCCGCCATTTCACAAGAGCCGCGTAAGCATTGCCCGGCTTTTCCCCTCCGGCCCGCGCTGCTAACGCGCTGGACGTGAACAGCCGAACCGCCCCTGCCGCCAGCAATGCCCCCGCGCCCACGCCCATGATGGCGCAATATCTCGCGCTCAAGGCGGAGGCGGGCGGGGATCTGCTCTTCTATCGCATGGGCGACTTCTTCGAGCTGTTCTTCGAGGATGCGAAGATCGCCAGTCAGGTGCTCGACATCGCGCTCACCACGCGCGGCGAGCATCAGGGCGAGGCCATCCCCATGTGCGGCGTGCCCGCGCACAGCGCCGAGGCCTATCTCGCCCGGCTCATCAGGGCGGGCCACCGCGTCGCCATCGCGGACCAGACCGAAACGCCCGAGCAGGCGCGCGCGCGCGGCGGTTCCAAGGCGCTGGTCGGCCGCGCGATCGTGCGCTTCGTGACGGCGGGCACGCTGACCGAGGACACGCTGCTCGACAGCCGCCGGGCCAACATGCTGGCGGCGATCGGCGAGGCAGGCGGCGCGCTGGCGCTCGCGGCGGCGGACATCTCGACCGGCCGGCTGGAGGTCGTCGCGCTGGACGAGGGCGCGCTGGCGGCGGAACTGGCGCGGATCGGGGCGAGCGAAGTCATCGCCCGCCCGTCGCTGGCCGCGAAGATCGACGGTGCGTTGCCGTTCGAGAGCCGGGGCTTCGACAGCGGCCGGGCGGAAGGCGAGGTCGCCCGCCATTTCGGCGTCGCCACGCTGGACGGCTTCGGCAGCTTCTCGCGCGCGGAACTCTCCGCGCTGGGCGGGCTGCTCGCCTATCTGGAGCATGTCGGCAAGGGGCGCATGCCCTTCCTCGCCGCGCCGGTGCGCGCGGGCGCGAGCGACCATCTCGCCATCGATCCCGCCACGCGCGAGAGCCTGGAGATCGTCGCCACCGCCGCGGGCCAGCGCGCCGGCAGCCTGCTGGGCGCGGTCGACCGGACGGTGACCGGCGCGGGCGCGCGCCTGCTGGCGAGCGACCTTGCCGCGCCGCTGATGGACCGCGCCGCGATCGAGGCGCGGCTGGCGCTGGTGCGCTGGCTGCATGACGAGGGGCCGCTGCGCGAGGACATGCGCGCGCGGCTGCGGGCGCTGCCGGACATCGGCCGCGCGCTCGGCCGGCTCGCCATCGGCCGGGGCAGCCCGCGCGATCTCGGGCAGTTGCGCGACGGGCTCGACGCCGCGCGGGCGCTGCGCGAGAAGCTGGGGCGCCTGCCCGATCGCCCGGCGTTGCTGGACGCGCTGCTGCCCGCGCTCGACGGCCATGGCGCGCTGGTCGACACGCTGATGAACGCGCTCGTCCCCGCGCCGCCCACGGAAGCGGCCAATGGCGGCTATATCGCGGACGGCTATGACGCCGCGCTCGACGAACTGCGCCGCATGGCCGGCGACGGGCGGCGGGCGATCGCCGCGCTGGAGGCGCGCTACCGGGACCAGACCGGCATCGCCGCGCTCAAGATCCGCCACAATGGCGTGCTTGGCTATCATGTCGAGGTGCCGGCCCGTCATGCCGACGCGCTGATGGCGCAGGACAGCGGCTTCACCCATCGCCAGACGCTGGCCGGGGTGGTGCGCTTCAATTCGGTGGACCTGCACGAGCAGGCCGGGCGCGTGGCGCGGGCGGGCGCCCATGCGCTGACGGCCGAGGCGGCGCATTTCGAGGATCTCACCGGGCAGGCGCTGGCCCGGCGCGAGGCCATCGCCCATGCGGCCGACGCGCTCGCCCGGCTCGATGTCGCGGCGGCGCTGGCCGAGCGGGCGGTCGAGGGCGGCTGGTCGCCCCCGATCTTCACCGACGCGCCGGTGCTGGAGATCGAGGGCGGGCGCCATCCGGTCGTCGAGGCGGCTCTGGGGAAGGACGGCACGGCCTTCGTCGCCAATGACTGCCGGCTTTCGGAGACCGATCGCCTGTGGCTCGTCACCGGCCCGAACATGGGCGGCAAGTCGACCTTCCTGCGGCAGAACGCGCTGATCGTCATTCTCGCCCAGGCGGGCGGCTTCGTGCCCGCCCGCGCCGCGCGGCTGGGGCTGGTTGACCGGCTGTTCAGCCGTGTCGGCGCCTCGGACAATCTCGCGCGCGGGCGCTCCACCTTCATGGTCGAGATGATCGAGACGGCCGCGATCCTCGCGCAGGCGACCCCGCGCAGCTTCGTGATCCTCGACGAGGTGGGGCGCGGCACATCAACCTATGACGGCCTCGCCATCGCCTGGGCGGTGGTCGAGGCGATCCATGACGTCAATGAGTGCCGCTGTCTCTTCGCCACCCATTATCACGAGCTGACCCGCCTTGCCGAGCGGATGGACGCCCTCTCGCTCCATCATGTCCGCGCGCGCGAATGGCAGGGCGATCTCGTGCTGCTGCACGAGGTGACCGAGGGGCCGGCGGACCGCAGCTACGGCCTTGCCGTCGCGCGCCTCGCCGGCCTGCCGCCCGCTGTGCTCGCGCGCGCGAAGGCGGTGCTCGGCAAGCTGGAGGCGGGCCGCGCGAAGACCGGCGGCATCGCGGCGGGGCTGGACGACCTCCCCCTGTTCGCCGCCACGCTGGCGCCCGAGCCGGAGGCGGCGCCCGATCCGCTGCGCGAGGCGCTGGCGAAGGTCGACGCGGACAGCCTGACCCCGCGCGAGGCGCTCGACCTTGTTTACGCCCTCAAGCAATTGCAGGGCACTGCCTCTATATGAGGATGCATGAATAAGCTCCCCGAGTCGCTGCACGGGCGCCGCGCGATCATCGACCGGCGGCAGGTGGCCGATGCGCTGAACGCCGCGCTGGCCCAAGGGCGCGATCCGGCCGGGCAGCGGCAGGTCATCGTCGACACGCTGCGGGGCGCGCTGGCGCATGGCCGGGCGGAAGTCTCCGAGCGGCTTGCCCAGAATCCCACGCGCGGGCGCGACGCGGTGACGGCCCAGGCCTTCCTGATGGACCAGATCATCCGCCTGCTGTTCGACGCGACGGTGACGCATCTCTACCCGATCGCCAACCCGACGGCTTCGGAGCGGATCGCGCTCGTGGCGGTGGGCGGCTATGGGCGCGGCGAGATGGCGCCCTACAGCGACGTCGATATCGGCTTCATCACGCCCTACAAGCCCACGAGCTGGACCGAGCAGGTCATCGAATCGATGCTCTACACGCTCTGGGACCTGGGGCTGAAGGTCGGCCATTCCAGCCGCTCGATCGACGAGACGATCCGCATGGCCAGGGCGGACCTCACCATCCGCACCGCGCTCCTGGAAGCCCGCTTCATCTGGGGCGACCGCGCGATCTACGAGGAATGCGTGCATCGCTTCGACAGCGAGATCATGCAGGGCACGGCGCGGGCCTTCGTGGCGGACAAGCTCGCCGAGCGCGAGGCGCGGCACAAGCAGATGGGCGACAGCCGCTATGTGGTGGAGCCCAACGTCAAGGAGGGCAAGGGCGGCCTGCGCGACCTGCACACGCTGTTCTGGATCGGCAAATATGTGAACCGGGTGCGCACCGTGGCCGAGCTGGTCGATGTCGGCCTGCTCACGCGCGCGGAGCTTTCGCAGTTCCAGCGCGCCGAGAATTTCCTCTGGGCCGTGCGCTGCCACATGCACGAGATCGCGCACCGCGCGGAGGATCGCCTCACCTTCGACCTGCAGATCGAGGTGGCGCGGCGCATGGGCTATGTCGAGAAGCGCGGCCGCTCGGCGGTCGAGCGCTTCATGCATCTCTATTTCCTGATGGCCAAGACGGTGGGCGACCTCACCGGCGTGTTCCTCGCCCACCTGGACGAGACGATGGGCAAGCGCGGGCGGCGCTACATCCCGGCGATGTTCGCCCGGCGGCGCCGGCTCGACGGCTTCACGCTCGATCGCGGGCGCCTCTCCATCCCCGATGACGACTGGTTCCGCGAGAAGCCGGTGCGCATGATCGAGATCTTCGCGCTGGCGGACCGGCACGGGCTGGAGATCCACCCCAATGCGATGCGCGCGCTCAATCGCGACGCCGTCCATATCGATCGCAAGGTGCGGGCCGACCCGGAAGCCAATGCGCTGTTCCTGGGCGTGCTCACCTCGCCGCGCGACCCGGAGAAGGTGCTGCGCTGGATGAACGAGGCCGGCGTGTTCGGTCGCTTCGTGCCGGACTTCGGCCGGGTGGTCGCGCAGATGCAGTTCGACATGTATCATCATTATACGGTCGACGAGCACACCATCCGCGCCATCGGCCTGCTCGCGCGGATCGAGAAGGGCGACCTGCGGGAAGATCACCCGCTCGGCTCGGCAATCATCGGCAAGATCAATTCGCGCCGCGTCCTCTATGTCGCGGTGCTGCTGCACGACATCGCCAAGGGGCGCGGCGGCGATCATTCGATCCTGGGCGCCGAGGTGGCCGAGAAGCTCTGCCCGCGCCTCGGCCTCACGCCGGCCGAGACGGAAACGGTCGCCTGGCTGGTGCGCCACCATCTGCTGATGTCCGCCACCGCCTTCAAGCGCGACCTTGCCGACTTCAAGACGATCCTCGATTTCGCCGAAGTGGTGCAGAGCCCCGAGCGGCTGCGCCTGCTGCTGCTGCTGACCATCGTGGACATCCGCGCCGTCGGCCCCAATGTGTGGAACGGCTGGAAGCGCCAGCTCCTCGCCGAGCTTTACGACGCGGCGGAGGAAGTCATCCGCCCGGGCCACAAGCAGCGCGGGCGGCAGGAGCGGATCGAGGCCAAGCGCGCGACCCTGCGGACCCGTCTCCCCGTCGACGACGCCGCGTTCGATGCGCTGGTCGAGCGCTTCCCCCAATCCTACTGGATCGCGGAGCCCGATGATGTGCTGGAGCAGAATGCGCGCCATCTGCTGGAAGTCGGCACCGCCAGCCTGTCGATCGAGGCGCGGCCCTATCCCGAGCGCGGCGCGACGCTGGTGACGGTCTATGCGGCTGACCATCCCGGCCTCTTCTACCGGATCGCGGGCGCCATCCATCTGGCGGGCGGCAACATCATCGATGCGCGCATCCACACGCTCAAGGACGGCACCGCGCTCGACAATTTCCTGGTGCAGGATCCGTTCGGCGGCCGGTTCGACGATCCCGCGCAGCTCGCACGCATCCGCACCCATATCGAGGATGCGCTGTCCAACCGGCAGAAGCTGCTGACCCGGCTGGAGCAGCGCCCGCTCTCCCGCACGCGCGCCGAGGCCTTCGAGGTGGTGCCGCAGGTGCTGATCGACAACAAGGCGTCCAACCGCTTCACCGTGGTCGAGGTCGCCGCGCGCGACCGGCCGGCGCTGCTGCTGAGCCTCGCCTTCGCGCTCTTCCAGTCCAAGACGATGGTGCACAGCGCGCATGTCAGCACTTATGGCGAGCGCGCCGTCGATACCTTCTACCTGACCGACCTGCTCGGCGGGAAGCTGGAGAGCAAGGCGCGGCTGGCGACGCTGGAGCGGCGGCTGATCGAGGCGGCGACCAACGCCTGCGGCGAACTGCTCGACGTCAACGCCTTCGCCATGTCGAGCTGATCGGCGCGGGCGGGCCGGACGCCGCGCCACGAAGGCGCCACATTATGCTGTTCCCATGCGCGGACGGCATGAGGAGGCGCCAAGACCATGTTTCTGGCATTCATCGCTTGGCAGGCCGTGCTCGGACAAGCCGATCCGGCGCGGGTCGACAGCGATTTCGATCTGCGCGAGGTGGTGCCCGCGCCCGATGCCGACGCGATCGTCGTCACCGGCCGGCGGCGCATCAGCCCGCGTCTGGCGCCGCTGCCCGGAGTGGATGAGCCGGTCCTGCCGCGCGCGGCGCTGCGCCTGTTCGGCGAGACCGCCGTCAGCCTCGATGTCGAGCAGGGCGAGGTTGCCAACGGGCCGAGCAACCGGGCGATGGTGAAGGTCAGGATCCCGTTCTGACGGCGGGGTCCGGAGTCGATCCGCTTCAAACGAAATCAGTGCGCCTGCGAAAGCAGGCGCCCAAGGCCCAGCCGAATTGCCCTTGCGCCCTGGGCGCCTGCTTCCGCAGGCGCACAAGCTGGCTCTATCCGGAACGGACGTCCGTTGGAGTGATTTCGAGGCGGAAAGACCCATCCGCCGGCTCGGAATCACGGCAAACAGACGGACAACCGCGGTCGATCCGCTTCAATCCGAAGCGGATCGACTCTACCCCCCGAAATTCCCCGGCGTGGCGATGTCCTCCAGCGGCTTGCGGTCGCTCGGGAATTCGCGCGCCTGCAGGGCTTCGGGCAGTGCGGCGGGATCGCCCATGCGGCCGATCGCGACCGCGCATTCCATGCGGAAGCTGTCGGGCACGCCGAGCGAATCGGCCGCCGCGGCGAAATCCACGCCCGCCATGCCATGGGTATAATAGCCCAGCATCGTCGCCTGGATGGCCATCATGCCCCAGGCGGCGCCGGCGTCGAAGCTGTGCGTGTAGCTCGGCCGGTCGCCCATGACCTTCTCCGAGATCACATAGACGAGAACGGAGGCGGTCTTCGCCCAGTCCTGATTGAACGGCACGAGGAAGGAGAGGAAGCGATCCCAGTTCGCGTCGCCACGGTGCGCGAACAGGAAACGCCAGGGCTGGTAGTTGGACGCGGAAGGCGCGAAACGGGCGGCATCGAGGATCGTCGCCAGATCGCCCTCCGGCATGGCCGAGCCGTCGAAGGCGCGTGGCGACCAGCGATCGAGAAAGACCGGCGCGAGTCCGGTGTCGGTCGTACGCGTGCTCATGAAGGCAAAATCCCCGTGCTGGTCTGGCGGTCGGCGCCGCGCGGCGGGGCACGGCGTCCCGCCTCCTACAAGGGGAGGGCCTTGCGCGACAATGGCCTTTTCGGTCCCGCGCCGCCCGTCCGGGCCATGCGCGCCTGCCCGCTCAGTGGGAGAGCAGGATGGGAATGCCGGCCTTCGCCAGCAGCGTCTTGGTCGTGCCGCCGAAAATCTGCTCGCGCAGCTTGCTGTGGCCATAGCTGCCCGTGACGCACCAGCTCGCGCCCGAGCTGGTCATGAGGTCGAGCAATTGCGCCCCGATGTCGCCATGGCGGGCCACGCGGCGCGTGGTCGCGGTGCAGCCGTGCCGGTCGAGATAGACGGCCACGTCATTGGGATCGATCTCGCCATCATCCTCGCCGATGGTGACGATCTCCACCTCGGAGGCGAATTTGAGCAGCGGCACGGCGGCGCGGATGGCGCCGTCGGCGGCGGCCGATCCATCCCAGGCGATCAGCACGCGCCCGAACAGGTCGAGGCTCTTCTGCTCGCCGGGCACGAGCAGCACCGGCGCGGAGGTGAGGTTCGCGAGGCGCGCCGCCACATCGCCATTTTCGGCGAAGATGCCGAGGCCCTGCTTGCTGACCACGATCAGGTCGATCAGCCGGGCATTGTCCATGATCGCGACATCGGAACTGCCAGTGATGCGCGCCCATTCATAGCTCACGCCTTCATTGGCGAGGCGCGGCTCCAGCTTCGTCACATTGGCGTCCTCGCGCTCGCGCTCCTCGGCGATCAGGATGCCGCTGCTGCCCGCCACGCCGAAGCCGTCGGTGACGATGGGGGCGCTCAGCACATCGAGGCACAGGAGATGCCCCTCGACCGCGCGCGCCACGTCCAGCGCGCATTGCAGGCGGGCTTCCTGGCCCGCATCGTCATGGATCAGAACCATCACTGTCTTCATCGCTGCCTCCTGAGTCGAAACATGATTCGTTGATGCTCTGTGCGTACAATGACACAGAATCGGGCGCGTTCCTTGATTCCGATCAAGCGTGCGCCCGCGATTCCGGCTTGCCTGCGCGCACGGCGGCGACTATAGCGCCGCGCTTCCATGCCTATGGAATCACAGGGACGGGCCGGCCGGTAAGGGCTGCCGTGTTCGTCCGCAACGCGTCCGCGGTCCGGTTCGCCGGCGCCGCGTCAGGACAAAAGGAGACGAAAATGCCCAAGCTCAAGACCAAGAGCGGTGTGAAGAAGCGCTTCAAATTCACCGCCACCGGCAAGGTCAAGCATGGTGTCGCCGGCAAGCGCCACCGCCTGATCTCGCACAATGCGAAATATATCCGCCAGAATCGCGGCACCGAAGTGCTGTCCGAGGCTGACGTTGCCCATGTGCGCCTGTGGGCGCCCTATGGCCTCAAGTAAGGAGTAGGGACACATGGCACGCGTCAAGAGGGGTGTAACCACCCGCGCCAAGCACAACCGGATCCTCGATGCGGCGAAGGGCTATTATGGCCGCCGCAAGAATACGATCCGCATCGCCCGTCAGGCCGTCGAGAAGGCCGGGCAATATGCCTATCGCGACCGCAAGGTGAAGAAGCGGACCTTCCGTGGTCTGTGGATCCAGCGCATCAACGCGGGCGTGCGCGCCGAGGGGCTGACCTACAGCCAGTTCATGCACGGCCTGAAGCTGGCCGGCATCGAGCTGGACCGCAAGGTTCTGGCCGACATCGCGATGCACGAAGGCGATGTGTTCAAGGGCATCGTCGCCCAGGCCAAGCATGCCCTGAGCAGCGTCGAAGGGGCCGCGCTTCCCGCTGCCTGACCTGCTGTCGTCTGCGAAATCCAGAAAGCGCCGGGTTCCTGCCCGGCGCTTTTTTGTGCGCGTGCACGACGAGCCGTCCTGAAATTATGACGGGCCCCCTTGCCCATTTTGTGCATTGCGGCGTAAAATGCGCGGGCGGGTGAAGTTATCTTCGAGTGGGAGCTCGTCATGAAGGCAATCATATTCGGCATCGCCGCGCTGGTGGCGTTGCCGTCCGCCGCCCAGGCAGCGGTGACCGTCGGCCAGATCGAAACAGGTTTCGAACCCCAGTCCGCATTCGACAAGCCCGGCAGCTTCGTCGAGCATGCCGCGCTCTGGACGAAGGCTTCGGCCGCCCGCGCGCCCGGGAGCGCGTCCGAGGCGCTGAGCACCGCCTATGCGGGCGATCGCGTCCTGCCGCCGCCGACCAAGGCCAACCTGCCGGCCACGGCGGACGATCCCGCCCCCATGCCCGAGCCCGGGATCTGGGCCATGTTCCTGCTGGGCTTCGGCACGGTCGGGCTGGTCATGCGCCGCCGGCGCGTGAACGTCGCCTTCAGCTAGAGTCGATCCGAGTCAGACGGATCAGTGCTCCTGCCCGCGCAGGCGCACAAGCCGGGTCTGTCGGGAACGGACGGCCTCCAGGGGACGGTTCGGGTAGGAAAAGGGCGCCGGGCATGTGTCCGACGCCCTTTCCGTGCGCGGCATTTTCCGCTAGCGGACCCGCCCATGACCGAGATCACTTCGCTGCAGTTGGGCCTCGTCGCCGACATTGACGCCGCCGATACCCTCGACGCGCTGGAAGCGCTGCGGGTCGGAGCACTGGGCAAGAACGGCGTCGTCACCGGGTTGCTCAAGACGCTGGGCGCGATGACGCCGGAGGAACGGCAGAGCCGCGGCCCCGCCATCCATGCGCTGCGCGAGAGCGTGACCGCGGCCATCGCGCGCCGCAAGGCCGCGCTGGAGACGGCGGCGCTCGACGCGCGCCTCGCCACCGAGCGGCTCGACATGACGCTGCCGGCCGACATCGCGCCGCAGGGCAGCATCCACCCCGTCAGTCAGGTGATGGACGAGCTGACCGAGATTTTCGCCGACATGGGCTTCTCGGTCGCGACCGGCCCGGAGATCGAGGACGACTGGCGCAATTTCACCGCGCTCAACATTCCCGAGACGCATCCGGCCCGCGCGATGCACGACACATTCTATTTCGGCGAGGATGCCCGCGCCGTGGGCGGCGACGGCAATCCCGCCGCGATGCTGCTGCGCACCCACACCTCGCCGGTGCAGATCCGCACGATGATGAGCGAGGCGCCGCCCATCCGCATCATCGCGCCCGGCCGCGTCTATCGGTCCGATTCGGACGCCACGCACACGCCGATGTTCCACCAGATCGAGGGTCTGGTGATCGACAAGGGCATTCATCTCGGCCATCTCAAATGGACGCTGGAGACCTTCCTCAAGGCCTATTTCGAGCGCGACGACATCGTGCTGCGCCTGCGCCCGAGCTACTTCCCCTTCACCGAGCCCTCGGTCGAGGTCGATGTCGGCTACACGATCGAGAAGGGCCAGCGCGTGATCGGCGGCAGCGGCGATGACGACGATGGCGGCTGGATGGAAGTGCTCGGCTCGGGCATGGTCCACCCGGCGGTGATCCGCAATTGCGGGCTCGATCCCGCCGAATGGCAGGGCTTCGCCTTCGGCACCGGCGTCGACCGGCTCGCCATGCTCAAATATGGCATGAACGACCTGCGCGCCTTCTTCGACGGCGACCTGCGCTGGCTACGCCATTATGGATTCTCGGCCTTCGACGTGCCGACGCTGAGCGGGGGCGTGGGGGCATGAGGGACGTCACCCGCCTGCCCCTTCCGTTCGCGTCAAGCGGAAGGTCGAGCCTGTCGAGGCCCGCGGTCGCGAAGGGCGTTCCCGACGCGCATCCCGGCTTCGCCCGATGCTTGCCCGGACCGAACGCAGATGAGAGGGACCACGCATGAAATTCACCCTCTCCTGGCTCAGGGAGCATCTCGAAACGGCGGCCACGCTGGACGAGATCCTGCGCGCGCTGACGGACATCGGCCTCGAGGTCGAGGGCGTGGAGAATCCGGCCGAGAAGCTCGCCGGCTTCACCATCGCGAAGGTGCTGACCGCCGGTCCGCATCCGCAGGCCGACAAGCTGCAGGTGCTCAGCGTCGATGCAGGCGACGGTCCCATGCAGGTCGTGTGCGGCGCGCCCAATGCGCGGGCCGGCCTCGTCGGCGTGTTCGGCAAGCCGGGCGCGACGGTGCCCGCCAACGGCATGGTGCTGCGCGTCGCGGCGATTCGCGGCGTCGAATCGAACGGCATGATGTGCTCCACGCGCGAACTGGAACTGGGCGAGGACCATGACGGCATCATCGAGCTGCCGGAGGACGCGCCGGTCGGGACCGCCTTCGCGGATTATGCGCATCTCGACGATCCGGTGATCGACGTCTCGATCACGCCCAACCGGCAGGACTGCATGGGCGTGCGCGGCATCGCGCGCGATCTGGCGGCCAAGGGGCTCGGCACGCTGCGGCCGCTGGAGGACATCGTCGCGCAATTGCCCGCCATCGTGCCGCAGGGCACCGGGCCGGACGTGCGCACGGACGATCCGCAGGGCTGCCCGGCCTTCTATGCGCAGGCCGTCCACGGCGTCACCAACGGCCCCTCGCCCGAATGGCTTCAGCGGCGCCTCAAGGCCATCGGCCAGCGCCCGATCAGCGCCCTCGTCGACATCACCAATTTCGTGATGGTCGGGCTCGGCCGCCCGCTCCATGTCTATGACATGGCCAGCCTGAACGGCGGCCTCGTCGCCCGCAGGGCAAGGGCGGGCGAGCAGGTGCTGGCGCTCAACGGCAAGCGCTATGCGCTCGATGAAAGCATGACCGTCATCGCGGATGCGGAAACCGTCCACGACATCGGCGGCATCATGGGCGGCGAGCATTCGGGCGCGCAGGACGGCACGAGCGACGTGCTCATCGAATGCGCCTGGTTCACGCCCGAGCGGATCGCCCGTACCGGCCAGAAGCTCGCGCTCACATCGGACGCGCGCCAGCGTTTCGAGCGCGGCGTCGATCCGGCCTTCCTCGATGAGGGGCTGGCCATCGCCACACGCCTCGTCCTCGCCCTGTGCGGCGGCACGCCGACCGGGGTGACGCGGGCCGGCACGCCGCCGGTCGAGGAACGGGTCATCGCCTATGATCCGGGGCTCGCGGCGGGGCTCGGCGGGCTGGCGATCGTGGACGATCGCCAGCGGCAGATCCTCGAAGGGCTGGGCTTCGCCGTGACGGCGGACTGGCGGATCACGGTGCCCACATGGCGTCGCGACATCCATGGCCCGGCCGACATCGTCGAGGAAGTGATACGCATCGAGGGATTGAACAAGGTGCCCTCGACGCCGCTGCCGCGCACGCCCGGCGTCGCGAAGCCGACCGCCACGCCGATCCAGAAGATCGAGCGCAAGGCGCGCCGCACGGCCGCCGCGCTCGGCTTTGCGGAGGCGATCAACTGGTCCTTCATCTCGGAAGCCGAGGCCGCGCCGTTCGGCGGCGGGGACTGGACGCTCGCCAATCCGATCAGCGAGGACATGAAGGTGATGCGCCCCACGCTGCTCGCGGGGCTGCTCTCCGCCGCGCGGCGCAATGTCGATCGCGGCGCCGGCAGCGTGCGCCTGTTCGAGATCGGCCGGCGCTATTTCCGCGCGCAGGACGGCAGCAGCGCCGAAGCGCTGACGCTCGGCCTCGTCATGGCCGGCGAGAAGCGCGCGCGGGGCTGGCAGACCGGCAAGGCGCAGCCTTTCGGCGCGTTCGACGCCAAGGCGGACGTGCTGGCCCTGCTCGATGCGGCCGGCGCGCCCACGGCGCGGCTGCAGGTGATGGGCGAGGCGGGCGAGGCCTACCATCCCGGCCAGTCGGCGACGCTGCGACTGGGCCCCAAGACGGTGCTGGCGGCCTTCGGCGTGCTGCACCCGCGCCTTGCCAGAGCCTTCGATCTCGGCGGCGCCGTGGTCGCGGCCGAACTCTTCCTCGACGCCATTCCGCTGCCGCGCAGGGGCAGCTTCATGCGGGCGCCCTATGCGCCGCCCGCGCTGCAGCCGGTCGCGCGGGATTTCGCCTTCCTCGTGCCCGATGCGCTGGAGGCCGATGCGCTGGTCCGGGCCGTGCGGGGCGCGGACAAGGCGCATATCGTGGATGCGCGCCTGTTCGATCTGTTCGTCGGCGCGGGCGTGCCGGAAGGGCAGAAGAGCCTCGCCGTCGAGGTGACGCTGCAACCCGGCGAGAAGAGCTTCACGGACGCGGACCTCAAGGCCATCGCGGACAAGGTCGTCGCGGCCGCCGGCAAGCAGGGCGCGACCCTGCGGGGATGACGGCATGGCGGAGGACGGCATGATGATCGGGATCGGATCGGACTGCCTCTCCGCCGCCATCGACCCGCTCGGCGCCGAGCTGGCGAGCCTGCGCGACGCGCAGGGCCGCGAATTGATGACCGATGCCGATCCGGCCTTCTGGACCGGCCATGCGCCCTTGCTCTTTCCCATCGTCGGCGCGCTGAACGGCGGCGCCTATCGGCTGGGCGACCAGCGCCATGCCGTGGCGCAGCATGGGCTGGCGCGGCGGCTGCCCTTCGCGCTGACCGGGCGGACGCGGGAAAGCGCCACGTTCCGCCTGACCGACAGCGCGGCGACGCGCGCCGCCTATCCCTTCGCCTTCACGCTCGACGCCGACTACCGGATCGAGGGCGCGACGCTCGCCATGACGGTCACCGTGACCAACAGCGGGGACACCGACCTGCCGGCCAGCTTCGGCTGGCACCCGGCCTTTGCCTGGCCGCTGCCCTATGGCCAGCCGCGCGCGGCGCACCGCATCCTGTTCGATGCCGCCGAGCCCGATCCGCTCTGCGTGCTGGAGGGCGGCGTCATCGTCGCGGAAGACCGGCCCAGTCCTTTGCAGGGCCGCACGCTGGCGCTGTGTGACCAACTGTTCGCGCGGGACGCCCTCGTCTGGCGCGCCGCGCGCAGCCGGGGGTGCCTCTATGGCGCGGCGGAGGGCCCGCAATTGCGGCTCGACTGGAGCGACAATCATCCGAGCCTCGGCATCTGGACGAAGCCCGGCGCCCATTATGTCTGCATCGAGCCCTGGGACGGCCATGCCGATCCCGCCGGGTTCGAGGGGGACATTCGGGACAAGCCCGGCATCCGCCGCATTCCGCCCGGCGCGAGCCGGTCCTATCGGCTTGGCGTCACCTGGATGGCGCAGCCGCGCGCGGCCGCCATGCCGCGGATATAGCCGCGGCGGGCCAGCCCGGCATTCATCGCCGCGAGCCGCCGCCGGTCCGCCGCGGCCGCGCCCGAAATCTCCCGGACCACGCCCCGAAAGGGTATGAGCGAATTGACCAGCATCTCGCCGCCGGCGGCCGCGAGCTGCCCGGCCTTGTTCTCATTGTCGTGCGTGTCCGCGCCGAAATCCGGGCCGAGCGCCGCATCGAGGCTGGCATGCTCCTGCCGGAGCCACTGGCAGCTCGGCCGGCGGGGCGTCTCATAGGGCTGCTGCACCGCCTGCTGGAGAATCGGCGGAATCTCCTTCTTCATGATCCCGATGTCGCGCGCCGGCTGCTGGGCGATGTCGCCCGCGCGTTCCAGCGTATCGTCATGTCCTTGCTCCGTCCTGTCCCCGCCATCCTGCTGCTTGTCGCCGTCCTGTGCGGGCGCGGGCATGCCGGCCATCAGGAAGCCGCCGATCATGGCCGTTCTGACAAGGGCGCCGAGGGCGAACCGGGGAAGCTGCCGTTCCATCTTCATCCTTTCCCACAAGGCGCGCCATGGCGCCGGCGGATCATTCCGGTAATCCACGACATGGAATTTCGATCCGGGGACGATCAGCGGGCGGCGGTGCGCACGCCCATGGGGCAGCCCTTCGCCTGGGCGAGACCCCTTATGTAGCCGCGCCGGGCAAGTCCGGCATTGGTCGCGGCAAGGCGGCGCCGCTCCGCCGGGGCCGCGCCCGAAATCTCGCGCACCAGGCCGCGAAAGGGGATGAGCGAATTGACCACCATCTCGCCGCCCGCCAGCGCGATCCGCTGCGCCCTGTTCGCGTCCCTGCCGGCATCGGCGTCGAAATCGGGGCCGAGCGCCTGGTCGAGGCGCGCCAGCTCGTAATTCAGCCATGGGCAGCTCTCGTGCTCGGGCACGGCGTAGGGATCGGCCGCCGCTTCCTGCAGCACGGGCGGGATATGATCGCGCGCGATGCCCACGTCGCGCACCGGCTGGACCGCGATGCGGCCCGCCCGGTCCATCATCTCGCCCTCGTCGAGATGATCCTCCTCATGACGATCCTCCTCATGCTGTTCCGGCCCGGCGTCCCTGTGCCCGCTCTGCGTGGCCTGCGCGCGCACGCTCATCGGTGCTGTCGTCAGCGCGAAGAAAAACAGGCCGGCAAGCGCCGCCGTCCCACCGGAAGGCACAGTGAAACGAGAGGGCAACTTGCGGTCCATCCCAACCCTTTTCTATAGGAAGCGCCGACTCAGCAATTGTCCGGCAGCATAACATATCGCGCTGCCCTGCTATCCTCTTTCCAGGCCAGGCCATTGACCATTCCATCCCGCCGCACCTTCGCGATCATTTCCCATCCGGACGCCGGCAAGACCACGCTCACCGAGAAGCTGCTGCTGGCCGGCGGCGCCATCCACCTTGCCGGCGAGGTGAAGGCGCGCGGCGCGAACCGGCGCGCCCGGTCGGACTGGATGAAGATCGAGCAGCAGCGCGGCATCTCGGTCACTTCCTCGGTCATGACCTTCGAGCGGATGAGCGAGAATGGCGAGATGGTCACCTTCAACCTGCTCGACACGCCGGGCCATGAGGACTTCTCGGAAGATACCTATCGCACGCTGACCGCGGTGGATTCGGCCGTCATGGTGATCGATGCCGCCAAGGGGATCGAGCCGCAGACGCGCAAGCTGTTCGAGGTCTGCCGCCTGCGTTCGGTGCCGATCATCACCTTCGTCAACAAGGTGGACCGCGAGGGGCGCGATCCCTTCGCGCTGCTCGACGAAGTGGCCGATGCGCTGGCGCTCGATGTCTGCCCGATGAGCTGGCCGGTCGGCATGGGCGGCGCGTTCGAGGGCATCTATGATTTCGCCAGCAACCGGCTGTTCCGGCCCGTGGGCCCGAGCCGGGAGTTCGACGGCGGCTTCGCGCAGCTCTCCGGCCTCGACGATCCGAAGCTGGCGGACCTGCTCTCGGCCGATGGCCTTGCCGGCCTGCGCGAGGAAGCCGAACTGGCGCGGGGCGGCTATGCGTCCTTCGACCTGGCGGCCTATCGCCATGGCGACCTGACGCCGGTCTATTTCGGCTCGGCGCTGAAGCGTTTCGGCGTGGGCGAGCTGATCGCCGCTCTGGCCGATTATGCGCCCCCGCCGCGCACCCAGCCCGCCGAGCCCGCCCCGGTCGAACCCGGCCGCGCGGACGTCACCGGCTTCATCTTCAAGGTGCAGGCCAACATGGACCCCCAGCACCGGGACCGCATCGCCTTCATGCGCCTGTGCTCGGGCAAGTTCCGGCGCGGCATGAAGCTCACGCCCTCGGGCACGGGCAAGCCGATCGCCGTGCATTCGCCCATCCTCTTCTTCGCGCAGGACCGCGAGATCGCCGACGAGGCGCTGCCCGGCGACATCATCGGCATCCCCAATCACGGCACGCTGCGGGTGGGCGATACGCTTTCCGAGAAAGCGGACGTGCGCTTCACCGGCCTGCCCAATTTCGCGCCGGAAATCCTGCGCCGCATCGCGCTCAGGGACCCGACCAAGACCAAGCAGCTCCGCAAGGCGCTGGACGATCTCAGCGAGGAAGGCGTGATCCAGGTCTTCTATCCCGAGATCGGCAGCCAGTGGATCATCGGCGTGGTCGGCCAGCTCCAGCTCGACGTGCTGATCTCGCGGCTGGAAGCGGAGTACAAGGTCGAGGCCGTGCTCGAGCCCGCGCCGTTCGACACCGCCCGCTGGCTTTCCGGCGACGCGCGCAAGCTGGAGGACTTCGCGGGCATCAACCGCTCCAGCATGGCGAAGGACCGCGACGGCAACCCCGTCTTCCTCGCCAGATCGGCCTGGGACGTGGGCTACCAGTCCGAGCGCAACCCGGAGATCGGCTTCAGCGCGACCCGGGAGCGGTAAGCGCCCGCAAGCGCTCTACGGCACTTATTCCGCGCGGTCGGCCGCCGCTCCCTTCCTCTTCGGAGGAGGAGCAGGGGATGGTGCCGATGCGGCATGCATCGCTTTGCGCGGCAAGAACCGGACGGACCGCCGCAGGCACCACCCCAACCCCTCCTCTGAAGAGGAGGGGCTACGGATTCGCCCTTCCAGCGCGCCGTCCGATGGAAGGGGGCAGCGCCATCCGATCCGCCCCAGAGACGATCCGCGTCAAACGGAATCCGTGCTCCTGCGAAAGCAGGAGCCCAGGGCCCAGCCGCAGTGCCCTTGCGCCCTGGGCGCCTGCCCGCGCACCCGCACAAGCCGGGTCTATCTGGAACGGACGGCCTCAGGAGGCGATCCGCTTCGGATTGAATCGGATCGCCTCCGTTTGTTTGCCGTGATGTCCGAGCCGGCGGATGGGTCCATCCGCCTCGACATCACGCTAGCTCGCTTCGCTACTCACCAGCTTCAGGTCCGCGGCGCGGGAGAGATGCGTCATCTGGCCGTCGACCTTGCCCCCTGTCGCGATGCTGATGACATCGTAGCTCACATCGCCGGTGATCCGGGCCGTGGCCTCGATGGTCAGTTCATCGGCCGTGATCGACCCTTCGACCAGACCGCCGATGCGCGCGCTCTTTGCTTTCACATGGCCCCTGATGCTGCTGTCCGGCCCCTGCACCAGCGCCGCGCAGCCGATGTCGCCTTCCACCTTGCCGTCGATATGGAGATCGATGCTCGCCTCGATATTGCCGGTGATGGTCACATCCCCGCCGATGATCGAGAAGGGCGTGCTCCTAGCTCCGGTTGCCGCCACCGGCGACGCGGCTTTTCGCGAGTTGCTGGACTTCGAGAACATCTTCACGAGCCTCCAGGAAGGGGCGCGGATTGACCGCCGCGCCGTTGACGCGCACTTCGAAGTGCAGATGCGTGCCGGTCGAACGGCCGGTCGAGCCCATGCGCGCGATCGCGTCGCCGCGCCGCACATGCTGGCCGACGCGCACGCCATAGCCGGAGAGATGCGCATAGCGCGTCATGATGCCCCGGCCATGCTCGATCTCGACGACATTGCCATAGCCCGAGCGCTGCCCGACATAGCTGACGCGGCCCGGCGCGGCGGCCAGGATGGGCTGGCCGTAGCGCCCCGGGAAATCCATGCCGGAATGGAAGGCGAGCTGGCCGTTGAACGGATCGCGGCGATAGCCGTAGGAACTGGTCTCCATCGGCGCATCCGTCGGGCGCCCGGATGGAATGGCGGCGAGCGTGGTTTCCATGGCGTTGAGCCGCCCGAGCAGGTCCGCCAGTTCGCGCAGGCCCGGCTGCGCCGCGACGGCCCGCGCCACGGGAATGAAGGGACCGCCCTGACCGCTCGCCGCGGCGTTGAGCTGCGCGGGATTGAGGCCGAAGCTGCGAATGGCCTGTTCGACCCTGGCCAGCCGCATGCGCGCCGCCGCCGAAAGCTGCGCTTCGAGCTGCTGCTGGCGCTGGAGGAGGTGGTTGAGCCGTTCGGCCTCGGGCGATGCATCGCTGATCGGCCGGGCGCCCTTCGCGGCGGGACGGGGCGGTTCGTGCCCGACGACCGCATCGGCCGCTTGTCCGGAGGACGCGGGGCCGAGATTGGCGCGCATCATGTCCTGAATGGCGCGCTGCCGCGCCTCGATATCCTCGGCGATCGAATCGACCGACCGCTCATAGGCATGGACATTGGCCTCGCGCGAGGAAACGGCCGCGCGCTCCCGCGCGAGCATCGCCCGTTCGATGACGAGGCCCGCCTGCGTCCACATCATGGCCAGCGTGCCGATGGCCCAGAGCAGCGCGACCAGCGCCGCGCAACTCATCGCCACGAGCTGGAATCGGGTCGTGATCCGCAGAAAACGGACCTTGCCGCCGGTTCGCAGGAAAATCTCACGCTCGGGCGCGAGACGCTGCAGGAATGAAAGTGCCCCCCCGGGAACTGTCTTGTGCGATGCCACCCGATTGCTCTGGTTTATTCTGTATGAAGGTGCCTGCGGCTACCAGATGGCCGGCGAGGCGGCGAATCGAGTCCTCCCGCGCCACGACGAGTCGAAGTCATGGCGGGGCGAAGCGATCGCGACGCGTCCATGCGGCCGCGATGTTCCGGCTTGGTTCGCCTGTTGCCGGCCGCGACTCCGGCCGGCCCCGAGTCGCACAGGCCTTCATCGCCACGCTGCGCGGTCCGCCCCGCCTGCGATCGCAAAATGACGCAAAATGGAAGGCCCGCGGGAGCGCCGCCGCCGTTGCCATGGCCGTGATGCCTCGCTATAGGCCTTGCCTCGCCGGACGGTCGCCACCACCCCGCCGGCGCCGGAGACGTGGGTGAGTGGCTGAAACCAACGGTTTGCTAAACCGTCATACTGTGAATACGGTATCGAGGGTTCGAATCCCTCCGTCTCCGCCAGTTCAGTCCCCGAGTGGGTACTGAGTTTGCGCCCGGTTTCCCGGCAGCGTCTGGGGCGCTATCATTGGGTCGCGCCGTCATGCCGGCCGCTGTGCAACGGCGCCGATCTCGTGTCCGCCATGTCCTTATATATGTCGCTATGCCAGATGGGACGCCTCGGGGGCGCACTCCCACCTGCATGGCGGATGATGGCGGGGAGGCCGTTTCCGATCTCCGGCCGATGGCGGGGGATCGCATCTAGAGTGGCGATCCTTCGGGAATGGCGATCCTCTGGGACCATCATGCGATATTCGACCGGATCGGCATTCGTTCCGGCTGCATGGGATCGATCATCGACGACGGCGTTGGCATCGTTCCCGCGCCGCTGCCGGGCATCGCCCCATCCTTTCCCAGCGCCGTCATCCGCCGCTCCGGATGGGACCGCCCGCTGGCGGACCTGCTCAGGGCGGCGGAACGGATCAGCCTGCGGACGAAGGGATTTGGGAGTGGCGGTGACCTGTAGAGGGAGGCGGAAGCAGGGCCCGCATCTCCGCCTGTGGCCGTCGTTGACGGCGGTCCTTGTGGATTCGTCGAAGGAGCGCGCCGGCTTCAATTGACGGGCCATCAGGCTTTGACCGGGTCCCTCATCGATCGCGCTGGCGGTCGTCGCCCGGGGCGCGGCCGGTCATGCGGCGGTAGAAGCGGGAGAAATAGGCGGGGTCTTCGAAGCCCAGCTCGACCGCCACTTCGCTGCAACTCATGCCCGAGAAGCGCAGCAGCCGCCGCGCCTCGAATAGCAGCCGGCGATTGATGAAGCGCAGCGGCGTCATGCCGAAGGCCTCGCTCGTCTGGCGTGACAGGGTGCGCACCGTGCAGTTCAGCCGCGCTGCATAGAAGCCCAGTGGGCGATGGTCGCGATAGTTCGCTTCGACCAGGGACTGGAAGCGATGCACGATCGAGCCCTGGCGGACGGCGACCGCCAGGCCGGGCTGGATCGCCGTGCGCAGCCACACTTCGGCCAGCGCGCGGTGGAGGCGGTGGACGTCGGGGTCGAAGCGGTCGCGCTCGGTCTCCACCAGTTGCATGCCGAGGCCGAGGAGCCGTTCGGCGAGGGCATCGGCGGGACGATAGAAAGCGGGGCTGAGCAACTGGCGGCGCAGGCGGTCCCGCCGCTCCAGCCCCTCGATGAAGTCGCGCGACAGGGTGAGGACGAAGCCCACCACATCGTCCGAGAAGTGAAAGCCGTGCGTGACGCGCGGGGGCACGCAGACCAGCAGCGGCCCCGCCAGGTCCCGCACGCGCCCCTCCAGCCTGACCGCGACGCGCCCGCGCGCGACGAACAGCATCTGCGCCAGCCCGGCATGGAGATGGGGAGAAATCTCCCAGTCGTGGCGCCGGCTGCGCGACGCGATCGTCTCGCAATGGAAGAAATCCTCCTCCCAGGGCGGGCTTTCGTCGCCATAAAGACCATAGGTCGGGACGGACAGCTCGATCGCGTGCATGTCCGGAAAGTACCAGTCTTTGTCCGCTCTGTCTCTTTTCCTTTCGGGCCCGGGCGACGCAATCTCCCGGGAGTCCGAAGAAGAAAGGAGAGGCGCATGACCGGAGTTTGCATCATCGGAGCGGGTCCCGCGGGGCTGATGCTGGGCCATGCGCTGCGCGCGGAAGGCGTCGACTGCATCGTGCTCGAACGCCAGTCGCCCGACTATGTGCTGGGCCGCATCCGGGCCGGCGTGCTGGAGCAGGTGACGGTCGATCTCATGGCCCGGCTGGGACTGGATGCGCGCCTGCGGGCCGAAGGTCTCGTGCATGACGGCTTCAATCTCGCGGACGGGGAGCGGCTCATCCGCATCGACATCGCGGCGCTCACCGGGCGCCATGTCGTGGTCTATGGCCAGACCGAGCTGACGCGCGATCTCATGGAGGCGAGCGCCGGGCGCGGACTGGAGATCGTCTATGAAGCCGGCGACGTCACGCTGCACGATATCGAGAGCCAAGCGCCCTTCGTCACCTATGTGAAGGACGGCGTGGAGCACCGGGTCGATGCCCGGTTCATCGTGGGGTGCGACGGGTCCCACGGGCCGAGCCGCAGGGCCATCCCGGCCGCCGCCGGGCGGGATTACGAGCGGGTCTATCCGTTCGGCTGGCTGGGCATCCTCGCCGATGTCCCGCCCTGCAATCATGAACTCATCTATGCCAATCACGCGCGCGGCTTCGCGCTCGCCTCGCAGCGCAGCCTCACGCGCAGCCGCTATTATGTCGATGTGCCGCTGACCGAGAAGCTGGAGGACTGGCCGGACGATCGCATCTGGGACGAACTGGCCATCCGCCTCGGGCCGGAGGCGGCCGCGCACATCACGCGCGGCCCGGCGATCGAGAAATCGATCGCGCCGCTGCGCTCCTATGTGTTCGCGCCGATGCGCCACGGCAGCCTGATGCTGTGCGGCGATGCGGCGCATATCGTGCCGCCGACCGGCGCCAAGGGCCTCAATCTGGCGGCGAGCGACGTTCATTACGCGGCGCAGGCGCTGGTCGCCTTCTTCCGGCGCAACGACCGGGACGCGATCGCGGGCTATTCGGACAAGGCGCTGGCGCGGGTCTGGAAAGCCGAACGCTTCTCCTGGTCCCTCACCCGCCTGATGCACCGCTTCCCGGAGGACGGGCCGTTCGAGCGCGCCATGCAGGTGGCCGAACTCGACTATATCTCCTCCAGCGTCGCGGCGCAGACGAGCATCGCGGAGAATTACGCGGGCCTGCCACTTTAGGGGCCGTCCGTTTCAGATAGACCCGGCTTGTGCGCCTGCGCAGGCAGGAGCACAAGGCGCAAGGGCACTTCGGCTGGCCCGGGGTTCTGCCCGCCCAGGAGCACGGATGCCGTTTGACCCGGATCGACGCCAGGAACCCGTCAGGCGTTTCCGCGAGTGTGGGGCATCATGGCCGATCCGCTTCGGAACGCCGGGGCCGGCCTGATTGTTGAGACCAGATAAGATCGCCTCAGAAAAATGGCAGAAATCTGCGAGAGGCGATTTTATTTCCGAACGCCCGCCTCGCGTAACGTCGCCTCAACAACGCGCATTCGATCGATAACGGTGCCTCAAAAATTGAGACCTAAAGAAAATCACTTAATTACAATGACATGACGAACAGCAATAGTGCCACAATTTTACCCGTTAGCAATCATTACAGTTTCGAGATCAATATCCTCACCTGGCCTGCCGACAGGCCCGCGTAGAACGCCACCGCACCGACTGCCCAAGATCCTCCACCGCAACCCCAAAGCTGCATTTTTGCTTTGACAGGCGATTTCTGATAATTTCGGTTGCGGATGAGAAAGGTCGCGCGATGTGGAGATGGATCAATCGGTTTCTGCAATGGCTGCTTCCTGCTTCTCCGCAGGTAGAGAGAAAGCTTCCCTCTCCGCCGCCTCGATCGCAGCAATATCAACCTATTAGATGGAAGGCCCGGCCCATACCGCGTGCAGCTAAACTCGATGCCAAGGGGCCAAGCTGGATAGCTTGCCATCCCCGAACTAGGGCGCGCTTCAAGGCGGAGATGATTTGCAGCCGTGGCCACCGGCTTGTACTGTCAAACCATCGCATCAAGGCCGATGGCAGTGTCTTTCCAAGTGTTGTTTGTCGCGCACGCGGCTGCACCTATCACGAGGTTGTCCGGCTTGTTGACTGGGACGGCGGCGAGCTCTCTTAAGAGCGTCAGGCGGCAAGAATGTCTTCGTCGCTTGAGAGCATGTCCGGCGAAAACGCCCTGCCTTCATTATCGAATGCATAAAGGCTGATCATCTTCTGGCCGTCCCAAAGAAACCGATAGTGATTTGCCTGGAGCGAACGTCCCAATACACCACCGTCGAGCACCGCCACGCACTCGCCACTTGGCCTCTCTGGCGCGGTGTAAAGGACTCCCTGCGTGCTGGTAGGCACAGTCATACCGATTGCGCGCCTTTCATCGTGTGTCAGACCTGCGCCGAGATGTCGCAAGTCCAAGAAAGTTCCGCAGATCGGCGTGGCAAGCATTCTCATGTCAAGGCCAACGGCGGGCTCATCCGTTCGGCTCAGGAAACGTTGCCGGCGAGCTACCGAGATTGCCAATGCGGTCTGCTTATCGCTAGCAAGTTCAAGGCAAGGGCGATCGGCACCGAAAAAGAGGCTGCCCTCCGGGTTGGAATAAGCGAACGGCGCGTGATTCCAGTTCTGAAGCCGATTGGACGGCTCGAGGTCCTCAACTGATGTAAGGCGCTGGGCCGCTTTGAGCCGGGGATTGGTGAGATTCTCAATCTCGACCAGGCTGTCTATCCGGTCGTTTGCGACCAATCCGGCATAAATGGAAATGGGCGGGAACCGGGAAGGGATCAACCGATATCCGGTCAGCTCTCTTCGAACTTGCCGTGCGTCAGCCACCTCGTTGCGCATCCAGATACCACCGTACACGATAGAGATCCGAAAATTGCCCGGTCAGCATCACATCCAGGGCGCTCCCCCCTTGGAAAAAGTCATTCTGCCGCCGTAACCAGGCACAGCTGCGGTCTTCTGCCGGGAATAAGATCTGCAGCGATTTCCATACGCCAAGAACGTGAGAAATTCGCTCGAGCGTGTCGACAGGCAGTGCACCGCCCTCCTTCTTCCATTTAAAGAAAGTCGATCTTCCTGGCGAACCGAGCAATCGTATCTGCTCATCGGTCGAGAGATCCCATTTATCAGCCAAGGCGAAGAACGCCTCAAGCTCCACCGGAATCGTTGATGGCCCGGGGCCTTTGGCGCCAGGCTCATGCGCTGTCCGCATGGCTCCTCCAATACAAAAACGGACTTGACGCCCGAAACAGTCCAAATATAGATAGTCCAAATTCGGACTCAAAAATCATTCTAGTCCAAAGCGCATCACTGTCAACCACGGCCTTGCCGGAAGGAATCGCGAAAATGCCTACCTCTGATCGGGCCAACGGCCGGACGCTCTGGATTAACGGCCAGGAGATCGACCTGCGTGACAGCAGTCCGACGGCGCGCGATGCGCTCCTCGCGGGCGGATACAAGCCTCCGAGTGAGCACCAGTTGCTCTCGATCGAAGGAGGCCGGATCCGTCAATGCCCTCACGAAGACGTGCTGGACGATCGTGCAGCACATTTCCGCGCTTTCGAGACGGACGAGCTTTGGGCTTTTACAGTCGATGAAATGTCTCAGGTCTGGGGTGCTGAGACGGCCGAGGTGAGAGAACTGCTCGAGATTTTCAATGTGGGCGACGACCACGAACTGGTGCTGGAACGCGACGGCGAGCCGGATCTGGTCCTGACCGCCGATGGTGAAGTTGCGTTCGGGCCTAAGGGCGTTGAAGATCTGGTGACCCGTCGCCGTCGTCCGGAAAAAGTTCTGGTCTCGGTTCTGACCACCAATGGGGTCTTCCCTCTCGAGGGGGTTATCCGGGTGGAGCCCGATACGCTGGTGGCCGATGTGCTTGCGCGCGCCGCACGCAAGCTGGAATTGACGGACACCGAAGGCTGGGTGGTGAGCTTCGATGGACGGGACATCAATGCAGCGCTGACCTTCGCCCAGAATGGTCTGTCGGGGACCGTGGCGCTGGCGTGGAACGCGCCTGAAGGTGGTGGCGGTGCTTGAGTTCGTCTCCAGGAAAAAATTTGATGAGGCGGTAGCGAAACTCACGCCTCGCCTCCTAAAAAATTATGGCTGGCGGCTCGTGGAGGCAGCCTATCCGAATCTCGATATCGTGTTCGAGACCGGGGCGTCTCCTCCCCTGCGGTTGCGCCTCACCTGTGACGGATGGGATGAAACGCCCCCAGCGATCACATTGCTCACCGCCGAAGGCGTTCCCCTCTCGACCAGCAATGCGGCGGACATGACCTATGGCCCCATGTTCGCCAGGAGCAACTCGGTCTTCAACACCAGCGCTCACGATATGACAGGTCGCCCATTCATTTGCATGCGCGGGTCGCGGGAGTTTCATACTCATCCGAGCCATCGGCATGAGGCGTGGGAGAACTATCGCAGACTGTCGGGCAATGATCTCATCGGTCTTGTCGTCCAACTTTGGCGGGTCTGGAAAGGTAAACGATGACCAAGCTAGTGATTGCTCGTGCAATTCTTGAAGACACGCTCGCGCGCCTGCAAACAGGTGGCGCGCTCGGCCAGGAACGCATGATTGCTTGGCTTGGCCGCGACACGCCGACTGGGGGCGGCAAGGTCCGCGAGCTCTATGAACCCGAACAGATGTGCAAGAAAGATCAGTTCTACCTTCCTCCCTCCAGCATGAGAGCTCTAATGCAGACTCTCGCGCAAAAGCGATCGAAAATTCTGGCGCAGATCCACACCCATCCTGGCAGGGCCTTTCACTCAGAAGCCGACGACGCCTGGGCCATCATCCGCCATCGCGGCGCGCTGTCTCTGGTGCTGCCGTATTTTGCCGAGTCCACAACGATCGAGACCTTTTTGGCCGACGTTGTGACCTATGAATGTTCCGCTGATGGGCGGTGGGACTTGGTTCCCAGCACATGCCTGGCCATCGCGCCGTGAGCGCCGGTCTCGAAACCGCCAGGATGCTCGCGTCGCTACTGGGTATCGACGAGGAAGAGGCAACTGCCAAGCTACAGAAGACGGTCCTAGTCACCGCAGCGCCCTCACGAGAAAGCTGGGCAGCTGACATCGAAGCAATGGCTGCTCGAACCATCACGGTAACCCGGGATGCCAGCGTGACATTCGATCTTGAGCTGGTCGTTGGGCCGATCGAGCCGGTGTCGCGTGCGCAGGTCCTTTGGGCCGACATTGGAGCAGAAAGAGTGCGGGCTGGCTTTCAAGCACCAAAACCGACGGAGGGCGAGCCCGCACCGCTTTTCGCTGCCGCAACCGCGCCGATCATCGCTGCAATGGCGATCCGGGCTACCGTGAATGACCAGCGTTTGCCCGCCACGGCAGAACCGCTTGACCTTCACGAGAAAGAATTCGGTATCCCCAAACTCGCCCATGGTGAGACGATCCCGTTAGACGGTGTCGTCATGGTGGGCGCCGGGGCAGTGGCCCATGGCTTCTTGAAGGCGTTGCGGCATATTCCTGTGACCGGGTCGATTGAGATCGTCGATCCTAAGGAGGTTGGCGCAGGCAATTTGAACCGCTGCCTTTATTTGCAGCCAGGTGACGAAGGAGGCGGCAAGGCTGACCTTTTGGCAACCCGTGCCGCGCCGGACTTTCCGAATGTTCGGTTGACGCCCCGCAAAATGGAATTCGCCGAATATGCCGCCGGCTTGCCGCCGGTGCCGACGATGATTGTGACCGTCGACAGCCGAGCGGCACGCCGGAAGCTTCAGAAATACGTGCCGGGGCGTGTGCTGGACGCGTCAACGACGGACGCGCGTTTCGTTGTGGTGCACTCTCATCGGCAGCCGGCTGCGGGCGCGTGTATGTCCTGCCTCTATCACCACACGCCAGACGAACATGCACGGGAGGAATCGATTTCAGAGGCGCTTGGTGTCGACATCGAGACCATTCGAACAGGGTTTGTGACCTTGGAAGTTGCTGAGACGATCGTGCAGCGATATCCGGGCTACGACCCGTGCGCGCTCGTGAACAAGGCGTTCGACTCGCTATTTCGCGAACTCTGCTCCACGCAGGCGCTGACCACCCCGGAAGGTCGACAAGTCCTGACGCCATTTGCCTTTGTGTCGGCGATGGCGGGCGTCTTGCTGGCTATCGAACTCGTTCGCCAGCAGGTCGGATGTTCGGATACCGGTGGATGGCAGGTTGATCCCTGGCGTGGTCCGGTCGGTCGAACGAGGCGATCAGTCTCAAAGAGGTATGATTGCGAATTCTGCACGGATCCGGACTTCACCGAAGCTGCAGAGCTCTTCTGGGGCAGTAAACAATAGTGACCGAACCTTCAAACGGGGCATCTCTATAGTGAATGTTTCAAGGTCAGCGTCGGCTTATCGATCAGCGAATAGGGTATTGCATTTAGCGGTCGGTTTCAGAGACGTGGGCTCAAGGGGCGTAAGACGAAAAACTGGCGCGGGCGTCGCCCTGCTAAATGGCAATTGCACCTCATATTCTGCCGGGGCCGATCGTCTTCCCTCTTATGTCGCGGACCTGGTCGATGACCTCCAGCAGTCCCTCCTCAATCTCGCGGAGCCTCAATCCAATCACCAGATCGTCATGACCTGTAAGGTGGAGCAGCACGACCAGGACGGGTCTGGAATTCGCGGCCAAGGCAACGAGATGCACGCCGCTGGGACTGCCTCGGCCATATAGCCAGGACCGAGCCGTAGTATCGCTCACGCCCGTCCATCGCATCGAGTAGTTCATCAGCCGTGTAACCGGCAGCTGCCAAAGCTGCGATAATGGCTCCTGCCGACGTTCCAGCAATTCTGACGAAGCGAATTCCACGCTGTTCCGCGGCCTTAAGGGCGCCAACATGCGCGTAGCCTTTGGCTCCGCCGCCCTGGAATATGCCGAAGGCGTCCATGAAACTGCCTAGGCTGCTACTGGAACGCCCTTGACCTGACCCCCTGATTTTCCTCCACGTTCGATTAGAGTCCGGCCCTGATGGAAGGACGGACGAGATGAAGCGTAAGAGGTTTTCGGAAGAGCAGATCATCGGCGTGCTGAAGGAAGCGGAGGCGGGAGCGAAGCCTGCCGACCTGGCGCGCCGGCATGGGGTTTCCGAAGCGACGATCTACAACTGGAAGTCGAAGTACGGCGGGCTCGAGGTATCCGAGGCTCGGCGTCTGAAGGCGCTGGAGGACGAGAACGCGAAGCTCAAGCGGCTGCTGGCGGATGCGATGCTGGATCAGGCAGCGCTGAAGGATCTTCTGTCAAAAAAGTGGTGACGCCCGCCGCCAGGCGGGAAGCTGTGGCTCATCTCCAGGCCTGCCACGGGATGAGCGAGCGGCGGGCGTGCCGTGTCGTTGGTGCCGATCGCAAGAGCGTGCGCTACCGCTCGACGCGAGGCGACGATGCCGAGCTGAGAGAGAAGCTGCGGGAGCTGGCGAACCGACGTCGGCGGTTCGGCTATCGCCGCCTGCATACGCAGCCCATTGCTTCAACCGCGCTCATGCGCAAAACAACCGCCCGGCTCTAATCCCAGCTGGAGGAAAGCTGGGGGTCAGGTCAACTGGCGCCAGCGTTTCCGGACAATGATGGACGGCAGACGCCGATGCGAGGGCATCCAGTTTTCGTTGCTCAGCATGCAACCGCGACTTGCTGCAGGGGATGCATTTTGAAATGGTATGGAGTTCCAAAAGGCAGGGCGATGAGTGATGTTGAGATTTCTGCTTTTGTAGAGCTGCTAGTTTTTTGGCTGTCTGAGCGACGAGGTGAAGCCAAACAGCATGTCTTGGATCTTTGATCGTCGCAGCCAAAGAATGAAAAGCGCCGTCCGCTTTCCTGATAATTTAGCCGATAGCGGACAGTCCAGATCGTCCCCAATCTCGCCCGTTGCCCAGCACGTAACTTGATAGCCAGTGAGGCGGCGTTAGACCCGACTTGAGGCAGTCTTAATTGGTCTCAACACTGACAGGAACATGGTGGGCGATGACGGGCTCGAACCGCCGACATTCTCGGTGTAAGCGAGACGCTCTACCAACTGAGCTAATCGCCCCGATGCCGGTCAAGGCCGGGTCTTGGCCCTTGCCGGGCCGCGCGGTCCCTTATCGGCGGCATCCCCGTCGGGTCAAGCATGATGGCGGCCGGTCGGGGCATCGGCGCTGCTCCCCGTCCGGGCGATGTCGCGGCGGGGGAGGGGGCAGCCCGCCCATCAGCCGGGCCGACGAAGCCTTCGACAAGGCCCGGGGAAGGGCGTCCTGCCGATAGCCTGTGCGGAGGAGGGTGTGCAGGCGGACTCCGGAGCATCCGGCCCGCACCTTGGTCCGCGCAGGCACGGGCATGGCGCGTTCGGGATCGAGCGGCTTCAGCGGCGTGGGGCGCAGAGCAGGCCGCCGTTGCGGCGCACGGCCTGAATCCAGGCCGTCAGCGCGCTTGCGGCGTCGTCCGTCAGCTCGATGAACACGCGCCGCCCGTCCGCGGGATCGTCGATCCGCGCGAAGACATTGCGGTCCGTCAGTTGCCGGATCCAGCGCAGCGCCGTCGTCGGCGGTACGGCCGAGGCGATGCACAGGCTGGAGACCGACACGCGCTGGCCCGTCAGCCGCGCGGCCAGCAGGTCGAGCATCATGTCCCATGCCGGATCGGCGAACAGTTCGGCGGGCAGGAACTGGTCGCGCATGCGCCGGGCCCGGATGACGGCCCGCACATCGGCATGGTCGACCGGCTGCGGCCGGTCATCGGAAGCGGCCGGCTGGCGTTGCGCCGACGGCGGCTGGGCGGTCTCGCCGCCCGATGCGGCACGATAGGCGCCGCGCGGCGCCATGACGCCCGCTGGCGCTTCCCCGATCGCACCCTGCCCGGCCAGCCGCTCGATGGTGACGGCGAGGCGGCGCACTTCCTCGCTGAGCCTTTCGAGGCGCGCGGCCTCGCTCCCGAGCCCGGACTCCCGCAGGCGCGCATGCCTGTCCTGCGCCGGCGCCAGCCCCGCCATCACGAGCAGCGTGATGACGTCGCTGTCCGCGGGCTCGCAGAGAAACTCGACGTCCGGCCCGTCCATCCGCGCGAGCGTCCGATCGAGGCCGGCGAGATCCGTGATGATCGCGAGACGCGGCGCCTGACCGCCAGGGGGCGTGGCGACCGCGCGCGCGGGCAGCGCCTCCGGCGGCAGGCCGCGCAGGTCGATCAGGATCAGGTCGGTCTGCACCGTCTGCGCCAGACGATCCGCCAGCGCGGCCGGCAGAACGCAGCCCAGCGGGCGCAGGCCCGCCCGATCGGCCCATCGCCGCAGAGTCGCGGTCCTGTCCGGCTGTCCGGCGATCAGGATCGTGGGCCGTCCATCCATCGCGATATGGGCCAGCGGCGGCGGCAGGACCGCCTCGGCGGCCGCCCGATCGGCCCGGCTGGCGTCATGCCAGTCCATGCGCACGCCATTGTCCTGCAACAAAGCCATCCTGGGTCCCCCGTACCGTATTTGTTCCGCTTATGCGCGATTCGGAGTTCGTTTTGAACCCCTTTTGTTCGATTCTGGACCGATGGGGCGATCGCGGCGCGAGCAAGGGATTATTCCATCCATATCGGATGGAACTTGTCCGGCCTCACGGCGCGTGACAGGGCCCGGACGCGTCGTTGCGGGGAGCGTTGACACGGTCCCTTGAAGCGCTATGGCCCTCTCGTCGGAGCGCGGCGTTCGCGGCCGCGGCACCGACTCCGATGCCGGACCAGGCAGATGCGCGCGAAGCGGCTTGCCATCGGCTCCGACCGCCCGCCGTCCCGGCCGGGCGTCCGCACAGATATTTGAGGAGAACAGAGCCCATGACCGCGATCGGACAGGATACGCTTGGCACGCGCGACACGCTGGACGTGGGCGGCAAGCGCTACGGCTATTATTCGCTGGCCAGGGCCGCGGCGAAGTTCGGCGATGTCTCGCGCCTGCCCTTCTCGATGAAGGTGCTGCTGGAGAATATGCTCCGCTTCGAGGACGGCGTCACCGTCACCACGGACGATGTGAAGGCGATCATCGACTGGCAGAAGAACCCGGTCGCTTCCGACAACGAGATCCAGTATCGCCCCGCGCGCGTGCTGATGCAGGATTTCACCGGCGTCCCCTGCGTCGTCGACCTTGCCGCGATGCGCGACGCGATGAACGCGCTGGGCGCCGACGCCAGCAAGATCAATCCGCAGGTGCCCGTGCACCTCGTCATCGACCATTCGGTGATGGTCGACGAGTTCGGCACGCCCAAGGCCTTCGAGGACAATGTCGAGCTGGAATATCAGCGCAATGCCGAGCGCTACGACTTCCTCAAATGGGGCAGCAAGAGCCTCGACAATTTCAAGGTCGTGCCGCCGGGCACCGGCATCTGCCACCAGGTCAATCTCGAGCATATCGCGCAGGCCGTCTGGTCGAGCGTCGACGCCAATGGCGAGACCGTGGCCTATCCCGACACCTGCGTGGGCACGGACAGCCACACGACCATGGTCAACGGCCTGGGCGTGCTCGGCTGGGGCGTGGGCGGCATCGAGGCGGAGGCCGCGATGCTGGGCCAGCCGGTCTCCATGCTCATCCCGGAGGTCGTCGGCTTCCGGCTGACCGGCGCGCTGGCGGAAGGCATCACCGCGACCGACCTCGTGCTCACCGTCACCCAGATGCTGCGCGCCAAGGGCGTGGTCGGCCGCTTCGTCGAGTTCTTCGGCCCGGGCGTGTCCGCCCTCAGCCTCGCCGACCGCGCCACCATCGCCAACATGGCGCCGGAATATGGCGCGACCTGCGGCTTCTTCCCGATCGACGGCAAGACGCTGGACTATATGCGCCTCACCGGCCGCGACGAGGACCAGATCGCCATGGTCGAGGCCTATGCGAAGACGCAGGGCTTCTGGCACGATCCCGCCGCCGCCGACCCGATCTTCACGGACACGCTGGAGCTGGACATGGGCTCCGTGCTGCCCAGCCTCGCCGGCCCCAAGCGTCCGCAGGACAAGGTGCTGCTCGACAAGGTGGACGATGTGTTCAACACCGATCTCGAGAAGGTCTACAGGAAGGCCGCCGCGGTGCGCGTGCCGGTCGAGGGCAGGGATCATGACATCGGGGACGGCGACGTCGTCATCGCCGCCATCACGAGCTGCACAAACACTTCCAATCCCAGCGTGCTGATCGCGGCCGGCCTCGTCGCGAAGAAGGCGGTCGAGAAGGGCCTCAAGCCCAAGCCCTGGGTGAAGACCAGCCTCGCGCCCGGCAGCCAGGTGGTGACGGACTATCTGGAGAAGTCCGGCCTGCAGGGCGATCTCGATGCGATCGGCTTCAATCTCGTCGGCTATGGCTGCACGACCTGCATCGGCAACAGCGGCCCGCTGGCCGAGCCGATCAGCAAGGCGATCAACGGCAATGACATCGTCGCCGCCTCGGTCCTTTCGGGCAACCGCAATTTCGAGGGCCGCGTCTCGCCAGACGTGCGGGCGAACTTCCTCGCCTCGCCGCCGCTGGTCGTGGCCTATGCGCTCAAGGGCACGGTGACGCAGGATTTCGTCGCGACGCCGATCGGCACCGGCAAGGACGGCGCGGCCGTCTATCTCAAGGACATCTGGCCGACCAACGACGAGATCCGCTCGGTGCTGGACGGGGCGATCAGCCGCGAGATGTTCCAGGCCCGCTATGCCGCCGTCTTCACCGGCGACGCGCGCTGGCAGGCGATCGACGTGACCGGATCGGACACCTATAGCTGGCGGGCCGGTTCCACCTATGTCGCCAACCCGCCCTATTTCGAGGGCATGGGCATGACGCCGGCGCCGGTCGCCGACATCATCGGGGCGAAGCCGCTCGCCATCTTCGGCGATTCGATCACCACCGACCACATCTCACCGGCCGGCTCGATCAAGGCCTCCAGCCCTGCGGGCATCTGGCTGCAGGAGCGGCAGGTCGCGCCGGCGGACTTCAACAGCTATGGTTCGCGCCGCGGCCATCATGAAGTGATGATGCGCGGCACCTTCGCCAATATCCGCATCAAGAACCAGATGCTGGACGGCGTGGAAGGCGGCATGACCCGCTACAAGGGCGAGGTGATGCCCATCTATGACGCGGCGATGAAGTTCGCCGCCGAGGGCACGCCGCTGGTGGTCATCGCCGGCAAGGAATATGGCACCGGCTCCTCGCGCGACTGGGCGGCCAAGGGCACGCGCCTGCTGGGCGTGCGCTCGGTGATCGCCGAGAGCTTCGAGCGCATCCACCGCTCCAACCTGGTCGGCATGGGCGTGCTGCCGCTGCAGTTCGCGGACGGCGTCAACCGCGAGACGCTGGGCCTCACCGGGGACGAGAGCTTCACCATCCATGGCGTCGCCGGCCTCAAGCCGCGCCAGATGGTCACGGTCGAGGTCACCCGCGCCGATGGCAGCCGCTTCACCTTCGAGGCGCTTTGCCGCATCGATACGGTCAACGAGCTCGACTATTTCCTCAATGGCGGCATCCTGCCCTATGTGCTGAGGAAACTGGCCGCCTGAGTCCGCGCCCCCCCCCCCCGGGGGGGCGTGGCCATGCCGGTTCCGGCAGTCGCCCGTGCGTCCTGAAAGGGCGGGGCGGCCCCGGGGAGACGGGCGAAACGCATCAGACCGGCCGGACGTTTCTGGACGGCGCGGCGGGTGATCGGACCGGATCGCCCGCCGCGCCGTTTCCCTTGCATGGTGTTTCGCCCGCCGCGCGCGGCCCTCCACGCGTCGCGCCGAAGGCCGCTCCGGGCCTCCCGCGCGACATCGCGAAATCGTCCCTTGGCGGGACAATGCCGCTCCGAAGGCCAAAATCCCGAGAAAAATGCTTAACTTCTCATTAAGTGCGTCTTGACGAGCAAGGCTTCCCGCATGCACCATCACGAAATGGCACCGGCGATTCCGCTGGTGCTGTGGGACACTCGTGGGAGGCAATATGAAAAAGAAAGTTATGCGCGGCGTTCTTGTGGCTTCGGCCGCTCTCGCCGCACCGCTGGCGTTTGCTCCGGCCAACGCCATCGGCGAGAACATCCAGACGGGCAGCTACGGCGGCCTGACCTGGACCGCACAGAGCACGCTGGTCGGCACGGGCCCGACCAATGCCGGTCATGGCGAAACGATCAACACCGGTTCCATGCCCGCCTATTCGGGTGAAGTGGGCCTGCTGATGGGCGGCTTTGTCTGCTCCGGTACGCTTCTCGCCGACCGCATGACCATCCTGACGGCCGGTCACTGCGTCAGCAGCGGCGGCGGCGTTCCCGATGTCGATCCGAACGGCGTCACCGTGTTCTTCCGTGATCCCAACAGCGGTCCGGACGTGCAGTTCTACTATGGCGGCCCGGGCTATACGACGATCCAGTCGAGCGAGATCTTCGTGAACTCGGCCTATACGGGCGACGTGATCGACCAGAACGACATCGCGCTGGTTCGTCTCTCGACCGCCGCGCCGGAATTCGCGCAGGGCTATGAGCTGTACACGAACAGCAACCTGACCGGCCAGATCACCAACATCACCGGCTATGGTTCGACCTCGACCCAGGGCGGCAATGTCGGCGTCGATACGGTCAACCCGAACCGTCTGGGCTGGTTCCGCCAGGGCGACAACAAGATCGACTTCGCGCTCGGCGACGATCTGTTCGGCGATACCTGGTCGGACATTCTCGGCGAGCCCGCGTCGCAGATCGAATACAGCTACATTGTCGATTTCGACAATGGGCTGGCGGCGAACGACGCGTCCTGCCGGATCACGCAGGCGAGCAACTTCGGCGGCATTCCGGGCACGACCTTCTGCGATCTCGGCGTGGGTGAGGCTGAAGTCGGCGTTGCCGGCGGCGACTCGGGCGGCGGTTCGTTCATCGATGGCAAGGTCGCCACGGTGAACAGCTATGGCCTGAGCTTCGGCACGTCCTGGGGCGACATCCACAGCGGCCTCGACAGCAGCTATGGCGAGTTCAGCGGTCTGGTTCCGGTGTGGCTGCATGCCGACTGGATCAACAGCCTGCTGGTCCCGACCGACAATCCGGGCGTGCCCGAGCCGGGCACCTGGGCGATGATGATCGCCGGTTTCGGTCTGGTCGGCGCCTCGATGCGTCGCCGCAAGGCGACCGTTCGCTTCGCCTGATCGGCCGCGATACTGAAAAGAGGGGGCGGTCCGCATGCGGGCCGCCCCTTTTCATGTCTTGTCGTGATCGTCCGCCCGGCGGGGCGCTCAGGCTGCCGGCTTGCGGAAGCGCAGCGTCATCCGGTCGCTCTCGCCCACCGCCAGATAGCGCTCGCGATTATCCGCGCCGTCCGCGAGCGTGGGCGGCAATGTCCAGACGCCTTTGGCCCAGTCGGCCGTATCGCGTGGATTGGCATTGATCTCCGCGCCGCTCTCCAGCACGAAGCCCGCCGCCTCCGCCAGACGCCGCACGGTCGAGACCTTGAGATAGCCGCTCTTCCGCTCAAGAGCGCCGTCACGATCCTCGGGCAGGCGGTGATCGACGATGCCCAGCACACCGCCCGGCTTCAGGACGCGGAAAAATTCCGCGAAGGTCGCGGGCGCCTCGTCGCCCATCACCATATTGTGCACGTTGCGGAAGGTCAGCACCGTATCGACCGAGCCGTCCGCCACCGCCGCGCCGGCCGGCCAGTCGACCAGCGCCGTCGCGCCATAGGCCTCCGGGTTGGATTCGATCTTGGCGACCGTCTGGTCCCGATAGCGCCCGGGCGGCTGCGCCGCGATATAATGGCCGCCGCCCGCGGCCGCCATCGGCGCCAGTATCTCCAGATACCAGCCGCCGGCCGGGAAATATTCGAGCACCGTCTGCCCGCCGGTGACACCGAAGAAGGCCAGCGTCTCGGCGGGATGCCGATAGCGATCGCGCTGCACATTGGCGGGAACCCGGGTCGGCGCGGCCACGGCCTGCGCGATGTCGGCGGGAATGGCGGCCGGTGCCGGCGCGGCGGCCTGGGGCGCCTGCGCGCTTGCCGCCGTCGGGGCCATGGCGATGGCCAGCGCACCGGCCAGCAGCGCGCGCGATCGGGATGGGGCCATGATCTCTCTCCTTGCTTGTCGGCGCGAGCATGTCGAATGCGGCGCGCGACCGCAAGGCCGGTCCCGGGATGGTTCAGGCGGCGTGCGGTCCGCCATGGATCCGGGGCCTGGGGCGTCGCGCAGGCATGATCGCAGGAACAGCGCGTGCACGACCGCGCGGGGCAGGATCATGCGCTCGGCGGAGCGGAGGCGTGGACGGGAACCGAAAAAGGTCGGGCGACCCCGCGCGGATGTCCGGTCAAAGGCAGGCGTCGAGCAGGGCCTGATCGAAGCCGAACTGCCGCGCCTTGTCGAGCGTATAGGGGCGCAGGCCCATGGAGCGATATTCGCCGATGATCTTGCCGTCGGCGTCTTCCTCCAGATATTCGAACTTGAACAGTTCCTGGGTGACGATCACCTCGCCTTCCATGCCGATCACCTCGGTGATATTGGTCACGCGGCGCGAACCGTCGCGCAGGCGCTTCACCTGGACGATCAGGTCCACCGAATCGGCGATCTGCTTGGAAATGGCTTCCTTGGGGATCTTGATGTCCCCCATCAGGATCATGTTCTCCATGCGGCCCAGGCACTCGCGCGGGCTGTTGGAGTGCAGCGTGCACATGGAGCCGTCATGGCCCGTGTTCATGGCGGCGAGCAGGTCGAAACACTCGGCGCCGCGGATTTCGCCCAGGATGATGCGGTCCGGCCGCATGCGCAGCGCGTTCTTGACGAGGTCGCCGATAGTGATCTGACCCTGGCCCTCCAGGTTCGCGGGGCGCGTCTCCAGCGGCAGCCAGTGCGGCTGCTGCAGGCGGAGTTCCGCCGCGTCCTCGATGGTCAGCACGCGCTCGCCCGGATCGATCATCTTGGAGAGGGCGTTGAGCATCGTCGTCTTGCCCGAGCCGGTGCCGCCCGAGATGACGACATTGAAGCGGCAGGCGCCCGCGATCTTGAGCGCCGTCGCCATCTTGTCCGACATGGAGCCGCCCCGGGCCATCATGTCGAGCGTGATCGGCTTGGCGGAGAATTTGCGGATGGAGATGGCGGTGCCGCGCAGCGAGAGCGGCGGCACGATGACGTTGACGCGGCTGCCGTCCGGCAGGCGCGCGTCGGCCAGCGGCGTGGTCTGGTCGACACGGCGGCCGACCTGGTTCACGATGCGCTGGGCGATCTGGAAAAGATGCTCCTCGTCGCGGAAATGGATCTGCGCGAGCTGCAGCTTGCCCTTCTTCTCGATGTAGGTCTGCTCGGGGCCGTTGACCATGATGTCGGACACGTCCGGGTCCGAGAGCAGCTCCTCGAGCGGGCCGAAGCCGAGCAGCTCGTCGACCAGCACCTTCTCGAGCGCGAACTGCTCGCGCCGGTTGAGCGTGAGCTTCAGCTCGGCCAGCACTTCCATGATGATCGGCCGGAATTCCTCGGCCAGCTCATCCTTGGTGAGCGTCGCCGCCGCTTCCGGATCGACACGCTCGAGCAGGCGCGGCAGCACCTGCTCCTTGATCTTGTGGACCGAAGCCTCGAACCCCTGCGCCTGCTCGCCGGGCCCATGCTCGGCATTCATGCGCTCGTTGAGGCGCGTGATGGCGTCGGCATGGCGATCGAGCGGGGCGGTGCCGTTTGGCGCGACCTCCCGCAACGGCGGCGCCTCGCTGATTATCGGGCCGGGCGGTGGAACCACCGGCGCATGCATGGGACGCGCGACGCCGAAGGAGGATTTGCCGCCGAGGCCATTCTTTCGTCCGAATGCATTCATTAGTCTTTCCGGTACATTATGTGCAGCGCGGCATGACTGCTCAGGGCAGGCCTACGCCGGAAGCTTTGACAAATGGCTAATGCCGAGCAGGCGCCCGTCGAGCCCATTCTGACCGAGACCTGCCTGCAAGTTGGTAGGCGTCACCTAAGACTTCCTTAACCATGAACGCGTACTGCGGTGCGCAATCGGCAGAGGTGCAAATGTTATCAGCAAGTTTGCGTCAAGAGCGGCTCCATCGGCAATCAACGCTGCAGACAACAGTGACGCTGAGGCGTTTCCTTCTCATATTTGTTGCGCTGGGAACGATCTATGCAATTGGCGTACGTCTTAGCCTGTCAAACAGCCTTCCGCTCTGGCTGGACGAAACTTGGAGTGGAATGATCGCTACACGAGAATCCTGGCCAAAATTCTGGCGCGAGGCTTGGCTCGACTGCAATCCGCCGCTCTACTATCTCTTTCTCGCCGGTTGGGTCAGCCTGTTTGGCGATAGTAATCTAATGCTCCGGTTGCCAAGTATCCTGTTTATCTTGGCCGCCGCTGCACTGCCGATCATTCGCCGCCCCCGCGGGTTGAGCCGGACCGGTGCGTGGACGTTCGCGGCCCTGCTCATCCTCTGGCAACCCGGCCTTTATGTGATGATCGACGCGCGCGGCTATGGGTTCATATTCCTGCTATCGACAGCTTCATGTCTAGCCGTCGCGGCAATGCTCGATCGCCTGACGCTGGCAGGTGCGGTTACTTGGGTGTCGCTGGGCACCATGATGTTCCTGACACACTATTATTCGGGCGTTCTGATCCTCGGGCAGGGACTGGTCCTGTTTTACCGGCATCGCGCGCGAATGCTGCGGGTTTGGCCGGCAACATTCATCGCACTTCCCGGTTTAGCTTGGTTCGCCTATCATGTATCCCGCCTGAAGGACTATGCCCGACCGGACGTCGCTTGGTACGACAAAACAGACGGTTGGAGCGCTCTGGCTCATCTGTTCTATGTCCTTGGCGTCGAAAACTTTGTTTCGCTGGGCGCAGTCGTCCTCGTCATGATCATCGCGACATTGTCGCATCGGCGAATTTGGACGAAGTCTGGGATCGAATCGTTATCCGACGTCCAGAATCTGGCATTGACGTCCGCCACGTCTGGTATCGGCTTTGTGATTGCGATCGTCATCGGCATGATTCAGGCTTCGCTTGCTGATCGCTATTTTGTTCCGCTCGCTGCGCCGACGATGCTTGGGCTTGCGCTGATGGTTCAGAGATGCCCTCATCGTGAACTCACGGCGCTGATGCTAGCGTTTGTGTACCTTCTACCCCACCTCAATGCGCAGACGACTAGGAAATTGGCGGAAGGGCGGGCGATCTATGGTTATGAGGACGGAAGCAATTTCGTGCAGTCATACCAGCCAGACCAACTGTTGTTCCTGTGGGACCATCCCGCCGCCAAAATCATGGATCGACGTTCACTGGAGGCTGTTGGCAGCTATTTTTTTAAGCGAGCCGGCATCGACATTCCCACGCGTGCGCTGGTCGTTCCCATCTCAGCCGACGCTAATGCGATCTTACGTGCTGCCGCAAATGGCAGGCGGCCGGCTCTGATCTGGCTCTATGACACTGCACATCGATCTGCGGCGCATGAACACATGCCAACGTTCGAGGAGGACCCAGCTTGGATCTGCCGTCATAGGTGGCGCAAGACCATTCGATCCGGACGACTGGGCGCCATTGCGTGTGTCAGAATGGGAGTAGGGTCGTGATTGAGGGGCTGAGATTCGAAGGCTCGGAAGGCGTGCCGGAGAAGCCACTGGTTTCACTCGTTGTCCCGGTGCTTGACGAGCGCGAAGCCATCGTTCCGTTTATTCTTGCCATAGACAAAACCGTCTCGGTTTGCTGGGCGGATGGGCAGGCCCCCCGCATGGAGATCATCTTCGTCGATGACGGCAGTCGCGACGACACAGCCGAAGTGGTGCGCGCTATATGTCGGCTTGATCGGCGCGTGAAGCTGCTTTCACTCTCGCGCAATTTTGGAAAGGAAGCAGCTCTAAGTGCCGGTCTGAAAGCCGCATCGGGCGATGCGGTCATTCCCATGGATGTCGACCTGCAGGATCCGCCTGAATTGCTACGCGAAATGGTTGATCGCTGGCAAAGCGGCGCGCAGGTGGTCAATGCCAGACGCTGCGATCGCAGTGCCGACACGCTGTTTAAGCGGTCCAGTTCGCGCTTGTTCTATCGGGCAGTCAACGCGCTCGCGGACCATCCGATCGCCCCAGACGTGGGTGATTTCAGGCTATTCGACCGCGCTGCCGTCGATGCCCTCAATCGGATGACTGAGCATTCCCGCTTCAACAAGGGGCTGTTCTCGTGGATCGGCTTCCGCACCGAGACGATCGAATATGTGCGGCCTACGCGCTCGGTGGGCGAAACCAAGTGGAGTATCTCGAAACTGATCCTGCTGGCGCTCGATGGAGTCGTATCCTCAACAACATTTCCATTGCGGATCTGGACCATTGTGGGCGGCATGATCTCGATGCTTGCATTCTGCTATGCGGCATTCCTGATCGTCCACACTATTGTCTCGGGAGTTGATATGCCGGGATATGCCTCGCTCATGGTCGCCGTGCTGTTTCTCGGCGGACTCAATCTGCTAAGCTTGGGTCTGATGGGCGAATATATCGGTAGGATCGCCAAGCAGGTGCGCGGGCGCCCACTCTACATCGTTTCGGATACGGAAGGCTTTTGACTATGGATGCAATCGCCTATCGTTCGTTACGTGAACTCCAGGACAATCACTGGTGGTTCGTCGGGCGCCGAAGGATTATCACACAGCTCATCCACCGGTTCGTGCAACCTAGACCTCGTGCGAGCATTCTCGAGGCGGGTTGTGGCTACGGCGGTAATCTGCCGATGCTCGGACAATTTGGCGATCTGGACGCGTTCGAGTTTGATGATGATGCCCGCGCCCATGCTTCGGAACTCGCGATGCGGCCGGTGGCTTACGGCTTCCTCCCCGACCGCGTCGGCTTCGAGGACAAGCGCTTCGACCTGATTGCCATGCTGGACGTGCTTGAGCATATTGAGGATGACAGCAACTCGTTGGGTGCCCTGCGGGAGCGACTGACCAGCCGGGGGGCGATCCTGCTTACCGTTCCGGCGTTGCCTTGGCTCTGGTCGGAACATGACGAGCTTCATCATCACAGGAGGCGCTACACGAAGGCGAGCCTCGAGCGTGTTCTCAGGGAGGCGGGCTTCAAGCCACTGTCTATCGGCTATTTCAATAGCTTTCTGTTCCCAATCGCACTGGTCCAGCGCATGGTATCGCGAATCACGAATGGGCGACATCGCGCCGACACGATGCCGCCGAAGGTTCTGAACGCAATCCTGACCAACATATTCGCGTTTGAACGATATTTGATCGGCCGTGTCCGCTTCCCCATCGGCTTGTCGCTTTATGCAGTTGCCAGCCCGGCCAGTGTCTGAAATGAGCATACTGCGCCAAGTATTGTCGTTCGGTATGGTTGGCGTTTTCGCGACGCTAACGCACGTGTTCTTGACCTGGCTGTTCATCGATGCAGGATGGATCACCCCTTATACCGCTAATCTGCTCGGAACGGGCGCTGCGTTCTCGATATCCTTCTTCGGCAATGCCAGCCTCACCTTCCGAACGGACCGGGGATTTTGGCAATGTGCTCAGCGTTATCTGCTTGTCTCGCTGTTTAGTTTTGCGATGACCAGTGCGATCTTGGCGCTGGTCGAGCATATGGGGTTACCGACCTATATCTACGTGCTGGGCGTGCTCGCGACCATACCGCCGATGACTTTCTTGTTCGCCAAGTTTTGGGCGTTCCGTTCGGTTGACCGGATTGAAAGTGGATATGGCCAGCTTCGTAAGCTGCAAGCGCCCGCGATATCGGTCGTCGAAGGTTTCCCTACCCCGCCTTCTCCGCCAGCACCGTGAGTCCCGTCTCGCTCACTTCCGCGAAGCCGCCTTCGACCGGGATGATGCGCGGCTCGGCGCCGTCGCGGTCGTAGACCTTGAGGGGGCCGTCCTTGACGGTGGACATGAACGGCGCGTGGCCTTCCAGCACGCCGAACTCGCCCTCCGTGCCGGGCACGACGACCATATAGACCTCCTGCGAGAGGACGAGGCGCTCGGGGGTCACCAGTTCGAAATGCAGTGCCATTCCATCAATCTCCCCCCTCCCGCTTGCGGGAGGGGCCGGGGGTGGGCTCGGCGCGTTGGCTCTGCCACCGCGACCTCGTCGTTCAAACGGGGGGCCGGGCCAAGCCCACCCCCGGGCCCCTCCCGCAAGCGGGAGGGAAGGCAAGCGCTTACGCCGCTTCGGCGGCCAGCTTCTTGCCCTTCTCGATGGCCTCGTCGATGCCGCCGACCATGTAGAAGGCGGCCTCGGGCAGATGGTCGTAGTCGCCGTCGACCACCGCCTTGAAGCTCTTCACCGTGTCCTCGATCTGGACGAACTTGCCGGCGATGCCGGTGAACACCTCGGCCACATGGAAGGGCTGCGAGAGGAAGCGCTGGATCTTGCGGGCGCGGGCGACGGTGAGCTTGTCCTCCTCGGACAGCTCGTCCATGCCCAGGATCGCGATGATGTCCTGCAGCGACTTGTACTTCTGCAGCGTCTCCTGCACCTTGCGCGCGGTCTCGTAATGCTCCTGGCCGACGACGGCCGGGGTGAGCACGCGGCTGGTGGAGTCGAGCGGGTCGACCGCCGGGTAGATGCCCAGCTCCGAGATGGCGCGGTTGAGCACGGTCGTCGCGTCGAGGTGCGCGAAGGACGTCGCCGGCGCCGGGTCGGTCAGGTCATCCGCAGGCACGTAGATGGCTTGCACCGAAGTGATCGAGCCCTTGTTGGTGGAGGTGATGCGCTCCTGAAGCTGGCCCATGTCGGTCGCCAGCGTCGGCTGGTAGCCCACGGCGGAGGGAATGCGGCCGAGCAGCGCGGACACTTCCGAGCCGGCCTGGGTGAAGCGGAAGATATTGTCGACGAAGAAGAGCACGTCCTGCCCTTCCTGGTCGCGGAAATATTCGGCCATGGTGAGGCCGGAGAGCGCGACGCGGGCGCGGGCGCCCGGCGGCTCGTTCATCTGGCCGAACACCAGCGCCACCTTGGAGCCTTCCGAGATGGCATTGCCGTCCGCGTCCTTGGCGATGACGCCGGCATCGAGGAACTCGTGATAGAGATCGTTGCCCTCGCGGGTGCGCTCGCCCACGCCGGCGAACACGGACGTGCCGCCATGGCCCTTGGCGATATTGTTGATGAGCTCCTGGATGAGCACGGTCTTGCCCACGCCCGCGCCGCCGAACAGGCCGATCTTGCCGCCCTTGGCATAAGGCGCGAGCAGGTCGATCACCTTGATGCCGGTGACGAGGATACTGGTCTCGGTCGACTGGTCGACGAACTTGGGCGCCTCGGCATGGATCGGGGCGGTCTGCTTCGCGCCGACGGGGCCGCGCTCGTCGATCGGCTCGCCGACGACATTGAGGATGCGGCCGAGCGTCTCGGGGCCGACGGGGACGCTGATCTGCGCGCCGGTGTCGATCACGTCCTGGCCGCGCGTCAGGCCGTCGGTCGAGTCCATGGCGATGGTGCGCACGGTGCTCTCGCCCAGATGCTGCGCCACTTCGAGCACCAGCTTCTGGCCGTTGTTGCTCGTCTCCAGCGCCGAGAGGATCGCCGGGAGCGTATCCTCGAACGTCACGTCGACGACGGCGCCGATCACCTGGCTGATCTTGCCGACATTGTTGGTCTTCGCCATGGTTCGTTCCTTGCCTTCTCAATCCGTCATCCCGGCTATGGCCGGGTTCATGTCCGCGCCGGGGTGACGGCGCACAATTCGTTTACAACGCCTCCGCGCCGGAGATGATCTCCACCAGCTCGGTGGTGATCGCCGCCTGACGGCTGCGGTTGAATTCGATCGTCAGGCGCTTGATGAGATCGCCCGCATTGCGCGTCGCATTGTCCATCGCGGTCATCGATGCGCCCTGCTCGCTGGCCTGATTCTCCAGCAGCGCCTTGAAGATCTGGATGGTGATGTTGCGCGGCAGGAGATCGGCGAGGATGGATTCCTCGTCCGGCTCATATTCCACGGCCGCGCCGGTCGACGCCGGGGCATCGGCCAGCACCGCGACCGGGATGATCTGCTGCTCGGTCGGGATCTGCGCCAGCGCGGACCTGAACGCCGAGTAGAAGAGATGCGCGATGTCGAACTCGCCCGCGAAGAAGCGGTCGGAAATATCCTTCGCGATCGCGCTCGCCTCGTCGAAGCCGGGGGTGCGCACGGCGGTCGTGTCATACTGGGCGAGGATCAGGCCGGGGAAGGTGCGGGCGATCACCGCGCGGCCCTTGCGGCCGACGAGATAGAATTTCACCGTCCTGCCCTGCGCGATCAGCGCATGCGCCTTCGCCACGGCGGCCTTGACGATATTGGCGTTGAACGCGCCCGAGAGGCCCTTGTCGCCATTGGCCACGACCAGCAGATGCACCTGATCCTTGCCGGTGCCCGCGAGCAGGCGCGGCGCGCTGTCGCCGGTCACCTTGCGGGCGAGGCTGGCGACCACGCCTTCGAGGCGCTGCGCATAGGGGCGCGCGGCTTCCGCCGCCGCCTGCGCCTTGCGCAGCTTGGCCGCCGCGACCATCTGCTTGGCCTTGGTGATCTTCTGGGTCGATTTGACCGAGGCGATCCGGCCCTTGAGTTCCTTCAGACTTGCCATCTGCGTCCCTGCTATGCGTCCCCGCACAGGCGGGGACCCAGTCTGGGCTCCCGCCTGCGCGGGAGCACATCAAGCGATTATGCGAACGTCTTCCCGAACGCGTCGAGCGCGTCCTTGACCTTGCCCTTCACCTCGTCGCCGAAATCGCGCGTGTCGCGGATCGTCGCGAGAAGGTCGGCATGATGCGCGCGCATGTGCGCCAGCATCGCCGCCTCGTAGCGCACCACGTCGCCGACCGCGATGCCATCGAGATAGCCGTTGGTGCCCGCGAAGATCGACACGGTCTGCTCCTCGAAGGGCAGGGGCGAGAACTGCGGCTGCTTGAGCAGCTCGGTGAGGCGCGCGCCGCGATTGAGCAGCTTCTGCGTCGAGGCGTCGAGGTCCGAGCCGAACTGGGCGAAGGCCGCCATCTCGCGATACTGGGCCAGCTCCAGCTTGATCGAGCCGGAGACCTTCTTCATCGCCTTG
>Ga0164243_10000387_pt1 | contig 86921 bp, 78 predicted proteins | sample OricompcompostOP_FD_108781 | JGI IMG/M metagenome (GOLD analysis project Ga0164243, IMG submission 108781) | Organic Plus compost microbial communities from Emeryville, California, USA - Original compost - Organic plus compost (OP) | ecosystem: Engineered > Solid waste > Mixed feedstock >... | reverse complement strand
CGGACTGCTTTTGCCTGCGAGCGCCGCTATCGGCCAGGCACCTGCCGTCGAGGATGGCGATGAAGTGGCCATTGAGGATATCGTCGTGACCGCTCGTGGACGGGAGCAGAGCCTTCACGACGTTCCTGTGTCCGTCTCCGTCGTCTCCGGCGCCTTGCTCGAGCGCTCGAATCTCAAGACGCTCGAGGACATGTCCGCCAGACTACCGAACGTGAAGATCACGTCCGGACCGCTTGTCGACCAGATCAACATTCGCGGTGTCGGTTCAGGGCAGAATTCCGGTTTCGAGCAGTCGGTAGCGACATTCGTCGACGGTCTCTACCGTGGCCGTTCGCGCTCGACCCGTGCGGCCCTGTTCGACGTGGAGCGCGTCGAGGTGCTCAAAGGTCCCCAGACGACCTTCTTCGGCGCCAACGCCATCGCGGGGGCCCTCAACATCACGTCGCGCAAGCCAGGACATGAGTTCAGTTTCGATGCCAGCGCACTCTACGAGCTCGTCAACGGTGAGTATAATGTCGAAGGTGCCGTCACCCTTCCGGCGAGCGATGCTCTGCGGTTCAGGCTTGCCACCCGCATCTCGGGCGAGGAGGGCTATATCGACAATGGCTCCAATGGCCGGGGTCCCGATAATCGCAGCCAGCAGGCACGGTTCGCCGTTGCATGGGAACCGATCTCGACGCTGACCTCGGACCTGCGGATCGACTATGGCCGGTCGCGAACCCGCAATGCGTTCCCGTTCGAACTGATCGGATGTCCTGCTCCCGCGCCATTCTCGAACACGGGCACCGCATGCAGCCGTTTCATTGATCTGCGCGGCGGGACGGTCGACAACACGCTCGACTATCACAGCGATTCCCCCGATTCCAAAGCCGACTACGACTTTCTCGAAGTGGCCTGGACCAACAACCTGGATCTGGGCGGCGGAACGCTGAAGACGATCACCGGCTATTTCGAGCACGACTATTTCCAGCGCCTGCACCCGATCATTCCGGTCTCAATCACCGGTACGGTCCAGGGCTACGATCCGGCGCCGGTCGAAACGGCGGAAAAATATAGTCAGTGGAGCCAGGAGGTCCGTTTTGAGTCCCGGACGGGTGGCCTGTTCGAATATATGGTCGGAGGCTATTTCGCGAAGGGCGACCTCGATGCTCGCCAGCATGTCGGCTTCTTTTTTTCGGCATTCGGCGCTATTCCGCCGATTGCGGCGACCGGCCTGACTGCAACGACCCCGATCACGGGCAAGCAGATCTTCCTTCAGAAGGATCGCACGATCTCCGGCTTTGCGGCGGTCACAATCCGCCCGCTCGACACGGTTCGCATCAATCTGAGCGGTCGCTATTCGAGCATTCACAAGGAAGCCGACCGCGCCAATACCTATGGATCGACCGTCAATGGCAATGGTACGACGTTCGTTCAATTCGGCGAGGCCAGCCAGACGATCATCGGCGCGGTGCTGGGTGCGGATATGTTCAACTTCGCTCGCCCCAAGCGAACCGACGAGAAGTTCATGCCGTCGGCGGGCATCCAGGTCGATCTGACGCCGCAGATCATGGCCTATGCCACCTATTCGGCCGGCTTCAAGGCGGGCGGCTACAACTCGGCGGCGCGCGCAGTCGACTTCAATCCGGAAAATGTCGATGCCTATGAAGCAGGCCTCAAGGCTTCGCTGTTCGATCGCCGTGTCAATCTCAATCTCGCGGCATTTCGCAGCGACTATCGGGATCTTCAGGAAACGACCGTCGTTCTGGGTTCGGGCGGCACGATCCAGGCGCAGGTGACCAATGCGGCCGGTTCGCGGGCACAGGGGCTGGAGCTTGGCCTCAATGCGCGGCTCTCGCCTCACGCCACTATCTCGACCGACATCGCCTATCTCGATGCGACATATCGGGACTATAAGAATGGCTCCTGCACGATCCTCGCCAATCTGGCCGCCGGATGCATCCAGGATCTGTCGGGCAAGCGTCGTGGCTACGCGCCGGAATTCAGTGGCAACGTCACGTTGAACGTCACCATTCCGGCGGGGAGCAATGTCGTCACGATCGACCCGTCGCTCTACTTCTCGTCGCGCTTCTTCGAGTCCGCGACGGCCGATCCGCTGCTCGAGCAGCCCGGCTATTCGAAGGTCGATCTGCGGATCGGTTTCGGGCCTGCCGACAGGAAGTGGGAGGTCGCCCTTATCGGCAAAAACCTCACCGACAAGATCACGGCCGGGTTCAGAAACGCCGTATCCTCGTCCGCCGGCACGATCTACGCCCTGACCGACCGGCCCCGCTCGGTCGCCCTGCGGCTCTCGATCCGGCAATGACGATCGGCCAGCGTTCCGTGCGGGAGAAGAGGCACCGTGCGGGCGCCGAACGCCAGAGCGCAATCCATGACGCGCGCGTTGAGGCTAGCGCGTTCGAAGAGCGAAGGGATCGAGCGACATGATGGTGGGCGAGCGCAGTGTCGAGCTTGGCCAGCTCATAGACGAGGCTCCGCTCTCGCGCACCCAAATCGGCGTGATCCTCCTCTGTTCGCTGGGCATCTTCACCGATGGCTACGACATGCAGGCGATCGGACTGGCCGCGCCCGAACTGGCGCGCGAACTCAGCGTCGCGCCCACGCAGCTCGGCCTTTCCTTTTCGGCAGGCGTTGTGGGCATGGCTCTCGGGTCGCTGACCCTGGGTCCCCTCGCGGATCGGTTCGGCCGTCGTCCCCTCATGATTGCCATGATGTTCCTGATGGGCATCGCGTCGATCGCAACGGCGACGGCATCGCGCCTGACTGAGCTCATGGCCTGGCGGTTCGCGACCGGGCTCGGGCTTGGCGCCCTTGTCCCGATTGCGATCACGTTGACGGCAGAGTTTGTGCCGACCAGACGCCGCGCTGCGCTGGTGACCATCATGATCGGGACGATTTCGATCGGCGCGATCGTTGCGAGCATCGTCGCTCCCTTGATTATCGCGCACTTTGGTTGGCGTGGCATCTTCGCGATCGGCGGCATCGTGCCGATTGCCCTGGGCATCCTCTATTGCTTCATCCTGCCGGAATCGCCCCGCACCCTGCTGCATCGCAATCCTGCCGACCCGGGCCTGAGCCGACTTCTGAGCCGCATCCTCGGGCGCGAGGCGCCTCCGGTTCATCTGGCAGTCCGGGCTGGCGAGGGGAAGGGCGGACTCCCGCTGCTTTTCTCGTCGGAGTTTGTGGGCCGCACCATCCTTCTGTGGCTGGTCTGGGCGCTCAATCTCTTCGTCAACTTTGCCCTTGCAAGCTGGCTACCTACCTTCCTCACATCCGCTGGCTGGGCGCAGGCTGATGCCTTGCGCGCCGTTGGCATCATGGCGAGCGGCGGCTTGCTTGGCGGCGTCCTCATGTCGTGGCTCGTGGATAAAGGATATTTCATCCGTCCATTGATGATCGCCTATCTGATCGCTGCCGGGGCCCTGTTCGGCTTTACAGTCCTCCCGGCGCAGCACTGGGGCTATCTGATCGCCGCCATCGGCGTCGGCGCCTTTGGTTCCCAGCTGACGATCGGCGCTGTTGCCGCAACATTCTATCCCGCCGCGATCCGCGCGACCGGTCTTGGCTGGGGCGGGGGCGTCGGCAGGGTCGGCTCCATCATCGGCCCGTCCGCGTTCGGCTTAATGGTCGCTGCCGGAGCCACAACTTCCGCAACCCTAGCCATCCTCATCCTCCCGATGCTCATCTGTGCCGCCTGCGTGACGGTGATGGGGCGCTATGTTGGCACGGCGCGGTGATCGTCGCCATGCTGTCCGAACATCCACAATTTCCTCAAACCTGCCGACTACGACAGCCAGTCGAGCGGCAAACGGAGCCGCATCATGGTTGATCCCGAGTTCAAGTCGCTCACTTATCTTTCGCCGACCGGCATGGTCGGCGGAGGATTTACCGAAGAGCATTTCATCAATGCTCTGGATCGCGATCTGGCCTTCATCGGCTGCGATGCCGGCTCATGCGACGGTGGTCCGAGCTATCTGGGTGCGAACGAACATTTCGGGTCGCGCGCGGCGGTGAAGCGCGATCTGGCAATCCTGCTCAGGGCCGCCCGCAAGCTCGACATTCCGTTGCTGATCGGATCGTGCGGAGGGAGCGGGGGCAATTGGAATGTCGACTGGATGTTCGACATCCTCAAGGAGATCGCCGCTGAAGAGGCCCTGAAGCCGTTCAAGACCGCGCTCATCTATTCCGAGCCCGATCGCGATCTGCTCGTGGAGAAATTTCATGACGGCAAGCTGGCTCCGCTGAACGCAGCGCCGCCCGTCAGCGAGACGGCTCTGCGCGACGCCGTGCGCGTCGTCGGCATGATGGGGGCCGAGGGGTTTCAGGCAGCCCTGGGGGCCGGAGCGGACGTCGTCCTGGCGGGCCGGGCGACAGACGCCTCGATCTTCGCGGCGATACCGCTCCTGCGCGGGTTCGACCCTGGACTGGTCTGGCACGCCGCCAAGATCATGGAATGCGGTGGCGCGGCCGTCACGAAGCTCGATCGACCCGAGGGGATGCTCTGCACGCTTCATCAGGATCGTTTCGTGCTGGAGCCCGTCAGTCCCGTGCAGAAATGCTCCCCCACAAGCATTGCGAGCCACGCGCTCTATGAAACCGGCGATCCGTTCGAGATGCGCGAGCCAAGCGGCATCCTCACGCTGCAGAATGCCGTCTATGAGGCGGTCGACGATCGCAGCGTGGTCGTCAGCGGCAGCGGATTTCGCAAGGCGCCCTATAGTATCCGCCTGGAAGGCGCCGAAATCGCCGGATACCGCGCCGTGGTCATCGGCGGCATTCGGGACCCGATCCTACTCGCCCGGTTCGATGCCTTCATGGCGTCTGCCCAGACGGATATCGACCATGGTGTCGTTGCCTCGTTCGGCGAGGATATCGCCGGCGACTATCAGCTGACCTATCGGGCCTATGGACGCGATGGCGTGCTCGGGCAGCGCGAGCCGCTTCGCGACCAGGTCGGGCACGAGATCGGGCTGTTTATCAGCGTGGTCGCCAAGACCCAGGAAACGGCGAATGCGATCGCTTCGCTGGCCGCTCACCGGATATTGCATCACTCGGTGCCGGAATGGACCGGGCTCGTTTCAAATCTGGCCTTCCCGATCGCACCGCACGTGATTCCGACAGGTGCCGCCTATCGCTTCATGCTCAATCATGCGGTGTTCCTGGATGATCCGCTCGAACTCTTTGACCTCCAATATCGCATGGTGAACGCATGACGCAGCTAGGGACGATCGCCAGCCTGATGCGATCCAAGAATGCCGGCCCTTTCGAACTGACCATCGACATCATGTTCGACGGACCTGCCGATTTCGAGCGCGTAATTGCGAGCGGCGTCGTGAACGACAAGGATATTGGGGCTCTTCTCGGCATCGAGCCGCAGTTGGTCAAAGTCCATCATTATCCGCCGGCGCATGCCATCAAGGTGACCATGCCGCGGCCCGTCTCGGTCGGCGACCCAGGGGATAGCGATCTTTTCGGCGGGCAACTATTCGGTCCGCTCGTCACGCTCGACATTCCGGACTGACCGGCCACAGCAATGCCGGGCCGATCTTTCCCCGATCGGCCCGGCCGCTTTGTCGAGGTGCGCCCCCATTGGGGCGCGCCTTTCTCAGTTCGATTGATGAGCCAGGCGCGTCGAGACGGCCGGCAATATACCGCGCCTCACATAACGCGCGAAATCCGGGGAAAGCTGCGTGCCGTCGGGAATGTTGATCCACATCCGCAGCAGGTAGCGCTTGGGACCATCCTGCGGATCCACATATTCGGTCCGCGCGTGGAACATCCGATAATTGTTGATGAGCTGGATGTCGCCGCGCTCTAGCATCATATCGATCCGTAGATCGTCGCGCAGTGCATAGTCGTGGACGATGTCGATCGTCGCGCATTCAACCTCGCTGAGCGCGATACCCGCCTTGCGCGCACCGTCGAGAAGCAGGCCGCGCGAGAAGAAGGCGCTCAGATTGCCCTCGAAATCATCGTAGATAGGGATCGCCGGCGAAACCGCGTCCGGGTCGCGATCCGGGCCCAGTCCCCGGTCGTCGCGAGGAAAGCCCTTGTGCAGCACATCCACATATTCGGGATGGTTGGCCAGGATTTCGTTGTAGACCGTCATCGAGCTGGTGAGCGAACTCATTCCGCCACGTTCCGCCCGGTTGATGCACAGAAGCGAGACGATATCCGATGGGTCCGTATGCGGATAAAGCTCGCGATTGGTGGTGTTGTTGCGGCGGTTCAGTTCCGGAATCGTGGTGCCTGCGTCGGTGACGGCGCTCACAAATTCTCCGGCGGTGTTGTTGGACAGGATGGTGCCGAGGTGGCAGCCTATTCCCCAATAGATTGTCTTGAGGTCCTCAAGATCATAGGCGTCGACCGGAAATCCGCGGATGAGCGCCAGGCCTCGCCCGTCCCTGATCTCTTCGTCGACCTGTCGCAGCGTTTCTCCGAAGGCGTCGAGGGGAAAGTCTTCCTTGCCGAACTCGCCCCAGATCAGGCCGCGCTTCTGAACGGTCCGGAACGCCGCGTCGATTGCCTCGACATCGGCCACTTCTAGGCGAAAGATCCATGACTGATCTCGTTCGAGATCCGCGCGTCGCCAGGCGCTGGGGTGAATGATGGGGGCTCGCATAGACTCTACCTCTGCAAATGGTTTCGGGCTGTTCTCGTCAGGCATGCGGGCAGCGCAGAGCGATCGATCGCAAACCTAGCGACCAGGAGAATAGTCCAGCGTGGCGAGGCGAACTTGCGTTTTCATGCCAATTTGTTGCCCGGCTCTGCCCTGAGACGCCGGCCGCAACGGTCGAGACCGGCTCATACCGAGCTCATTCGGCCGCGCGCGCGACGAAATCCAGCCGCAGTCCGGCGATGATGCTCTCGATGCTGAGGCGGAATGTATGCTCGACATCCATGACGCTGAGCAGCCATTCCCGACGGGCTTGCTCATGCATTGACCAGCCGCTTGAGAAAGATGAAATCGTTCCAAGCGCGCGGAAGGCGGCATCGTGGGTGAAGCCCTCCTTCATGAGATACATGGCGTATTTGGTGGCGACCGCCTCCCGCTCCGCATTGCGGGGAACTGAGGCGGTGAGGATCCGGGCGCCATCGCGAACGCTCAGAGCCATGTTCCGGCCGCGGATCGCGAAATTTCTCAGAAACGCTTCCCAGCCCTCGTTGAGCGGGACGTCGAAAATAAAGCGGCGCATCAGTTCGATCGCCATCGCATCCAACAGATGCTCCCGGCTCGAAAAATGGTGGTAGAGCGATGGCCCCTTGATGGCGAGAGCGGCCGCAAGCTTGCGTGTCGTGAAAGCGTCGAACCCCTCGTCATTGACGAGATTGAGCCCTGCAGCGACGATGATGGAGGCCGTCAGTTTCATCATTGAGCCTTGTTTGGCGAACAGCGATAGGCCACTGGCCTATCAGTGAAAGGCAATAGCCAATACGCGACCCGAACACAATGCCGCAAAGGGCGGAGAAGCTGTGCCCGCAACTGCGGATCGCAACGACATCGCAAGTCAGCGTCACAGGAAATTGTTCGGCCAGATCATCGTTCGCCACATGTGGGCGCTGCGCGAGTTGTCGAAGCCGAGGCCTTGCGTGGGCTGCTTGAAATGCCGGCCGATGATGTCGGTGAACTCCTCGGGGTCGACCGTCCAGCCATCTTGGAAGGAATAGACATCATAGACGGTGACCATCCGCGACGACATGTACCAGCGGTGATTGCGCGCTTCCTCGTGCGCCGCCTTGATGTAGGCCGGGGGCTCGTAGCCTTCTCCGAAATAGCGCAGATAGGCTTCCGGATAGGAAAAGCCGACGCTCTCATCGGGGAAATAGCGGAGCGCCTGATGATAGCGCACCGCCCAAGCGATCTCCTCGCTGACATAAGGCTCGATCAGCTGCGCACCCCAATAGCCATGATCCGTGCGGATGAGCGCCGCATTGGCAATGTCGTGAAGCAGGCAGGCCATCACGATCGTTTCGTCCTGGCCCGCCGACAAGGCGAGCTTGGCGCTCTGCAGAAGGTGTCGCACCGCGATGTCGGAAAATCGTAGACGGAAGAAATCCAGCAATTTTGGCGCCTCTGGAAATACCGGCAGATCCGGCCGATCACCCATAAGGAAAACCGTTTCGTCGTCCATTTCCGCCAGCATCGCATGTTCGGGCGGGGTGCAGCCGCGTCGGCCAAACCGCGCGATCGGTTGGGGCGTCACCATACGCCGATAGCCTTTTTGTGGGAGGCTCGCGTCCGCATCGGCGGAAAGCATCCAGAAGTCGTCACACATGACCTGTTTCCCTGTCGTTCGACGTCGAATAGGGGCGTGCCGCGTCCCAGGCTGTCACATCATGCTCGCCGGCGGCGTAGCGGCGGGCGAGCCAGGCACAGACGATCAGCTGCATCTGGTGAAAGACGAGAAGGGGCACGACGACACCGCCCATCGCGGTGCCGGTGAAGAGAATTTTCGCCATCGGCACGCCGCTCACGAGGCTCTTCTTCGATCCGCAAAAGACGATCGCAATCTCGTCCGCCTTGGAAAATCCGAGCTTGCGACTGCCGAGGGCGGTCGCGACGAGGACGCCTAGGAGCAAAACAGCACACAGGCCAGCAAGCGTGAGAAGCGTGCCGAGAGATATGGTGTGCCACAATCCTGCGAGCACCGCTGCGGAGAAGGCGCTGTAGACGGCGAGGACGATCGTTCCGCGGTCGGTGAACGCCAGCAAGGTCTTGTTGTTGCGCGCCCATTCTCCAAGCCATGGGCGCACGAGATGTCCGATGAGGAACGGGGCCAACAGCTGGGACATGATCTTCCAGACGCCAGAGACCGAGATCTCCGCGCCCTGGGCGTGAACGAGCAGCGAAACCAGCGCAGGGGTAAGGACCATGCCGGCCAGGTTCGACGCGGTCGCCGCCGCGATCGCGGCAGGGACATTGCCGCGTGCGATCGACGTGAAGGCGATCGAGGACTGGACGGTCGACGGCAGGGCGCAAAGAAACAGGACGCCGATCCAGAGCGGGCCAGGCAGGAGGTCGGGTGCGATGCGGCTCGCTACGAGACCCAGCATGGGGAAGAGAAGGAAGGTGCAGAACAGGATGACGAGGTGAAGACGCCAGTGCACGATCCCGGCAATGACGGCCTCGCGCGGCAGCCGCACACCGTGGAGAAAGAACAGGAGGACCACCGCAGCCGTCGAGAGACTGTCCACGGCGAGCGCAAATCCACCTCTTGCTGGCAGAAAGCTTGCCAGTCCCAATGCCAACAGCAAGGCCAGGATGAAGCGGTCCGGCAGGATACTGGAAAGCGGCACGGCTCGTTCCTTCTGCTTCGTCACCGTCCGATGGCTGACGGCGACAGGGTTCCACACCGCTCGTGTGAACCCATCGCGTTGGCCCCGTGCACTAGCCGGATGTCAGATCGCCGGTCTTGCGCGATCGCGCCAATGACTTGCCGCTGGGTGACGCGAGCCGGTGACCGCTCTGTTCGCTTCCATCCGGCGCCAGCGTGCAAGCGATTGTCAGCCTCGTTCTAGCGTACACGCGGCGAAGTCGGGTCTTGGTCACTCATGGAGAGGAGACTGTCATGAAGCTGCGACGGACCACCTTATTCATCGCCGGCACGATGCCCGAGCTTCAGATGCGGGATATCATCGCCACGTGCGGTGCCGATCTCATCTGTCTGGATCTGGAAGACACGGTGCTTCCCGCTCGCAAGGCCGAGGCGCGCACCACGATCGTCAACCTCCTCAACGAGGATATTTGGGGCCGGGCGGCGCGCGCCGTCCGGATCAATGCGATCAACTCCCCCTTCGCCGCCGACGACGTGCATGCCATGGTGACGGGCGCGTTCGGTCGCATCGACACGCTGCTGCTTTCAAAACCCGAGAGCGTCGACGAAATCCACTGGCTGGATGCCGAAGTGAAGCGGCTCGCACAGCCTGAGGAAGGCCAGCCCAATATCGGATATCTGCTCGGGATCGAGTCGGCGCGCGCGCTTACGGACATCGATGCTCTCGCCGGCGCCTCGCCGAATGTAGAAGGGCTCGGGCTCGCCATCGGAGATCTCAGCGTCTCGCTCGGGATCAATATCGGCGCCTATCTCCAGGACCGATCCTCCTATCCCGGCGACCTGTTCCACTTTCACCGCGCCCGCCTGATCCTTGCCGCACGGGCGCACGGACTGTGGGCGATGGATGCTCCCTGGCCGATCATCGGCGATCATGCGATCCTGGCACAGGACGCGCGCTGGGGCGCCATGATGGGGTTCGACGGGAAGCTCGTCCTCGCGCCCGAACAGGTGCGTACGGTCCATGAAGCCTATCGCCCGACGCCCGCCGAGCTCAACTATGCACGATCGGTTCTGGAGTCTCTGGCAAGACTGAACGAATCAGGGGAGGGCGCCGGGGTCGAGAACGGGACCTTCCTTGATCCCGTGGTCATGCAGCCCGCGCTCAGGACAATCGCCCGGGCGGAAGCCTCGCTCTGATAACGGCCCGTGCCGGATGGTGGGTTCGACAAGCGCTTGGCACTGGCAAGCAAGCCTGGCGCCCGGTCGAATGCCAATCTGTGATCATCAGCATGCCGGATCTTGGCGAACCCGCCCAGACATCCGCTCAAAGGCTCAGCGAGCCGGGAGAGACTATGTCCCATTGGGACTTCATTGTGATCGGCTCGGGATCGTCCGGATCTGTGATTGCCAATCGCCTCAGCGGTCCGGGCGGCGGTCGCGTTCTTCTCCTCGAAGCTGGCCGGGACCTGCGACGCGATCCGCGCTTCATCATACCGGTCGCCGGCTTCTCGATGCGCATGAACAAGCGGTCCTCTTGGCGCTTCGAAAGCGAGCCCGAACCCGGTCTTGGCGGCCGTGTCCTCGAGGTCCCGCGAGGAAAAGGGCTTGGCGGCAGCTCTCTCATCAATGGCGCGGTCTATAATCGCGGCAATCCTTCCGATTTCGACCACATGGCCGCCCTTGACTTGCCCGGATGGGACTATGCGTCCGTCCTCCCCTATTTCCGGCGCGTGGAGAACCACTGGAAAGGCGATACGCGCCTCCACGGCGCGGCGGGAGAAATGGCTGTGCGACGACCACAAATCGCCAGCCCCTATTCCGCTCACGCGATGGAGGCCGCAAGAACCATGGGCTATTCCGTCACCGATGACGGGGCAGGGCCGGATGCTGAGGGCTTCCATGTTCCCGATTTCAGCGTCGATGACCGCGGGCGCCGGATGACCACCGCTGCGGCATTTCTCGATCCCGTTCGCTCGCGAAAATCCCTCACGATCGCGTGCGGCGCGCAGGTCGTGCGGATCCGCGTCGAGAAAGGCAGGGCGGTTGGAGTCGACTACATCCAGAATGGCGAAGCGAAATATGCCGCTGCGTGCCGCGAGATCGTGCTTTCGGGAGGGGCATTCGGCTCGCCCCATGTGCTGATGCTGTCGGGCATTGGGCCGCGCGCGCATCTCGAGCAGCATGGCATCGCGGTGGTTCACGAGCTTCCCGGTGTCGGACGGAATCTCCACGATCAGGCGGCCGCGATCATCGAGGCGCGGGCAAGCTCGCCCGCCGCTTTCCATCGCACGCTGCGCGCCGATCGCCTGGCCTGGCAAATCCTGCGCTGGATCCTGCGCCTGAAGAATGAAATCAGTGCAATGCCCGCGATCATCGCGGCCAACATGCGGTCCACTCAGAGCGCAAAAGCCCCCGACATGCGCTTCATGGTCAGCGCGATCAGCCTGCGCAACCGGATCTGGTTTCCGGGGATCCGCAAGGGCGCGGGGCATTTCATCATGGCCATGTATTGCGTGCCCCATCCGCGCAGCCGCGGCACGGTCACGCTGCGCAGCCGCAACCCCAAAGATCCACCGAAGATCCTCTATAACTTGCTGACCGATCCCTGGGACGTGAGCGAGTTGCGGCGCGGCTACAAGCTCATGCGCGAATATCTGGCGCAGCCGGCCATGGCCAAGGTGGCGGCACAGATCACCCTGCCGCCGGCCGAGCTCGAGTCCGACGAGCAGATCGACGCCTATAATCGCATGCTGTGCCACACGACCCAGCATCCCATGGGTACCTGCAAGATGGGGACCGACAATGATGCCGTTGTGGACGGCGCGTGCCGCGTGCACGGGATCGAGGCCTTGCGGGTCGTCGACCTGTCCATCCTGCCGATCCAGATCTCCGGAAATCCCAACGGAACCGCCGTCATGCTCGGCGACAAGATCGCCGACGACATTCTGGGCCGGCCGCCTTTGCCGGCAATCACCGAATATCTGGTCGATGCCTGACCAGGACAGCAAGGAGGGGTGCTGATGCCCTATGTGCGAAACGCCTGGTATGTCGGCGCCTGGTCAAAGGATCTGGCATCCGAGCGCCCGCTCGGGCTGCGCATCCTCGGCGAACCGATCGTGGTCTGGCGCGACAAAAAGGGGCAGTTCACCGCCCTGGAAGATCGCTGTGTCCATCGCCTCGCGCCCCTTTCGCTTGGTCGCTGCGAAGGCGAACAGCTGCGCTGTATGTATCATGGCTTTCTGTTCGACCGGACGGGCCAGGTCGTCGAAATTCCCGGGCAGGATATCATCCCGCCCGGTGCCAAGGTCCGTAGCTACAAGGTCGTCGAACGGCATGGCTGGCTCTGGATCTGGATGGGCGACACTGCGCTTGCCGATGAAGCGCTGATTCCGCCCGCCATAGGCCCCGATCACCCCGACTATCTCCTGGGCACCGGGCAGTTGGATTATGAAGCCGAGGCACGGCTCATCAATGACAATCTGCTCGATTTCAGCCATTTGAGCTTCGTCCATGAAAGCAGCTTCGGCTCCTCACAGAGTTGGGCGAGAAACCAGCCCAGGATCACGATGCTCGATCGCGGCGTCCGCTTCGAGCGGTGGATAGAGAATGAAAGCGGCATGCCGGGCCGGCAATATGATCGACCATTCGACCGCTATTCCCGATACGACTTCCTCATTCCCGGCGTCTTGCTGATGACCGGTGGCGTGTTTGCCCTCGGAACGGCAAAGGCTCTCCATCATGGCGCTCCGGATCTCGCGAAGGCGGAAAGCGGCGTCAACTTCACGAGCCAAGCGGTCACGCCGACGGCCGACAAGACCTCACGTTATTTTTATTCCTGGGGGCCGCGAAGGGATCATGGCGGCGTCGAGATGCGCGACATGCTGATGGAGATCGCGACCAGAGCCTTTATCGAGGATCGCGCCATCATCGAGGGGCAGCAGCGCATCGTCGATGCGACCGAGGCTCCGCGGATCATGCCGACAGCTGCCGATCGTGGGATCACACTGTTCAACCGTCTTGTCGATCAGCTTGCTCGTCGCGAAGGTGGCAAGAACTGAACGGCGTTTGTTGCTGGGCACCTTGTGGCGCGATAGACGGCCAATCTCCCCTAGGCGTTGTTGATCCTATTCACCTGCAGATTGACCAAGTTGCCGGCCGGCCCGCCGCCTGCTCTGGATCATCGATGCGTGACCGCGCCGACACTCGCAAATCGCCAATCACGGGATCGATGAGACGGATGGAGATCGCGGCTCCTTTATTGGCCTGCATCACGACTTGCGAGAGCAGCGTCTTCTCGAATTCGATCACTTGGCTTGCATGTGCGAGCAGTGTCGCTGACATTGCAGCGAGCGCCGGCTCCCCGTTGCCTGCTCATAGAAGGCCTCATATCCGGCCTGTGGCTTCTGACTCTCGCGGCCCGAACATGTCGGTGAACTACGATATGCTCGGTCCGGTCGGTCGCTTCGCCAGGGATCTTGAGGATGCCGAGGCCACGCTCAGCGGCAGCGCTGAACATATGGGCGGGCACAGAGACGCTCAATCGGAGGGCTTGGCCTTCGCCGCTTCGGGGCGAAGGCCAGTCATGCCAACATCGCCCCGATAAACTGGATGGGCGCTAGGCGCTGACGATGGTCGCGAGTTCGAGCCTTTCAAACTGTTCGCGTAGGCTCCTGGACCCATCGAGCTAGCGTAGGGCCACCGGCTCAATGTTGGCTGTGCGTGATGCTCACACAGTCATATTCGGATTTAGATCGATTCTCTAAAAAATATAATAAATCCAATATTATAATTCCAGTCACCTAAATAGCCAAGCGCGTGTTAATTGATTTCAGATCAACGATGCGCCGGATTTGTCAGTTGACCTCAATCTCGCTCACTTCGATGCCATTGCAACGAAATTGAGCGCGTCGCACCCTCCGTTTTGAAGGCAAGCGATGCAAAGAGGGGAGAGGGTTGATGCTTGCATCGCGACGTTGTTGTAGGCCGTTGGCGTTTGTGATCGCGCTCACGCAGTCATTCCCGGCATTGGCAGACCAACCAGATGATCCAGACTCGGCTCCCGAGATCATCGTCACGGCGCAAAAGCGCGGTGAGAGCCTTCAAAAGGCTGCAATTGCAGTTCACGCGTTGCAGGCGGCAGACCTGGACAAAGCCGGAATTGCGAACAGCCTGAATCTTGAATATGTCGACCCGGCGATTAAAGTGGTTCCGTCAATTCAGCCAAACGTTGCTATTCGGGGACTTGGCACAGCCAACTTCAACTATGGTGTCGATCCATCCGTAGCTTACAACCAAGACGGAATTTATCTATCGACCCCAAATGCACTGACGCCCATTCTTTTCGATATTGAGCGTATCGAGGCGGTTCTCGGTCCCCAAGGGACTCTGTATGGCCGCAATTCCAATGGTGGAACGATCAATTTCATCACGAAGAGGCCGACATCTGATCTTAGCGGCGTCGTCAAAGCGGGTGCGGGAAATTTCGGCGCCATCATGACGGAAGCCGTGCTGAACCTACCGCTCTCTCCGACACTCGCTCTAAGGCTGGCAGGCGCATCCGATAGTCATGACCCCTACAACGACACCGGCACGAATGACCTGAGATCTTTTGCCGGTCGCGCCAAGGTTCTTTTTGAACCGAGTGACAGGTTTAGTGCTTTGATCACGGTCGATGGATCGAGCCGCAAACTTCGGGCGACATCCTATGACGGCTCCTGTCCACCAGAACTGCTGGATGTTTCTCAGTGTGCGGGGGTCCCCTTCCAGCGATGGTCCGGCCTACTTCCGGCACAGCCGGTCGGTCGTGGCTTCACGCAAACCTTCGGGCTTTCAGCTGAACTGAATCTCGATTTTGGTTGGGCTTCATTGATTTCCCTAACTGGTTACAAATTTGCCGATTGGCAAAATTCGACGACTGCCGGCTGGTATGGCGGCGTTAACAATTTCGACTTCATCCAAAATACAAAACACAAATTTCTTACGCAGGAGCTGCGCGTTTCAAGTGCTAGCGGTGCTGTAGTTAGCTGGGTGGCTGGCGCCTATTATTCCCACTTGAAGGAATCCGGACTGGCTCGTTACAACTACTATACGAACACCTTTGCGCCGGATGACTTCTTCCAAGCCTTCCCACTTGATGATGCAACGGCCGAGTCCGTGGCAATATTCGGCGATGTCACTATTCCGGTTCCAATGGTAAGTGGCTTCAGCTTGGTCGGCGGACTGCGCTACACGCACGAGACCAAGGAGGCGGAGGGGCAAGTGCAAGCGGGCTCGATTTCGACAGGCCAGCTGTTTCCGGGGACGCTCGAAACCAGAGGCAAAACTTCCCTTGATCGTGTGACTTGGAAGGCAGGATTCAAATATCAATTCACGCCTGATAACATGCTATATTTTACTGCAAGCTCTGGTTTCAAATCTGGAGGAGTTAACGTGCTTCCTCCTGAAGCCGGAATGCTCGTCACATATGCGCCTGAATATGTTACAGCTTATGAGTTTGGAAGTAAGAACAGCTTTTTCAATCGAACGCTTCAGCTCAATTTAAGTCTCTTTCACTATGACTATAAGAACTACCAGGCATATGTGTTCTGGCGCCCCGGAGCGGACGCTCCAGCGGCCATCGCCAACGGAACCTTCTTTCCGATCGTAAATTCGCAGACCGCCACATTCCAAGGCGGAGAAGCCAGCCTCAACTGGCGGCCGACCACTGCTGATACGTTTGGTGCGTCCATCAACCTTCTGGATAACACGTTCGACGACTACGTCCTGGATCTTCCGTTCTCGACGCCTGTGGACTTCTCGAATACTCCTGTGTTTCTCTCCCCGAAGTCCAGTATTAAGCTAGACTATGAACACAGGTTCGACTTGGCTAACGGTGATCGTTTGAGCGTCGGAGGCGATATCTCCTTCGTGAGCAGCCAGATTGCGCAGGGGAGTTATGTTGACGATGCCGGACAAACGCGTCTCTATCGAACGCCTCATTTCCATCGGAGCAACGCAAATATCAGCTATTATTTTGCTCAAACCGATCTGACCATAAATCTTTTCATCCGGAATATCGAGAGCAAGGCAGTTGTGAACTCGGTAGCCGCAGGTTATCCGATCCCGCAGAATTACTTTCAGGTTAACTATCGTCTCGATGCGCCACGGACATATGGTTTTTCGGTTCGAAAGACGTTCTAGTCGTTGGAGTGCATGTCTATGATCCGGACCGGGAAAGTAGCGTGGCGAGATGGACGGCCCATGTATTGACATCGCAGGGGTTCCCCCTGGTGCCAATGCGGTCTTCTCAAACTGTGCAATCTCGCCCCTAGTCCTCTTCCACCGCTTGCGGACTTTGACAATAATCACGCTGTATCCATCTTGCCAAGAAGCCCTTGTCGCGTTTCAACTCCAGGGTCGGGGATGCACATGGTTAGATCGAAGCCAACCGGGGTTTTAACCGACGGATGATGTTGGTTTGGGGACTCGGTCCGAGGCTCTTGGAGCACTTCGATCAATTCGTCGTCAAACCTTTTCCATTGCAAGAGCAATGCCTTGGCCCACGCCAACGCAGATCATGACCAGGGCATGGTCCCTCGCTGCTGCAATTCCTCACATGCTGTCATGGCGAGCCTCGCCCCCGACATGCCCAATTGGTGCCCCAGCGCAATCGCAACTCAGTTCGGGTTGATCTGATTATCCGCAGAGTCGAGACCTAGAGCGTGATCGTCTTAGATTGAAGCATAACCTGAGTTTTGGAGATAGTTTGCGTATTCGCTTGATGAGAAGGCATCGAGGATTGCGCCGATGCATTTCCATGTGGCCTCGACGGATCGTTCCTGGGCTTTTCACAGCAGGGTCTTGAGTTTTGAGAAGACCTGCTCGATTTGGTCGATCGGGGCTGTTGGGTGGGAACGGCAGCCTGGCGCCGTAGCCGCAGATGGTTTGGCGCACGGCCTGGCCGTTATGGCTGCCTAAGTTGTCCTTGATGACGATGTCGCCTGGCGCGAGCGTGGGCACGAGGAACTACTCGACAGCGAGATCGCATGGCCGGCAATTCCAGCAAGCCAGGCGAACAGGGGCAAGGCCAGAAAGACGCTAAGCACTTGAGGGGCGGACGCCGCAGCGATCGCCGCAGGCACGTTGCCGCGTGCTATGGACGTGAATGCGATCGCCGATTGCACGGTGGATGGCGGCGCCGCGATGAACAGAATGCCAGTCCACAGAGGAGCGGTGAGGAGGCCAGGCGGGAAAATCGATAACGGCAGAATCATGGCTGGGAACAGAATGAAGGTGCTGCCGAGGATGACGAGGTGAAGCCTCCGTTGCCGCAACTCGTTCCAGATTGCTTCTCTTGGAGCCGTGAAAGAAGAAGAGGTGACCACTGTGCCGGTGGAAAGCCAGCACCCGCCATTGGCCAGACCGTCCCGCACCGACAAAAGCGTTGCCAATCCCAGAGTGCCAAGGAGCTAGGATAAACGGATCGGACAGGAGACGGCGCAAAGGGGCGCTTCCACAGACAAGCTCGAGGAGAGCATCTATCGCATATTAAACCAGAAAGATAGTCTATTGACCTAAGCTGCATTGACGGCCAAACGAGCATTGCAGAGCTGCGGGTTTTAGATGGATGGTTCGCAGGGCACGGTCAGCTAGTCGAGTGATCGCCTATCCTTCCCATGATGTTCCTGTCCCGCAGAGTACCCGAGCAAACCGCTATGCACGGAGAGTTGGTCGATGACAGACGTCTTTATTTGCGATGCCGTCCGCACTCCGATCGGGCGGTATGGCGGCATCCTTGCCGACGTGCGAGCCGATGATCTCGGTGCCGTACCCCTTCGAGCTCTCGTCGAGCGCAACCCAGGGCTTGACCCGATTGCCATCGAGGAAGTGTTCTACGGCTGTGCCAATCAGGCAGGTGAGGATAATCGCAATGTCGCCCGAATGAGCCTGTTGCTCGCCGGCCTGCCGCCGGTAGTTCCAGGCGTTACGCTCAATCGTCTTTGCGCCTCGGGCATGGAGGCGGTCGGCGCTGCTGCTCGCGCAGTGCGTTCGAATGAGATGGCTTTGGCGATCGCCGGCGGCGCAGAAAGCATGACTCGTGCTCCATTCGTCATCGGAAAGTCTGTGCAAGCCTTTGGACGAGGACAGTCGCTGGAAGACACGACCATGGGGTGGCGCTTCGTCAATCCAGCGCTCGATCGTCTCTACGGATCCGAAACAATGCCGCGAACGGCTGAGAATGTGGCTGAAGAATATGGCGTGGCACGCGAGGATCAGGACGCGTTTGCCCTCCGTAGTCAGCAGCGTGCATTCGCGGCCCAGCAGAGCGGCTTTTTGGCCGAGGAGATCGTCAAGGTTGCAGTGGCTGGCAGAACGAAGAGGGAGCCTGAAGAGGTTGATGCCGACGAGCATCCTAGGGCCGACACAACAATTGAAGCTCTTGCGAAATTGCGGCCTTTGTTCGGACCGGATGGCACCGTTACGGCCGGTAACGCATCAGGGATCAATGATGGCGCGGCTGCGATGATTATCGCGAGCGAAGCTGCGGCAAGAGAGCATGGACTAACACCCCGTGCCCGCATCCTGGGATCCGCCGCGTCCGGTGTCGAGCCGCGCGTGATGGGAATCGGTCCGGTAACCGCCACGCGGAAATTGCTTGCGCGGCTCGATCTCACCATCGAGGCATTCGACGCGATCGAGCTAAACGAAGCCTTCGCCAGCCAAGCGCTCGCAGTGCTTCGATGCCTTGGGCTCCCGGACGACGCGCCCCATGTAAATCCCAATGGTGGCGCGATCGCCCTTGGCCATCCGCTGGGAATGTCGGGTGCCCGGATTGTGATGACGCTTGCGCATCAACTGGAAAAGACCGGCGGCAAACGTGGCCTTGCGATGCTTTGCGTTGGCGTGGGGATGGGGGTGGCGCTCGCGATCGAGCGACCATGATGGGTTACGATGTTCAATCTCCACATCTTGCGCATGCCTGGTCGCGATGTGCTGCGGCCCGGCCGCACCTACATCCGATCATCACTTCATAATCAACGGTATCAAACGTCTGATTTAACTCGGGAATGGAGAATCATTCTAAGTGCGTCGATTGCCGACGTTCGCGATACTCCGTATTACATCGGGGCCAGCCCCGCGGCGGGAGAGTTAGTTTTGGGAGACATCGGAATGCGCGATTACCAACTCATTATTTATGGCGAATGGGCGAGTCCATGACGAAGCGCCGGTTCGAAAGCCAGAATCCTTTTACGGGCGAGGCCTGGGCATCCTTCCCGTCGGCGGGGACCGCGAAGACGTCAACGCAGCGGTTCAAGCGGCGTACCGTGCCCTCCATTCCCCAGCCTGGAAGTCTCTTTCAGGCCTCTCGCGAAGCGTTCTGCTGTGCAAATTTGCGGATTTGATAGCGCAAAATGCTGAGGAACTTAGCTGGCTCGAGACAACGGACAATGGCAAAGTGATTGCCGAAACCTCGGCGATGGTCAGCCGCCTTTCCACCATGATCCACTATTACGCTGGCCTCGCCGAAAAACACGAAGGCTCGGTCGTCCCGTCAGGTCAGTCGAAACTTCATACTTTTGCTCAAGCCATCCGAATTCACGTCCGCCACCACGGTCGAACTGGCTAGGTTGTGCGAACTGGCATGGTTTCAGGGGGCGTTGTCAGTGTCGTGACCGGTTTCGGTCACGAGATAGGTGATGCACTGGTGTCTCATCCTCATGTCGGCAAAACATTGTCCACCGGAGGAACAGCGACTGGCAAGCGGATCAATTCCCTAGCTTCACGATCGTTGAAGAGCGTTACTATCGAATTGGAGGCAAGTCGCCGAACATCATCTTCGACGACGCCAACTTGGAAAATGCTGCGCGCGCGGCCGTCGCAGGAATCTTTGCTGCCAGCGGCCAAAGCTGCATGGCCGGCTCCCGCCTACTGGGCAGAAAACGGTCTAAGACGAGGTGATAGGGCGATTAGTCGAGCTGGCCCACGGTCTCAAACTCGGCAATCCCCTCGATCGCCCGATGCAGATCGGGTCCATCACAACACCTCCGCAGTTCGAACGGGTGCTCGCCTATTTGGCTGCGGGCAAGTCGCAAGGAGCGCGATGCATCGTGGAGGGGAGGGGGGCGAGCGACACGAAGGCGGCGGAGAACAGATTGTTCAGCCGACGATATTCGCCGACGTCTCCAACAACATGACGATTGCGCGCGAGGAGATATTCGGCCCCAGGCTCTCTGTAATTCCATTCAAGGACGAAGACCACGCGGCTCAGATCGGAAATGACAGTCTCTACGGACTGGCGTCGGGGGTCTGGTCGGAAAACCTCAACCGGGCTCTGTCAGTAGCGGACAGGATCGACGCCGGTACGGTGTGGGTGAATATGTACCGCGCGTCTGCCTTCATGATGCCGATGACTGGCTGTAAGGATAGCGGACTGGGAAGCGAGAACTGCATGGACAATATTCGAGACTATTTCCGCACCAAGGCCATTTAGTAGACTATTCCGGACACACGCCGCTTCCATTGGCGCGGTAGGGGCGCTCGGCCTCGTTTGGCAGAAGGATGCGCTCGGAGAGCCCGATTACCACGGGGTGCTCCATCGGCGCCGCGCGCAGCAGGCGGCTGCGTCGTCCGTTTTGGTCCACCGTCTGAGCCCACGAAGTCACTAGTCAGACGCTTGGTGGCGGGCAGGAACGGGTTAATTTAGATGCTATTCGTGCGGCTACGCGCGGGCTGCACATCGCGATTTTTTCGCGGATCATCCAAATTCACGTGCAGACAAGTCTTTCGGCATCTCGAAAAAATCGCTTTGTAAAAACCAATAGATTGATCTATTGGCCATATCGAACCTCTTTAGGGGGCCACTGCACTGCTCGCGTCCGGCCGTCGCTCCGGGTGTCGAGGCAAGCAGGGCAAACAATCACAACAATACAGATTAAGAGAGGGAGTTCTGAATGCGTCCGATTTTGTTGAGCGGTTTGTCGCTCGTTGCCATTTTGGCCTCTGTTCCGGCGATCGCGCAATCGGAGCCGGAGAATGATGCCGGTGAGATCATTGTCACCGCCCAGCGGCGCGAACAGCGTCTCCAAGACGTTCCGGTTGCGGCTTCAGTCGTTAGCGGCTCGGCACTTTCGGCGATGAACATCAACAATTTGCAGGATCTTAGCACGCGCATGCCGAACGTTCGGCTCGTTTCGTCGAATTCGGTCGACTTCCTCTCGATACGGGGTATCAGCTCTGGTCAGAATCAGGCGTTCGAACAAGCTGTCGGCACCTTCGTCGATGGCCTTTATCGCGGGCGTTCAAGATCTTCGCGCGCGGCCCTGTTCGATATCGAGCGCGTCGAAGTCCTGAAGGGCCCGCAAACAACGTTTTTCGGGAATAACGCCATCGCTGGCGCCTTGAATATCACGACCCGCAAGCCGGGACACGCTTTCGCAGCGAACATGTCCGCGCTTTACGCTCAGCCGGACGGCGAATTCACGCTCGAGGGCGGGGTGACGGTACCGATTTCGTCGACGCTTTCCGCGCGCGGGGCCGTGCGCTGGGCTGGCATGGACGGTTTCATCAGGAATAGCCTGCTGAACGAAGATGCGCCAAGGCAGCGCAATCTCACCGGCCGTGTTTCGATCGCATGGGAGCCCAGTACGGCATTTGAGTCCTTGGTGCGTCTGGATAGATATCGTGCGCGAGACAAAGGTGCCCTGTCCTATGAGTTGCTCGATTGCCCGCCTGATCCGGCATACGGCGCTCCGCGCGGAGCTTGCGCTGCTTATCTCAGTCGTTCTGGCGGGGTCGTCGATGACGAGCTCAATTACGAGACGGCAATGTATGACACGCCGTTTCGCTATGACATGTTGGAAGCTGCTTGGACTAATCGGGTAAAATTGGACGGTCTGACCATTTCGTCGATCACGGGCTATTTCGATCATGATTTCAAGACAGTCGTCCAGTTGGTCCCGACTACGACGCCTGGCCACGGGGGAGCTGGCGCCAACCCCACCACCGGCTATGAGTTCTACAAGCAATTCAGTCAGGAACTCAGGCTCGAAAGCGATAGTGACCGCTCATGGCAATGGATGGCTGGTGCCTATTTCTCGCGCGAACATTATCATCACCTGCAGTATACCGGTTTTTACCAGAGCACATTCGGTGCCCTCGCGGGATCGCCCTATACGGCAACTAGTCCGGTCGTCGGCCGCACAGGGCTTGATCAGGTCACGCGCACTCTATCGGCTTTCGCAGCCCTGACCTTTGAGTTTGCTGTAGGGTTCAAACTCAATGCCGGAATCCGTTACACAGATGTTCGCAAGGAAGGGCATCGCGCGACTGACTTCGGTATCGGGCCGGGAATCCCTTCACGGGAAGAGTATCTTCTCCTCTCCACTGCCGCGAACGCCGCGATTGCGGCCGCTGGAGGGGCGAGCCTTGCGGATTTCGCACAAACAGTCCGTGTCGATCGAAAGTTGATGCCTACGGTAAGCCTGCAGTATCAATTTTCCCGCGATCTCATGGCTTATGCAAGTTACTCCAAGGGCTTCAAGTCGGGCGGTTACTCCGCCTCTGCGCGCGGAGACGTCTATGGACCGGAAAGCGTCAACGCGTACGAAACAGGGTTGAAGGGAAGTATTATTGACCGCCGCCTTTCTTTCAACTTGGCCTTGTTTCTGAGCGATTTCAGCGACCTTCAGGAGTCTTCGTCGATTTACCTGCCTGGAGGCCTGATACAATCGGTCATCGCGAACGCAGCCGCAGCAAGAACCAAAGGCATCGAACTAGGCGCTAACCTCCGGCTTGCGAGCAGTCTTCAGCTATATGCCGATGTCGCCTATCTCTCGTCGCGGTACCGCAACTATCCGATCGCGCCGTGTACAGTGTTCGATCAGGCTCGTCTCGGCTCTACCTGCGTCCAAGATATGTCCGGTAAGAAGCGTCCGTTCGCACCCGATTATAGCGGAAACATCGGTGCACGAGTCAGTGTTCCGGTGGGGGCGAATACCGTGGTCAAGTTCGAACCAAGCTTGTTTTACACAAGCGGCTTCTTCCAATCGTCGACGGCCGATCCGCTCCTTTTCCAGGATGGCTTCATCAAGGTAGACGGGCGGCTCAGCATCGGTGAGGCCAACCAGCGGTGGGAGCTTGCGCTAATCGGGAAGAATTTAGGTGACAGGGCCACCGCCGCGATCCGGACGCAGCTTAACACATCCCCCGGGTCGATGAACGCGGTTGTCGATCGAGCCCGTTCCGTCGCCCTGCAATTCTCGTCGAAGTTCTGAAGCAAGGAATTGACCATGGTCGTGGTAACGAGCGATGAACGGAAGGACGAGGCAAGCAGGCCCGTGAATATATGGCGATCTGGCCTTACGATCGGTCTCTGTGCGCTCGCAGTCCTCATCGACGGTTACGAAATGGGTGTCCTTTCGGTCGCAATTCCCAAACTCGCGAAACATTTCCAGCTCGCCCCACAAGTTTATGCAACGGCAGCTTCAGCTTCGGTAGCGGGCATGGCGATCGGCGCGATGTTGTTGGCCCAACTGGCCGACCGGTTCGGTAGGCGTATGGCGTTGTTCTTCTTTCAAGTTCTCATCGGCGTTGCGATGCTGGGGGCTGCGCATTCAATCACGCCGTTCGAGTTAGCGACCTGGCGCTTCTTCTCCGGTCTCGGCATCGGCGCAATCCTGCCAGTCGCGATTGCCGCCACCGCTGATGCAGCCCCACCTCGGAGACGCGGTATCATTGTCACCACAGTGGTGAGCTTCAGTGCTTTGGGGTCATTCCTATCCGGTTTCCTTGCGGCTCCCATCACTGACCTATGGGACTGGCCGGGACTTTTCTTGGTCGGTGCGATGGCGCCGATTGCCTCCGGCATCGCAGCCTTACTTTTGCTCCCGGTGAGCGAACACATCACGAGACGAAAAGGGGCCGCGTCCGAAACTGGAATCCATTCCTCGCCCTTCCGGTCGCCGGACGTTCGAAAGCTGATCTTCTTTCTATCGGCCATTTTGTGGATAAACCTGCTCGTCAATCACAGCATAAGCAGTTGGCTTCCGACTATTCTGACCATGTCTGGCCGTGACTATGCGGAAGCCGCGCAGATTAGTGGATTGAAGTCAATAGGCGGAATATTGGGCGGTTTGGCTATTGGTATCGTTTCTGATCGAGGACGTTTGTTCCTTGGCCTCATATTTGCTTACCTCATTTCGGGATTGGTGCTTATCATCGCTCCTTTCGCGATCTCTGCGTCATTCTACTATTGGGCAATACTGGTGATAATGCTTGGATTTGGTTCATACGGCAGTGCAATTGCGGTTGGCTCACTCTGCGCGACATTCTTCGCGCAATCTATACGCGCTTCTGCAACGGGTCTGATCAGCGGCTTTGGGCGGACAGGGGCGATTGTTGGCCCTTTCCTGCTCGCAACCTTCATGAACCAGCAGATGCCAGCACATCTGCTCCTGAGCACGCTAGTCGTGCCGATCATGTTATGTGCTACACTCGTTCTCATTCTCGGAAGGATGATCGCTGGCGGGAAAATTATATCGGCAAATGAGATGATCATCCGGAAATAGTCTCAGCCAGAGTTGGATCGCTGACGAGCTCAAGATTGTGCGCAATGCAGGCCCTGCGCTCGGCAAGTTCGGCGATGTCGTCGGCACGCTCATCACCGGCATCGACATGTGGATGCGCTGCCCGAAGATCGGTCTTCCGCTCACGCTGCGTAACAAGGCCGATCACATCAAGTTGTAGCGCAAGGACTAGGTTCGCAGGATTGACTATCCCAAGCCCGATGGCGTCATCAGCTTCGATCGGCTGAGCTCGGTGTTCCTCTCAGGCACCAATCATGAGGAGGACCAGCCGGTTCACCTCAAGCTCGCCGATCCGGACGTGCCGATCCGCTACAATTTCCCGCTCTATGACGAGCCCGCGCGTCTCTATTGCTAGGCCGGCGTCTATGAAGTGCTAGACGATGCCGAGGGGCAGCTACGCTTCCAGGTCAACGCGCAGAACTGCGTCCACCGATCGGTGTCCGTACCGCGTCGCAAATATAGGCCTGCGTCATCTACGTTTCCCAAAAGGATGCTAAATCACACCTTGCGCCTTCAGCCGCGCACACTCCGATCCGTCCAGTCCTAGGATTTCCTGCAGCAACTCCTCGGTATGCTCCCCCAAGAGAGGCGGGGCTGAAGAATAGCTAGCAGGCGTGTCCGAAAGGCGTATCGGATTGTTGATAATAGGCCATCGGCCAGCCCGAGGATGCTGAACCTCCCTAACAACCTCACGCTCCACGACCTGCGGGTCCGCCAGCGCTCTGGGAAGATCGTAAACGGGCGATGCGGCGATTCCGGCAACGGCCAGTTGTTCTTGGAGCTGCGCGGCGAGATAGTTTCGAGTACGCTCCGAAATGCGGACAATCAACTCGTCCCGATTCTGCTGGCGTGTTGCATTGGTCGCGAACCTCTCTGAACTGACGAGATCGTCGAGGCCGAGCAGGCGCATCAGAATATTGAACTGCCTGTTGTTCCCAATCGTGATCATCAGCGGCTGGTCAACGCAGTCGAACGCCTGCCAAGGACAGTTAATAGCCGAAGCATCTCCATGCCGTCGCGGCACTTCGCCGGACACCAGATGGTTCATCACGAGATGGGACATGGACGCGATCTGGGCGTCGAGTAGACTAAGATCGATGTGCTGGCCGAGCCCGCTGCCATTGTCACGATGGTTGAGCGCAATCAGGATAGCGACAGCGGCATAGAGGCCGCCGTTGATGTCACAACTGCTGTAGCCAACCAGGCTGGGCTTGCCCTCGGCCTCGCCGGTGACGCTCATCAGGCCGCTCATGGCTTGAAAAATGGCATCATAAGCGGGGTCATGTCGACGAGGGCCGGTCTGGCCAAATCCGCTGATCGAGCAATAGACGAGCCGAGGGTTGAGCGCCATGAGGCTCGGCGCGTCGAGCCCGTATCGCGCCAGGGTTCCGACGCGAAAATTTTCCACCAGGACATCGGACCGTTCCGCCAATCGGCGGATCAATCGCTGCCCCTCGACGTGACTGAAGTCGACAGTGATCGATCGCTTGTTGCGATTCATAGCCAAAAAGGAGGACCGCTCACCCGTTCGCTTCCCTTCAGCGTCCTTCAGCTCCGACCCCATGTAACGAACGTCGTCTCCGGAGCCTGGCTGTTCGACCTTGACTACCTCGGCGCCGAAGTCGGCAAGCATCTGAGTGCACCAAGGGCCTGCGAACACCCGGCTAAGATCGAGGACTTTGAGGTGCGAGAGCGCGCTCATTCACACCTCGAGCACGGCTTGACCAGAGCGCGCCAGATCGAACAGATCGGTAGAGCGGACATAGCAGCTTCGCCCATGCATTCTTGCTATCAAACGGAGACGGACCGCGTCGATTTTTCCCGCCTCCCCATCGATTACCGCGTCATCGTCGACATGAGCGGCGGCTATGTCTCCCAGGATGATTGCGCGGCCATTCTCCAGGTCGACAATCTGGCGCAAGCGGCATTCGAACGCGGCCGGGCTACCGGCAATTCGCGGTGGGGCAATGAACGCGGAGGCGTCAACTCCGATACCGAAGCGGGTCAGTTCATCCTCGCCCGACGGCAATTCCGCTGAAGTGAGAGACATTTGGCTCGCCAACGCCTCGCTCACCAGTGACACCACGAACTCCCTTGTCTGCCGGATATTGCACAGGCTGTCCTTCTCCCCGCCGCCGTTTCGCGGCTGCATGCCGATTGCGAGGACGGGGGGAAAAGAAGACATGATGTTAAAGAACGAGAACGGCGCAGCATTCCGGTTGCCGTTTGCGTCTTGAGAGACGACCCAAGCGATGGGGCGGGGCGTCACCAGAGCCGTCATAAGGCGGCTAGCCCGAGTGACGTCCAGATGGCTGAGATCGAACAGCATCCTACGTCAGGCGCCCAGGGTTTGCATGAAGCGATCGCGATGCGCCCCAATGGAGCCGAACTGGTTCACGGTCGACAGGATCTTTCGAACGAACAGGCCCGCATCATATTCGTCGGTATAGCCGATGGCTCCGTGGAGCTGAACCGTTTCGCGCGCTAAGAGCTGGGCTGTGGCGGCGGCGCGGCATTTGGCTCGGGAGACAACAAACTGGCGACGGCGGTCCTGCGCGCCGGCGTCGATTTCGTTCGCCGCTCCTTCGATACTGGCGCGGGTCAGGGCTAGCTGGATCTTGATGTCGGCGCAGCGGTGCTGGAGCGCCTGGAAGCTGGCGAGGGGGTGGCCGAACTGTTCTCGTTCCTTGAGATAGGCGAGGGTGAGGGCGAAGACCTGCTCCGACATTCCCAGAAGCTGTGCGGCGGAGAGGAGGGCGGCTTCGTCGAGCAGAGAGGTGAGTTGAAACTGGTCGATTAAACCGAGCGGGGTGGCCGCCGAGATCGTTATCGTGCCGAAATTGCCGCCGTCCTGCGTAGTCTGAGTGCGGAGCTGGGCGTCCTTGACCCGGAGTAGATGAAGCTGGAGGCTATCCCCATCGGGGACTGGCACAAGGAAGGCTTCGGCTCCGGCCGCCATGGGGAGGAAGAGACGTTCCGTCGCCTCGCCGGGGCCGAGGGACAGGCTGCCCGCTTCGGATTGCCAGGCGGTGAGATAAAGAGCTGTGCCGGCGATAGCCCGTTCCGCCTCCGCTGCCCCGCAGGCAGCGAGGAGCGCAGCAGAGAGCGAGGCGACGATCAGCGGCTCAGGGACGAGGCCCCGGCCAAGCTCCTCATGAAGGGCAATCGCTTCGGCCATGCCGAGGCCCACACCGCCTAGGACGTCGGGAATACGAAGGCCGATCCAGCCAAGGCCTCCCATCTCCTCAAGCACCGCGGGCGCAAAGCCGGGCAATCCGAAGCGGAGCGAACGGACGCGCGCGAGGTCGGTGGGGGTAGAGACGGCGGCCGCGCTTTCGCGGATCATCTCGATCATTTCGGCGCGGTCGTCGCTCACTGATCATCCTCCACATCCGCGCCGAGCCAGTCGACCAAAACCTCCGAATTATGTTGCCCGAGCAGCGGTGGTGGACGGTCGTACCGCACAGGAGTCCGCGAAAAGCGGATCGGATTGGCAATGAAATTCATGGTTCCCGCCTTCGGATGTGGCATTTCGCGTATCATCTGGCGATGAGCGATCTGCGGATCGGCGACAGCCGCGCCGAAATCATTGAGCGGGCCGGAGGAAATGCCTACCGCGTTCAATATCTCCACCCAGTCGCTCGCCTTGCGCGCCAGCAAAGCTTGCTGCAGCAAGGGTAGCAGCGCCGGCTTGTTCGCCATCCTATCACGATTGGTGTCGAAGCGCGGGTCGGAGGCCAGTCCCGCGATACCGAGAGATTCACAAAGCTGGGCGAACTGACGGTCGTTGCCGACCGCAATCATCAACGGCCGATCGGCGGTGTCGAAGGACTGCCAGGGCGTGTTGATCTGAGACGCGGTCCCGGCGCGAACCGGCATCTTGCCTGAGACCAGATAGTTCATAGCGATGTGAGAGTGGGCCGCGAACTGCGCGTCGAGCAGGGCGAGGTCGATATGCTGCCCCTCGCCAGTCAAGTCTCGGTGATGAAGCGCGGCAAGAATAGCGATGGCCGCGTAGAAGCCAGCATTGATGTCCGATACGCTATAGCCGACCAAAGCAGGGCGAGATCCCTCGCCCTCGTCAGCGGTACCGGTGATGCTGAGAAGCCCGCTCATTGCCTGAAAGATCGGGTCGTATCCTGGAAGTGCGGCATAAGGGCCGTCCTGCCCGAATCCGGTAATCGAGCAATAGATGAGGCCCGGATTGCTCCCCGATATGCTTTGATAGTCGAGACCGTATTTGGACAATCCGCCGGTCTTGAAATTCTCGATCAACACATCTGCACGCGTTGCGAGCTCGATCAGCTTATCGCGTTCTTCCTCTTGGGTCATGTCCAGCGTGACCGACCGCTTTCCCCGATTGACGGCAAGGAAAGAGGATGTCTCGCCTGTGTCGACGCCGCTGTCATCCCTTTGCGGAAATCCCATTTTTCGCACATCGTCACCGCCGCGCGGATGCTCCACCTTGACGACGTCGGCTCCGAAGTCGGCGAGCATCTGCGAGGCCCAGGGTCCGGCGAAGATGCGAGTGAGGTCGAGGACACGGATGTCGGAGAGCGCAGTCATTCAAATCTCATGCGGGAAGGCCCAGCACATTGCGGGCGATGATGTTGCGGAGAATTTCCGAGGATCCGCCGAAAATGGTGGCGGGCCGAGCGAGCAGGAATTGGCCGGAGGGGTGAAGGCCGCCTTCGCCCATTGGCTCGGTCAACGCCGTATGTTCGGCGCCGAGGTCGATCATTGTGTCGGTTATCCGCTGAAACAGCTCGGTCTGAGCGATCTTGAGGATCGTGACTTCCGGCCCAAGCGGCTCGCCGCGTTTGACGCTCAATGAAATGGCGGCATAGAGCGCCTTCAGATCTTCAAGGTCCAGATGATGCTGGATAAGCGCGGCGCGGAGGGTCGGATCGTCACGTTTGCCGAGAAGGTCGGTCATCCGCTCAAGGCGACCAATCGCATTGGCCGACGCCTTCGGGCTGCCGATCGCGATCCGCTCGAACCCAAGCAAATCCTTCGCATAAGTCCAGCCCTTATGGACCTCGCCGACGATAAGTTCCTTCGGGACCTGCACGTCATCGAAGAACATCTCTGAAAATTCCTCGCCCATGTCGAGATTGACGATTGGACGGACCGTGATGCCGGGCGCGTCGGCGGGCGTCAGGAGGAAGGAAATTCCCTGCTGCTTCTTGCCGCTGTTATCGGTGCGGGCGAGAAGAAAGATCCAGTTGGCGTCGCCGCCCAGCGTGACCCAAGTCTTTTGCCCGTTTAGCAGCCAGTAGTCGCCCATGTCCTTCGCCTCAAGACGAAGGGCTGCGAGGTCCGAACCCGCATTTGGTTCGGAATAAGCCTGCGCCCAAACATGTTCGCCGGAAAGGATGCGGGGGAGAAACAAAGCTTTCTGCTCGTCGGTTCCGTATCGGATGAGCAGGGGGCCGAGCATGATGAGGCCTTGATCGTTGACGCGAGCCGCGCCGAAGCGCTCCAGTTCCTCGATCATGATAAGCTGCTTGGAGCCGGAGAGTCCCATCCCACCATGTTCAAGCGGCCAGCCCGGCGCGATCCAGCCTTTTTGCGAAAGCCGGTCGAACCAGGGCTTCACCTCGTGCCAATGCAGACGGCGGCTGGGGAAGCGAATTACCTCGGCGGGGTAATTGCGCTCGATCCAGTCGCGGACGTGAGCACGAAAGGCGCTGTCATCCATATTGAAAAGGGCGTTCGTATCGTCAGTCATGTTAGCGGCCCCGGAAGATGGGTTTGCGCTTCTCGCGGAAGGCGGCGAGCGCTTCCTTCGTATCCTCGCTGTCGGCGAGTGCGGCAGTCTGACTCTGTTCGAAACGGTACCCGTCGCGGAGCGGCATTTCCTCGGTCAAGCCAAAGGAGCGCTTGGCTGCGGCGACGGCGAGCGGCGCCTTCGACGCAATGGCTTCGGCGATCGAGTGCGCCTCGTTCAGCAGCCCATCGGACGGCACGCACGCCGAGGCGACATTCATGCGGTAGAGCTCAGGCCCCGAGATGCGCCTGGCAGTGTAAATCATCAGCCGCGCGTCGGACGGGCTGAAAGATCGGAGAATGTGGCGGACGCCCCCCGCCAAGCCGTAATCAACCTCCGCCATGGCGAAAAAGGCGTTTTCGCTGACAAGAAGGATGTCGCAGAGGAGAGCGAGCACGCAACCCGCGCCAATTGCTGGACCGTTGACCGCTGCGATCACGGGCTTGGAACATTCCATGACGCAGTCGAAGGAGGCGCGGACGAGGCGATTGTGCCGCGAATAACCGCCTTGTTCGGCGAGGATGCCTGGCCGTTCCTTTAGGTCAGCGCCAGCGCAGAATGTCTTGCCATCGCCGGTCAGGATGATGGCGCGGATTTGGTCATCGAGGCCCAATATATCGAAGGTACTGACCAGCTCCTCGCGGAACAAGCGGTCCTGCGCGTTAACAGGCGGCGCTGCCATGGTGACGGTTGCCACATGGTCGTTGACATCGACCCTCAGGCGCTCAAGCTGTTCGAGACCCCTCATCGGTCGCTTCTCCTCTCACTCGAAACCATAGAAGCGGCCTGGCGAATCGACCAAGATCCTGTGCCGCATGGCGGCGTCCGGAATCCAATCGCAGAAGAGGTCAAGCAAGGTGCCCGCATCGGGCGCCGGGGCCATTCGGACATAAGGCCAGTCGGATCCCCAGAATAGGCGATCAGGTGCGGTTTCGACCAGCCTGTCATGGAATCGGCGAACGAGTGCGTAGTCGGACGAGAGACGGCAGACCGTCAGCTTTACGAAGAAGTTCTCACTTCGAAGCGCCGCCAGAAGATCGATGAAGTCCGGATCGTTGGGTCCCTTCGCCGCGTCCGGGCAGCCCATATGGTCGAAAACAATCGGCAGGCCTGTCGCGACCAGCATGGGCAGGGACAGGGCAATGGTTGCGATTGGCGCCCATAGCTGAGCATGAAGGCCAGCGGCTCGCATTGCGGGGGCGAGCGTCGCCAGCGCGTCCAATCCGACGCTGCCGGGGTAGCGCGCTCCGGTCGGGGTCAACATCTCGGTAAAGCGAAGGCCAACGATACCGTAGGCACGCCATTGGTGAAGCGTTTCCTGTTCCGTCACGGCATCAGCCACGGCGACGCCTTTCAAGCTCCCATTCGATTGGGCGATGGTGTCGATCATCGCCGTCGGATCCGTGCCGAAGGGGGCGGGCTGGGTCAGCACGCCACGGTCGACCCCGAGCTGTCGGCGAATTTCCGCGTGGCGGGAAGGAGGCGAGGTTGGAAGCGCATAGACAGAGGGCTGGGCCAGTAGATATTGCCCTGGACCGCCGAAAACATGGCTGTGCGTGTCGCACGCGCCCTTTGGAATGACCGCCCGCGGGCGCGAGGCGCCAGGTGCGGTTTCATATTCGGCTACAATGCTCATTCGGCCGATCCGTTAACGCGCCCCGAAGGCGCGAGGGACACCAAACCGGCCGCCGCGCCGTCGAAAGGCGGCGTGCATCCGTCAGGCAGCGGTATGTCGTGCGCGTTAAGCGTCATGCAGACCATGGTGTAGTAGCCGATCAGGGCGGTGAGCTCGACCGCGCCGCGCGCGCCCCAGCGATCAGTGATACGACGGTGGAGGTCGGCTGGGACGGAGCCGCATTCTTGAAGGGTACGGCCATATTCATAGATTTCCCGCTCATCCTCGCGAGCGAAAATGGGGCTTTGAGCGCGATGGATTGCATCGATCACCGCCTCGTCCAATCCCGCATCGCGGGCGGATGCCGAATGGACCCACCATTCGATCTGGCTCGACCATCGCCGCCCCACCATGATGATTGCCAACTCCTTGAGCCGGGCAGGAAGGATTAGGTCGTAACGTAGCAACTCCCCAAGCCGTGACCAGCGAGAAGCCAGTTCCGGATTGTGGAGAGCGGCGCGAAGAGGCCCGATGAGGCGACCGCGCGGGCCTGCGAGGATAGCCTCATACGCGGCTTGCTGCTCGACCGACATGCCTTCGAACGGGAAAAGGGGAAGGCGGAGCTCCACCATTGAGGGAGCGGGAATGGTCATGCCTCGTTCTCCATGGCAGATTTAGCAGGGGCTGCGGGCTCCAGATTGAGCTCCGCCATTATCTCATCTGTATGAGCGCCGAGCATGGGTGGCGCGAGATCGAAGCGGAGCGGGCTCTCCTTGAGCCGGATGGGGCTGGCCACCGTCGGCACGCTTCCAGCGACCGGATGAGGAATCTGGCAAAGCAGTCCACGCGCGAGGATCTGCGGATCCTCGAAAAGCTGTGCGATCGTATTGATCGGGGCGGCGGGCACTCCGGCCGCGTCGAGTGCGTCACACAGGACCGTTCGGTCAAATTTGGCGAACGCCTCCCTAAGCAGCGCCGTCAACTCGGCACTGTGGTCGACGCGAGCTGCATTGGTGCTGAAGCGATCGTCTTCGGCCCAATCAGGATGACCGACCACGGCGCAAAGCTTGCGGAACTGGCCGTCATTGCCGACCGCGAGGACGAAGGGGGCGTTGGCGCTCTGGAACACGTCTTGTGGCTGGATATTCGGATGCCGGTTGCCACTCTGCGTTGGCGACTTTCCGCCGAGCAGATAATTCATCGCCTGGTTCGAGAGCATGGCGGCGGTGACGTCGAGCATGGCGATATCGATCGTCTCGCCTTCACCGTTTTCGGCGCGGCGGGTCAGCGCGGCGAGGATGGCCACCGCCGCATACATGCCAGTCATCAAGTCGACGATCGGGATGCCGACCTTTTGCGGGCCTCCGCCGGGTCGGTCGGGATGCTCGCCCGTGATGCTCATGAGGCCGCCCATCGCCTGGATCGCGAAGTCGTAGGCCGCTTGATCGCGCCGAGGGCCATTCTGACCGAAGCCAGTTACCGAACAATAGACAATTGAGGGTTTCAATGCGCGGAGCGAGGCGGCGTCAAGGCCATAGCGAACGAGTGCGCCGGCCTTGAAGTTTTCGACAACGACGTCTGCGGTTTTCGCGAGTTCGCGGACTATTGACTGACCTTCTGGCGTACTGATGTCGATAGTGACGGAGCGCTTGCCACGATTGACGGCCAGGAAATAGCCGGCGTCGCTCAACGGATGTCCATCGGCGGACTTGAGAAAGGGCGGTCCCCAGCTTCGCGTGTCGTCCCCGGTTCCCGGGCGCTCGATCTTGATGACATCGGCGCCGAGGTCGGCAAGGATCTGCGTTGCCCATGGCGCGGCCATGATGCGGCTGAGATCGAGAACGCGGATATTCGACAATGGCAGACGCGGCGATCCCGGCTGGTGAACGGCCTCAGGCATCGACCACCTCCGTGGCGAGCGCGGAGGGACGGGCCGAGAAATGAACATGCCAAGCCGCCAGCCGAGGGTGGTCTTCCCGCCATCTCAGGTCTTCGAAGCGGAAGTCCATGTAGGATAGTGCACAGCCGACACCGATATGCCCGATCGAAAAAGGGGCGGCAGCAAGCTCCTCGGCGTTCTCCTCCAGCCGAGCGAGGGTCGCGCGAGTCTTTAGCCCGAAGGCGCTGATCCATTCAGGAGTCTGTTGCGCAGGCGCCTTTTCCCGCTCGTTGCGCCACAGGATCAATATGTCCGTGAGGCCGCTGCCGAGCGCATGCCAGGCAAGCGCCTGAATCCGGGCAGCGCCGCGGGCTGGAAACAGCCTGCCACCCCCGGCGCGCTCATCCAGATAGTCGCAGATGGCGAAGGAATCGATGATCACCCGGCCATCGTCGAGTGCCAGCGTCGGGATCTTGCCGAGGGGATTGTCGGCCATCAGCGTGGGGTTGGGTGATTTCATGACCGCCACGGTGCGGATGCATTCCACTTCGCTCAGCAAGCTGAGTTCATGGAGTGCGATCATGACCTTTCGGACATAAGGCGACTTGGGTGACCAATGGAGCTTCATGGGCCTCATAAACACGACCAATCCAAATAGGTCAATAGGATGATCTTTTAGGACTAAGCCTTATTCAGAATGGATAGGGGTAGTCTGCTGCATTGCAGACAACGCCGGATTTTCCGGCAAAATCGGCCCGTGGCGGAGCGAAGATGTCGATAAGGCGCCCGGAAGTAAGATTTTGGCTCGTATGGATGACTGTTTCGGGAATGACGATAAGCGACGGGCTTGCTACCTCGATATGTTCGTCGTCCTGCCATTGACGCATATCTTTGCCCCAGGGAAAGCGCAGATGGTGAATCCACGTACCTTCGAGTGCGAGCGAACCTTGTTGGAAATCGGCATGAGAATGGGGGGACAACTCTGCCATGTCGCGCGGTACGAGCCGGGGGCGAAAGATATTGACCATTAGATTGCTGCTTTGGAACAATCGGTTCAACGTCTCGGGCCGATCATGGTCGGGTAGGTGGTAGCTGCGCAGTCGAAAGCCTCCCGGCGGTTCGGGCCAGGCGGCGAAATCCGCTTTTTCCGGTGTACATGCGCCGGTGTCGAGGCCAATTTCGAGCAAGTCCGCTGAGTGCCGTGAAAAGATACGAATCAAGCGGCCCTCGCCGGACAGTCGTATCGATGAGCGTCCGGGAGGAAGGATGGCCAGGCTGTCTGCCTGACAAGACGCTTGTTCGGATTGGCTCGTCACCTGCATCGGCGTGTCGGGGCAATAGGCCAAATGTTCGTCCGGAAAGTGCGGTGAAAGGAACTCGGCGCCGGCGGCTGCCGTCGAATATGCAACTGCGAAACTGGCGGAGCGAAGGATCCAGGTCCGGCTTGTTTCTTCGATCCTATGCGGTGCCTCCTCATAAAATCGGCCGAGGCGAACAGGGTTTTGCCGTGCCTTCGCGAACGTTGCTTGATCCATGTCCTAATCCTGTTTGAGGGTCAAAAGTGACATCCAGCCAAAATGCTATATAACTACCCTATAAGACTTTAAAGGTCCAAACAATGTGTGAAACTGAGGAGCCCTGCCGGGCAAGGTTTGGCCTCCTTCAAAACGGTCGAAACTTCACTTCAAATGTATATAAGGCCTTTACCGGGCCGAGTAGCCAGCCTCCGCGCCGACGCTGAGGGAAGGAGTAATCAATTGATCAATGATGTTATGGGGAAGGTGGATCTCAGCCGAAGCGCGATCTCACGCTATATTCAACTCGCGACCCTGTTCAGGCGACGCATCGAAACCGGCGAATGGCCCGTTGGATCGCAGATCCCGACTGTCGAGGAACTGGCCAATGAATGCGGCGTGGCGCGCGCCACAATTCGCCAAGCACTCGATGAACTTGCCCGCGAACGGCTGATTGAGCGCTATCGTGCGAAGGGCACCTTTGTGATCGGTGGCGCCCGCGAAAGTCTGTGGTGCACCGTTCGCACGGACTGGTCCGGGCTGTTGAGGCCGTCCTCAGAAGATGCTCGGATCGAGGTGCTGCACGCCCGCCCCAAACCCATTCCGTTGCCCATTGCGCACGAGATCGGCACGGCTGCCCCACTGTATCGCCATGTGCAGCGGCGCCATTGGCGGAAGGAAGCGCCCTTCCTGCTCACCGATCTTTATATTGCCGAGCCCCTCGGCCGCCTTCTTACCAAGAAGGAGCTGGGGTCGAAGACCGCGCTCAAGATGATCTCGGATATGCCGGACGTCGAGATCGGCGACGCGATGCACACCATGATCATCGGCAGCGCTGATCCGGTCGCGGCTGAGCTGTTGCACGTCCCCGTCAACGCGCCCGTCGCCCATGTTCAACGTGAGGTCGTCGATTCAAAGTGCGTGTTAATTCTCGTTTCGGCGGGCGTCTATCGGGGCGACGTCGTGCGCTTCGAAGTCAAGCTCCGCTGAAGGATGAGGGGAGGCGATAAGACTGGTATTATGATCTTTTAGTTGCAAATCATCCCCTCTGCTGTATCCCTTCCGACAGCTGGTCGGTGTGCGCCAGCGCGAGAAATATGGAGAGAGGCCAGGATGTCGGACTGGGATTATATCGTCGTCGGCTCCGGATCGTCCGGAAGCGTCGTGGCGAACCGGCTGAGCGAGGAGGCTGGCAATCGCGTTCTGGTGCTCGAGGCAGGCGGCAAGGCACGCGACTTGCGGTTCAAGATCCCAGCCGCCGGAATGACGATGCGGCTCAATCCCAAAGGCTCGTGGTGCTACAAGAGCGAACCCGAAAATGGGCTCGGCGGCCGTCGGCTCGACGTTCCCCGGGGTCGAGTCGTGGGTGGCAGCTCAGCGATCAACGGCACCGTATTCAATCGCGGAAGCCCCCATGATTTCGAGCAATGGGCCGCTCTGGGCCTCCCCGACTGGGACTATGCCTCTGTCCTCCCTTATTTCATGAAGCTCGAAGATCATTGGCGCGGCGATGGGCCTTATCATCGGAGCGGCGGCCCGGTTCCCGTCAATCCTGTCACGGTTGCGAGCCCAATCACGCCAAGGGCGCTGGAGGCCGCACGACAGGCCGGATATGGGCTGAGCGACGATTTTTCAGGCGCGGAGCCTGAAGGATGGGGACTGCCTGATTTCAACGTCGACAAACGCGGCCGCCGTGTCACTTCGGCTGTGGCCTTCCTCGATCCCGTGCTTGGCCGGCCCAATCTCCATCTCGAAACGGGTGCCCAGGTCCGCAGAATCATCGTGGAAGCGGGTAGGGCCATCGGCATAGAATATGAAAAGGATGGCAGCGTCCATGTAGCTCGGGCGGCGCGCGAGATCGTGCTGAGCGCCGGCGCGATTGGCTCGCCTCACCTGCTGCTGCTGTCAGGCATCGGGGCGCCCGACGAACTCCGCAGTCATGGTGTCGTTCCTCTCCACGATCTTCCGGGCGTCGGCCGAAACTTCAATGATCAGCCGGCAGGCTTCATCCAGATGCGTGCCAAGCAGCCGATCACGCTGGAGCGGTCACTTAGGATAGACCGCTTCCTCGTCCAACTGGGTCGGTGGGTGCTTGGATTGAGCAGCGTGCTGACGGGGCCGCCGGTCATCGCGGCAGCGAATATCCGTACGACCCAAGGCCGACAGTCGCCAGACATGCGCTTCTTGCTGAGCGCGGCTACCATGGACACTCGCGTCTGGGTTCCAGGTCTCACTAAGCGCAAGGGCTACGCGATGCAGGCCATGTTCGCCATCGCTCATCCGCGCAGCCGGGGCACCATCAGTCTGAACCCGGCCGATCCCATGACACCGCGCATATGGTATAATCTTCTGGGTGATCCCTGGGACGTTGAAGAAATGAAGCGAGGCTATCGCCTGTTGCGCGAATATCTCGCGCAGCCCGCTCTGGCCGACATCGTCGGCGACACCATCATCCCGGCCCGAATCCCCCGCACGGATGAAGAAGTGGAAGCCATGCTTCGCCAGACCGTTGGCACAACCGCCCACCCAATCGGTTCCTGCAAGATGGGCGTGGATGAAGATGCAGTCGTGGATTCACAGTGTCGTGTTCGCGGCATCGAGGGTCTTCGCGTTGTCGACCTCTCTGTTTTTCCGGTCCAGCTCGCCGGCAATCCGCATGCCGCCGCGATGATGCTGGGAGACCGTGTAGGCGACATGATGCTCGGCCGGCCGGTGCTGCCGCGCGACGCGGTTGACCTGTCGAGCGGCGTCCGATCAGCAGCGGCCTGATATTGGCGCGTTGGCGCCAGGAGAGAACAATTGAACCAGATCAAATATATCGCCCCCGCCCCGATGGTGGGATCGGGCTTTGCCGAAGAGCCGTTTCTGGCGGCGCTTTCGCCGGACATGGCCTTTATCGGTTGCGATGCGGGCTCCTGCGACGGTGGTCCGTCGTATTTGGCCTCGGAAGACAAGGTCTTCGCGACGCGGGAAGGAGTGAAACGCGACCTCCGGATCCTGGTGAAGGGGGCTCGCTCGATCAAGCGCCCGCTACTGATCGGCTCCTGCGGCGGGAGCGGAGCGAACTGGGCCGTCGACCTCTTTCGCGACTTGGTTTGCGAAATCGCAGCTGAAGAAGGCCTGCATTTCAAGCTGGCGACGATCTACACTGAGCCCGACCGATCCACGCTGAAAGAGAGGCTGGCGCAAGGCAAGGTCAAGCCACTCCATCCCGCGCCTGCGATCAGCGACGAGATCATCGATGACTGCATCCGCATCGTCAGCATGGCCGGCCACGAGGCCTTTCTGGAAGCACTGGACCAGGGCGCAGACGTCGTGCTCTGCGGCCGGGCGACGGACGCCTCCATCTTTGCCGCCATTCCCATCCGGGAAGGGTTCGATCCCGGCCTTTGTTGGCACGCCGCCAAGATATTGGAATGCGGGTCCGCGGCCGTCACCAAATCGGATGGTCCCAACGGCATGATTTGCACGATCGAGGAAGATCGTTTCTTGGTCGAACCGGTTGCTCCGCATCATCTCGTTTCGACCGGAAGCGTGGCGGCTCACGCCCTCTACGAAACCGGAGACCCATTTCAGATGAAGGAGCCGGGCGGAACGTTGATCCTGACGGACGCCACTTACAGTCAGGTTTCGGATCGGTGCGTTGCAGTGAGCGGCAGCGCATGGCAGCAGGGCGCGTACACGCTGCGCCTGGAGGCGGCGAGCCTCGCTGGCTTTCAGACCATGTCGATCGGCGGTATTCGCGACCCTGCGCTTCTTTCCGAACTGGACACTTGGCTAGACGAGGTCCGCAAGAGGGTTCGCAACAGCATCGAACGGCAGTTCGGCTGGCGGATGGACGAGGATTATTGGCTGACCGTCCGCTGCTACGGCCGGGACGGGGTGCTGGGCGAACTCGAGCCGGAGCGCGACAGCATCGGCCATGAGATTGGTCTGCTGATGACAATCCTGGCGTCGGACCAGCGCCGCGCCGCATCGATCGCCAGCGTGGCGGCGCATGCCTACCTCCATCACACGGTCCCTGCCTGGAGCGGGTCCGTATCCAATACCGCCTTCCCCTTTTCGCCACACGTGGTCGATCTGGGACCATCCTATCGCTTCTCGTTGAACCATGTTGTCGAACTAGATCGCCCCAACGAGCTCTTCGACTTTCACTACGAGGATATCTGACATGGCCCGGTTGAGGGATTTTGCGAAACTCATGCGATCGAAGAACGCTGGCCCCTTCCAGCTGACGATCGACGTGATGATGGAGAACCGTGCCGACTACGATCACGTCGTGGCGTCCAGGCTTTTGACGGCCAAATCGGTGGGTGACCTGCTCGGTGTCGAGCCGCAGCTCGTTCAAGTGTTCGAATATGCGCCTGCCCTGGCGATCAAGGTGAGCCTCCCCCGCGCCTTGTCGGTAGGCGATCCGATGGACAACGATTTGTTCGGCGGTCAGATGTTCGGACCATTGGTCAATTTGGAGCTCGCTGATCGCTCAAGCTGAGAGTCGCGCAAGGTTGGCAAAAAGAGGGGCTCGGGCAATGCCGCCCGAGCCCCTCTTTTGATTTGGCGGAGCGAGATGCTCCGCCAAATCGAACGATAATGAAAAGCAGACCCGAACCTTCCGGGTTCGGAGAGCGCTCAGTAACGCCAGCTCGCCTGGATGCTGACGGTCCGTGGACGCTCGGTCGTACCGTAGATTGTGCCGGTCGAAGTCGAAACCGGGTTGCGATAGGCTGCTGTTGCCTTGTCTGTCAGGTTCTGGCCGATCAGCGCGATAGACCAAGGGCCATTCTTCGGCGCCAGCTCTATCCGAAGATCGACCTTGGCGTAGCCGGACTGCGACAGCAGCGGATCGGCCGAGGCCGACTGGAAATATTTCGACGTGAAATAGACTAGGGGGTCGAGGGTCAGTTTAAGATCACCGCTCACGGGCGCCGTGACTGTCACCCCGAAATTACCGCTATATTCTGGAGCGAAGCCGCGGCGCTTGCCCGACATGTCCTGGACACAGCCAGGAGTCAGTGATCCCAGGATTGTGCAAGCGCCGATTTTGAAATCCCGATATTTCGCGTCGAGATAGGCGACGTCGCCATGCACCGAGAGGAAGTCGTTGAACTTCCAGGCCAAGGACATTTCGAGACCCTTCGAGCGCGCCTTGGCGACATTACCGACGGTACTGCCGATCAGGCCGCTCGGCAGGAACACATAGGTGTTTTCCTGAAGATCCTTATAGTCGCTCCAGAATGCCGCAAGATTGAGAGTCATGCGACGTTCGAACAGAGTGTTCTTGATGCCGATTTCGTAGGCGTCGACAGATTCCGGCCCGAAGATCGCGCCCGTGGTCGAATTGTCGAATCCGCCCGCCTTGAAACCCTTGGTATAGGAAACATAGGCCATGCTGTCGGGCGTGATGTCATATTGCAGACCGACCGAGGGCAGCAATTTGTCATCGCGACGATCCGTGTCGGGGAATTCCGCCAGGCTGCCACCGAGCACACTTTGCAATGCCGCCTGCGCCGCCGCCGACCCAGGCGTAAAACCTTCCTGCGTCGGATTGAGCGAGGCAGTGCCGTAGCGGATCAGGCGCGACGCCTGCTTGCCCACGGTCGTATAGCGAAGACCCAGATTGACGCGCAGACCCTTTGTCGGGCGAATGGTCGCCGACCCAAAGACGGACTCGGTATTCTGCTTTTCCTTCAGGCCGACGCTGATGCCGATTGGCGTACCCGGCGCATAAAATGCGCTGATCACCGGGATCGCGGCCAAATCGGCCTGAAATGCACCGAACTCCTGAGGATGTGAGAGTTTCGAGTTTGCGTAGTAGGCGCCCACCATCCACTCAAATGTGCCGCCGGTCGGCGATTGCAAGCGGACTTCCTGGGAGAATTGATGGAAATGCTCCATGTCGCGGTAGACAAGACGACCCACGCCGCCCACGCCCGGTGTCGGAACCGGGATGTTCTGAATCAGTAGATTGACATCGTGGTCGAAATAGCCGCTGATCGCGCTCAGCGTTAGGTCGCCGAGTTCCAGCGAATTCGTCCAGCCAATTTCGTAAAAGTCATACGCGCTGGTCGTGTTGCGAAGGTCGGCGCGATAGTTGAGCTTGTCGTCGACCTTGCCGCCGGAGGCAGCGAGATAGTCGGCGCAGGCGCCGCGCGCCGGACCGTAAGCGGGATCGGGTGGACAGTTCAGCAGTTCGTACGGCAGCGCGTTCTGGGCGCGGTTGCGGCCGATGTCGAACCGCAAGTCGGACTGGAAAGTGTCCGTCGGCTTGAACTGGAATGAGATGCGACCCTGATAGTCGCGGGAACGTGGCCCGTCGTCGTTTAGATAGGCGTTGTAGATATAGCCGTCCATGCCGGAGGCGCGCCCGGCGATGCGTGCGCTGAGCGTGTCAGAGATCGGCCCGGAAACGCCGGCCTCGAGCACATATTCGCCGATCGACGGCGTATAGAGGGCGCTGGCATTGTAGGAGAGCGTGTCCGTCGGCTTGCGCGTCGTAATGCTCAGCGCGCCGGCGATGGTATTGTTGCCGAAGAAGGTCGTCTGCGGTCCCTTCAGCACCTCGATCCGGTCGATATCGAACAGCGCGGCTCGGGTCGCGCGGGCGCGACCGCGATAGATGCCGTCAACAAAGGTACCCACCGCCTGCTCGAACCCGGGATTGTTGCCCGACCCCACGCCGCGGATGTTGAGAAGATCGGTGCCGTTGGCCGAAGCAATCTTCACGTTGGGAAGACGTGCGGACAAGGTGGTCACCGATCGGATGCCCTGGTTGTCAAGCGCCGCGCCAGTCACCACCGACACCGCGACCGGTACATCCTGCAGCCGCTGTTCGCGCCGCTGAGCGGTCACGACGATGTCGGCAGTGCTATACTCGCTCGCGTCCGATTGTGCGAAGACAGGCTGCCCCGGAAGCAGCACGCCCAAGGCTCCCGCACCAGCAAGAAGCCCGTCTCTCAACCTGCCTGTCATTATATCCATCCCCTCTAGTAGCTCGACGTTTGCCGTTTATGTCAAAGAGCTATCCTAATGCACTATAGATCGCTGTCAAGAAAATGCAGAAAGCAGCGATTTGCGGGCAATTTTGCCCTACCATGCCTCCAAAATGACGTATGAATCCAAAAAACCACTCGACTAGCCTTTAAGAAATTTGCATATCGTCCGCCGAGTATGGAGCTGTGGTGGTAGAGGTTGCGATGGGCGCGAAAGTTGGAGCTGACGATCCCCGGATCGAGAAATTTCTTCGCGGCGCGGTGGACCTTCACTGCCATAGCGGCCCCTCCGTCATGCCAAGACGTCTCGATCACATGGATGCGATCGAGGAAGCCGCCGCGGCCGGCATGAGTGCGGTTCTGTTCAAGGATCACTATTATTCGGTGACGCCGGTCGTGGAATTGCTGAAACCGCGCTATGCCGGCAACGGCTTGGAATTGTTGTCGGGCGTTCCGCTCAACAACACGGTGGGCGGCCTCAATCCTTATGCGGTCGACCATGGACTGAAGCTCGGCGCACGGCTGGTGTGGATGCCGACCTTTTCTGCCGCCAACCATATCCGCCATGGCCATCGCCACACCGTCCTTCCAACACGCATGACTTTGATGCAGCCGCGCGCACTGACCGTCGTCGATGACATGGGCAGGCTGAAGGACGAGGTGCTGACTATCCTCGATCAGATCGCTGAGTTTGATGCCGTGCTGTCGGCTGGCCACCTGCATATCAGTGAAATCTGGCCGTTGTTCGAGGAAGCTGAGCGTCGCGGAGTCAAGCGGCGGCTGGTCAACCATCCGACCTTTGTCATCGACGCCAGCCTTGCGGACATCAAGGAGTTGGCGCGGTCCGGCGCCTATATCGAACATTCGATCTGTCAGTTCGTGGAGGAATCGAGTTTCTTCAAATTCTCACGCGAATTGCTGATGGATGTCATCTCAGCGGCGAGCGTTGATCGGACCATTCTCGGCTCCGACCTCGGCCAGTCCGTCAATCCCACACCAGTCGAAGGTTTCAAGGCCGTCATCCGTCTGTGCCTTGAATTGGGCTATAGCGAGGAGGAGATCCGTAAGCTTGTAGGCGGCAATGCCCGGCAACTGGTGGGCTTGGAGCAACCGACGAAAGCGGGCGTGAGTTGAATGCCTGTTCCGTTTCATCCGCATCGCGTCGGTACTTTCCTCAAATCGCATAATTATCAGCAGCTTGAGTTGCTGGAAGGAAGCGGAGTCGACTTTGTCGTCATCGATGCCGAGCATGCACCATTTGACCGCGCCGCGATCGACATGATGATGGTCGCCGGTCGCGCCGTGTCCATCCCGATCCATGTGCGCGTGCCCGATCGGGAGCCGTCGAGCCTGCTTTCGGTGCTGGACATGGGGGCATCGGGGCTCGTGATCCCACATGTCGATACGGCCGACGATGCTCGAAACGTGATAGCGGAGGTGCGCTACGTCGGCGGGCGTCGCGGATATTCGGGATCGCCACGAAGCTCCGGGTTCGGAGATGCAACCGGATCGGCAGCGATCGAGCGAGCGAAGACCGTCGAGATCATGTGCCAGATTGAAAGCGCCGCCGGCATCGAAGAGGCCGATGCGATTGCGGCGGTGGAGGGCATTTCGGGACTGTTCATCGGCCGGGCGGACCTCGCCATGGCGACGGGCATGGATACCGGCTCGGCAGAATGGACCGGGGCGCTGAACCGCATCGCGGGCGCCGCACACGCTCATCGCAAGCGGCTGGGCCTGTTCGTCGCCGATGCTTCCGAACTGGCTGTGCTCGATTTCCTGACGCCGGACTGGATCATCATCGGATCCGACCAGTCCTTCATGCGTCGTGCGGCATTGGCGGCGGTGGCGGCCGCACGCTCGGCGCTTCAGAACCCGCAGCGTTGTAGATCAATCTGATAACAGGAAAATCTGATGGGACGACTGGCGGGTAAGGTGGCGATCGTCACGGGCGCAGGCAATGGCATGGGCCGGTGCGAGGCGCTGATGTTCGCGCGCGAAGGGGCAAAGGTAATTGCGACCGACGTCGATCCAAAAGCTGCGCAAGCGACTGTCGCTGACATCGGAGACGACGCTCTCGCCCTTGGCCATGACGTCTCGTCGGAGGCGGATTGGGCGAAGACGGTGGAAAGCGCGATTGAGCACTTCGGTCAAATCGACATACTGGTGAACAACGCCGGCATCCATCCTTCCTCGCGCCTTGCCGATACGCCGAGCGACGAATGGAACCGGGTGATCGCCGTCAATATGAACGGCGCCTTCTTCGGCACGCGCGCGGTCATTCCGCATATGAAGGCGGCGGGCGGTGGGTCGATCATCAACATCTCCTCGATCGCGGGCCTCATCGGCGGCAGCCCAGGCCACTATGCGACAGCCAAAGCGGGCCTGCTTGGGCTCACCCGGTCGACCGCGATCGATCACGCCAGGGATCAGATCCGCGCCAATGCAATCTGCCCGGGACTGATCGTAACGGACCTGACGGCGCAGGCACTCGCCGATCCGGAGCGGCGCGCGCTGATCGAGTCGAAGGTCCCGCTCCCTTATTTCGGCAAGCCGGAAGATATTGCCTATGCGGTCCTCTTCCTTGCGTCGGATGAGTCGCGGTTCGTCACTGGAGGGCAGCTCATCGTCGATGGCGGCACGACCGCCGCCTGAGTGGCAAGGAGGGAGGCGATCATGGCGCTTGTGAGGCTGGAACGGCACGATGATGTGGGGCTGGTCAGAATCGATCGTCCGGACGCGCTCAACGCACTCAATCCCGAAGTGCGGCAGGCCTTGATCGCTTGCTTCGAGGAAGCGCAAAAGGATGAAGGCATCCGCGTCCTGGTGCTCACCGGCGGTGACAAGGTCTTCGTCGCCGGTGCCGATATCAAGGTGATGGCACCCCTCGATCCCATCAGCCTCATCCAAAGCGCGCAAGAACACGTCTACCATGTTATGAAGGCCTTTCCGAAGCCCATTGTGGCGGCGGTTGAAGGCTATGCGCTTGGTGGCGGCTGCGAACTCGCAATGCTTTGTGACATCATTGTCGCGGGCAGGGGAGCGACTTTCGCCCAATCCGAAATCCGCGTCGGCATCATGCCTGGCGCAGGCGGCACGCTTCGTCTCACCCGCGCAGTCGGCAAGTTCAAAGCAATGCGCATGCTGCTCACCGGCGATCGGATCCCGGCGGAGGACGCCTATGCCATGGGCCTGGTTTCGGAACTGGCACCGGAAGGGCAAGCGCAAGAGCAGGCCCTGAAGATCGCGCGCAAGATTGCATCCATGCCGCCGCTCGCGGTGCGCTTCATCAAGCAGATGGTGCTTCAGGGGGAAGATATGCCGCTCGACTCCGCACTCGCCATGGAGCGGCTCGCTTTCACCACTCTTTTCGCGAGCCGCGACAAGGATGAGGGAATGGCAGCCTTCATCGAACGCCGCGAGCCGCGGTTCCAGGGACGATGATGGCGTCGGCGATCGATGCCAAAATCATGCTCGGCATCATCGGCGCTGGCGTGATGGGCCGCGGCATTGCCCAGATCGCGGTGGAAGCCGGGATGTCGGTGTTGTTGCTGGACATCGCATCGGAAAACTGTGTCGCGGCGATCGCGCAATGCTCGGCGATGATTCGCAGAAAGTCCGAAAAAGGCCTCATCTCTGCTGCAGATGCCGATGACGCTGTCGCCCGGCTTGATTGGCGGCAGATCGTCGGCGCGAACTACCCGATCGAGCTTCGCCACTGTTCGATTGTTATCGAGGCAGTGGCCGAGCGTCTCGATATCAAACGCGCCGTGATCGCTGCGGTCGAGGCGTTGGTGAGCGACGATTGCGTCGTCGCCACCAATACCTCCGCGCTCTCAGTCACCGGGATCGCGAACGGTGCGCGACTTCCCGGCCGCATCGCGGGCTTCCATTTCTTCAACCCCGTGCCGTTGATGAAGATCGTCGAGGTGATCGGCGGAGCACTGACGGAGAAGGCCACGCTCGAGCGGCTGGACGCCGTGGCGCGGCGGATGGGGCATATGTCGGTGCGCGCGGCGGACACACCCGGCTTCATCGTCAACCATGCGGGCCGTGCTTACGTGACCGAAGCACTGCGCATCGCCGGAGAAGGCATAGCGAGTTTCGCCGACATCGATCAAATCATGGTCGAAGGCGCAGGGTTTCGAATGGGACCGTTCCAACTGCTGGATATGACGGGGCTCGACGTCTCGCAGCCGGTCATGGAATCCATCTACCGGCAATTTTACGAAGAGCCGCGCTATCGACCGAGCGTGATCGCCGCACGACGACTGGAAGCGGGGCTGCTTGGGCGCAAGTCGGGACGAGGCTTCTACCGCTATGTCGACGGGGTGGCGCAGCTGGAGGCGAAGGCATCTGCCGAAGATACCGTCGTGGATCGTCCGTTTTGGATCGCACCGGGAGAAGGAGCGGGGCTTCTGTCCCAAACCCTCGGTGAGACGGGGCTAGACGTTGAAGAAGGCGAGACACCGAGCGGTAGAGCGATCGTCCTTCTCTCTCCGCTCGGCGTGGACTGCACAAGTGCCGCAGCCGAGGGCGGATATGATCCTACCCGTTGCGTTGCGGTTGATGCCGCTTTCGGCTTGGGATCTCGCGTCAGCCTGATGCGCAATCCCGCCAGCGACCCCGGTCTCGTCGGTATGACGGCGGCCGCCCTCGCTCGCTCGGGGCGTGCTGTAACAGTCATCCACGACAGTCCCGGCTTCGTCCGCCAACGGATCATAGCTGCCATCGTCAACGTTGGTTGCGACATTGCGCAGCAGCGGATCGCGACACCCGATGATATCGACAACGCGGTACGGCTGGGCCTCGGCTATGCGCAGGGGCCATTCGCGATGGGCGACAGCGCTGGCCCGGCCCGCATATTGTCGATCCTCACCGAAATGGAGCGATTTTACGGGGACCCACGCTATCGCGCGACACCGTGGCTGAAGCGGCGCGCATTGCTCGGTCTTGGTCTTGCCCACCCCGACTAAGGGCGCTCAGCAGATCAGGTCCTCTCGGATGCGCCTTGCCGCCAAAAAATAGTGGATGGCGCCCCAAAGGAACAAGCCGCTGATTATAACGAGGGCAACCCGGCTGCCCATCGCCGAGGCTTGCAGGCAGGCTGTGCGCGCCGACTCCGCAAGGCCGCTCGGATTTGCACAACTGGCGGCGTTAAGCCCCGGCGCGAGTTGCCGTGAGAACACTGTGTCGCTGATGAGCCCGACGAATAGCGGCCCGCCGCCTTGCCCGATCAGATTGATGATGAAGAACAGCAGGGCGATGGCGGTCGCCCGCATCCGCGGCTCGACCACATTATGGGTGACGGCGAGCGATGGACCCAGATGCGCGGCCATCAGGAAAAAGCCTAGCCCGAGCAGCGCGGCTGCGATCCGCCAGTCCGGCATAAGGAACGCAGCGGCCATGGTCGCGCCCGCCAGCATCTGGGTGACGGCGGGCAGCCATGAAAGCCAGCGCCGGTCTTTTGCAGCCAGCCGGTCGCCCATCAGGCCGAACAGCAGCGTGCCGACGCCTGAGCCCACGCCCATGACCAGACCGGAAACCAGGCCAATGGTCGTGTAAGGCAGTGCGAACTGTCGGGAGAGATAGGGTGCAAGGAAGGCGGCGATGCCGGAATTGGCGCAGGAAACAAGCGCCATGCCGATCATCGTCTGGACGAAAGCCCGTTTGGCGAGCATCAGCCGTGCGACTTGGAGCAAAGGTGGCGGTGCGGACTGCAATGGCGCGGCGGTGTTGGCCGTTCGTTCGGAATGGCCACGCTCGGGCTCGCGCAGCAGCAACTTGACGATGACGCCCAGCAGAATGCCGGGAAAACCGAGCAAGAAAAAGGCGTAGCGCCACGACAAGTTCTCGGCCAGCCAGCCGCCCATGATCGCGCCGAGCATGATCCCCAGCGGCATCCCGAGCGCATAAACCGACAGGGCGCCCGAGCGTTTTTCCGGCGGGTAATAGTCGGAGACCAGCGAATGCGAAGCGGGACCGCTTCCCGCCTCGCCCACACCCACTGCGATCCGAAGCAGGAGCAGATGGCCGAAAGTGCCGGCAAAGCCGCAGGCCCCGCTCGCCAGCGACCAGAGGATAATGCTGACCGAGATGATGTTCACCCGGCTCCGACGCTCCGCCATGCGCGCGATCGGGATCGCTGCCACGGTGTATAGGAGGGCGAAGGAGAAGCCGCCGAGCAGGCCAAGCTGGGCATCGGACAGGCCGAGGTCGAGCTTGATCGGCTGGCCGAGGATGTTGATGATCATCCGGTCGATGAAGTTGACCGTATAGGTGAGAAGCAGGAGTACGAGTGCGACCTTGGCGTCGCGGCTTGGCCGTTTGCCGGGCGACGCGCCGGCCTCGGCCAGGGTTGGGGACGTCATGAGTGGTCCTGCTCCTGCTTTCATCTGTTTTTTCCAGTTTAACCGCCATCGGGCTCGGAAGCTAAACGGCCTCCGCCTTCGGCCGGCTGACACTCGGAAGGACGCCACGGCGTACGAAGGCCGCAAATTCGGGCGAAAGCTGGGTTCCGTTCAGAATGTTGATCCACATCCTCAGTAGATAGCGCTTGCGGCCATCGTCGTTGTCGACATACGCCGTGCGCGCATGCAATGTGCGGAAGTTGTTGATGACCTGGATGTCGCCAGGCTCCAGCAGCATGTCGACGCGCATGTCCTCCCGGACCGCAATCTTCGCGACTTCATCGACGGCCGCCTCCTGAAGAGGAGTAAGTTCCTGTCCGGCCTTCTTCGCGCCTGACTTGATGATGTTGCGACCATAAAAGCAATTGAGGTTGCCGTTAACATATTCATAGACCGGCACTGTGTCCGACACTGCTTCGGGATCGCGCGTTTCAGTCATGCCTCGCTCGTCGCGACGGAAACCCGCATAGAGCGGCTCGAGATATTCCGGATGATTGCGCAGCAGTTCGTTATGGACCGAGATCGAGCTCGAAAGGCTGCTCGATCCGCCTTCCTTAGCCTTCTCGATGCAGAGCAGGATAACGATGTCGGTTGGGTCGGTATGGGGATCGAGAATCTTGTTGGTGGTATTCACCCGGCGGTTGTTGTCGAAAGGCTGCTCGCCCGCGTCCGTCACCGCGCTCACATATTCGCCCTGGACATTGTTGGCGAGCACCGTCCCCAGATGGCATCCGATGCCCCAATAAATAGTCTTGATATCCTCGAGCGGATAGCGGTCCACCGGGAACCCCTTAATCAGCGCGAAGCCGCGGCCCTCGCGTATGTCCTGATCGACTGCCGCCAGCTTTGTTCCAAAAGCGCCGAGCGGAAAATCCTCTTTTCCGAACTCGCCACCTATCAGCCCACGAGCACTGACTTGGTTGAAGGCCTGATCGAGTGCTTCAATCTCGGCTTCGGAAAGGTGGTAAATCCAAGACGAGTCGCCCTTCAACGAAGTGCCAGTCCATGCGCTCGGACCGGTTTGGATTTCCCTGCAAATCTCGCTCATATCGCTCTCTCTCGACACCGCCTATGACCGCACACGGTTCCTAAAGGCTAAAAGACTAGATTTGTGTTTGATATAGGCGCGAGCCGCGCTAAGCAAACCAATATTTCAGAAGCGGGACGAGCTTGAATCGCCCCCAGAGAGCTGAATTGGCGGATGAGCGAGCGCATGAATGAGCGACGGCTAATGGCTCTGGGCATTGCCGCCACGGACGCGCAACAAGAAGGTAGGAGAGATAGAAGTCATGACCGAGTACCAGATGTTGATCGACGGCGCGGAGGTCAATGCGATCAGCGGCGAGCGCTTTGAGACGGAAAATCCCTACAATGGCGAAGTGTGGGCGACGCTTCCGCGCGCTGGCGTCGATGATGTAAACCGCGCGGTCGAAGCGGCGCACGCTGCCTTCACCAATGGACCGTGGCGCACGATGTCCGCCAGTGAGCGAGGGCGGCTTCTGCGCAAGATAGCCGATCTGCTTCCGACGCAACATGCGAAGCTGTCGGAGATCGAGACCCGTGACAACGGCAAGCTCATCCACGACACGCGCTATCAGACGGCTTATGTCGCACAGCTCTACGAATATTTCGCGGGCCTCGCCGACAAGATCGAAGGCAATGTAGTGCCGATCGATCGCCCGGGCATCCTCACCTACACGCAATATGAGCCGGTAGGCGTCGTCGCGGTCATCACCCCTTGGAATTCGCCTCTGCCGATCGCCGCAGGGAAAGTCGCCAACGCACTTGCTGCGGGCTGCACCGTCGTCATCAAGCCTTCTGAATTTACTTCCGCCTCCATCCTGGAATTTGTCAAGCTGTTCGAGCAAGCGGGCTTTCCGCCGGGCGTCGTCAATGTCGTGACTGGCATGGGCGGCGAGATCGGCGAAGCGCTCGTCACGCACCCCAAGGTCAAGAAGATCACTTTTACCGGCGGCACTGAAACCGGGCGGCATATCAACACGCTCGCGGCTGCCTCACTCAAGAAAGTCGTGCTGGAGCTTGGAGGCAAATCGCCCAATATCGTGTTCGCCGATGCCGACATCGAGAAAGCCGTTCGCGGAGCGATCGCCGGCATCTTTTCGTCGAGTGGCCAGACTTGCGTGGCGGGGTCGCGTCTCCTGCTTCAGGACTCAATCCACGACGCGTTCGTTGAACGGTTGCTCCAGCTCACCAGTGGCCTCAAGCTTGGCGATCCTTTCGATCCGGACACGCAGATCGGGCCGATCACGACCCGGCCGCAATTCGAGCGGGTAGTGAACCTTCTCGACGTGGCTCGGAAGGACGGCGCGCGCTGTGTGCTTGGCGGCGAGGCACTGTCGGGGCCAGGCCAACTCGTCAAGCCCACTATCTATGTCGATGTTCAGTCCGGCATGCACATCGCCCAGCAGGAAGTGTTCGGCCCGGTCCTATCGATCATCCGCTTCAAGGATGAAGAGGAGGCCGTGCGGCTCGCGAACGACACGATGTACGGCCTAGCTTCGGGCGTGTGGACGTCAGACATGAGCCGTGCCATCCGGATGACCAACGCGATCGACGCCGGCTGTGTCTGGATTAACATGTACCGCGCGGCGAGCTTTATGATGCCTTTCACGGGGCACAAGCAGAGCGGCCTCGGAAGTGAGAACGGTCAGCGCAACATCATGAACTATCTCGAGCCCAAGAGCATCTGGATCAATTATGGCGCCGACATCACTGTGCCTTTCCTGAAGGAATGACACACCCGTCGTTGAACGAAATGGAGAGGCAGGCATGAAGATCGATCTGGTCAGCGACATCACGTGCGCGGTCGGGGAGGGGCCGTGGTGGGATGTCGCCGAGCAGGCGTTGTTCCTCGTCGACATGCGCGGCCAACGTGTATGGCGCTTCCATCCCGAAAGCGGCGCGACCGAACATTGGGAGATGCCGCGGCATACAGGCCTAGTAACTTTGGCGAAGGATGGCCGCCTCGTGATCGTGCTCAGTGACGGCATTTTCACGCTCGACCGAAAAGATGGTGCCTTTCAGACCTTGCTGATGCCCGACCTTCCGGAGAACACCCAGTTCAGTGATGGCAAGACGGATCGCCACGGCCGTCTGATCGTCGCGACAGTTGACAAGCAGATGAAAGATCCGCTGGGTTCGGTGTTCAGCTACGACCGAGGCGCCTTCCGCGAACATGATCGTGGTTTCGCTCTTTCGAACGGGCCTTGCTTCAGTCCCGACGACCGCAGCTTCTACTGCGCCGACAGTCGCGCCTCGACCGTATATGTCTATGACTACGACCTCGAAAGTGGCGACATGGGCCCTCGCCGCCTGTTCGCTGATACCTCGCCCTTCGGCGGCCTTGCCGATGGCGCGACGGTGGACAGCGAAGGCCGGCTGTGGATGGCGATGTGTGCGGTCGGGAAAGTGATCGCCTTCGCACCTGACGGCACGGTCGAGCGCGTCATCGATATGCCGACGGCAGGTGTTTCCAGCGTGATGTTCGGCGGCCCGGATCTCGACCGGCTGTTCGTCACCTCACTCGATGTCAGCCTATTCGGGAAGCCGGCCAGCCCCAATGCAGGTCGGCTCTTCGTAATTGACGGCTTGGGAGTGCAGGGGCTGCCCGAGCGGAGGGTCGAACTCTAGTCAGTCGTTTACCGAGCGGCGCGGTCGCCGCTCGGTAGCTCTGTCATCAGAGGAAATTGTTCGGCCAAATCATTGTCCGCCACATGTGGGACGCAGGCGTGTTGTCAAATCCAAGTCCCTCCTCGGGTTCGCGGAAATGGCGTCCGATGATATCAGTAAATATTTCTGGATCAATGCTTTCCCATTCATCAAAGAAATAAATGTCATAGATCGTGACGAGTCGTGCCGACATGTACCATTTACTATTTCGCGCGAAGTCAGCGTCACGACGGATATATTCCGGCGGCTCATAATTCGACCCAAAGAATGCGTTGTAGCTTTCGGGATAAGGATAGCCATTCGCCTCATCCGCAAAATAGCGCAGCGGCTGGTGATACTTCACTGCGAAAGCCACTTCCTCATCGACATAGGGGGCGATCATCTGCTCCCCCCAATAACCGTGGTCGGCCCGAATGAGGCAGCCGTTGGAGATGTCATGCAGCAAACAGGCCAGGACTATCTTCTCATCCATACCCTGGTCCAACGCCCGCTTGGCACTGGTAAGCAGATGGCGAAATGTAAGATCAGTGAACCGATATTTGAAGAAATCCAGTAACCTCGGCTGTTTAGGCATGCGTGGAAGGGCGGGATTGTCGCCCATCATGAAGACCTTGTCCTTGTCCAGCAAGGCAAGCGCGTCGTTGTTTGGATCTGGAATGCCGGTGCCGATCAAGCCTACGGGCTGCGGGATGGCGAGGCGAGTGTAGCCTTCCTGGGGGTAGCTGTGATCGTGTTCATTCATGATTGTCATCCTTGGCATAGCGGCGCGCAATGGAAGCGCAGGCCATGAGTTGCACTTGGTGGAAAAGCATGATGGGCAGGAGGATGAGGCCAAGGTCAGGTCCTGGGAAAAGGACCCGAGCCATCGGGACGCCCTGCACCAACGACTTCTTGGTCCCGCAAAATAGGATGGCGATCCGATCTTCCCGCCTAAATCCAAGGAGATGCCCGAGAGCATAGCTCACAGCCAATGCTATCAACAGAAGGCCGATGCATATTGCCAGCAACTTCAGGAGCAGCGGCACGGGCAGGCGGTGCCAGATGCCATTTACAACAGCCGCGGAAAACGCGCTGTAGACAGCGATGAGAATGGTGGCACGATCGCTGCTCGCAATCACGATCTTGTGGCGTGCAACCCAATCGCCGATCCAGGGGCGAGCCAAATGTCCCAGCAGAAACGGCGCCAAAATCATCAAGATGATGCCGCCGACGCTTGCCAGCGAAATGTCATGTCCACCTACCCCTGCCAGGAGGGCGAGCAACGGGGCCGTCAGGAATACACCTAGTATTTGCGACGCCGAAGCTGAAGCGATCGCCGCGGGCACATTGCCCTGGGCAATTGAGGTGAATGCGATCGCGGACTGGACCGTGGATGGAAGGGCGGCGAGGAACAGGACACCAGTCCATAAGGTGCTAGACAACAGGGCGGGCCACGCAAGCGAGATCGGCAGAACAATCAGCGGAAAAACGACAAAGGTGATTGCCAAGATCACCACGTGCAATCGCCAGTGGCGAACGCCGTCCAGCACAGCTTGACCGCTAAGCTTGGCGCCGTGGAAGAAGAACAGCAGCACGATCGCCACGGTCGACAACCAACTGACGGAAAGGGCTGCCCAGCCTCGCGCAGGACACATCGTCGCGAACGCCAGTGTGCCGAGCAAAGCGAGGATGAAGGGATCGGGCAACAAGCGTTTCAGCATATGGTCTCTTCGGAAAGGGAGCGGAGTTCGCGATATATAAGTCAGATATATGGCTTATTGACCTAAGGATGATTTTGGTCAATCCTCATAATGCGCTGGAAGGGCTGGTTGCGAGGATGCGGGTGGGATGGGCAATATGAAAATCTCCGTGCGAGGCCTCCCGGCGCGCATAGCCATTTGCCGACTGACTGGTCGTTTCCCCGCCGCACGACAAACCGGCTTGATGGAATGGAACGGGGGATGATCGACAAGACAATCCTGGATCCCTTGGCGGCGATCTCGAAAATCGATGACGGAGCCACGGTCATGATCGGAGGCTTCGGGACGGCCGGCATGCCTGTAGCCCTCATTGAGGCATTGATCGACAGTGGGGCAACCGATCTCACAGTGATCAACAACAATGCCGGGAATGGAGACACAGGTCTTGCGGCTCTAATCGCCGCTGGACGGGTCAAAAAGATCGTTTGCTCCTTTCCACGCCAGGCGGATTCGCACCATTTCGATGCGCGTTATCGCGCGGGCGAAATCGAACTTGAACTTGTGCCGCAAGGTAATCTTGCCGCGCGAATACAGGCCGGTGGAGCGGGGCTGGGCGCGATCTTCACCCCGACTGGAGTGGGGACGATGTTGGCCGAAGGAAAAGAAGTGCGGGACATCGATGGGCGCGCTTACTTGCTGGAATATCCCCTCAAAGCGGATTTCGCGCTGATCAAAGCTCATCTCGCCGATCGATGGGGCAATCTTGTGTATAGAAAATCGGCGCGGAATTTTGGGCCGATCATGGCCATGGCCTCTGCCTGGACGATCGCTGAGGTTGATGAGATCGTGCCCCTTGGACAGCTCGATCCTGAGGCAATCGTTACGCCCGGGATATTCGTTCAGCACGTCGTCCCGACCGCTTGCGAGGCTCCCCGCGTCACGAGGCGGCCCTCATGAAGCGCCTTGACCGGTACCAAATTGCCGCCCGTGTGGCGCGCGATATTCCCGAAGGCGCCTACGTCAACTTGGGCATCGGCCTACCGACGTTGGTCGCTGACATGCTCCCCGGGGACCGAGAGATTTTCCTCCACAGCGAGAACGGAATTCTCGCCATGGGGCCTTCGCCAGCGGCGGGAGAGGAGGATCGCGACCTCATCAATGCGGGCAAGCAACCAGTAACACTCTTGCCAGGCGGAGCGTTCTTTCATCATGCCGACAGCTTCGCGATGATGCGAGGAGGACATCTCGACATCTGCGTGTTGGGTGCTTTTCAGGTCTCCGTACAGGGAGACCTCGCCAATTGGCATACAGCCGAGCCCGATGCGATTCCCGCTGTGGGAGGCGCAATGGACTTAGCGATTGGTGCTAAACGCACTTTCGTTATGATGGAACTGTTTGACAAGCAGGGTAGAAGCAAGTTCGTGCAAAACTGCACTTACCCGGTAACGGCCCGAGGTTGTGTCACGCGCGTATATTCCGATCTCGCAATTTTTTCGATCGGAAGTCAAGGCGTGCAGGTGTCGGAGATCGTCGAGGGACTTTCGCGCGACACCCTTTCTGCAATGATCGGCATTCAACTCAGCGAAGCGAGCGAGGAGGCGAGCGATGGAGAAGGTCCGCGCGCTGCATTGACATAGCTATGTGATGATGCCGGTATAGCCACGTCTGACTCTAACTCTGTGCATGGCCGTTCTGTGCATGCTCGCTCAGCAAAGGTTGAGTTCACCGCAACGAGGACGATCATTTCGCATTTGCGACGCAGGGGGTGCGGTGGCAGTTACACAGCGCCTTCCAGGCATCCTCTCCTTTAACTGGCTACCCTTCGGGGTGGCCGCTTTTTTTCCTCCTTCGTAGCGCAGCGCGGGGGTGTTTGCGTTCAGGGTGGAAGTCGAGAAGAGTACATACAAGGCATCTGCCTGGGAGGCGGAAGCAAAAGTGCAGCCATATCGATAGGCTTTCTGCAGCACTCAATCCCAGCCTGACTGAGTTTTTTTGCTCCGCCACCGACGAGAATGCGCTTGGATACCCTTCTCTCAGTTTCGCACGCTCAAGGAGAACCATTCTAGCTTCACCGCCCGATCGTGGCGGTACGAAGACACAAGGTGCGACGTGTTGGACGATCGAGGTTTGCGCGCCTGACAAATCATGAACGGTGATAGGTCAGCATTGGCCATGCCGTCAGAAGGAGAAGGATTGCAAAATGCGAGCCGGTATCCGTCACATGGAGAGATTTGACCTATTTGCGCCAGGCAAGAAGCGGCTCGAGCAGATAAGCGGTGGCTCACCTAGCGACCCGGCACTGGTCGCGTTTCCTTCCTTGCGGTCGAACCATGTAACTCAGCGCAATCTCGAAGAACTGCTGATGCCGCCCTTGCGAGAGGACAAGGCGTCATTTCCCAGATCAGTAGGCACATTGCGTTCTTCTGGCGCAGCGGCGAAGGCGATTCATGGCGCCTGTCTCAAACGTGGGAGCAATCCGACCGTAGGAGAGGTGCGGCAACTCGATGCCTATTTCGACAAAATGACGATCGACCTAGCCCCGAACCGTGAACAGACCGGGACTGTCCGCAATGGGTTGATCAGCGCGCTCCAGGCTCTTGACCGCCTATCCGCTCAGCGAAGAGCCATTTTTCTTGCCCGATGGACCCCACCCATAGGTTGCATCAAAGATACTCCAACATCGTTGGCGCCGCGGGCAGTTTGTCAATGAGTTCACGTCGAATGGCTGGGCGAACGGACCCGCGCTAGAGCCCGGAAAGCAATGATTGACGATTCCGAACCACTCCAGCCTTCAGAGGCAGGCGAATTCGACGCTTCCTTCCAAGCGACTAGCCAAAGCCCGGTAGAACAACTTCTCGCCCTTCTCGAGATCGAATATGCGACACTGCTGGCGCGCCTCTCGGTGCATCTCCATTCACCCGAGGCGGCAGCTGAAGCGCTCCACGATGTCTATGTGAAGTTGAGGGCGGAGCCCTCCATCAGCGACCTCCATAGCCCGCGTTCCTACCTCTATCGGATGGCCGTCAATCTTGCAAAAAACAAGAGTCGGCGCGACTGGCGCACGGTGAACATGGACGATGCCGAACTATCCGAGTTTCCGGACAGCGCACCGGACCAGGAATCCGCCGCTTTGGCCATGGATGAAATGGCTCGAGCTTTGCGGGCACTTCATGCCCTTCCGGCCCGGCGGCAAGCGATCTTTCTGGCCAAATGGCGCGACGAGAAGTCGCTGGGCGAGATTGCTGCCGAGTTCGGCTTGCACAAGCGCTCGATTCAAAAGGAACTGGCTCGCGCGGAAACCTATCTCCGGAAGGTCCTGCGTCATCCCAAGCGACCGTTCTGACGGAATCGCAGTTCTCAATCGCTTGATCGGCGATCCATGTCGAGTGGCCCGTCGTTCGATTCAAACAAAAAGTGGGGCGCCTTTCGGTTCGCCAATGTGTCCACTCATTGGGAATAGTAGGGCTTCCTCCTTCGAGAGCGTGATGGCTACACAGCACGTCTCATGGTGGTGGCCGATGGGGTAGGGCGCTGTGGTTCCCGGCGCAAGCAATCTGCCCTGCAACCCATTGGGGGTCGCCATGGCGGCTTTTGGACGTGTAAGCGCGGGCGCTTCGCCCTGTGCGCGACCGGCGCAGACCAAAGTACAAGCAATACCGGTTGCGCGGCAGAGATATTTCGGTGGGCGCACAGCAGAAGCGACCAGCAGCCGGCCGATGCTCGCCCCATGGCAAGTCAGCCTGGCTATGCGCACGATGCGGGGTAATCTCGGCAGTGCAATATCGATTTCGGAAGTCGCGTCCCTATGCAAATTATCGCTTTGTTATTTCGTGCGAGCCTTCACGAACACGGTTGGGATCGCCCCCTATGCCTGGTTCGTGCAGCAGCGCATCGTGTGCGCACAAAGCCTCTTGGCCGAAACCGCGCTGCCCCTCGTGCAAGTCGCTCTCGAGTGCGGATTCTCCGATCAAGCTCACTTCACCAAGGCATTTGCCAAGGTGTCCGGCATCACGCCTGCAAAATGGCGCCGTCAAATCAGCACGTCCTGAGCTCCAGGCGCACCAATCGTTGGTGCTCGGGAGGACGTTCGCTTCGTTCTGGATGGAGCATTGAAGGATACGCTTGAAAATGAGGTGGCAAAATGCTACCTCATGGCTTGGAGGTGATCATGGCCCAGTCCATCAAGCTTGGTGACGACATCATGAAGATCGTGCGTCGCGAATCCGAGTTGCAGAGCCGCTCGATCGCCGGCCAGATCGCCCATTGGGTGCGCATCGGACGCGCTATCGAGAAGTCCGGCAATTTCGATCATGCCCGCATCACCGCTGCGCTTGCGGGTGACATCGAGACGACTGACCTTACCGACGAGGAGAAGGATGTCTGGCTCGACGGCTTTGTCGAGAAAATGGGGCAATCCGGGCCTGACGAGGGTGCTTTCTTTGCCCGGCGGCGGCAGCTTGGGCTGGGCGTTGGCCTCGATGCGGCCGGCAACCTCGTGCGCGAGAAAGTCACCCGTAACGCATGAAGCCGACGATGATCGTGCTTGCCGGGCCGAACGGCGCCGGTAAGTCCACGCTCTACGAGACCCGCATCGCGCCGAGTTTCGCAGGACCGTTCATCAATGCCGACATCATCCAGCGCGACGAGCTGCGCGATCCTTCACCGGCGGCATCCTATGAAGCCGCCAACATGGCCTCTTTGCGCCGATCCGACTATCTTGCTCAGGGCCGCGATTTCGTGACCGAGACCGTCTTCTCGCATCCCTCCAAGCTTGAACTGGTCGACGAAGCACGCACGAGGGGTTTCACCGTCATCGTGATGCATGTCGGCGTCGATACTCCAGATCTCTCTGTCGCGCGTGTCGGCGCACGGGTCGAGGAGGGTGGACATATCGTTCCGGAGGACAAGATCCGTGCCCGTTATGCCCGCGGTGCACCGTTCATCCGCGCCGCGGTGCTCAAAGCGGATCGCGGCATGGTCTTTGACAATTCCAGCCTGAACCAGCCGCCGGGCCATTGCCTGACATTCGCGAACGGGCGATTGGTCTTCGCGGTGCCGCTTCTGCCTGACTGGATCAGATCGGCTTACAGGACAGACCTTGAGATCTAGGGGCTGGTGCGGCTGATGGCCAGCCGCAAGCGCCCCAATGATGGACGTTCAGCGTAACATTTCGCATGGCCGATAGCCGGCACACGCGCTGCCTCGCTGAAGCGGAATCCCCGCGTTCAGAGCAATGTCCCCCGCAGGATCAGAAGCGCCACACTGAAGTAGATGACGAGCCCCGTCACATCGACCAAAGTGGCGACAAACGGTGCCGACGCGCTCGCCGGATCGAAGTCGAGGCGCTTGAGCAGGAACGGCAGCATCGAACCGGCCAGCGAGCCGAAGGTAACGATGCCGATGAGGCCGACGCCGACCGTCAGCCCGATCAGCTTCCAGTGGGGGCCATAGTCGAAGATGCCGAAACTCTGCCAGGCGGCGATGCGGATCATGCCGATGACGCCGAGGCTGGCGCCGAGCGCGAGCCCGACCGGCAGCTCCCGCAGCGCCACGCGCCACCAGTCGCGCAGGCGGATCTGGCCGAGCGCGAGCGCGCGGATCAGCAGCGAAGTCGCCTGCGAGCCCGAATTGCCGCCCGAGCTCATGATGAGCGGGATGAACAGCGTGAGCACCACCGCCCTGGCCAGCTCGTCCTCGAAATGCTGCATGGCGCTGGCCGTCAGCATCTCGCCGATGAACAGGGCGCCCAGCCAGCCGACCCGCTTGCGGTACATACCGAGAAATCCGGTGCTGAGATAAGGCTCGCTTGCGCCCTCGACGCCGCCGAACTTCTGCACGTCCTCGCTGCCTTCGGCGAGAATGGCGTCGATCACGTCGTCGACGGTCACGATACCCAGCACCTGACGGCGCTCGTTGAGCACGGGCACCGACAGCAGGTCATGGATCGAGATCAGCCGCGCGACCTCTTCCCGGTCCATGTCCGCATGGACGATGATCGGCTCGCGATCCGGCGCAAGGTCAAGGACAAGCTGCTCGGGTTCGCCGGTGATGAGCTGGCGCAAGGTCACCACCCGCAGCAGTGCGCGGCTCGTCGGATCGAGGACGTGGATTGCATAGACCGTCTCGCGGGTGCGCTCGACCTCGCGGATATGGCGCAGCGTCTCGGCCATCGTATAGGTCGCTGGCACGCTGACAAACTCGGTCGACATGATGCTGCCGGCCGTGCCCTCGGGATAGGCGAGCAACCGCTTGAGCGGCCAGGCGCTGTCGAAATCGACGCGCCTCAGCAGCTCGGATCGATTCTCACCGTCCAGTTCGCGCAAGACGTTCGCAGCACGATCGTCGGCCATGCCTTTCAGTATCTCGCCCGCACGCTCCTGCGGCAGATCGAGCAGCAGGTCGCCGGCGCGGGTCAGCTCGGGCCGGTCGAACACGTCTATGGCACGCTCGAGGGGAAGAAAAGCGAGCACCGCGGCAGCGGTGTCCGCATCTTCCTCGTTCAGGCGGGCAATGATGTCGGCGGCGTGCGCGTCAAACAGATCGGCGAACGACGCCAGATCGATCGCGCCGGGCGCGGTGCGGATGTCTTCCATGATCTCACCTCTCGATCCGCCGTCACGGCAGATCGCGGCGAGCTAACCCATGCGGGTCAGGCCAGCGTCAGCCGTGATGGCCCAGCGTCAGCCGTGATGGCAAGGACAATCGACTACTGTCGCTTGGCATGGGGTTGGGTTTCCTTTGCTTCACACCGCGGACCGGAGTCGGTCGGTGCATGGTCGCGATGGGCTGATCGGTCGCCAAGGTCAAGAGACAGCCGGTACCACGGATTGCGCTCACATTGTTCCTGCCAATGTCCGAGCGACAGCAATCGTCACGTCTTGATGTCCGTTCTCAGGAAGCGTCGGCTTCGTGGGAACGTCCAAAATCGAGCGCGAAGCCGCCGCGCCTTCATCAGCATAAACGAATGGCAAGACCGGTCGTCACTCGCCATGTCCATGCCTCGAGCGAGCGGCCACTATGCTATCAGCACGCCTTGGAAGTTGAGCGATCGCCTCCTGTCTTCGAATTGCTGCCTGGGCGTTTCAGGAATGGCAGCTAAGATGCAGATTTCACGACCATGGTTCTCAGTCCTTCCCTTCACCTTCTGCCGTTCGAGCAGCGGCACGGCGATTGGCGAAGGCGAGCAGGGCAGGGTCATGCTCTGGTCGATTCCAGCGCGCAGAATCGCGCAGAACAACCACATCCTCAAGATGTGTAAGGAAGGTGTAGACCTTGTTGACGATGTCGATCATCAACGCCTTCATCTCCTCATCGGAGATCCGGGAAGTCTGGGTCCAGGGAATCTCGCCATAGGGCGTGACCACCTTCACATCGCTGTAGTCGCCGGCGAGGCTACCTGGGACAGTGCCGGCATGGATGTCCTCCAGCCGGGTGTTGCGGACACAATGCTCGACGAGCGCGAGAGCGACCCTGCGCATTGCTTCGTCAGGCACTTTCTCTTCGGGCATGAATCCCTCCGCCCTACCGAATAGGTGATCGATCTCTTCAACCTTACCATTCATCGCTATGTCTGGCTTACGCCGAATTGTCCTGTAGATGAGGTGGGCCGCTTCGCTACCGATCCGTCTTGATGCGCGTCATTTGCGCGCCGACCTTGAGTCTTTGGCTTGGCGGTCGTATATGGATGCCGTAAACGTCGTATTTTGGTTGAGAGCATGGCAAACCTTGCAGAGCGGATCATGGAGCGCGTCGCCTCGGGCGAAACGCTTTCGCGCGCCGATCTGGCGCTGAGCGCCGACTATGACTCCATAGGCCGCGCCTTGAAGCAGCTGGTCAAGGAGAAGAAGGTCGCGCGGGTTGGTCGCGGGCGATATCGCAAGGCCTATGGAAAGAGCGCGACCATCACCAATACGATTGCCGACGCGATCGAGCGCAAGGTGCGGCGCTCGAAGCGCAACGTGTTCCTGCGTAGCGATTTTGCCTCGCTCGGCAGTTATGATGCGGTGGGTCGTGCGCTTCGGCAGAAGGCAAAGGACGGGAAGCTCGTCCAGATCGGCTATGGCCTCTACGCCAAGGCGGAAATGTCGCCGTTCACTGGCAAGGCAGCTCCTGTCGTCGGTATCAAGCGCTTGGCGACCGAGGCGCTCGGCCGGCTCGGCAAGAAGGTCGCTGCATCCTCCTTCGAGGAGGCCTACAATCTCGGTCGATCCACTCAGGTGCCGACTGGCCGCACGATCGCGGTTGAGGACAGGGTGCGCCGCCGCATCGGATACGATGGCAATTATGTCCTTCTCCAACGCGCCGAGTGAGGCGACGCTCGGCCGCGTCGCCGGCGCACTCGCTGTCGACGAAGCGTTCGTCGAGAAGGATTGGTATGTCGTCCAGGCGATCCGCCAGTTGGTCGAGTTGGGCAGCGACGATCTCGTGCCGGTCTTTTCGGGGGGCACATCGCTGCTCAAGGGCTACGGCCTGATCAAGCGCTTCTCCGAAGATATCGACTTCAAATTCGCGCTATCTGAAGCCTTCCTCGGAAGATCGGCCAATCAGCGCCGCAAAATGCTCGGCGAACTGCGCGATGCGCTCATCGCCACTTGGACTTCGGCGGGCTTCGTGGTGACGTCCGTTGAATCGCGCGACGCCAACGGATTTCTCAAGATCGAGATGGACTATCCAAGTGGCCTCGATCCTCATGGCGCATTGCGCCCGCACATCCTTGCAGAACTCTCGGCCAAATCGCCTCGGTTGGCGGTGCAGCATCTGCCGCTCGCATCATTTGTCGCCCAATATGCCCGGGCCGCTCCCGAAGTTGCGTCGATCGCTTGTGTCGATCCGGTCGAGACGGCGGCGGACAAGCTCAGCGGCTTTGCTTGGCGGATGTTGATTCGCGATCGATCCAGCGACAAGGACGACGCGACCATCGTGCGGCATCTGCATGACCTTGCCGCTCTTGAGGCCGTGGTCGCGGACAATGCCGATTTCCCCGCATTGCTGCGATCGATCCTCAATGACGACAGCCACCGCGGTGGAGGCGCCGTTGCCGGCCTGAAACCGCGCGAACGGCTTGTGACAATGCGTGCGAAGCTTGCCGAGGACGCGCTCTACGCAGCGGAATACGAGCGCTTCGTCGGCGGCATGGCTTTTGCTGGCGCCGCCGAAGTTCCTCGCTTCGAAACTGCCATCGCAGCGGTGGAGCGGCTCTGTGATCGGCTGCGGGACTGAACAGGCCGACACGCCCTGTCTCGGCTGCGGCCGGGGAGCGATCATTGAGGCGCGCCTCAAGCAATCTTCGTCGCCCTGGGGGATGTCCGCAATGGCTATCGGCCTGCCCAAAGCGTGACGATGCTCGTCTAAAGCTGGGCGCGCAGCTCTGACAGCCTCTCCTGGCAGAGCTCGTTGACGATCGTGCCGAGCACCTCCACGCGCTCGGCGAGGAACGCGAATTCCTCCTCCGTCATCCGGAAATGCTCGGAATGCCTGGCTTTCACATAGGCGTCTTTGAGCTTGTTGAAATAGGCTTCCTGCCTGCGCGTCTCCCTTGGCCAGGCTTCGAGGAGCCGTGCGGAAATCTTCTCGGCGCGCGTCCGGAGGAACTTTATGTTGTGGCTGTAGGGCGTGTAGAAGGTGAAGACGAGCAGAACGCAGTAATAAAGACGCTCGCACGCCTGCTGGAGGTTATAAGCTGCGTCCGGAAACTGCTTGTTATCGTAGAAGAACTGATAGCCCATCCGTGACGAGACAGCGAGGCCGAACCATTGGTCGAAATATCCCTTCGCCATGTCATAGGCCTGCTGCGGGGTCTTGGGCCTGGGCTCATGCAGTTCGCTGTTGTCGACCTGATATAGGGCAATGCCCTCGCGTGCGATGTCCATGAAGAAATAGCGGCCATGGGCCAGGCCGTCGTTCACTTCCTGCAGAGTATGCACGATGAAATTGACCGGCGTGCGCAGGCGGTTGAGGATCATGGTTTCCCGGTCGAGATGTTCTTCCGCCTTCTCCCAATATTCCGCCCTGTCCGTCAGCTCCTTCTGGTTGACGATGATGAGCAGATCAAAATCCGAGCGATAGCCCCTCTCGGTATGCGGCTCATGCACCCATCCTCCGGTCGCATAGGAACCGTAGAGGATGATCTTGAGGATGCGGCCGAGCTTACGAGAGCCGGTCGGCTCCCCATGCGCGTCCTCGAACTCCTCGAAGAGGATCTGGATGACCCGATCGAGCTCACGCCGCTTGTTTACCGGAAGATGGTCGAGCTCGGTTTTCATCGTTTCACGTCATCCGGTTCAGCTGAGAGGGAAGCGGGATGGTTCGTCTTCCCACGGATTGAAGATCACGGCGCCGCTGTGCCGCGTGTCCTTGACGTTTCGCGTCACGAGGAAGAGATCGTGCTCGATCGCGCTCGCCGCGAGCAGCGTGTCGATGACCGGCGGGGGCTGGCCCGTCCGTCGCTTTACCTCACCTGAAATCGCGCCCCAGCGATAGACGATGGCATCGTCGACGGAAAGGAGCCGGTCGTTGAAGCGTTCGGCGAGGGCATCGCGGGCCGCGATGTAGCGCGACCGATCGGGATGGTCAGGCTCAAGATTGTGAATGCCCTTGTTATATTCCGCCAATGTCAGAACACTCAGGAACATCCGGTGTTCGGGTTGTGCCATTGCCCATGCCTTGACGCTCGGCGCTCCGTTCGGGTTCGCCAGTGCAGATACGATATGGGTGTCAAGCAGCCAGCCTCTCACAAAGCGACGTCCCGCCCCCGGTCGATCTCGCGCTCAAGGTTGAGGCCGTCGAGCCCGAGGCTCTCGAGGAACGGAACAAACGCAGGCTTGCCCGCATCCTTGGGCAGCAGCCGGTCCAGTTCGTCGACGCTGATCACCACCACGGCCTCCCGGCCGCGGACAGTGACGCGCTGCGGCCCCTCGCTCTGGGCCCGCCTGACGACTTCGCTGAACCGGGCCTTGGCATCCTCGAGTTTCCAGGTGCCGCCCGGACCGGACTTGCCGCGTTCGCCCTTGCGAATGGCTGTGCCCATTGGCCTTCTCCTGACTAGCTAGTCAGACATAGCTGGCAACTGGCGCCGTTGCAAGTGTATCGAGCGGATCAAGAACGAACTCGCTCACATAGCGTTGCGTGGCCTTGGCAGCGGCATGGAGCGTGCGCTTGGCTTCTGCCGTCAGACGCAGGTCCAGCTTTTCGGATCGAACTTGACTTGGACTATCATTTGGTCCAAAAAACGTTGCTGTGGTCAATCTCCATGGAAAAGCCATATGCAAGTTTCTGTAAGCGATGCCAAAGGGCAGCTGACCGAACTGGTGCGGCGCGCTGAGGCTGGCGACGAAGTCGTTCTCACGCGCCACGGACAGCCGGCCGTAAGGTTGGTTCCGGTGCGGTGCGTCCGTGACGGGACTGCCCGGCAGAAGCTTCTCGAGGCGGCTCGGAAAGCCGGTGCCGCCAAGGCGAGTGCCGGCCAGGATGCAGCGCATAGCCAGGACTTCCTTTATGGCGACGATGGCCTGCCCGCATGATCGCCGTCGACACGTCCGCGCTTATGGCCATTGTTCTCGACGAGGAGCAGGCAGCGGCCTGTATCGCCGCTATTGGGGCTGAGGACGATTTGGTGATCTCTGCAGGGACTGTGGCCGAGGCGCTGATCGTATCGGCGCGTCGCAATGTCCAGGAGGAGATCGCCAGCCTGATCGACGGACTTGGCTTCGAGATTGTGAGCGTAACCCCAGCCGCTGCGCGCCGCATAGCACAGGCCTACGCCAATTGGGGGAGGGGCATTCATGCCGCTGGCCTTAATTTCGGGGACTGCTTCGCCTACGATGTCGCCAAACAGCATGACTGTCCTCTGCTTTTCGTGGGAGACGATTTCGCGAAGACCGATATCGAGCGTGCAGTTTAGCCGGAAATGGGGTCAATTCGTGCGTCGATTTACAGCCTGAAACTGCGCGCAAGTCGTAGAAAGTCGACGCGATAATTGGTAAGAGAAGGCGGAAAGGATTTTCCGGTGGATACAGCCGTCCACGAGCATCAGGCCGTGAATGCCCCAGACCAGCCGAAGCTCTCGGCCTGGCTCTGGCGGCCGTGGTATGCCAAGCTTTGGTGGGCGGCCATTCCCGTTTGGTGGCTGGGAATGGCTGCCGCGACGCGCAGCCCCATGCTTGCCGCTTTTTACGGCGGTGCCCTTGCCGGCTATCTGAATGTCCTGTTCTTCCCGATGACGGCGCTCATGGTGCTGGGCGTCGGCTATGTCCGGAAGCGCCTGGACGGATTCGTGGGGCAGGGTGACGGGATGCCGCTGTCCGACGAAGAAGCTGAGGCCCTAAGAAGGCGCATTTGGGAAGATCATGAGCGGGCGATGGAGGACTTTCGTGCTCGATCTAACCCGCAAGACCCAAGGTCAGGACCGCTTTGGATCGGTAACACGTTGAATCCGCATAACCCAGCGTACATCAATCCACACGGACGCAAGCACCATTAACGCTTCTTGAAGCTGCTGTCGCCGTCACTGGGACTGCCGGCGATATCTGTCGAGAAAGTTCCTGTTCTCAGAACCGAGTTCTGTTCCAGCGACGTCAGCGGACCGGTGATGTCGAAGGTGGCGCGCCCATCATCCGCATCTTGAAGGTAACGGTTGCGCATTCCTTCGCTCCCCAGGATGCGGTTTGACAATTCGCGTGAGAATGCTGCTTCGGGGTTGCTGGAGCGAGCGGCGGCGCGCTCAGCAGCGGCAATGGATTCCCGCACGTCATAATTGACGATGTCCATTGTGGACTGAGCGTTCTCGGTCGTGCTGCCCGTGTCATGGCTTTCGAAGCCGACGTTGGCTCCGAAACGTCCTGTGGTGGTGCGATCTGTGGTCTTAATCGGCCCTCGGGAGGCCTGCTGCCCTCGACCTCCTCTACCGCCGCGGTCACCAGCCGTTTCGGTATCGGAAACTCCGACGGACCGGCCTACATCGATGCCGACGTTGGTTCCCATCGTCGTCTGATCTTGGGCCGACCGAGATAAAGTTCTCTGCCAGCCGGTCTGGGCCATGATCGCCTGGACATCGCGCTGGAGCGTGTCGGCAACTTGCGGCTTCAGGCGCCATTCCCCTCTGCGGTCCATCTCGAACCCGCTGCGCAGCCAGTTGGCGAGCAGGGCCTGACCTTCGGTGCCGCCGCCCATGAAGTGCTCGATCGTATCCGGTCCCGCCTGCTTGCCGGCTTCGAACCGCGTGCTGGTATCGCTGCGGGCCGATCGGCGGAAATCCGTCCCACTGGAGACGAGCAGGTCATTGTGCGCGAAGCTGAACCGGGCATGCCCGCCATTCGCGATCGCGCCGAGCTGGCTTTCGTTGATGAGGCCGGCCTTCCACATGGCAGCCGCCGTCTCGGGCGTCAGATTGAGGCTGAGGTCGCCATTCTGGTCCATCGCGATTTGCCGCTTCGAGAGTTTGATGCCGTTTTCGGCGAGCAGGCCCTGCATCCGCGTCAACCGCTCCCGGTCGACGATCGAGGTCAGCCGCTCGTTCCGGGAGCGATCGGCGATGCCGGCCGCGCCACCTTCGGCCATGTCGACCTGGTTGCCCGCGGTGCGGCTCAGCGCCTGGATGAAGCTGTCGAGCCTTGCCGCCTCGCGCGTGGAGATGCCGGCTGCCTCCGCGCCTTCGGCATAACCGAAATTCTCCGACTGCCGCCGCTGCTCGCCGATGCGTGCAGCACCCCGCGTCCCGCCGGTTCCAACCTCGCGCTGAGCGTCGAGCCTGCCTGAGCGCTCGGCAAAGTCATAGCCCGCAGCCTCGCGCGTGCGGCCATAGATGCTCGTGCCCTCGCGGCCCGCTTCAGCGCTCGCCCCGTCGGCGGTCCCGACCTGCACGGCGGCATTGTAGCGCTCGAGCGCCGCCACGACCTGGGCCTCGTTGCGTCCGGTGGCTCGGGAAAGCTGGCTGATGGCCGAACTGCGCGCCTCTCCGGAAAGCGCATTGATGAACCCGACCCGGCGCGCCGTCTCGTCGACAGAGAGACCGAGCATCGAAGCCGCCTCTCGCTGGCCGTGATTGCTGCCGCTGCGCCAACCCTGCTCGGTCGCGACATTGGCGCGCTCGACGCTCGCGACGTTGTCGCCGGCATAGTCGCGCCGGCCTTCCATCGCACCGACCTGGACCTGCGCCGACGTGAGGTCGTTCCTCAGCATTTGCTCCTGGTCGAAGGCGTTGGCGATCAGCTTGGCGAAGATCGGGTCGGCGCCGGCTTCTCCGATCACACCCGACGCCTTGAGCGCGGCATCGCTCGCCGAATAGCCGGCCCGCTCGAAATGTCGCGTCGCCGCCTGCATCATCATGCCATAGGCCCGCTGATCGCCGAACGCCCGCCATTGCACGAGGTTCTGGCTGAACGCCGCAAAACTCCGCTCGCCGGCTTCCCCTTGACCGAAATAGCTGGTCCCCAAACTCCTGAGCGCGTCCTTCTCGGCGAACTGGTGGATCGCGGTGGTCGCGGCGTTGGCTTGAACGGCACGCCCAACCGCCGGATCGGCCAGATCCCGGCCGGCCAGGGCCGGTGCGAGGCTCCCCAATTGGCGAGAGCCCTCAATGCCGCCGAGCGCCATTGCCGTCCCGCCGGCAGCGCCGGGCCGCTCGCCAAGGATACGGCTCGCCTCGCCGAACGCCCGATTGGCACCGAAGGTCGATCGTTCCCCGAAGTCTCCGAAACTCCAAGCCGCCGCGGCGCGGTTGCGGGTGCCCAACGCAGAGGCCTGGGCCTCCAGCGCCGACGCCTGCCCCTCGGCCGTTCCCATCTGCGCGGCGGCCGCCGTCCCCTGGCCCGCCACGCCGAGGGAACCGGATGTGAAGGCCGTGAACACGTTGCCGCTGAAGCGGAACACGGTAAAGACGAACGCGCCGGCAAGGCCCGCCGCGGCCGTGCGAAAGCTGCCGAAGATCGCCAGCGCCTTCATCGCCGCCGAAGGAGCGAGGAGCCAGGCGTTGGCTGCAAGCGCGTTCGATCGCAGCTCCGCGAGCGTTGCGGTCGCGCGGCCGAGCGTGAGCTGATAGATGCCGGCGTCGATAACGCCCCAGAGGGCGACGAAGACGAACATGCCGAGCGCGAAGCTTGCCACCCGCAGATTGATTGGCGTCAGGATGAACAAGAGCGCGACCGGGATCATGAAGAGCATGATGCCGAACACGGTGGCGCGGATCGTCGGCATCCATTCGTTCGCCACCGACATGGTCGCAAGGCCGTTGGAAATGACAGCCCGATTGGCCATGACTCTTGCCGCGCTCGCCGGTGAATCCTCGAACAGCACGTCGCCCACCGTGTTGCCAAGGAGGATGTGCGTGAGGAACGCCTGGGCGCTCAGCGGTCGCCCCAACATCATCTGGCCCATTTCGCCGAGCTGCTGTCGGCATCGAGCCATCTGTTGGGCAGAGTCCATGTCGTAGCCGGTCCGGGAACAGATCTGTTTGGTGTAGCCGTCGAACAAAACCGGGTCCGAGAGACGATCCGAGATATGCGTCCACGCATCGATGCAGCTGACCGTCGTGCCGCCCTTGTCCGCCTCGGTATAGACCGTCGAGAAGGTCGCGGGACCCGCCATCGCCCCGAAGGCAGCAGGCAAGTCGGTCGACGTCCGGAAGAGCTGGTCATCGTCCACGCCATAGGCGGCCGACACCCGCGCGACAGGATAGCATTGCCGGACATAGTCCTTGATCGTCGCGTCCAGGAAAATGTCGGTCATCGGCCCGCGCGGGGAGACAGCGTTGAGGAAAAGATCGAAACTGTGCCCGCCGGCGCCGAACTCGATCTTGGCGTTCGGATCGATGGTGTTGTCGTCGATCGTCTCGACCATCGCGCGCTCGATCATGTTGGTCGCTCCGGCGACGAGCACGAGGAGATTGGGGACGCCGCCGACCGGCTGATAGGCATTGCGCACCCGGTCATAGACATGGACCGTTCCCGTCGTGGCGATAAGCCCGACGAACAGGCCAACACCGATGAGAATCTGGAAGCCGAACGCGACCAGCCCCATTCCGCTGCCGCGCACGCTGGCGATGATCGCGCCGAGGCCGATCCCGACCGTCGCAACGATCATCACCAGCGTCTCATAGCGCGGATCGCCAAAGATCATCGACACCAGCCGAAAGGCGTCGACCGTCTCGGCAAAGCCGTCATAGGTGTGGAAGCTCGTGTCGACCGCAAGGGCAGGCGAGGCGGACAGCAGGGCGAGGGTGGTGGCAAGAAGCCTTCGAATCCGGCGCATGGCAGACGGTCCTACTGATTGCGGGCCGCGGCGCCGGCGGCGTCGCGGGCATCGCGGTCCCGGTCGCGCAGAAGCCCGGCATAGTTGGCGGAGAGGTTGGCCTGATTGAGCGCCGCCATATAGCTCTGGCGCATCTGCGCGCGCTGGCGCAGCACCTCGTCCCTGAGGTCGCGCAGCTGCTCGATGCCCTTTGACAAGATCCGCGTCTGGCAGACATGGGCGCTGTTCCCGTCCGCCGAGCCCGCGACCGTCGCCCCGCGCTCGGCATTCGTCACCGTGAAGTCGATGGTGCGGGTGAGGTCGTTGAGCATCTGGTAGGCGAGGGTGAGCGCGACCAGCTCGTCCGTGTCGGCGATCACCGAGTCGACGACGCCCTGGCGTACACCCCATTCGAGCATGCGATAGACCGGAAGCGTCCGCACATTGGCCACGAACTGCCGTTCCTCAGCCGACAGCGCGGCGCGCGTGCGGATCTTGGTGGCGATCGACTGCATGCGCTCCCGCGCCAGGACAAGCGCACCGCGTCCGCTGCCGTCCTGCGCGCAATCGGCGCCGGTGGGCGGGAGGTTGAGCGAGCGGCGCTGGACCTGCCCTGTCAGGAAATCCTGCGCACTTTCAGTGTCCTGTGCCGGGCATTGAGGAATGGCCGTGAAGAGCGGCACGCGGTCGCCATCATCCCAGCGCATATAGACATCGCCGACCCGCGCACGCATCACGCTCGCCCAGTCGCCGGCGCCGACGCGCTGTGCGGCATGGGCGAGGAGCGAACCGGTGCGGAAGATGTCGGTCACCTCCGCCGGGCAGTTGGCGAGCGCGTCCTTCAAATCCTCGGTGGGATTGTTGTTGTTGGCCTCGATATGCTCGCGGCTCTGCTGATAGCTCTTGGCGAACCCTTGCTTGACGGAGCGATAGCCGGTCATCTCCTCGATGATGCCCGACATATTGTCGTCGCCCTTGGCGATCTGCACCATGCGGTTGGCGAGGCGGCAGTCGTTGACCTGGATCGAGTTCAGGAAATTGGTCGCCGCCTCCATCTTTGAGATGATGTTGCCCATCTTCTCGTCGAGCGTCTCGAGCAGATATTGAAACGCCACGGCAGGCGCGGCCTGCAGGATGCTTTCGAGCTTCTGAACGAGGTAGTCGGGATCCAGAAAGCTCATCCCGCCCAGGAACATGTCGATGCCGCCGCAGCCGGCGCGGACCTTGGGCAGGCTGACCGACATGAGATAGTCGTTGTGGACGTCGACACGCCCCGACATGCCACCGGCCGTAACATAGCCGCGCGTCTGGTCCTCGAAGCTGCCTGGGGACGCATAGGTCACATTGTCGAACCAGCTCTCCGCCCAGCTCTGTGCTTGAGCGGGAGTCGCGGCGATAAGCGTAGTGAGGACAAGGGTGATCAGTGCGCGGACGGCGGCGCGATGGGAAGCGAACATGGCGGACTCCCGACGATTGGAGATGAGGCTGGAAAGGCTGAGGCCGCCATTGCTCAGCGCCTTCCTGCACGAATCGCCGGCAGCCCCACGATGCCGGTGAATTTGGACATGGCCCTGACGCCGACCGCGGGCCTCACCCCCGTCAGCATCTTCGCGGCCAGATAGAGATTGCGGGCCAGATTGGGAGAATGATCGGTGCCGATGGCGACCGGTACAACACGCGTATCGTCGCCGATTGGCCTCACCCACGCGATCGGATGCCCAACCCAGGGCAAGCCCAGGCGGCCCGACCGGATCATCGCTTCCTGGCCGCTGATTGTGCGGACCTGCCAGCCATAGCGTGTTCCCAGCCCTGTCAGCTTGGTCCAGAGGTCACCGCAGGGAATGCAGCCGGGCGCTGTCGTCATCTCGATGACGAATGCGGCGCCATGCCCGCGCAGGGTCGCATTGAAGTCGTCGGGAAAGTCGCGCGTCGTCGGCACGCGCGAGAGCCAGGCCTGCAAGGTCTTCGCGTCGCCAACCGGGTGGATCGCTGCCCGCATGGCGTCATCGCGCGTCACGGTCTGCGCCGCCGCCGAGCCCATGCCGATGACGAGACCCGGGATGCCGAGGAGAATTAGCCCACGCATCACGGCCTCGACTCGCTGGATATTTCCACGAGATCACCTCCGAGGGCCCTGGGGTCGGTCGACGAGACGGGGCCGTTGCCCAGCGCGTCGAAAAAGCCCGCATCCTCGCCCGGGCCGGTCATGAACTGTTCGGGCCGGATGTCGCCGCGCAGGAGGCGCACCGCCTGATAGGCCATCTGCGCGAGGTTGGGATAAGCCTCGACGCCCGAGGCGACGATCATGCGCTGCTGGCTCCCTCGGCGGATGACCATCGTCGTCGGGGTGATCTCGACTCCAAACCGCGCCCTGACCTCAGGCCGCTTGTCGATATCCATGAGCGTGACCTGCCAGCCCATCTCTTCCTGGAAGCGCTGGATGATCGGCCACTGGACACGGCAATAGCCGCAGGTCGAACGCGAAAACATGACGAGAGCGAACTCGCCCGCATGGGCGCGCAGGTAGGCGCGGCGAAGGGCATCCTTCTCGGCGGTCAGTTCGGAGCGCGCGTCGCCCACCATCGGATTGGCGGACTTCGAGTTGAGCTCGGGATATTGCAGCATGGCGATCTGCGTGACGCCGGCGAATGCCCGCGCCTTGCGCCGTGCGAAATCCTGGAGCCTCCAGAAATCCGCGACGGCATCGATCGTCAGCACCGTTGCGGCATAGTCGCGCTGCGCCTCGATGAGCTTGCGTATCTTTGGCGGCGTCCATGTCGCAAGCTCAGCCATCGGCGGAATCACCGGTTTCTTGAGCGCGTCCGGATCCTCTTTCTGTGCCTCGCCGGTAGGCTTTGGCGCTTCGTACCACCAGTATCCTTGCTTCTCACGCGGTGACGTCTGGGCCATTGCCGGGAAAGGTGCGAAAGCCGCGAAGGCCAAGGCACCCCAGATGACGGCGGAAAGTGGGCGCGCTCTGCTGGGAGTCCTACGGTCCTGTATTGACATTGTCGTGGCAAAGCGCCAGATGACGGACCCAGGAGACAAGACGTGACGCAGCCCGCCGCCCAAAATGGAAGCACCTCGACGCGCAAGGATGACGTGATCCAGATCCGCGCGTCGGCGGGGATGAAGGCGATGCTGAGCCGAGCTGCGTCGCTGCGCGGCCAGAAGCTGTCCGAGTTCATGCTCGACAGCGCTCGGCGCGAAGCGGAAGAGGCAATCCTGGATCAGCGCGTCTTTTTTCTGGATGCCGAGCAGCATGAGCAGTTTCTCGCCATGCTCGATGCTCCTCCTGTGCCGTCTCCAGCCCTCGAAAGGCTCATGAAGCGCACGCCGGTGTGGGATCGTTGACAGCCCACCTGCGCTGAGCAAATGTCGATGCATCGCGTCACCGCGCCCGAACGCCTGACGTCCGACCACCAGGTTGCGGACTTTAGCAACGGACATCATCCAGCGCTGGACGCCTGGCTCCACGACCGCGCTCTGGCGAGCGAAGGTGCCTCGGCGCGAACCTATGTCGTTTGTGATGCCGACGATGTCCGGCGTGTCGTGGGATACTATACGATTACCACCGCGATGGAGCAGCGCGGCGTGCTCCCTGCAGCCAAACTCCGCCGCGGAATGCCCGACCAGGTTCCTCTTCTCCTGATCGCGCGCCTGGCCCTGGACGCTGCCTATCAGGGCACGGGCCTTGGCGCCGACCTGCTGGCCGACGCCTTGCGACGGTGTGCTTCGGCATCGGAGATCGCTGGCGCTCGCGCTGTCGTCGTCCATGCCGTCGATGCCGAGGCCGCGGCCTTCTATGAGCATCATGGTTTTCTTGTCTCCCCGCTCGGAGACCTTGTTCTCCTGATGCCCATCGAGGCCGTGCGATCCGCCGCAATCTGATCGGCTCCCTGACAAGGCCCGGACCGCCGCGCTTGCCGGTATCCGTCCAGACAGAAGCTGTCCCAATGACGTGTCGCAGGAGATCGCGGCCAGCGATTGCAACATGTTCATAGCAGCCGCTCCATGCGCGTGAGGGACGAGATCGGCAGCAGGCCGAAATAGCGGCTGTCGAACCCACGCGGATGCGTCGAGCCGACATAGACCATCCCGGCGGGAATGATCCCGCTCCACCTCATATGATCGAGCTTCATCCCGTTATGGGCGTGCGGAAGACTCACGCCCAGAAGCACATCGTTGCAGAAATAATGACCGTCCCTGCTATGGGGGACGAGGGGCGATGGGGTCTCGAACATGGTCAGTCTGTCGCCCGGCATGCAAAGTGCGTGCTTGGTGACGGACACTGGTTTCGGCCCGGCGATCGGATGATGCAGCGTGAACATGACATAGTCGCCGCGTGCAATCGGTCCCGGGCTCTTGCGCACCGCGAAAGCCTCGATCGACGGCGTCATGACCAGAGTGACCCGCGGGGCGACGAGCGCCGCGATCAGGGCGATCGGCAGGACGACGAGCATGGCGCGCAGGAGCCGGTCCGGCCGTGCCGGCTGATCCGGTCCAGGGGCGCCGAGCGCCATCGCCGCTTTGCGGGGCAATCGGCGCAGACGCGGCCAGAGGGAGGCGATCGCTCTAGCGAGCGCCCAGAAGAGCCTGAGCATGGCTTACCTCCTCCTTCCCACCGAGGCGGGCATATTCGTCCAACAGGCCGGAGAGCGCGCTGTCGCCGAAGATGACATGGGCTGCGCGCGGGCTTTCATCGTCGCGCTCGCAATAGGCCTGGGTCGGATCGCCCGGGATCATGGCGAGCGCCGGAACCTGGGTGATCCCATGCTGGCGAAAGACGATCGGATCGATAATGAGCTGAACGTCGCGCATCACGCAGTTCGGTCCCTCGCAACCGGGATCGAGCCGGAGGATTTGCGCGGTCAGCTTCGCCATAGGACCCATCTTCCTGAGACCACCGGGCACGCCGCGGAAAACCATGACGCCGCGAACCTTTTCGAGCTGCACGGCATAGCTGCGCAGTGTCGAAATCGGCATGGAGGAGGACACGAACAGAACCGGGACCCATCCCGTAGCGGTCACCGCCGCCGTCGCTTTGGCAAGCGCCAGCTCTTCCGCCGGCTCCAGCCCGAGTGCCTGACGCAGGGCCTTGGCCTGCCGCTCGCGCTCGGCCGCGAGACCTGCCTCTCCGCGTGCCTGGGCGGCGCGGGCGCGTGTCTCCATGTCAGGTGCGGGCAGGCGCTTGCGCAGTCCATCGAAAGCCCGGCGCCGGCCAGCGGGACTGTCGATCTGCGGAACCTTCGGATCGGGCAACTGCACGGCCTCATCTCTGCCGCGCGCGACAGCAGCCTCGAGCCGGTCCAGGCTAGCCTGGCCCTGATCGGTTGCGGACTGCCTGGCACTGTCCTGGGCGAGCGCGGCGGTCGCCACGCCCAACAGCAGGCCCATGCAGGCGCTATGGATTGACCGCGTTGAGATACGCATCGATGCGCTCCCCCATGTCGATTTGGATGTCGGATTGGGCGCGGGCTTCGATGTCCGCATAATATTCGGAGAGATCCATCTTGCTGAAATCGAGCGCCTGGAATTCCTCGGGCGTGAACCCTCGGCACATCGGCTTCTTGGCCGTCCCCCAGAGATTGCCGTTGAAGGCCTTGAGCTGGGGGCGACCCTGCTCCTGGATGATGCGGCCGAGCTTGGTGTTGAAGCAGCAATGGCCATAGGCCTTCTGCAGGCAGATGCCGAGGAAGCTCGAGGTGCAGTAGCCACCGACCTCATGGCACATCCCCGACGAGCGCAGCATCGCCGTCTCCATGTCCTGCTGGTCGCAGCCGGAAAACAGGAAATCGATCATGAAGTTGATTGCGAGGCTGACGGCGAGCGAGGTCGGGTCGAGGCCGATGATCAGCGCATTGGCGCCGGCACTCGCGGCCTGGCTCGCGGTCGCACCGGCCTTGAAGGCGACATAGGCCGCCTTCATGCCCGTGAACACGCCCTTCGCCACCGCGATCTTGGTGCCGATCGACGAGATGGACGAACCCATCCCATCCTTGACGATCTTGCCCTTGTCCTTGCAGCAGTTCGCGAAGGTGGTCGAAAGCCCAGCGGGCCGACACCGCACCCCGCGTCCCGAGAATATCTCGATCGTTCCCAGGCAATTGCCGTCGGCATCGATGCCGCCATCCGGCTCGGTGCCCGGGTCGTCGATCGGCGGCTCATCCACGATGGGATTGGTCGCGAGATCCGCGCATTGATTGGGCGAGCAAGCCGGCGGACCACCATCGGTCTTCACGAGGCAGGCATATTGCTCGCCGACCGGACAGCTATATTGGCCCATGCTATCGGCGACGCAGTCGACCTCCTGGATCGGACAGAGCCACGCGCCGCTGGTGGTGGTGAGACAGCTCGCCTGCTCGCCTTCATCGGCCGCATCGCCATTATTGTTGAGATCGGCCGCGCAGATCTGCTGCGCCCTGGCGGCACTCGGGCAGGCGAGGGCGAACCCCGTGCCAAGCACCAGAGCGAGCGCGGCACCGCGCGGGTCGAGATACCAATATCTCGTTGCCGCAAAGGCCGTCATGGCACGGTCCCCGTGCAGACCAGGTCGGCGCCGGCGAGGCGCACGGTTTGCATCATCACCACCGCTTCGGGAAAATCGTCGAGGCATCCACAGGCGGAGATGACTTCTTCGCCGGGGCCTGCGGGGCATTGGTTGTCCGCCGTGCAGGCGTGGAAGAAGGTGTCGTAGCCGGTCGGCGCATTCTGTTTCGCACCCACGACGCCATCGGGCGCTGCTTCGCTATTGGCCTTGGGTGCGCGGGTCTTGCAAACCGGCTCGCAGGCCGCCACCGACCCCCGATCGGGAAGGTTGAAGGCGCGCATCGATGTCGCATAGCTTCCGTCGCTCTGGCGCGTCCGGTCGGCCAGCATCGTCTCGGTCGAATGGTCGATGATATAGGCGCCGCGGCTTGTATCGGGCTTCGCGATGTCATCGACCGCGCACCGGTAGGTGCGGTCCTTCAGGAAGAAATCGCGTGTGAGTTCCGTCGGGCAGGCCGGCCCGCCCAATATGCGCGTCTGTGGCAGGGGCTTCAGGCCGGTCGCAACGCCGTTGATCCAGGTCTGGACACCATCGACCAGCTCGCTGTCGATCTTGCATTGCGGGTCGGACTCGATCGCCCCGCAACCATCGACGACCTGCTCCAGCGTCTTGCAGCTGTCGTCGACGTCGACATGGACCTGCGCGAAGCCTTCGCCGCCCTCCGCGACAGCGACGCGCAGCCAGATCTCATGATCGCCGGCAGTGAGATAAGGCCGCAGATCGACGTTCGGGTAGGCATAGAAGGTCTTCTTGAGTTCGCATTTTCCGGGCGGAAGCCCAAAACCAGTCCAGGCAGACGGGCCAGAGCCGATGAGCTGCCCATCGATGCGCACCTGCGCCCAATCGTCCGCGAAGAACTGAACAAGCCGTGCGTCAACGATGCGGTCAGGCTCGCTCACATGCAGCGTCATGCGGAAGTCGAAGAGCGTGCAGCTTCCTCCGGCCAGGCTGTTGTCCGCCGGTGAGCCCATCAGGAAGTCGAAGGAGGAGCCGTTTTCGATCGTCGCATAGCCGCCCGAGGTTCGGCTGATGATATCCTCGGCGCCGGGCTTCAACACGGTGACACGCCGCTCGATAGAGCAATGGCGATATTGGAGCGTCGTGCCAGTGCCGATTGCCGACCCCTTGAGCGCCTGGAACACGGAACTGCCCGTGGACGCGACATAGGCATCCGACGCGATCGCCGCGGGATTGGCGCGATAGGCGGTCTGGGGAAGGTCGGGATCTGAAGAGCAAGCGGTGGATTGCGCGCCGACATAGCGGATCGACGGGCCGTCGATCACGGCTTCGACGACTCCGTAGCGCGGATCGGCCGTCGTCAGAGCGCCGATCATTCCTCCGCCAAGGTCGCGCAGCACCGAGGCCATGTTGGCCCAGGCGAGGTTGGTGCCGCAGCTATTATTGAGGCAATAGCAGCCGGCGAGCTTGGGCATGTCGACCGAGGTCAGCTTGAGCGCTTGTCCCGCGTCGACATCCCAGCGGAAGAAGCTGCAATTGTTCCAGGTGCCGGGCTGGCAGGAGACGACCCCGTTCGCGCAAATGCCCGAGACCGGCACGGGGAGGTTCGCCGTGCTGTCAACCGTTCCGTCGAGATCGGTGTCGCGTGCGATCGTGACCTGGCCGAGATCGCCGGTCGCTACCGGTTGCACGAGCACTTCGAGCATCGTCGCTGTCTTCTGACAGGCGATGTTCGGTGCGAACGTCCGGCTGTTGTCGATCGTCGAAATCTGCTGACCGGCAAGGCCCGGCGTCACATAATTCTGCTGAAGCGCGTCGCTATCGCTGGTCTTTGCCCGCGATGCTTCGGCTGCCGCGCGCGCCCGTTCCTCCATCGTCTGCGCTTCGGCGGGCGAGGTGAACGAGATGATGGCCAGCGCGGTCGCGATGACGGAACAGGCGGAGAGGAAGCGCCGATTCCATCGGGGGAGCGTTGCGGCCGCGCTGGCCGGGGGTGGAGCGGCGCCGCCGGGGGGGCATAGCGACGCCGCTCCGGTCCCGCGCGGAAGCCATCGGCCGTAGGGGCCTTGGCGAACAGACCTCCGGAGAGGACGGCTGTCACACGCGGAACAGGGGGAAAGCGACCTGCTCATGGCACCGGAATCCCGGCGCAGCAGATCACCTTTTCGAAGAGCATGAACTGAGCGTTGTCCTTGCCCGGCGCATGCTTGGCCGACGACCACAGCGCGCCCGGGCGACCGATGTTGACGCACTTGCCGCCCTTCACCGGCTCCATGATCTGGAGCTTGTACCGGGACTTGGTCCAAACAGGCTGGGGCACGAAAGAGCAGCCATCCTCGGAGCTGATCGTGAGCGCGCCGAGGCGCCCCATCATGAAGACCCCGCGAGCCGCAAGCCCCGCCCAGGCCTCCACGCTGTCATCGAAATGGATGTCGCCGGCGATCGGATAGGTCGCGCCCCACGAACCCATGCACCAGAACAGAGGATCGATCACTTTTCCTGCGGCTGCCGCGGCGCTGTCGCCCATGCACGCAAGACCGGCGGCCGGGTTGCCGAACAGGATCCCCTCGGGCTGGATGATCGCGCCAAGCGTGCCGGACTGCCAGGTCGGCAGCACCTCGGTGATCATAGCGACGTCGAAGCCGTCATTCTCGAGGCAGGGCAGGTCCGTGAACATGTCGAGCATCGCCCAGACCGGCGAGATGTAATAGTGCATCTGCGCGAACATCTTGCGGGTATTGGTGCCGTCCGAAATCGAGGACTGGCTGCCTTGCAGCTTGCCTCCGGTCGGCAGGAGATCGGCGCCGAGCGCCATCATGCAGCCGGGCTCGGTCACGATGTCGACCATCCGGTTCGGCGACCAGTAGGAGACCTTGACCCCGAACCAGAACTGGATGCCCTTGCGGCAGGCGCAAAGAGGCTTGGACGAGGATTGCGCGTCGAGCGCCTTGTCGAGCTTGTCGAAGCTTCCGACCCGGATGCCGCCCACGGTGATGGGAAAGATGCAGGTCCAGCGCACCTTGGTGATGGGATTGAAAACCGTGCCGGCTTCGCATTTCGAAGCATGGGCCTGGCTCGGCCAAGCGAGCGTCAGGACGAGGCCGATGAGGAGTCCCGTGAGGAAGACGGGGAGACGCCCGATCATCGCGCGGCTCCTTTCGCGCCGGTCGCAGCAGCCCGGCTCTTCGGCCCATATTCCGCGAGGACGAGGCGCGTGCCGGACTGCTGGACGATGACCGGGGCCACGGTGAGCCCCAGCCGCTGCTTGACCCGCTCTTCGAGGATGTAGATCGGGCGGCCGGTCTTCTCGCTCAGATCGATCGCGTCGCCATTCTGCTGCCCAAGCGCAGCGAGCAGGATGAAGTCGCTCGCCCGGGCATTGCGAAGCGCCCAGCCAAGATCGCGCGGATGAACGACGACAAGGCGCTGCGGCAGATTCACATAAGTGAGCGGGTTGAAGGTGAAGCCCTTGGGATAGAGCGTCTTGCCTTCCGGCAGCGTGATGTCGAAGTCGAGCGTGTAGAAGGGGACGACGCTGCGCACTCGATCGGCGCTGGCGACGCCGAGCGGCGCGGCCTTGAGCGCGCTCCACTTGTCGCGCGGGCCGAACGCCTTGGTCATGTCGCGCGGCAGCGTGGCGACCTTCGCCTCGATTTCCGCAAGGGCGTCCGGCTCGGCGATCGGCCAGGTTCGCCCGATCGTGCTGCGCGCCGCGCTGCCGCCCGCACTCGGCGCGGCTGCGGTCAGCGCCGCCGCGACGGCCACGGCGTTGCCGGTCGCGAGGACCAGAAGAACGGGGGCGCAACGGACACGGCGAAGCAGATCAGTGGCCATGGCGCTGCCTCCAATGCCTCTCAGGAGACTCGGGGATGCCGATGAGGGTGGCGATGAACGCGCAGAGCGCGAGCGGAGTCAGAAACCAGATCAGCGTGCCTGCATCGTCACCGAGCGACGGCGACATGAGCAGCAGCGCGCTCTGGACAGCCAAGAGCAGGAAGCTGCTGACCGTGAGACGGATCGCCGATTGCGAGGGCGTGGAAGAGACGAGGCCGTTCATTGGCCTCTCCTCCGGCGCAGACGGCTCATCAGCTTCGCGGTGCCCGCCGAGAGACTGAGCAGCAGGAGGCCGGTCGCGAGGCAGGACGCGGCGACGATGAGCGAAGCGCGCAGCACCAGCATGGTCGGCTGCTTGAGGAGGAGCCCGGCGACGAGCACGAGCAGCCCCATCATCACCGTCTCGATCATCACGAGCCGGAAGCGCCATTGGAAGGATTCCGCCTCGAAGCGCTCAGCAAGACGCTGCTCGACGATCACTTCGATGGCTTCGTTATCGGACCAGTTGAGCGGCAGCTGATCGGGGTGCTGAGTATGGCGTGCCATGACCGTCATACTCCCAAGCGGCCGGACGCGGCGGGCGCGCCCAGGATTTGCGAGGGCTCGACGCCGGCGAGCCGACAGATGGCTTCGAGTGGGGAAAGTCCCTGGCGCATCAGCGCCTCGAACGCCGCGACTTCGTCGGGCGCGGACGTATTGATCCAGTAGGAGAAGGGATCGACCACCAGCCGCGCGATGCCGAGACCCAGCGGAGAGTCGATGAACATCTCGCTGTAGTTGGGCTTCGAGTTGCGGACCGACTTCAGGAGATCGAGAACGAACCCCGAATAGTCGAGAATCTTGTTGTCGACTGCCCGGTCATAGGTCGAACCTTGCAGCAGGAACCGCGTCGCGGCATTTTCGAGGATGACTTGGCCAGTGCCGCCGAACAGCAGGAGATCGTTGATCGACTGCAATACGATACCGAACGAACCGCGATATTTGCGGGCACGCCGATAGCCCTGGCCGAAAGCCTCGGCGAGGCGCGAGAGATCCTGCCCTTCGGAACTCGTCATGAACTGAGCGGCCTCTTCGCACAGCACGAAGCGGGGCTTGTCGCGTGCGGAGAGGTAGAGTTCCTGCGTGACCGCGTTGACCACGACCATGACGACGACGTTGAAGAGATCGGGCATCGCCTTGAGACGCTCGAGCTCGAGCACCACGAATTCGTCATTGCGGATGTCGAGGGTCGAGGGTCCGTTGAAATAGTGGCCGTAGGCGCCGCCCGAACCGAAATCGCGCAGGTTGAAAGCCAGCTCGCGTGCAACCGGCACGAGATGGTCGACGCGGTCGAGATCGGTCTCGACGAGCGAGGGATAGGTGCCGAGCCACTCGCGCACGGCGTCGATGCCGTGATCGGCGCGACCTGTATCGATGGACCACTGGACCGCGGACTTGAGGAGGTTCCACTCCGAGGTGGTGACGCCCTTGCGGGTCGACGCGTTCGCCATCTCGGCGACGATCGCCACCGCCATGGTAATGGCCGATTGCTTGTCGTCGCCGTCGAGCGCCAGCCCCATGTCGAAGGGGTTGAGCACCAGTTGCTCTTCGCCGATGTCGATGTAGCGACCCGAGCAGAGCGTGCAGAGCTTGCGGTAGCTTCCGCCGATGTCGATGATGCGGATGAGCGCGCCGCAGGCATAATATTGCTGGCACAGATTGTTGAGCAGGAAGCTCTTGCCCGCCCCGCTCTCGGCCGAGACGATGAAGTTGTAGTTGTTGATCCTGGGATCGAAGAGATCGAGCGTGACGAGCTGGCCCTTGCGGCCCGTATAGAGCAGCGCCGGGCGCCCGCCGCCGCGAAAGTCGGTCTGGATCGGCGCCATCAGCACGGCCGCCTTGACCGGCATGCGGAAGTCGCGCTCGAGCAGGCGAAGCGTCGTGCGATCGGGATAGAGACCGAACGGCAGGCTCATCACCAGCAATGTCGGGTTGAGATAGCTCTCCTCCTGCATCGAGAAGGGCAGGGGCTCGCCTTCCCACAGGCGCTTGGCTCTTGCGGCAAGGTCGCGGGCATGGGCACGGTCACGGCCGAACACCCAGACGGTCGGGATCACCCGGACGAACTTGCTGTTGCCTGCTTCGTCCAGGATCCAGCCGATCTCCTCGATCTGTTTGCCCACCTCGACCGCGAAGCTGCCGGCTGCCTTCTGGGCGGAGAGGATCTGCGCGCGCTTGTGAATCTCGAACTGCGAATGATCGAACAGGATGTTGAGCGTGTAGAGGAACGGTCCCCCGATCTGATCGCTGTCTTCCGATGCGCCGCGCATGCCGCCCATGAGGCGGTTGGCGCGTTCGGCGGTAATGCGCCGCGCCGGCGCCTTGGGAGTCAGGCAGCGTGCGACCTGATTTCCCAGGAACACTTCCGCGCCTTCGAACACGAGATCCGGGCCCGCATCGATGATCTGCTTGGCGATCGGGGGCGCCCCCGTGGACGTGCCGTCGACAAAGACGCCGGGAGCTGGATCGGCGACGCCGTTGAAGATGCGGCGATAGAAGGCGACCATCTCTTGCGGCGGCAGACGGCGGATACCGAGCTTCGACAGCTGCTCCTCGACCTGCCGGCGTAAATCCTCGCCCAACGGTCGCCGGGTCTTGATCGACAGCAGCGTGCGGAAGTTGCGGACCGGGATGCCGTGCAGAGCCTTGAGACCATAGCGCCCTTCGCTCAGATAGGCGTGCGTTTGCCGCGCCGATGCCTGAATGAGCGGATCATCGCGGGTCTTCAGGTCGAGGAAGGCATCCAGGGCATCGTCGATCAGCGGGTCGGCGAAGGTGTGGAGCTGGAGGACCGTCCCGTCCGGGAAGAGGATGTTGAGAAGCCCCTGCAGGGCGCTCTGGACATGGGCGAACATATAGGCCGTCGGGACCAGCTCCCAGGCATGACCCCACGTGTCATCGATGCAGAGAAACGCCTCGGTTTCGTCTTCCCACGCGACGAGCGGCAGATAGTCCGAGAAGCTGTCGCGCCGCACGGCATTGCGAAGACGGGCGTAAGTGAGGCCGCTGCTCGATGCCGGCGCGCTCATGGCTGCGGCTCCGGTGCTGGCGCCACGATCACAGGCGCAGATTTGGCGGTCTCTGCCGATGCCGGTTCACCGTCGAAGGCGGTAGGCTCTCGCACTTGGCCGAGGATCGGCGCCTGGGACGCGCGATCCGGCGCGCCGACGAGAGCGCCACCCACGACCCAGACCGGCTTGTCGACCACCGAATAGACGTAGCGCGGCATGTAGAGGCGGTCGGGACGCTGGCGATCGGCATAGGGCAGGATCAGCGTGCGCACGGTTCGCGCTGGCTTCAGCATCGGCGTGACCGGCGCCTCGATCAGGCCCTTCAATTCACGATAGACGCTATCGCGATAGCTGCCATAGGCATTGCCGCCGCTTTCGCCCCGCGGTCTCTCGCGCCCTCGACCGGCCTCCGCGCCGCGCAACATCGCCTGGTCGTTGGTGACCTTGGGATCCGACTTCGAGGCGACGCCGGCGACTGCATCGGCATAAGCCTGGTCCGGATGGATGCACTGGCCGTGATCGTCGTTCTTGCAGGAGAATTTTTCCGAGTAAGGCGACATGATCGAGCCGACCGTCGCGCATCCACCCAGGCCCGCAAGGAGGCTTAGAGACAGCAAAGCCCTGCGGAAGGACCGGTGAGCCAGCAAAGGCATGGCGAAATCTCCTGTGGGGTGAAGGGGGTGTCGCATCAGAACTTGGCTCCCACTGATGGCTTGATCTCGAGGGCCAGGCCTTCCTGGATGACGACCACGACATCCTTCGCGGCGCCGACTTCGACCACTGGGCCTGCCTGCCGGGCGAGATCGAGATAGAAGTCGGTAAGCTTGTCCGACGATCTGGCGAGACCGCCGGCGACCCCCGATTTGACGGCATCGCCGGCGTCGAGACTGCGCACGCTGCCGAGCGCGGAGGTCGAAAGGCTCCCGAACGATCCTTCGACCGTCTGCGAGATGCCGGCGATCGTGCCCGCAATGAACGAGCGCGCGAGCGTCGCCCCGGCACGCGTCACCACCTTGCCGGACAAACCCTTCTTCCCATCCCCATCAACAAAAAAGCCCTTGATCGCCTGGTCGACGACAGCGTGCTCGTCGAAGTCGACGCAGGAGAGCGAGACGAGCTGGACTTCGACCCGCTCCTTGGCGAGGCTCCCGGTCGCGTTCCCGATGACGAAGCAGCCGGCGAGATTGGCCTTCACCTCGTTCGGCAGCACGGCAGGTGCCTGAACACGGGCGATGATCGGTTCGGGATTACTTGTGGCGTCCCGGCTCGCCAATGCGTCGATCCCGGTCAGCAGCCGCGCCTTCATGAAACCAGGCGGCAAATAGATCGTCCGCTTCCCTTTTTTTGAACCGGCCCCGCCGCCCGCGCCTCCTTCCGGTGCTTGCACGGCCGTTGCCGCACCGATCGCACCGACCTGCCGCTCCATGGGCGGCGCCGGAGGCGCGGGCGGTGCGCTGGGCGGCGCGGGGATTTCGTCGGCTGCGCCCCGGGCTTCGGGCGGTGCGGGTGGATAGGCTGGGACATCGCCGGGAAGGGCAGGGGGCAGGTCGCCATCGCTGCCGACACCCCGAGGATGGCCACCACCGGCGGCACCCGGACCCATCTTCCCCTCCTCGATTGCAGTCACCCGGTCTCCGAGCAGGGCCTGGCCGTCGAGGATCTTCTGGAGATCGCCACGCAGCTTCACCTCGAGGCTGTCGCCGCGAAGTCCTGCGCCCATGTCGAGGTTGGACGCTTGCGGCGCCTTAGGCGCTTCCTGATGCCCGCTCCGGCTCGCCGTGTAGAGGCCGAGCCCGAGCAGCGCGATCGAGGAAACCACCCCAAGTTGCTTGGCGCGCAGCTTCTGGTCCGATGTCAGCCTCGCCCATTGCGCGGGAAGGTCCAGAAGAGCAGTCCGAACAGACGGCGCATAGTCGCTTTCGTTCGCGCCGAGGCGGGACGTCTCGGCTGCAGCCTGCCTTTCCGGGGCTTCTTCGGGCGCGCTCATTGCCGGGCACTCCGGCGAACGACGATCAGCCGCGCGCTCTCGTTTGGTGCCAATGTCAGCCGGTCGATCGTGATGGCGAAGATGTCCGCCCCGAGGGCAGTGTCCAGAAAATCGCGCTCATCGAGCGCCATCGCTGCACTCGCGCGCACCAGATATTCGCTCACCGAGAGGCCCATCCCCTCGACCTCGAGGCGCCGACGTTCGCTGAGAGATGCGCCGGGCAGGCCGGCAAGGATCAGCCGATCCCTGGAAGGCGCGACCTCGGAGAAGGAAGCGGGCACCCGGTCCTGCAGGATCGCCAGCGCAATGCCCACCGCGCGCTCCTCTTCGACGAGTGGGCCGAGCAGCGCGTCGTTGGCGCGAGCGCGCTGCGCGCCGCCCGGTACAAGCGTTACCGTCTGGGCCGGGATGTCGGCCGGCTCGGCGTAGAGCGGATAAATCGCACCGTTGCAGGAGACGAAGAATTCCGAGGGCGTCGTCACGTAAGTGCGCGTCTTCGCACCCATGTCTTCCATCTCGAGAACAAGAAACTTGATCCATGCGTCCGAACCGCCGCGCTCGACCGCCAACCCTTTCTCCGCGGAGAATTTCACATCGTCGATCTCGCCGCCGACGCACACCACATGATTGACGTCGCGGTTGGAGAGGCGGATGCGGCTCGTTTGGTCGGGAAGCGCCGCGATCGACTGGGCGAGGGCGGATCCGCTGGCCGAGATAGACGCGACGAGCGCGCCCGTGAGGCAGGCAAGCCTCGCGAGATTACCGGACTTCGGCACTGAAATTCTCCTCCTGTAGGGCAGTCAGCCAGAAGCGGCCATTCTCGAGCGCGTAGCGAATGCGCAGATTGCCGCGGAACTTGCGGATGACGCCGCCGATCACGCGGACCTTTTCGACGGGCACGAGTATGTCGCTGCCCGACCAGGTAACGGGCTGGTCG